>Ga0209517_10000202_pt1 | contig 108022 bp, 90 predicted proteins | sample PeaSoiMetSII2010_FD_187695 | JGI IMG/M metagenome (GOLD analysis project Ga0209517, IMG submission 187695) | Peat soil microbial communities from Weissenstadt, Germany - SII-2010 (SPAdes) (version 2) | ecosystem: Environmental > Terrestrial > Soil > Wetlands > Peat | place: Germany...
CTGCTTTGTCGACCGCCTGATTCACCTCGGCCGGATCGGTGGTGTAGGTGATGCGGCCCTGGGGGTCGAAGACGCGGACCTTAACCATGCCCGGCTCATCGGCGTAGGTCTGCATGACGTGGTGCAGTCCATCGCGGTCATTGCGCAGCATGTATTCGGTGGTGTTGCGCTTGATGACGTCGCTGACGCGCTCGGCGCTCAGCAGTGTCGCCTGTTCAAGGTGCTGCCGATGGAGGCGGATGTTGAGGTAACCCAACAGACCAAAAATTACGATCATCCCGCCCAGCAACAGCAGGTTCAATTTGGCGCTCAAGCCGAGCCCCAAACCCGTTCGATGGCCGCGAACTGGATCAGTTTCCGACATGCTGCAACTCCGGGATAGCGCTTGCCGGCAGAACCTCCTCATAGGATTGGCTCTGCGCCTGGAACCCTTCCTTGGGGAAAATGGGCAGGTACTTCACGGCCACTCCAAACAGCGCGAAGCCCATCGCGACGATCATGAGGGTGACCGAGAACTCTGTCCACTTCGGCAGGTAATGGTGCCCGACATAAGTCTCAAACCCAATCAGGCTGACATTGAGGCGATTGGTGATAAAGCCAAGAAGACTGATGACCGAGGCCAGATACAGGCCATTGGGGGAGAGCCTGATCTTCTTGAAGCTGAGCAAGGTAATTGGAATCACGAAGGACAGCGTCAGTTCGAGCCACAGAAAGTACGCTTCATAACTGGGTCTAACGATTTGGCGGAGCATATCGCGATGAAAAAAGTCCTCGAAGCGCAGCAGGGCGTTGACCCAGAGGGCGACCAACAGGGCCCCGCCGAGTTGAACCAGAACCGAGAGTTCGAGATGACGTCCCAGTGCTTTCGCGCTTTGCGTAGACTCGAAAATCGTCATGGCCAGGCCAACTGCGATCGCCGAAGCGAAAAAGAAAAACGGCAGAGCGGGCGAGTACCAGAACGGATGGAGCTTGCTCGGCATGATGAGATAGAGCGATCCGAGCGAACTCTGGTGGAGAGTGGAGAGCAGGATGCCCGCCACGATTAGTACCGGGTAAATCTTGTGAATCCATCTAATGGGCGCTTTGAGATTGAAACGCTCGAACACGTTCGGAAGAAATTCAAAGAAGAGCACCGCCGTGTAGGTCATGACGCACATGCCCACCTCGAACATCACGGAGTGAAAGTTCATGTAGATGAGCTGGTGCCAGATAAACCAGGGACGGCCAAGATCGAATAGCAGTCCGACAATAAAAAGCAGATAGCCCAGGAACGCGGTCAACACTGCGGGGCGTACAACACTGTGCAGGCTCTTGACGTTGAACAGATAGACTGCCCCAACCATGCAGAAGCCGCCGGCTGCCAGCATGACGCCGCACAGGCAATCGAAGCCAATCCAGAACCCCCAAGGGAACTGGTCCGTCATGTTTGAGACTGCGCCCAGGCCACGAAAATAGCGAATGAATGTGGAATAAAGACCCAGGGCCATGATGACTAGGAATACGACTTTCCAAAAAGTGAGCTTGATCTTCATCTTGCACTCCCGTTCTTCTTTTCTTCCGCTTCGGCTGCAGCCACCTCGTCGCGGCGATGCGAAATCCAATAAATGCCTCCGAGCACCAGCGACCACACAGGAATAAAGTCTGGAACTCTCTCCATCACCCGACCGGTGTATTCGGGCAGAGGAGTGTCGCCGATCTTTTGCGACGCCGGATAACCGAAATCTTCCGCCTTCCCGCCGGAAAGAATCAGAACGCAGGTTCCGCCAACCTCGTTGAGTCCGTAGATGCGGTTCAGATAGGTGGACGGATTTTGCCGGATGCGCTCCTGCGCTTCCTTAATAAGGTCGTCGCGGTCGCCGAACTTGGTGGCGCCCGTGGGGCAAATTTCGGCGCATGCTGTCTGCTTGCCGGCCGCAATACGGTCGGGACACATAATGCACTTGCGCACTCGCGGATTCAGCGATTGCCATTCGTACTTGGGCTGGCTGAAGGCACAGGAGACCATGCAATATCGGCAGCCGATACACTTCCACACGTCATAGACGACTGGCCCTTCTTTCGTCTTGTGGAAGGCCCCAACCGGACAAACCGAAGCACACGCAGGATGCTCACAATGCATGCACAGCCGCCGCATGAATTTGTCGTTCTTGGTCATGACGACTGTGTACTTGTGTTCCGATTGCACTGACTCCGCCGCTATTCTGTCGTCATACGGCAGCTTGTTCTGCTGCGCGCAAGCGACTTCGCACTGCTTGCACCCGATACAAATCGTAGAATCGTATAAAAGTGCTTTGCTCATGAATGATCTCTCCAGAAACTTTCCACCCAGAGGAAGGGGCGGATTTCGATCAGCGTCTTTCCGAAGATGAGGTAGGAACCACCCGTTGTTCGTGAAACGTGGCGCAAGCGAGCCTTGAAGCGCAAGCTGCTCACCTCAGTCAGAGAGAGGCTGTCGCGAAATTCAGCAGCTTCAGACAATTCCTATGTTCAACGATTGCAACGTTCTCAGCCGTGACTTGGGTCACGGCGCCTCGTGATGTTGATCAACGCATCAGTACTGTTACCAAAGGTCGCTTACGGATCGCTGCATTTCGCATCAGCGGTGCTGTGGAGCGCAACAGTGTCAGATGCAGTCTGTAAACACTTGTCGGACAGGTGTTTTGGTGAGCAGGGAGAATTCGGAGCGCGCTCGAGGGTCTCGACTCTGTTGCAATCTTCATCGTGACGGCTGGATCACAACTCCTCCTTTAGAAAGCCGTTGAGAAATTGGAGTCAGCCATCGGACTGAAAGCGCAGGAGATGCGAGACGTTCCGAGAGAAGATCTGCGTTATCGCCTGTTTGGAGAGGTGCGTGCCTTATGCAAGGTAGCGAGCGAGCCCCAGAAAGAAAAGGCCCTCTCCAGCGAGGTGAGTTATGACAGTCATTCTGGTTCTCCTGACTTTCGGAATCTTCTTGGCGATTGATTACTTCTATTCACAGAAAAAGCTTGTAATGCAACCCCTACGGCAGGCTGTGGAGCGCGCAGCAACTCTCCGGCCAATTTCACCGGTGGTTGCCGGCTTCGAGGTTCCATCCAACCTTCGCTATCATCCTGGACACACCTGGGCCCTGCGTGAGAGCCCCGACCGGGTGCGCGTCGGTATGGACGACTTTGCCGGCAAGCTGGTGGGGAAGATCGAGCGGATTGCGCTGGCAGAGCGCGGCCGCTGGATCCGTCAGGGGCAAAAGCTCGCGACCATCTTCCGCGACGGCAAATCGGTGGACATGGTTTCCCCGATCGAAGGCACGATCAGTGACATTAACGACGCAGTGCTCAAGAATCCGGAACTTGCCCGGCGAGACCCTTATGGTGAAGGCTGGTTGATCGCAGTTCAATCGCCCGATTCGAAGACGAACTTCCGCAACCTGTTGGGCGGCACACTGGCCCGCATGTGGACCGAAGAATCGGCGCTGCGCCTGCAGAGCAGAATTCCCGCCATGGCGGGTGCGCTGGCGCAGGACGGAGGCGTAGCGGTGGACGATCTCACCATGCACATGAACGATCAGGACTGGGCTGAGCTGGCAAAGGAGTTCTTCCTCTCCTAGTGCTGGGGACTTGAGAACGCACCTCGCTGAGCTTCAGCACAACCGCCCGGGAAAACTCCCGGGCGGTTTTGTTCTGTTCGCATGAAACTAACCGAACGAGGTACATCCTCACCACGTCCGCCCAACATACAGGTTGAAGGTCCGCAGCACGCCATTCAGGTCCGGATTCCAATAGTCCCGGTAACTGCCGTAATAGAAGATCAGCCCTCCTTCGAACTTGTGCGGGAACAGGTAGAAGGCCTTGGATTGCCCGATCCATTGCGGCACGATCACTTCCGAGATCTGAGTGGAAGCAAAGCTCAAATTGTTCAAGGCCGCAGAAAACATACCCGGATCAAATGCACCCGACGAAATCAGGCCCTGGTTGCCGACCAGTGCTGCATCGTTCGGATTCAGATCGGGGCGGAAGCCGCTGCGCGCTGAGTTGTACGTGACCCGAAGGTTGAGGCCCAGCCGCTGCCTAATGGTATAGCTGGTGTCGCCCCAGTAGCTTTGGCTGATTTGCTTGTAGGGGACAAGCGGTTCGTCCACGACATAGCCGACTGAGCTGTCGTTTTGAAACGCCATGTACATGTTCAGACTGTTCTGCTGGTAGGAATATCCGAGTCCCAGGTTCCAACTCGGAAGAACTCGCAGGCTGGCGCTGGCCGTATCAATATAGAAGCGGTCACGCCTCTGAAAGTCCGGAGGCAGTCCGGCGATGCCTGTACCAAATCCCAGCGGCGCGGCAGGATTATTCGGAAGCGGAATCGAGGGAAATGCATTCTGCACAATGATGCTGGTGTCATTGCTGAAGGTCAGCCATTTGACAGGCGTGAGTGTGGCATCCGCAAAAATGCGGTTGTTGCTCCCTGGCACCAGCAGATAGCCAGGGTTGTTCGTGCCCGTCCACTCATATCCCGCTCGAGCGCTCCAGTAGCTGCGGGGACGGTAACGCAGAGCCAGCCCGGTAGTATTTGCGGTTGACGAAGGAATCACTCGCTGCAAATCTGTGTTGTCGAACGAATAGATCTGCGGCCACAGGGAGGCATTGGAGCGGGTAATCCCGCTGCGCCGGTAATAGCCCTCGACATCGAAGTTTTTCGGCAACTGGTAATCCAATCGCACGCCTTCCCAGTGATCGTGGTAAGAGACATTGCCATACAGGGTGTAATACGGCGTGAAACCGTTGATCAGGTTTTGCTGATGATAGTCGCCGGTCACACGCAGGCGGCCGATGGGAAGCCAACTCACCGTCTCGTCGGTGCCGAACACGTTTTGCGGATAATTGGTGAAAGTATCGGTGAGGCGTGTGTAGTCTATGTTCCCGTTGAAAGTGAGCGTCGGAGAAACCGCCCAATTCAGGCTCACGCGATCCGAATTAGCCTGGCTCGGAGAAGGAATATCGATTGGGAAATTCCCCGCGGGAAAATCACGTGGCGGCGGGCCTGACGGAGGGGGATTTACGACTGATATTCCTTCGTTCTCCGGAGTAAAGGGCCCAGTGAATACGCCAGTGGGAAAAACCAGCCGGTCATTGAAGCTGCTGAAGGTGTGTTGATAGGTCAGGCGCACCGAACCGAGATCAACATCGGCGCCGCCGCCAATATTGCGAGTCGTGTAGTTGAGCGCTTGAAACCCGGAATTGTAGTGGCATTGAGCACCGCAGGTCGTATTGATCAAAGTGGGAGGCGGTGTCGGATTAGGAGCATACAAAGCGGCAGTGGTGTTCTCGTCCAGATAGGCGAACTGGCTTACGCCCACTCTCGCCTGCCAGTCTCCATTCACAAACAAATGCACCGGCCATTTCGGCACCTTCACCTGGCCGTACGCCTTGCCAATTCTTCTGGTCACCGCAAAGGCTGCTTGAGACGGGATGAGATCGGTCGTGGTGTCAGGAGGGGCCGTCGCTCCCGGAGGTACGTCCAACACCGGGAATGCGTAAAAATTGTAATGGTCCTGTTGCTGCACCAGGCTACGCAAGTCGAAGCCGAACTTGGCCCAGTCGCCAGCCGTGATCTGCGATGCCGCCTGGTAATCCTCTCCGCTCAGGACATTGGCCCGAGTAATCACCGTCAGGTGATTCTGAGTCGCGACATAAGCGGTCGCCGCATCGGCGCCCGCTGATTGCTGGAGCGAGTCGTACTCTCCCACGCGGCCGCCAAAACCTGTCTTGTCAATGAACCGGTAAGAGCCTGGAGTAATCGAATAAGCTCCGTAGGAATCCTGATTCTGTGCTTCCGCCGGATTCGGGTCGCCGCCGCCCTCCATGTTCCCACCTGACAGCGGAGCCGTATTTCCAGACAGCATGCCCAGCGCTCCGCCAGCGGCGCCCGCTGCATAGATCGGCGCGTGAGACGGCACTGGACGCGCGATGGAGGAGGAAAGCATAGTGGACTGCGCGGACATCGTTGACTGCGGGGACACCGACGTTATCGCCGAGCCGAACGTGGAACGCAGGGCTGGATCAGCGGGCCCTTTGTCGATGAATCGACTGCCGCCGCTGGGTGTGGGGACATCGGTGCCGTGAATTGATCCATGGCAGTTAGTGCAGCGATCAGTCAAGGGCAACCCAGCGCCGTTGTGATGGCCGGCATGGCATTGCAGGCACAGTGCGGGCTCACTCACGCTAAGAATGTTGGTGTTCGGTGATCCATGCGGTGAGTGGCACAGCATGCAGTTTTCCTCAACTGGTGGATGCTGGTAGGCATAGGGGCCGCGATACTGGGCGTGGCAGCTCAAACAGAGCTGGCGGGTGTTTGCCATGTTCAGATTGTTTGCGGCGGGCCCTCCGTGTGGATCGTGGCAGTCCGCGCAACTCATCTTGCCCTCGCGCAGCGGATGGTGGTACGGCAAGCTCATCTGGGCCCGCTGAGCTTCGTGGCAACGCAGGCAGGCATCATTGGCCTCCCACCGAGGTTGCATCATCACCTTGGCTTCGGGCACCAACTCCTCGACTTGGGTCGCGTGACCGGGAGTCATCAGGTTAAGCGAGGCTTCATTCTTCCCGGACTTACCGCCGTAGCTGTGGACCTGATGGCAATCGGTGCAACGCAGGCGGTTCGCAGCATGAGGCGCAGTTAACCAGTTACGCAGCTTCGCGTCCCGTTCGTGACAGCTTAGGCAAACCCCATTGGCATCCGCCGGCGAGCGATGGGAGAAGGAAATGATCTTCGAAATATCTCCGCCGCCCTGCACGTGCAGGCTGCCGGGACCGTGGCATTCTTCGCATGTCAGGCCCTGCTGGGCATGGAAGGCGTGCCGGAAGCTTGCCCCGACATCGGTGTGGCAGGTTGTGCAGGTGTCCGAGCCGACTTGCGTGGCGCCGGGAATCTGCACGTACTTCGCGAAAGAAGCAACGCTGTAGGTTTTCTTGGCTGCGATTAACGGCAGGCAAAGCACCACAACCAGACCGAGAACTACGGCTCCGAGCACCTGGGAGTAACGCCGCATTGACTTACCCTCGTCGCTGATGTGATCCGCAAATAAAGAGTCCCGCGGATCCAGCCTACAAACCCAGTCCTGTGCAGATGTTTGCCCGTAGCATACGCTGCCTGATTTTTCAGTTCTGTGACAGCAGTCACAATTGTCACAAAAAATATCTAGCCTGGGGTGTTTATTAGATTGTCGCGCAGGGAGCCGTACCAAGCTGGTTAATCACCGCAGGAGAAACGCCGACTCCGTTCCGGTAGCACTCCCCGAAATTAGAGACAGAGCACTCCTGCAGCTCAGAACCTTCGCACGAATTCGCACGGGCGACGACGCCCGCGTCTACACTAGAACCCCGGTCCCTCAGGATATGCCGGCAAATCTGGCGGCTTCGGCGCCAGCTTCCTGGGATTGGCCTGGATCGCCTGCATCACCAGCTCGATGGCTTTTTCCAGTTGCGGATCTTGTCCTTTCACCACCAGGTCAGGACGGTTCTCCACAACGATGTCCGGCTGCACGCCTTTGTTCTCGACCACCCACTTGCTGTCCAGGCCATAGCGGGCGAATTCAGGCCGCGTGATAAAGCCGCCATCCATCAAAGGAAACTGTCCGCGAATGCCGCGCACGCCGCCCCATGTCCGCTCGCCGATGAGCGGCCCCAGCTTGTAGTACTTGAAGAAGTAGCTGAAGATATCGCCGTCAGAAGCGGCGTAGTGGTTGGTGATGCAGACCATCGAGCCATTAAACACCACCGGCGGAACAGTGCCCGGTTCCCAGTTGCGCGCCGTATCCATGCCGGCCAGCACGCGGCGCAGTCGCTCGAAAATGAGCTGGTCCACAAAACCGCCGCCGTTGTAGCGAACGTCAATAATGAGTCCTTGTTTGCGAATCTGCGGGAAGAACTGTTTAACGAAGGCGTTCAGCCCGGCGTCACCCATATCTGGCAGATAGACGTAGCCAACTTTGCCACCCGTGGCCGCGTCCACCTTCTTGCGGTTGGTCTCGATCATGTTTTCTTCGCGTAGATCGCCTTCATCGGAGATCGGCTTAACCTGCAGCTTGCGCGAGCCATCCTCGGATGGCTTCGAGTTCACGGTCAGCGTGATGGTTTCGTTTGCGGTATTGACGAACGCTTCGTAGGGATCCTGCGGAGCGCGCACCGATCGGCCGTTGACCGCCAGCAGATAATCTCCCTCTTTGACGTTGACGCCCGGCTCGGTCAGCGGAGACCGCAGCCTGCCTTCCCAATTCTCGCCGGGATAAATCTTCTTGAAGCGATACATGCCGCTCGCCTTGTCCAGCTCGAAGTCGACGCCCAGCAAGCCCATGTTCACAGGATGCAGGTCGGGATAGTCTCCGCCGCCAACATAGGTGTGCGAATTGGAGAGTTCGCCAATCATCTCGCCCAGGATGTAAGTCAGGCTGTAGCGGTCGGCCACGTAGGGCAGCAGTTGCGCATATTTGTCGCGCTCCTTCGCCCAATCGACGCCGTTCATGGAAGGTTCAAAGAAGTAGTCGCGCTCCTGGCGCCACACTTCGTTGAACATGTTTTTCCACTCGGCCGGAGGATCGATTTCAGCCCTCATGCCACCCAGGTTCAAGTTGCCATCGCTGGTCTTCTTCGGCTGGTCTCCGGGCTTGGCATCGATGATGCCGTACTTGTGCTCGCCGTGGTCCGCGTCCGCTTCATAGAGCAATTTCGAGCCATCAAAAGAGAGCGCGAAGTGTTCGACGCCCTCGATCACTGTCTTCTGCTTGTGTTCTTTGAAATCGTAAGCGTGAACCGCCGGGCCTTCGCCCGGGATCGGCCCGGATAAACCTTGAATCGGAACCGATGAATAGTAAACGTAGCCTTTGGCAGGCAACAGAACTCGAATCACCGCGGGATCGCCGGGCAACGCGACTACGCGGTCCTGGATGCCGTCGAGATCGATCTTGAATTCCTTCAGCTTCTCTTTTTCTTTTTCCTTCTCCTTGTCCTTCTCTTTGTCTTTATCTTTGCCCTTCTCTTTGGACTCCTTGCCTTCGTCCTTATTCTCAGCAGACGCCGCAGGTTCCTCTTTCTTGATCTGCGCTTCGTCACTTTGCGGTTTGAAGGGCGAAGGCTCGTCTTTTTGCAGCGTCACGACGTAAACCCGCGCCGTTTTCGGGTTGGCAAATTCGAAATCGATATTGCCCAGAACCTCGTTGAAATCGCGGTCAGACTGGAAATACAAATACTTTCCGTCAGGATCGAAAACCGCGCCGTTGCTGTTCGTCATGTCTGTCGTAACCGGCGTAATTTTGCGGTCGGCGAGCGAATACAGATGGACCACAGAAAATGTGTTCTCGCTGGGCTTGTCGTAACTCAGCCACTTGCTGTCGGGTGACCAGGAGTAGTTCGTGATTTCGCCGTACTTCGCGCGATCGACCGCAACCGGTTTCTTATCGCTGACATCCGTGTACCAAAGCTGCAGGTCTTTATCCGCCCAGGCAATTTTCTTGCTGTCCGGCGACCACTGCGGTCCGAACTTGAAGCCTTTGTAGCCGCTGGTGATCTGCTGTTCCTTGCCCAGGCCGTCCTGCGGCATGATGTAAATTTCGTCTTCCCCGGAGCGGTCAGAAATGTAGGCGATCCAGCGTGCATCCGGCGACCAGGAAACCGACCTTTCCCGAATGTCCGGCGTGTGGGTCACATTGCGCACGCTGCCTTCCTTGGCGGGCACCGTGTAAACGTCGCCACGCGCAGCGAACACAGCGCGATTTCCATCGGGCGAAATGTCAAAGTCCGTGATTTGCTTGGTCACGCTCGCCCAGTGCTTCATGGCCTGGTCGCGTTCGCCGGGCACGTAGATGGTCAGCTTGGTGGCCTGCTTAGACTGCAAATCAAACGTGTAAAGATAGCCGGCGTTCTCAAACACGATGGCGTCAGGCCCCAGGCTCGGCCACATCACATCGAAATCGGTAAAGTGCGTCAGTTGCTCGATTTGTTTCGAATTCAGATCGTAGCTGTATAAGTTAAGCCGGTGTTCGGAACCGCGATCGGACGTGAAATAAATGGTGTTGCCATGCCACATGGGAAACGTGTCCGTCCATTCCGTATGAGGAACGTCTTCGACCGTGTTGTTCTTCAGATCGTAGATGGAAATCGATTGGGCCAGTCCGCCGGTGTAACGCTTCCAGGTGCGGAAATTGCGGAAAATCTGGTTGTAAGCGATCTTCGTCCCGTCCGGGGAAAACGAAGTGAGGCCGCCCTGGTCCATCGGCATTGGCTCCGGCAGTCCGCCATCAATGCTGACGCTGAAGGGACGCTTGACCCAGCCATTCGAGGCGTCGCGGCGGGAGAGAAACAAAATGCGCTTGCTGTCCGGAGTCCAGGTCAGGACTTCGTTGTGGATGCCCATGCGGTCGCTCAGCGGATGCGAACTGCCCTGATAAAACGTGAGTTGTTTCGGTTGACCGCCCTCCGCCGGCATCACATAAACGTTGAAATTGCTATCGTATTGCCCAGTGAACGCGATCCACTGGCCGTCGGGTGAGAACTTGGGGAACAACTCGCGCCCAGGGTGAGACGTGATCCGGCGTGCCGTGCCGCCCGCACTCGGCACCAGCCACAAATCACCGCCATACATGAAAACAATCTTGTCTTTATTTATGTCGGGAAAACGCAGCAGGCGGCCTTCCTGCATCTGCTGAGCGAACGCCAGAGTTGTGCAGCACAAGAGAAAGAGCGCGAACCACTTCTTAGGCAGGAACATGAAAGCGGTCTCCTTGCAACGTCCGTCGAGAATGCGGCGGGGGTTTAGTTGTGAGAAACGTGAAATTGTATCAGCTTTTGGGCGGGAACTCCGTGGTGGATGGCCTTATGCGCTGGTTTGCCGACCGTCTTTGCGTGCTTTTGCGGCGTTCCTTTGCGATCTTTGCGGTAAAAGCAGTAACCGCCAAGAACGCGAAGGGCGCAAAGAACCCAAGTAAAATTAGGGAACGTACCTCACGCGCTGCTTCTGGCGCTGCGCGGCCGTTTGGGTTCGTGGCGCAAGCTGTGGCCTTCGACCAGATGAAACAACTCTTCACCGAGATTTTTGGCGTGGTCGCCGGCGCGCTCGAAGGCCTGCGCCATCAGAAGAAGACTGGTGCTGTAGTCGAAGCTGCAATCTTTGTCTTCCAGGTGGCGGCGGAAAACGCCGTGGCAGACGTGGTCAATCTGCGTGTCCGTCTTCATCACCCAGTTGGCTGGCTCGAGGTTGCGTTTCACGAAGCCTTGATGGATGTTCTCTAACATTTTCTCCAGCACCTCAGCCATCGCGATCAGGTCGCGGCGGTCATCAGGCAGCAGGCGTCCGGTGAGGTGCTGCAGGCGCTGGGCCACCGACCACGTCAGATCGCCGATGCGCTCCAGATCGATGATGAACTTCAGGCAGCCCAGCAGTTCGCGCGCCTCGGCTTCGCTGACCTGGGTGATGGCGCCGGTGATCTGCTCGTCGATTTTGCGCTCCATGCGGTCCAATTCCTTCTCACAATCCTTCACCGCGATGAAGGCCATGTTGGAGGAGTTCTGCAGGAAGTCGCGGAGATTGAAAGCTGCGTCTTTGGCCACGAGGCAGGACTGCTCAATCAGGCCAGTCATTTCGCGGGTGGAGTCGAGTTCCTGGACGCGTTTGCGCCGGGCCGCAGTCATGAGCACCAGACATGATAGCTCGGAAGGCAGCCTATTTTGCGGTCGGGGAAGGTTAAAAGTTCGTGAATCTGCAAGGCTGGCCAGAACCGCGCTGGCTCTCGCCGCTACTCGCAGCGAAGCCTTCGAATGGCCAAATCTGCACCAATCCAGTTGCAAGTTGCTGTTCCAGATTCCCTTAGGGCCCGATTTCCACTTGCATACACAATTCCGCCACGCCCATAATAGCCGCAGATCGACCACAAAACCGTGTACCGATACAGTCGAGCAGATCTGCTGCGGATTCTACGGATCACGGCCCGTCAGTTGGCAGCGTGGGAGAAGGCCGAACTGGTAGCCGCGGCGGAGAGCTATTCCTTCTTTGACCTCCTGCAAATCAAAAAAGTTCGCGACTTGTGTGCGCGAAAAGTGCGCCCGGCGGTGATCCGCCAGTCCCTCGCAGCCATGCAGAAGCAGGCTGCGGGAATGGAAAATCCACTGCTCGAAGCGGGGGCCTTCAATACCGGACATCGCGTCGCCTTCCGCCATGACGGCAAGGTCTTCGAGCCGATAGCCGGGCAGTTTATGCTCGACTTCGTTTCCCGCGACAACGTCGTCACCAGCACTGCGGTTCCGATCAATCAGCCAGAGCCTGAGCCTAAGGACGTGGCGGACCTGTTTGCCCGCGGCATCGCGCTCGAAGAAGACCCAAGCACTCAGACCGAGGCTGCCGCGGTTTATCAACGGGTGCTGGAACTCGATCCCGAGCATGCCGCCGGGCACATCAACCTGGGCACGCTCTACTACAATCGGCAGGACTACGCGCTGGCGGAAAAGCATTACCGCACGGCCATCCAGATCGATCCACGCTATGCCCTGGCCTATTTCGATCTGGGCAATGTTCTGGATGAAACCGGGCGGGTGACGGAAGCAATCCAGGCCTACAACACTGCGCTGCAACTGGCGCCGACCTACGGCGACGCGCATTACAACGTGGCGCTGGCCTACGAGAAAATCAGAGAACCCCGCAAGGCGCTGAAACACTGGAGGGCTTACGTCAAGCTGGATACGACCGGCCCCTGGTCGGTCCACGCGCGCAACCAGATTCGACGCATCCTGCAGGCCGACGGGCTGAAGCTGGTGCCGCGCTAAGGCTTCCCGATTTTCCCTCGAATTACCACCACCGAAGCGGCCGGCAGATCGTATGCAGTATCTTTCCCGGCAGTTTGCTTGGCGTGCGTGATCGGGCCATCCGGATCGGCATTCCCCGGCAAATAGGCCACCACCGGCCACTCGGCGGGATGCTCATCATGCGCCATAAAGCGCGTCTTCGCCGGATGCCACTGGTATTGGCCGCTGCCGAAGACTGAGATGTCCACCGGCCCAACGAAAGAACTCGCCTCTTCGTTTGCCTGATTTTGGAAAGAGATTCGAACACTGTGCGCATTCTGCTGGTCGCGGTTCACAATCATCAGCGACCACTGTCCGTCGGGACGGTGCAACGCATACGCCGTCACCAGCGCGTGACCGGCTCCGTCATCCACATCCCCCTTCGCCGGAAACATTTGATGTTCGCCCGCACCCGGTTGCGCCCATTCGAGATTGATCAGCTGCGCGACGAAGAACTGCGAGAGCGGCTGCTGAAGCTGGTAGCCCGGGCCGACGGTAAACATCCCGAAGGTTCCCGGCGAGTCATTGCAGCCGTGCTCCATCAGCAACGGCAAATAATGGAAATAATAGACGCCTTTGCCGCCGGCGGTCAGGAACGAGCCAATGTAATCGGCGAGCCACAGCCCGGCAAACAAATCCATGTAGGTTTCGCTGGCCGAGGAAGACAGGTTCGACTCGGTGATGAACATGGGAATGCTCGCCGGCAGGCCGTCTTCCCGCCAAATCTGCATGATGTGACTGACCAGGTCCGGCTCATCATACAGGCTGCCCCAGGGCACGCGGCAGGGATCGTACGGATAGTGTTCAAAGGAATAAAACGCCAGATCGTTCATGCGGCCATGTTGCTTCAGGTAATCCAGGAATCGTCCCAGCCAGGAGACCTTGCCGTTCGCATCGGGCCAGACTTCGATATCTTTATTTACTCCCTGAAAAGACGGCCCGCCCAGCTTAAGACTGGGATCGAGGTGATGCAGAGCGGTGGCCCATTGGACGTAGAGCGCGGCATAGTCCTCGGGCAGCATGTATTGCCCGTCGGCCTCTTCGCCCATTTCCACGTAGGAAATCGGATAGTTGCGCGCTTTCAGATAGGCGATTTCAGCCACGGCGTTGTCCGGAGTGTCGTACAGCAAGGCGACCGGGACCATCGCCGGCAATCCGCGTGTGACGCCGCTGGTGTAGAAGAGATCGAATCCCACTTGCGCCTGACGCGTCGAGAGCAAATCGGAAGGCTGGTGCCAGGGATCGACCGAGGAACAATAGGTCGTGGTCTGCTCCTGATCGGCGGTGTGACGAACAATATCGTGGAACGAGCCATCCGGAGTTGTGGTTCCAACGTAGAGTTCATTGATCGCGTAGCCGACGCAGTTTCTAGGATCGGCGGAGCCGTGCGAGTCGCAGGTGTTGGAAGATTGCGTCATCCAGATCCGCAGGTAGCGCACCAGCATGGGAGTGGTGCTCACCTGGATGGTTTCGATTCCTCCTTTACCGTCCGTCGCCGCACCGTGCGGGAAGGTCTGCCACACGCCACGAGTCGTCGCCTTGATGGGGTCGTCGCCGGTCCAATATTGAATGGTGTAGTGGGTCGCGTACGGTCCCCGCCAGTTGATGCGGACGCTATCCACCAGTTGATTCTGAGTCAGGTCAATGACCACCCACTGCGGATGCAGCGCATCGCTCTCGCCGGTGAAGCGCTGGGTGAGATAAGGATTGCTCTTCCAGTAGGTATTCACGTCTCCGTCGGTAAGACGGGAGAAACCGGCGTTATCGGTTCCGTCATTGCGCGTGAATCCGCGGTGGGGCAGCGAGTAGCCGTAAGAATATCGAATCGGCTCACCCGGCGTCGCCGAGCCGGTGAAATAACCCACGCCCGTCGGGTCGCTCCACGTCCCCGGAGGGTTCCAGTGCCAGGCCTCGACCGCAAGCTCCGTGTTCTGGCGATAGGTGACCGGCTGCCATCCCGCGGCGAAAACCTTGTCGAGCACGGATGGAACCAGGTCCTTGTCGATGGCCTCCACGGGAATGCGATCAACACCTGCGCCCAAGGCTTGATTGGGCACGAAGTGATTGGTGGCGTGGGCGGGTGTGATATCGACCTGGACGGTTTGCGCGGTGCAGACTCCCAATAGAAGAGAAGCGACGAGCACCCTGCGAAAGATGGCTGGTCTGGTCAAGTCGAGAGTCCCCCGGTGATTGAATATGAGCCACTCAGTTTACTGCAATTGAAAGGATTTAATAGCCGATTCTTGTTCAGCTTCTTTTCTGACTAGATCACCGAAGCCAACTTCGCGTCGTCCACGATTCTTCTCGTCTGGCCGTCAAGAGCTTTTATCGCAAAGCCCGCCAAGAAAAACTTCGAAATTGAAATTGGTACGCCTGTGGCAACTCGGCTGTTCCCGCGAAGATGCTAAAATCTGTAGTTACTCATCTCACTCGTGTAAGGTGTCTTCATGCCCGATACGCTTTTGCAGACCCCCACACCATCTCCTCTCACCACTCTTACAGAAGATGAAATTCTCTTTCGTGACAACATTCGCCGGTTTGCCGAAGAAAAAGTCCGTCCGCTGGTGAAGGAAATGGACGAAAAGGGGGTCTTCGAGAAAGATCTGGTCCATCAATTCTTTCAGCTTGGACTGATGGGCATCGAGGTTCCAGAACAATATGGCGGCGCTGGCGGCAAGTTTTTCGAAGCGGTCCTCGCTGTCGAGGAACTTTCGCGAGTGGACGCCTCCGCCGGCGTAGTGGTGGACGTGCAGAACACGCTGGTCAACAATGCCCTGTTGCGCTGGTGCACCGAGGAGCAGAAAAAGCGCTACCTCCCGCGCATGGCCGCCGACACCTGTGGCGCCTACGCACTGAGCGAAGCTGGCTCCGGTTCCGATGCGTTTGCGCTGCAGACCAAAGCTGAGTTGAAGGGCAGCGAGTACGTGCTCAACGGCCGCAAGCTCTGGATCACCAACGGCAAAGAAGCGGGCATCTTTATTCTGTTTGCTACGGTCGATCCCGCGGCGGGATACAAGGGCATCACGGCTTTCATCGTCGAAAAAGAATTCCCCGGCTTCACCGTCGGCAAGAAAGAAGACAAGCTCGGCATTCGCGCCTCCTCCACCTGCGAATTGATTCTCGAAGATTGCCGCGTGCCCAAGGCCAACGTACTCGGCGACGTCGGCAAAGGCTACAAGATCGCCATTGACACCCTGAACGAAGGCCGTATTGCAATCGGGGCCCAGATGGTGGGCGTGGCTCAGGGCGCGTGGGAATGTGCTGCAAAATACGCCCAGGAGCGGAAGCAATTCGGCCGGCCGATCTCCGATTTTCAGGCAGTGCGATTCCAGATCGCCCAAATGGCGACTGAGATCGAGGCCGCCCGGCTCATGGTGTACAACGCCGCCCGCATGAAGGACGCCGGTGTGCGCTTCGTCAAAGAAGCTGCCATGGCGAAGCTGTTCGCGGCCCAGGTGGCCGAGCGGGTAACGTCCCTGGCGGTCGAGATCTACGGTGGCTACGGCTTCACCAAAGATTACCCCGTAGAAAAGTACTGGCGCGATTCGAAGATCGGCAAGATCTACGAAGGCACTTCCAACATGCAGCTGGCCACGATTGCCAAGCTGGTTCTGGAGTAAGTCGAGATGGTGGAGGACGGGCACCTCGCCCGTCGCACTCCTCGTTGTGTACCTTGGAGGACGGGCACCTCGCCATCCCACTATAGCTGTCATTCCAAGGAGCAGCGCGACCAGGAATGTGCAGTTTGGTGAGGAACCAGGACACCCGCCCTTCAAGTTCCGTTCGTAATGCAAGCCTGGTTACCTTTTTGTGCAGCCGGTTGCACCTGCCAACCTTCTGGCGGACTCAGGAATCCAAGACAACTACTTTGCTGCGAGCAGCTTAGCAAGCCTGTTCCCGATGGCTTCCAAGCTGCACTGGCAAGCGCGCCTGCTGCTCTGGGGCGCGATTGAGGTGTCCCTTGTTGAGCTGGACGTCAGACAACGCCGCGCTGTTACCCGCTCCCGCACCGAAGCCGAAGTCTCGGCATTCCTCGCTTCCGCTGCTGGTCGTGCTCTTCCTCATTTCCTACGGCCTCATGTCGGTGCTGGTGGTGGAACAAGGGCGCACGATTGACAACCAGCGTTATCTGATCCGCTCGCTGTTCTTGGACAGCACGGAATTAAGCCATCTCAGAGGTAAGGCGTTTCAGAAGCAGCATGCCGAAGCCCAGGCCCAGGCTGAGGCAAAAGCTCACTCCCAGAATCAGACTCCGTCGACCCAGGACAAAACGCAGAACCAGACCAAGCCGGACCAGGCTAAGCCGAACCAGAATCCCAGCAAGCTGCGGAGACCGGCGCCGGAACGGCCTCCCAGGGACGCAGCCGACAGGGCAGATGAGCGCAGGATTGTAATCAGCATCTGAAATCAAGGGCCAGGAAGAACCATGAAAACCCTGGCGACCGCCCTATTACTGTTGTCTCTCCCCGGATCTTTCCTGACACCACAGCCGCGTCCACTCGTCGAGAAGGCGCTCGCTCGCCAAGCGACACCGCGCGGAAAATGGTACCTCGCCGAAACCGGCCATGCTGTCTATTGCTACGGCCCGGTCATGCTGGTCCGGCAGCCGGAAGGCGGACTGCAGCGCGTCGCAACTTTCTGCAAGGGTGATAAAACCGTTGTGCCGTTGAAGGACTGAGCCGTCTTCGCGGCGACCTACCGCGCCGTAACCTGCAGAGCGGCCATCTCTTTCCGCGCCGCCTCCGCCCGCGGCCCATCTTCCTCTTCGCTTAGGTAGGTCTGAAGTTCAGCGATGGCGTCCGTGGCTTTGTGTTCCGCCTCGAAAGCGCGGGCTGCAATGTAATGCGCCAAAGCATGGGCTTGCGGGTTGGAATGCGCCTTGCGGCAGGTGGCCAGCGCATCGCCATAGCGCCGGTTCATCAGTTGCGCATCGGCGAGCAACACCAGAGTCGCGGCGTCATTGGGATCGATTGCTGTGGCCTTGTCCAGCAGAGTCTCCGCCGCGGGGAAATCGCGGTTGGCGATGGACATTCGGGCCAGATTCACATACGCCGAAGCTAAATGATCGTTGGTGCCGACCGCCTTTTGCAGCGCTTCCCGCCCCTGCGCCTGGTCGCCGAGACGGATGTAAGCGATTCCCAGATTGTTGTAAGCCTCGGCATAATCGGGATAAATCGCAATCGCTCGCTTCAACCGCTCAGTCGCATGATTCCAGTCTTGCCGGGCGATCAGTTCGGTGGCCTTGTCGAACTCCTTGCGGGCGCGATCCGGAATCTTGAGGTCCGCGGCAGCCACCAGGGGACTCGTCATTGCAGCTTCGCGGCTCTTTTCCTCTGCCGTCGTGTTTACCTTCACCTCCAGTTGCTGGTTTCCCTGGGATGCAACGGCTACGTTGCCGGCTGCGGCATTCTCGATCCCGCCTCCGAAAACCGACACGTGATAGTTCCCGCTCGGTACGTTAGAAAACTCCACCATGCATTCATGGTTGCTGAAGCCATCCAGCACCGGCGCTCCGTTGTCGCCCACCAGCGAAACCTGAAGCCGCGAGTCGCAGCTTCCTCCGTTGGCGAAGGTGACCCGCACCGTCAGACTGCGCGCGTTCCCCTGGGATGTGCCCAATTGAAGTGCTGCAGCGGATGCAAGCTGGACGAACGCGAAGGATGCGAACAGTAGGACGACGAACACGCGACGCGCCATGATGGCCTCCTCGGAGGCGCTGCCCGGTCTCGCTTCGACAAAAGTGAAATGCCTTTTGGAACCGGGCAACTGTTTGGAGCAATATGACGCGCTGCGAAAACATCTGTTAGCAAACTATCTCGTGTCACGATTTATTCGTGGGACCACTGTGCGTGCGGGGCAACAAAACATTTGTCAGCAGGGTTTGTGCGACACATTCTGTGGAGAGTCTCGAATCTCAACGAAAACAGAGGAGGACAAGCCGTGTTGAGGTTTGAGTCAAGCGCTAGGAATAGTCACGAGGGGCCGACGTCCTCGTCTGCCCGGCCATCGAACCCTCGCCCTCTTCGACTTCGCTCCGGGCAGGCTCCCGGGGACGCCGGGCCTACCCAATCGTCTAATTCCCTACCGCTCTATCCGTGATCTCCAGCGCCCGATCGATGATTGCGAAGCCTTCGCGCAGTTGCTGCTCCGTGATGCACAGCGGCGGATTGGTAAAGAACACGTTCCAGCGCACGAACGTGTAGAGTCCCTCCTGGCGGAAAAACTTCCCCAGCGCCTGCATCTCTTCGGAGGTTCCGTTGAACGGCGCCATCGGCTCCTTGGTGCGCCGGTTCCGAATGAGTTCCACGATGCCGAACAGCCCGATCGACCGCACCGCTCCCACTGAGGGATGCCGCGCTTGCAAGTCCTTCAACAGGTCCGCCAACACGACGCCCATGCGCTTCGCGTTCTCAATCAGATGGTCCTCTTCATAAACCTGGATGGTCGCCATCGCCGCCGCACACGCCAGGGGATGGCTGTTGTAAGTAAGCCCGCCGTAGAAAACGTTGTTCTGAAAGTGGTCGGCAACGTGGCGGCGCATGCCGACGGCGCCCAGCGGAACATAGCTGCTGGTCAGGCCTTTCGCCATGGTCATCAGGTCCGGAACAACATTCCAGTGGTTCACGGCGAACCATTCGCCGGTGCGGCCGAAACCGGACATTACTTCATCGGTGATCATCAGAATGCCGTACTTGTTGCACAGTTCACGCACGCCCTGCAAGTAACCGTCTGGTGGAACCAGAACTCCGTTGGTTCCCGTGATCGTCTCCAAAATAAACGCCGCGATGGTCTGCGGCCCCTCGAGTTGAATCACTTCCTCGAGCAAGGCCAGGGCTTCGTCGGCGGAATCCCATCCGCGCGCCAAGCCGTGATACGGATCCAGCACATGAACCACGCCGGGAATTCCGGGCTCAGCCGGCCAGCGCCGGGGATCGCCGGTCAGCGAGACGCTGCCGGCCGTGCTCCCGTGATACGAACGATAGCGTGCAAGAATCTTGTGGCGTCCGGTAAAGAAGCGGGCAATCTTGATGGCGTTTTCGTTGGCCTCGCTGCCGCCATTGGTAAAGAAGAAGACATCGATGTCGCCCGGGCAGATTTCCGCAAGCTTCGCGCCCAGCTTTGCGCGTGGCTCGGTGGCCATGTGTGGACTGATATAAGGAAGAATCGCAGCCTGCTCCTGAATCGCTTGCACGACGCGGCGATTGCCATGACCGATGTTGACACTCATGAGCTGGCTGTTGAAATCGATGAAGCGCTTGCCTTCCGGAGTCCAGAAGTAGACACCTTCGGCGCGGGCCACCGGGATCGGCTCAACCTTGGCCTGGGCCGACCACTCAAACAGCGTGTGCTTCTTCGCCAGCGCACTGATCTCCTCGCCGGTCATGCTCATCGTCGGTGTCATCGACATCGTCATAGGTCCTCTTTAATCGCAACTCCAAGAACTCTTGCCACTCGCGGGGCCACAGCACGCCCACAGCGGCCCAGGAGTCTGGTAGGCGCGGCAGGAATCGAACCTGCAACCGTCGGATTAGAAATCCGATGCTCTATCCGTTTGAGCTACGCGCCCATGCTAATGCGTCAACCGCGTCAGCCCTGATCTCACTTGGCTGAGTCTGTACGGCCTCAGTATCGCATAGCCTCTCCACAGCTACTAGGTCCGTAACCACGGCACAGCAGCGAAATCCCAGGCATAAAAGAACGGCGTCGCCGATCTTCCCCTTGCGCTTCGACAAGAGATGTTGTATCGTCCCCCTGTAGAAGTGAAAGGGGAGTGCATGCCCGCTCAACGCATCGATCTGCCTCAGGGGACCCTAGACCTGCTGATTCTCCGCACCCTGGCGCTTGGCCCGCAGCATGGCTGGGCCATTTCCGAACGCGTGCAACAGATTTCGAGCGACGTGCTGCGCATTCAGCAAGGCTCACTGTATCCCGCACTGCATCGGCTGCAACGGCGCGGCTGGATCAAAGCCCGCTGGGGCACCTCGGACAACAATCGCCGCGCGAAATATTACGAGCTCTCAAAGAGCGGACGCCAGCAGCTCGAAGTTGAAAAAGATGCCTGGGAAAAACTGACGGCTGCCGTGGCCCAAGTGCTGGGGACGGCATAGGAGGTTGCCATGCTCGATGATCTGCTCTTTCTTCTACGCTCGCTGTTCCGGCGCGAGAACGTCGAAAGTGAACTCGATGACGAGTTGCGTTTTCATTTGGAGCAAGAGGTTGAGAAGTACGTGCAGTCCGGCATGACGCGCGAGGAAGCCATGCGGCAAGCGCGGCTGGCGTTCGGCGGACTCGAGCAGGTGAAAGAGGAATGCCGGGAGGCACGCGGCGTACACTTCATCGAAACTCTGTTTCAAGATGTGCGTTACGGTCTGCGCACGTTACAAAAGACGCCGGGCTTCACCGCCGTGGCCGTTCTGACACTGGCTCTGGGCATCGGCGCCTGCACAGCGATCTTCAGTGCAGTGAACCCCATTTTGTTCAAGCCGCTGCCGTACCCGCACGCCGACAGGATCATGATGATCTGGTACGCCGGCGACGATGGTTCACGAGTTCCGCAAACGTTCCACACCTATCGCGAACTGACCGAGCGCAGCCATTCCTTCGAGACCGCTGCGGTGATGAAACCGTGGCAGCCGACTCTGAGCGGCGAGAATCAGCCGGAACGACTGGAAGGGCAGCGGGTGAGTTCAGGATACTTCCGAACTCTGGCGGTGGCTCCTGTGCTGGGCAGGGACTTTCAGGCGTCCGATGACGTGCTCAATGGTCCCAAGGTGGCGATTCTCAGCGATGGGCTGTGGCGGCGCGCCTTCGGCGGCGATCGTGAGATTCTTGGACAGCAGATCAAACTGGATGACGACAACTATACCGTCATCGGCGTGATGGCGCGGTCATTCGACAATGTTCTGTCACCCTCAGCTCAGGTTTGGTCGCCGTTGCAGTACGACACCGGAAACCTGGTGACTGTAGAGACCCGGGAGTGGGGTCATCACTTGAGCATGGTTGCGCGGCTGCGGGCGGGCAGCAGCATAAATCAAGCCAGAAGTAATCTCGATTGGATCGCGCATCATCCCGTGTCTGAGTTTCCCCGGCCGGCCTGGGCGTCGCTGGAACACGGGCTGATTGCAAACTCGCTGCAGGATGACGTCGCCAGTGGCGTCAAACCCGCTCTGCTCGCCGTTCTCGGCGCAGTAGTACTGGTGCTCCTGGTCGCCTGCGTGAATGTGACCAATCTGCTGCTGGCGCGAGGCGCGCAGCGGCGCGGGGAATTCGCGGTGCGGGCCGCACTGGGCGCGGGACGTTCACGACTCATCCAGCAATTAATTACGGAAAGCCTGCTACTCGCCACTGTCGGCGGCGCTCTTGGGATGCTGGTGGCACAGGCTGGGGTGCGTGCATTGGTGGCGCTCAGCCCACCGGGGTTACCTCGAGTAAACGCCATCACGGTGGACGGAACTGTGTTTGGGTTCGCGCTCGGCATTACCGCGCTGGTAGGCGTGCTGGTGGGTCTGGTCCCAGCGCTGTACGCTTCGCGAGGTGACTTGCACCTCGGTATGCAGCAAACTTCACGACGCACGGCTGGCAGTCACCAACTCACCCGCCGCACTCTGGTCGTCGCAGAGGTTGCAATCACCCTCGTGCTGCTGGTGAGCGCCGGATTGCTCTTGCGAAGTCTGCAACGTTTGTTCGCAATCGATCCCGGCTTCGATGCCTCGCACGTGCTCACCATGCAAGTGCAAGAATCCGGCCACCGCTTCGACGCTGATCGGGCCCGCGATCAGTTCTTCACCCAGGCTCTCGAAGCAGTGCGCCAGGTTCCCGGCGTGTCCGCGGCCGCCTTCACCAGCCAGTTGCCACTGAGCGGTGATTTTGAATCTTATGGCGTGCAATTCGAGTCCGACCCACGGGCCGACGCTGAGGCCGGACTCCGGTATGCGGTAAGCTCCGGCTATTTCGAGGCAATGCGGATTCCGCTCCGTCGCGGCCGCCTTCTTGACGAGCGCGACCGCGCAGGCGCCGCACAAGTGGTGGTGCTCAGCGAATCGTTCGCTAAACGCAAATTTCCCGATCGAGAGCCGGTCGGTCAGCGTATTCGGATCGGTCCCGACATTGGCCACCCTGATCGGCCGTGGGCCACGATTATCGGCGTAGTGGGCGATGTAAAACAGGCTTCACTGGCGCTGAGCGATTCGGATGCGTTTTATACGACACCCACTCAGTGGTCCTGGGTTGATAACGTGCAATCGCTGGTGGTTCGTGTCAACGGCGATGCAGCGGCGCTCACGCCCGCAGTGAGAAATGCGATCTGGTCGGTGGACAAGGACCAGCCCATCGTACGCGTCGCAACCATGGAAAGCCTGCTCGCGAAATCGGAGGCTGAACGACATTTTGTGTTGATTTTGTTTGAGGCATTCGGTTTGGTGGCTTTGCTCCTGGCAGCCAGCGGCATCTATGGCGTGCTCGCCGGAAGCGTGACCGAGCGACTGCGCGAGATCGGAGTGCGAGCGGCGCTGGGCGCCTCATCTCGGAACATTCTTACCTTGGTGGTTCGCCAGGGGATGATACTCACTGCGATTGGCGTCGTGATTGGGCTGGCTGGAGCGGCAGTCGCAAGCCACGCGCTCATAAGCCTGCTCTTCGGCGTTTCAAGACTGGATCCGATCACATATTTCGGAGTGATCGCGCTTCTGGCGACCGTCTCGGGGGTCGCATGCTGGGTGCCCGCTTGGCGCGCGGCACAAGTTGATCCATCGGTAACCTTGCGGGCGGAATAGCTGCTGCGGACGAGTTTTTCAACTTGCTCCACAGGGCGGACCTCGGAGAAGATGCGGTTATATAGCTGTGTCTCCGAGAACCAAAGCTGCCCGCGAGAAAAAGCTCTCCCCATCCGCGGCGAAGCTGCGTTTGCTGAAACGCCTGCGCTGCACGGTGAAGTTCGAGGCCAAGGCACGCGAATCCGGCGTGCACTTGATCGCTGGTGTGGATGAGGTCGGGCGCGGCTCGCTGTTTGGGCCAGTCGTGGCTGCTGCGGTCATTCTTGATCCGGCGTATCGCATCCGTGGCCTGCGCGACTCAAAGCTGCTGCCGGCGGAACGGCGCGAAGTTTTGGCTGAGCGCATCCGGCAACATGGGATTGCCTGGGCAATTGCCGCAGTGGACGCTGCCCGCATCGATCAGATCAACATCTATCAGGCTTCGCGGGTCGCCATGCGCGAAGCAGTCGAGCAGTTGAAACCGGCGGCGGATTACCTGCTGATCGACGCCCTGCACCTGGATTGCGATCTGCCGCAGCGGGCCATCATCCACGGCGACGCGCTCTCTGCGTCGATCGCGGCTGCTTCGATTCTCGCCAAGGTCGAACGCGATCGCATGATGCGCGACTGGGACCCGGTTTTCCCTCTGTACGGACTGGCCTCCAACAAGGGCTACAGCACTCCGCACCATATTGCTGCGTTACGCCAGCACGGTCCGTCACCACTGCACCGGCAGTCGTTCGCGCCGGTCTGGAACAATCCTGTACCGCAGGAAGTGCTGGCCTTCATGCTGGAAGAAAAGCCGCAGGAAATTCTGGAAGAGATTGCGGAAGAAGCAGCTGGCTTTTAGCTTTTGCCACAACTATCAGGATGCGCCGCCCAGCTTGACACTGACATCTCTAGCGAGCGCCTCGACCGTTTGCATCCGAGTTGCGGCGGCAGCGGGCAGCTCCGGCACTTGCATCGCCATCTCGCAGGAGAGCAGCAGCGCCGTCACCGTCTCTTTCAGGTCGTGACGCAACGCGTCTTGCGCCTCGCGCCTCGCCGCAGTGATCTCGCGCCTGCGGCGTTCAAGGGCCGAGCGCAATTCGCGCACCACTCGTTCCTTTCCGCAGACCGCGAAATTGACATAGACCGGCACCGCGGCCTGGAGATGTTTGAGAGCGGTCGCGCCCTCCTCGGGCTCGGCGTCCAACAGCAATTGATCGAAAACCACCGCCGAGACTGCCTGCGTCTGCAATTGTGCAGTGGTTTCCGCCAACGAAGCGCACACGACCACAGACTTTGCCGTCGCTTCTTCGATGTCGTGGACTAAGTCAGAAATTTTCTTCAATGGGCTAACCAGCAGAATCATGCTGTCGGTGACTGCACGTTGCGAGCCACATCCAGCAGCCATGAAAAGGCAGCACTTAGAACGCGCTACGCGCCAAGACTCGTCCCGAGACGGGACGCGGTCACCTAGAACTAACAGGCTTGGGAACCGTACTCCTTCAATTTGCGGTACAGCGTGGTCTTGCCGATTCCCAATAGGCGCGCCGCCAACAGCTTGTCGCCGTTGAGCTGACTGATGGCGCCAAGGATGGTCTGCTTCTCCAGTTCCGAAATGGGAATGATTCTCGTTGACCCATTTCCCGGCATCGCTGCGTGGCCATTGCCGCCCCTTAGAGCGCTGGGCAGGTCACTCACCTGGATGACGGGCCCGCTATTCATGGCACAGGCCCGCTCCAAACAATTCTCCAACTCCCTCACGTTGCCCGGCCAGTCGTAGGCCAGCATTGCTTTCATAGCTTCATCGCTGACGGTGCGTTCCCGCCCGGAATCCCGTGACTGCCGCTCCAGGAAATGTCCCATTAACAGGGGGATGTCCTGACGCCGCTCGTGCAAAGGGGGAATTTTCAGGTTTAGCACGTTCAGACGGAAGTACAGGTCGCGCCGGAACGTCCCTTGCGCCACCGCCTGTTCAAGGTCACGGTTGGTCGCGGCGAGAATTCGCACGTTGATGGTGATTCCTTTTCGTACTGCCCACGGGCCGGATTTCTTTTTCCTGAATGGCCCGCAGCAGCTTGGCCTGCAAATCGACCGGCATCTCTCCAATCTCGTCCAGGAATACCGTCCCGCCCTCCGCCATGGCCAGCAACCCGTCTTTCGACTGCACGGCGCCGGTGAATGCTCCCTTGACATAACCGAACAGCTCGCTCTCGATCAGCGTAGGAACCAGGGAGCCGCAATCCACCGGAATGAATGGCTTGTCGCGAAAAGGGCCGGAGAAGTGAATCGAGCGGGCCACCAATTCCTTGCCCGTCCCGCTTTCTCCCAGGATCAGTACCGGATGGTTGCTCTGCGCCGCCTTGGCGATTATGCGATACAGCCGCTCCATTTCCGGCGCTCCGCCCACGATGCCGCCGAACCCCTGCCGCGACTTGATCTTCTCGCGCAGCGTGCGGTTCTCGCTTTTGAGCTTGAGGTGCGTGGCCACACGTCCCAGCAGAATCCGCAGTTCGTCCATGCTGAATGGCTTGGTCACATAATCGTAGGCGCCGTTTTTCATGGCCTGCACCGCCGACTGCACCGTGCCGCAGCCGGTCACGACGATCACCTCTGCGTCGGGCCGGCACTGCTTAATCCTGTTCAAAGCTTCCAATCCGCCCGCTCCCGGCAGCTTCAGGTCGAGCAGCACAACGTCGATGGCCTGTGCCTCGACCAGGCGATAAGCCTGCTCCGCTGAATCGGCCACCAGAGCAGTGAACCCCAGAGTGCGGGCAACTTCGCGGCAAGCTTCGCGAATGGCGCGCTCGTCGTCCACAATGACCAGGTTGAGGAAATTCGTCGCTTCTAATTGAGGCAACGATGGCATGGGTGCTGTAGCAGTAGTCATACGTACTTACCTCTCGGGTATTGCAGAATTCTCAGCTTCAAACCTGGAGCCAGACGTCTTCATCGCCTGCGAATCGGCAGCGATGCCGAGCAAACGGACGACCACCCGTGTTCCCAGGCCGGGCGCACTCTCGATCTCCACTGTTCCCTGCTGCTGTTGCGCGATGCCGATGACGGTGGACAAACCCAGTCCGGTCCCTTTCCCCGGTTTCTTGGTGGTGAAAAAAGGCTCGAACACGCGCGAGCGCGTCTCCGCATCCATGCCGCAACCCGTGTCACGAATTTCGAGTTCGATGTGGCGGCGCGAATTCGGCTCTGCGGAGCTGTTCGCGGCGAGCTCTTGGCAGTTCCGTGTACACACCGTGATCCGCCCACCATCGGGCATCGCGTCCCGCGCGTTCAGGACAAGATTCAAAACGATTTGCTCGATCTGCGTCTTATCCATCTTTACCAGCGCCAGGTTGTCCGCCAATTCTGTGATCAGCTCGATGTTCTCGCCGATCAGGCGACTCAGCAGGTTGCGCATTTCGGCGATGATTTCGTTGCACGAGAGCCAATGTGCTTCGACCGTGCGTGGCCGCGCCACCGCCATCAACTGCTGGATCAGACCCGCTCCCTGGGCGCCGGCCGCGCGGATCTCCTGGGCGTAGCGGCGCAGGCGGTTGTCTTTTTCCAGCCCGGCCAGCAAAAGATCGGAGCACAGCACAATGCCTGTGAGCAGGTTGTTGAAGTCGTGCGCCACGCCGCTGACCAGGCGGCCGATGGCTTCCAGCTTCTGTGCCTCCCGCAAGCGCTGTTCGGCGAGCGAGGCTTCCGTCTGCCGTGCTGGCCCGAATTGTGCCAATGCGCTCATCGCGCCGAATCTGCTTCTTTCCACCCGCAAGGGCAAATCGTGTCCAGCAGCGGGATTTGCTCGGGGAAATTCGCGGGCCGCTGCAAGCTCACCATTTTGGGAAGTCTAGCGGCCTCAATCTGTGAAAGCTTAGGACTTTGGTCACGTGGCGACCGTGACGGACAAACAGGGATTTTCCACTTCGGAATTCGCCCAAAAAGGGGATACCAAAATGGGCGTCATCTATTGTGATTTCAACGCGCAGACGCCATTTTGGGAAGTGCGGACGGTTACAGGGGGAGTGACTGCAGCAGACGGAAGCTCAGTTGCCGACCAGTGGAAAACTCTGCTTCTCTCATGCGCCATAGGGTGGATTTGCTTCCGCTGCTGGCTCCCAGATCTGCGGCCGCCGCCTCACCGTCAGCATAGCCCGCCCAATCCGCGTTCATCTTCTGGTAGCGATTGCGGTCGGTGCCCTTGGCGAAGATGCCCGAGGTATGCACCTCCAGAGTTTTTCCATTGAGGACGATCGACGAAAGCGTGATTCGCAGATAGCCGGGCTGTTGCGGCGGATCCGCCGCTCTTGCGGACACAACTCGACCGATGATCACCGCTCCGCGTGGCACGAGCGTCTGACCCTGGATCACAATCGGCTCGTCCAGCAACGATTGGAACGCGTCTCCAGAGCGGGAATTTGCGCTGGACAGGGGAGATTGCAGGAGGACCACAACCGGCGTGCCGGCCGGAATTGCGCCGGAAGCGAATGCCTGGGTTGGTGAGATCCCACTCGCCTCCGAGGTGCGGTCGAAGGGAAGTTCGCGCGCGGGTTGCGCATTTGACCCGGACGACAGTACGCCCAGTTGCTGCGAGCAGGCCGTCGCCAGCGCCAGTATCAGCAGCACAACCAATAAATGGATGGGCCGTCGATGGTGAATGCCGATATCCTGCTGGCGTGTCATCGCCGCTGACAAGTCGCAAGCCGGATGCCACAGCCTGGCCTCGATTCCCCATCGGGTTACATCGCCGACAACCCGAGCTACATGTAGATTTCTCCGAAGAGACGCAAAATTGCGGGTAGCGTGGGCAGTTAGCGATCTCCTGCAAATTAGACTATAGTCTTTGACCATGGTACAATCAAGGTGTCATGGAACAGATTGCCATCTCCAAGTTTAAAGCGACCTGCCTAGCCGTACTGGAGCGAGTGCGGAAGACTGGGAAGGCAGTGCTGGTCACGCGCTTTGGCGAGCCAGTGGCCCAGATCGGCCCGCCTTCGGTTGCCGAGCCGGTCACCCGGAAACTGGGCAGCATGCGCGGCACTGCGCAAATCGTAGGAGACATCGTTTCCCCAGCCAGCGACGAAGACGATTGGGAAGTGCTGCGCTCATGAAGCTGCTGCTCGACACCCACATCTGGCTGTGGAGCGTGCTTGAACCGGAGCGCCTTTCGCGGCGGGCAGCGGAAGCAATCAAGAACCCGCAGAACGAACTCTGGCTGTCCTCAATCAGCATCTGGGAACTCATCATGCTGCACCAGAAAAAGCGCATCCTGCACGATGAGGACATCGAAACCTGGATTCCTCAGGCATTGCGAGCCCTGCCTCTGCAGGAAGCGGCGATCACTCATGAGGTAGCGCGAGAAACCGGACGCTTGCAACTCGCTCATCGCGATCCGGCAGACCGGCTCCTCGTCGCCACGGCCAAGCTCTTCGAGTTGACGCTGGTAACTGCGGATGAACGCTTGATGGAGATTCGAGAAGTTCCGGTGCTGAGCTGAGATGTATGGTCAAAACCCAAGCCGCCCGATCACTCTATTCGCCGCCTCAAGATGCCCCCGACTTCTCTCCGGCCATGCAGAACAGCCACGATTTGGACAGGTTTCGTCTCGGGACGATACACAATCAGGTAAGAGTAAACGGGGAAGAATCTAACTGCCTCGCTTGTTAGGTCACTTCGCCGATGTCCTGCGCCGGGAGTCGTCGCCAGAAAAACGAATCGATCCAAGATGACAGACTCCACGTGATTCGCCATTTCCAGGCTGCTCTGTTTTCTGATGTAGCGCCAGATTTCGGCGAGGTCGCCCGCCGCCTCGGGCGCGATAACGTAACGCGACTTCATTCAGACTTGGCTTTCAGGCCCTTCAAATGCGCTTTGACCCGTTCCTCCGCGATGCCCTCGCCCCGATCGAGCTGCGCGACACCCCGGCGAATTTTCGCGTTGATCGCCTCTTTGTTTTCCTGAAGCCATCGGTCTTGCGCTTCCTGGGTCTCTAGCAAACGCAACAACACTTCCTCGACGCTGCCCGAGCCGGTGGCCTCCAGTTGTTTCTGGATGCGGGCTTGCAGAGCCGCATCGCGGATCTCAATATTCATCGTCGGTTCCTAAGAAGCTGCCCTTCCATCTAAATGCTAGCCCAGAGGAGAGAGATGTCAAGTGCGATATGCGCGCTAAACTTCGGAAACTCAAAAGCCTGGGCTGTGGGGCCCATATCCCCCACAAACAAAAACCGAAGGAGCGGCTTGCGCCGCTCCTCGGGTAGTCAAACAGGTTGTATGGACCGGCTAGTTGGTCGAGCCGCCCATTCCAGTCGACGCGCTGTGGTTCTCGTTCTCCGGTTGGGCAACGACGCCGTCAAACGGAGTCGCACCGACGAAGCGTCCGTGCACCACGCTGATCCGGCGCAGCGGGTAGCCTGTGTCCGGACCGCGGTGCCAGCTCTGCCCGCCGTCCGCGCTTTCGAAGACCACGCCAGTTTCCGTGCTCGTGGCCAGCAACCGGCTGTTGCCGCCATCGTAGGTGATGGAGCTGATGTTCTTGTCCGGCAGACCATTCTGCATGTGCTCCCAGCCGGCGCCAGCATTGGGGCTGCGGAAGGCGCCTTCCCGGGAAGCGATCATAATCTGCTTGTCGGGTGTGACGGTGACGGTGCGAATGCTGCTGACATAGGGCGACAGCGCATTCGACGCCTGCCAGCTTGCCCCGCCGTTGTCAGAGACCAGCACATTGCTGTGGCTCGCCAGCGCGATGAATTCGCCCTCGGCCTGCACGGAGACGAAATCCTGCTTGCCCAGCACCGGGCCGCCGCTCCAGCTCTTGCCATCGTTCGCACTGGTGTACAGTCCCGCCGAGGTGGCTGCAAACCAGCGCTTGGGTGTGATTTCGACGTCGCTCACGTGGGCCGTGAGCACCGAGTGAGCAATCGCCTTGGTGGTCTTGCTTCCCACCCTGCGATTTGTCTTTTCCTCAATATTGTTGATCGGGCTCCAGACGTTCGCGTTATGCGCCAGCACGAACATGCCGCGATTGGTGCCCGCGACCAGTTCGCCATCAGCAGCCTGCTTCAAAGTGAATACGTCCCGGCCATCCAGCCCGGCGCTCTTCTGCATCCAGTGCTGTCCGGCATCGTGAGAAACGAACACTCCGCCGAGTTCCCGGTCATTCACCACGCCAACGTAGATCGTGGCAGGATCATTCTTGTCCGCCAGAATCGAGGTGACGTAGCGGTGAGTGTAGCCATGATTCGAGGCGGTGAAGCTCTGTGCGCCATCGTCGCTCGCCAGAACGCCGGCGCGATCGGTGGCCAGCAACACCCGCTGTGAGTTGCGAGGATCGATCAGCACATCGTTCACCACGACTTCAGGACCGGTCACCCGCTTCCACGACTTGCCTGAGTCGGCGGTTTGCCACAAACCCTCTGTGGTTCCGGCATACACAATCGCCGGATTGCTGGGGTCCTGCTTCAGTACGCGCGTGCGGCGTGCGGAGAACGGAATGCCCTGGATCTTCTGGAACCCGTCGCCCGCGCTCTGGCTCTTGTAGATACCCGAGCAGGCGCTGGCAAACACGACCGAAGGATTCGATTGGTCGACGATGATCGAGAAGACGTCCGAGTCATCGATCATGCCCTTGTTAATGTGGTGCCAGTTGGCGCCACCGTCATCGGTCTTCCAGGCCAGATGCCAGGTGCCGGCGTAAACCACGTCAGCATTCTTGGGATCGACGGCCAGCGACTCGATGTTCTTAACTTCGGAATTGGCCGGGGAAATCTTTTCCCAGTTCTTGCCCTCATCCTTGCTGCGATACACACCGTCCAGCGCTCCAGCAACCAGAACATTGGAATCGGAGGCGGCGATGGAGAATGCACGAATCGACTTTCCATGCATCGCGGGCGTAACTTCCCAGTCCTTACCGCCATCGTGCGTGCGGAACAAGTCGCCGGCCTGCTGGTTCTCAACGCTCCAGACGGCTACATACATCTTATTGGGATGCTGTGGATCCAGCGCAATGTGGTCGATAACGTAGTCATCGCCGCTGCCCAGGTGGGCGAAACGCGCCCAGGTGTGTCCGCCATCGCTGGATGTAAAAATCGTTCCCGTGCTGGTGCCCAGGAAGATGTGGTCCGGATTTTTCGGATCGTAGGTCAGGCTGCGGACATCCCCGCCGTCCGGCCCCAACGCCGTCCACTGCCCTGCCCAGGCACTGACGCAAAGCAGCATAACCGATAGTGCAATCAACAGTTTACAACCGACAAAGTTGCGCGATGCCAAAGTCATAGAATCGTTGCCCCTCAAGGATGGAATCCCGTCGAGGCCCAGCGTGACAGGGTAGCACGACCCAGGCAAGTTACTGAAGGGAACGACCGTTCATCATTTTGCGCAGGTTGCAAGGCGGGAGGGCTGGATCGGTGAGGCGTCGCGGCTTAGAGCCTCTAACACAGCTCGCCGTTGCTCTCGGTGCGGCGCATGCACATGGGCGGCGGTTCCTATAACTCCCGCGTAGCCGACTAACCGCGCAGAGGGGTATCGCTGGCCCGTAATCCGGGAGTAGTCGAAGCGATGTCGGAATGTTTCTAAACATAGCTTCCGACATGCCTAGAAACCCGACACTCTAGTCGGAAGGCCTGCCGTCGCACAGATGCATACGTCGCGCCGTCAACGCCGAGGATTACTCGGCTCACTTGTACTCGGTCTCTGGGTCAGCTTGAAATGGCGTGGTCCCACGGGCATCATTGACGATTTCGTGAACTGTAGCGACGACTAACTCAGGGCGAAAGAGTTGTATCCAATGGTTGCTTCCTTTGGCAACAATCCATTTATTTCTTGATGAAAGAGCTCGTAATTCCCCCTGCATTTCCATCCATGCCCGCTCTGCCTTGATTAAATCAGCCGGAGAGAAGAAGCCCCCGAAGTCGTTGACCTGCGGATCGTGAGACAGCACGATAAGCGGCACATCGCCGAGCGGGCCTGTGTTTGCGTAAAAGGAGCCATGCTCATCCGTTACTTGTGCTTCCTCGGCGCGCCAGGATTGCAGGCGACAATATTGAGCAGCTGCTTCGGGCACCAGCCGAGCCCATTCCTCGGGCTGATTCGGGAACGTGAAATTGTCGCGGCACCAGCCGAGAATCGGGGCACTCCTAACGGCACCGTCCAAGGTATAACGCGGTAATAAACGTTTGTGATGGTGGACTGAGCAGCGACGTTGAATGGTGGTCGATTGTGGATGTCGGGATGGACGGAATCGACGAACACTATGCCTGCGACTTCCTCGCGGTGGCGCGCGGTGAACACGCGGAGGTCGAGTGTGCCGAAATCGTGCCCGACGAGAACGTAAGGTGCGGGAACCGCAGCGCGGGTCAGGAGGCGGTCCAGTTCGTCGGCGATATTCGAGCTGCTGCGAGGCTCATTGGGCGCGTCGCTCCAGCCAAAGCCGGCGCGATCGTAGGAACAAACGCGGGTAAATCTGCTGATCTCTGGCTGAACCAGTTGCCAGATAACGGAGGAGTCGTTTGGACCAGCCTCCATGATGACGGTAGGACTCCCCGCACCCGTGCAGTTGATGTGAAGCCGCAACCCACCAATGTCCACGAGTTTGCCGGGTGGAGGATAGAGGTGACTTTCCCATAGCGTCATCGAGAATTGAAATACGGCGCCGGCGGCGACAATCAAGCCGAGGGATGCCACGAGGCATTTCAGGATGCGCGACAGGAGCGATCGGGATCGAAGGAAGGTTGGTTCGGAAGTTGTCGACGCCATACAAAGTAGCCTCCTGCCCCCGCGTGCGCTTAAGCTCAAATGTTGACGTTAGCCGATGTCCATTTACGGTCGAAACAGACTATTTTCCGGTTTAGTGTTCCCGCGCCAGTCGTGCTCCGCCCAGGTCTGCATCCCGTCTAGCCGATGCATTCCCGTACGTCGCAGCGCGAACAAAACTCCCCATGCTGCGGCTGCGGCAACAGCGGCCAGTATCAGCGCCAATGCGAACAGCAGCCCCCACAGCATGGGACCCCAGGCCGTCGCAGTTGCGGGCGGCAGGCTTTCTTTCATCTGAACAACATTCTGTGCTTTATGGATCGCCAGCACCAAACCCGCCAGAATTACACACATCAAAAACACGGTGAAGCGGGGAAAACGAAATTGGCGTTGCATAGAGAATCTCCGAAAGGGAATGACAGGACCGAACAGACGGTCAAGGTGGGCACGGAGGGTGCCCGATAAGAGTCCACAAAATTCGCGTCGGTAGAATCTGATCTTCGCAGCCAACGCCGGCGGAAGAGCGCTTCGTGCGTCGCGGAAGACGGACGTTATCTCCTCGCCGAATTCATCCCGATAGCTCCCCGGGTATAGAACTAACAACCAGCAGTAAACCTTAAGCGCCACGATCACGCCTCCTTGCGGGCCATGCGCAAGGCAGCCAACTTGGTCAGCTGGCGCATGCGCGCGATTTCCATCTGCAAGTTTTTCCGCCCACGTGAGGTTAGCCTGTAAGTACGCCGGTCGCGCGGGCTGTCGTTCTCTTCGACGCGCTCGATCCACGCTTCATCGAGCAGGCGCCGCAGCGCGCCGTATAAAGTGCCCGTACTTAGCAGCACGCGGCCGCCACTCATGGATTCAACGTCTTTCAGGATTGAATAGCCATGCCGGGGCTGTTCCGCCAGGCTCAGCAGGACCAGCATTACCGGCTCACTTAATGCGAATGTCTCCATAGTTCATTAACCGACATGTCGTATGACGCCATATTGAGCTGCGGGGTTGCTTTTGTCAAGCGGCTCGAACCAAAAATCCCTACGTGACACTACTTCGTGTAGGCTAGTCCAGCGTCGGCGTCCGACTGCTTATGCCCAACCCTTCCCTCGACCGCAAGCTGGCCCGCCTGGAAGAGAGCCGGCTCCGCTTTGGACGGGGAGAAGCCAGTCGCGTCACCAGACTGCTGGCGAGCCTTTCCCGGCGTCACTTTCCAGACCCGCGCTCCCTTATCCGCTTTCACGAAGCGCTGCTGTTTCTCCGTGCATTTCCGCAGGGCCCAGCGGTGGTCGCGCGAACCGAAAGATTGTTGAACAGCTTCCACAAACGAGTTGAGGAATTGCGGGCCAGTGGCGCGGACCTGAGTGCGTTCGACACCTTCGAGACTTGCGGCATCGCCGGCACCACAATGGAAGACACGCTCAGCTTCGACGTCGTCCGCTGGCTGGCGCGGCGCATTCCCAACCAGCTTGAGATCGCGTGGGACGAGTATGAAGAAGATCGCGCCATGGCCTCGACCTGGCCGCGATTCTTGCCACTGTTGGATGAAGATGGATTCGTAGAAGCCAACATCCCCTGGAAGCGCTGGCTGCGGGCGGCCGCAGGTTCGGCGAAACGCGCACTGGAATGGCTGATACAGCGCTTTGAGAATCTGCCTCTGCCCAAGCGCGAAGCAGCGGAGCTTTATGATTCGTTGCGTTTGCCGGTGCGCTGGCATCTGGGCAATCTCCGGTGGTCGCGCACGCGAAATTGGCGGAGGCCGCGCACGATTTACTACCACCAGGAACCGCTGATTCCCCGCAATCAGGTCAGCATCGAGCGCGAGTTGGCCCAACCTGGGCCGCAACTCACCAAGCTTTCGCTGCGCGAGGGTGAATCCGTCATCGACCTGGTCCGCGAAGTGATGGCGGTCCGCTATCGCGAAATCTACGGCACCACGCTGGGAGATCCGCGTTCGGTGGTGCGCGCGGAGATCGGGCGCGGCGCCGTGATCTACCTATGGAACCTGCCGCCGGACCGTCGCCTGCCGCTGCGCGCTTACGCCGCCGGCTTCACCGTCAAAAACGGAGTGCCCATCAATTACATTGAGGCCATTGGGCTGTGCGAATGGTTCGAGGTCGGCTTCAACACGTTCTACACTTTCCGCAACGGTGAGACCGCCTGGATCTATGCGCAGGTGCTGCGCTGTCTTTGCAAGCACACGGGCGCGAAGTGCATTTCGGTTTATCCCTACCAGATCGGTCAGGGTAACGACGAGGCGCTGGAATCCGGGGCGTTCTGGTTCTATCGCAAGCTGGGCTTTCGTCCGGGACGGCCCGAATTGCTGCGCCTGACCGAGCGCGAAGAGAGAAAGATCGCAGCCAATCCGAAATACAAAACGCCGCTGCGCACTTTGAAGCGGCTGGCCGAGGGCCACGTGTTCTACGAACTGCCCGGCAGCGCATCGGGAGCCTGGGACCGCTTCTCGACCCGCAACCTGGGATTGCGGGTAAATCGTCGCATGGCGCCGGAGTTCGGTGGAGACAGCGCGCCCCTCCGGCAGGCGTCCGTGACGGCGGTCAGCCGGGCGCTCGGCGTCAACATCACCCGCTGGAGTTCGCTGGAGCAGCAGGCCTTCAAGAATTGGGCGCTGGCGCTGGCGCTTATCCCGGACCTGAACCGATGGACGACGCAAGAGAAGCGTGATCTGGTGGAGATCCTGCGTGCAAAGGCAAGGCCGAGTGAGATGCAATACCTGCAACTCACTCAGAAGCACGCGAGGTTGCGGCGAGAGCTGCTGCGGTTGGGAGCGTACTAATTTCACGACGCCGCCTACGTTCTTGTCATTCCGAGGAGCAATCGCGACGAGGAATCTGCAGTTGTTCGTCAATGCATACAACTGCAGATCCCTCGCTTCGCTCGGGATGACAACAAGACACGAGCCTCAGTTATCTAGGACACAATCAAAAAAGCCGGCCGAGCCTTGCGCTCGACCGGCCAGTTTTTTTCGCTCAGCGAACCGCCTACTGTTTTGGCGCCGCCATCTTCTTTGCTGCGGGATGCGCCGGATGGTCCGGCACCGCCTTTACTTTGGTTTCATCCACGGGCTCGGTTCCCGCACCCGCGAACGTAGCGCCGGCAGGAACAATCCAGTATTCCGCGGTCGTGGTGCCACCGTTGCCGGTGCGCGTTTCGATGCGGGTGGGATCGATTCCGAGTTGCGCTTCACCGCTGGTCAGGTAGAACTTCGAATCGACGGCGCGTTCTGCCGCCAGGTTCTTCCGTTTCTCAGCCGGATCAGCGTTGCCGACGATCACCAGTTTGCTTTCCGCATTCTGCTGCAGGTTCTTGGCGACGTCGTCCAGGATGGCCTTGCAGGTGTTGTCCACACGCCACGGCTTCACCTTGTTGGGGAAGTCGCACTGGCTCAGCTTGCTGGCCTGCGGCGCTGGAGGTGGCGGCGGATTCTCTACCGTCACCTGCGTGCTCGCTGGCGGGGATGAAAGTCCGCGCGAGTCCGTACACACGGCGGTTACGGTGATCGGCCCAGCCGATGCACCGGTTGTATTCAACGTAGCCGTATTGCCGCTGCCGCTGATGCTGCCGCCGCTGGCGCTCCAGTTGCCCACGTTCACCGGAACGTTGTCCGGGCTGGTGCAGTTGCAGGTAATGGTCGCGCTTCCGCCGGCTTGCAACGTGGAAGGACTCGCCGAGCAGGTCATGGTCGGCGGGTTCTTCGGAGGTTCTTTAACCATGAAGTTTGCCGAGCAGGTTGCCGTGTTGTTCTTCTTCTCCTTGGGATCGGTCACCGTGGCGGTGGCAGTGTAACTTCCGCCGGCAATACCGTTCGTATCGATGCTGGCGGTGTTGTTATTGCCCGTGATCCTTCCCCCGTTCGCGCTCCACTGGTAGGTGAGCGTGTGCTTGGGATTAAAACCGTTGGCCGCCACATTGGCAGTGACCGGCTCACCCACCATCACTTGATTGGGCTGGACCGAACAACTGGCGGTGGGCGTGGTTGTCTGCGGATAGCCAAAGTAATACTCCAGGCCGGTACGCAGCCGCGCGCCGCTAAGAGTGGGACGGCGAAGCGCGGGGAAGGAGCCTGACACCACGTCAGAGAAGTTCTGGTGCGCCCAAACGTAGTCGGCTTCGAAGACCCGAATTCCCCAATGCCGATTGAGGTGCCAATCCATCCCGCCGCCGAGGATGGCGCCAATACCATTCCGCGAGGTCAGCCCGGGCGGAGTGAGATGGTTCCAGCTCAGCAAGGTGTTGACAAAGAAGCTTGTCGATTCCATCCGGCCTTCAAGTTTAGGACCGAGCGAAACCGTTGTTTCGTCCGCCGAACCGGTCCAATTCCGCCCGAAATCAGCTTCCAGGCCAAGGTGCTGGACGAAGTTATAAGTAAAGCTCGTGCCGAAGCCATCAGGCATATCGGGGAGTTTTAATCCGACTGGGGCGTTGGGACTTTGGCCTACTTCTGGCGTCGTGCCACCCGGATGCAGCCACTGATAGCCGGCAAAGATTTCATACTTCGGTGTCTGGTCATCGTCCTGCGCCATGGTGACGGTTGAGAACAAAAGCGCGACGATTACCAGCAAAGCACACAGCAATAAACATCCACTACGCGTCATAGGATGATGGAACATTGTTGTCCTCCAGACTTCGTTGTCAGCTTATTTGTCCATGCTCGCTTGCAAGCTTGGGACCCCCGCATGGAAGCCGTTTACAGATGTGAGACGATTCCCTGAACCCGGAACTTGACTAATGGGAAATCGGCACAAACATCATACGCGGCAGTTATGAACCGCGTCTAGTTTGCAGGCCGCTGGGTAGTGGGCAGTTTTCAAAACAGCCCACTACCGGCCGCTGGGAACCGTCGGTCAAGGTCTCACATTGATACCGTTCGATCCGGCCCGTTTCCGAGGCGCAAGAACACGGCACACAGATGCCGCGCCCAACTTGCAGGATGGAACGCAAACCTAAATAATGAAGTTTGCTTATGAGCAGTGAAAAGGTACTGATCGTTGAGGACGAGGAAAATGAACGAACTGGCCTGGCAGAGCTGATTTCCGGCTGGGGCTATCGCGCCGAAACCGCCCGCGACGGAGTGGATGGGCTGGAAAAGGTAGCCAGTTGGTGCCCCTCCCTGGTGGTCACCGATCTCAAAATGCCGCGCATGGGGGGCCTGGAGTTGCTGGAACGCATTGCGGATGAGGGTCGAACCATTGCGGTGATTGTGGTAACGGCCCAGGGCACTATCGACAGCGCGGTGCAGGCCATGCGCACCGGCGCCTACGACTACATCACAAAGCCGATCGACACCAATCGATTACGCACAATTCTGCAGAATGCCTCCGCCCTCCTCGGGACCCGGGTGGAACTGGAGGTCACACGCCGCAAGCTGCGAGATGCCGGGTCCCTGGGTACGCTGATCGGGCCGTCCAAGGCAATGCAGGAGATTTTCCGCCTCACTGAGTTGGTTGCTCCCAGCACAGCTTCGGTGCTGATCACCGGGGCCAGCGGAACCGGCAAAGAGTTGGTGGCCCGCACCATTCACGATCTCAGTCCGCGCCGCAACAAGCCGTTTGTGCCCATCAACTGTGCAGCCATTCCAGAGACCCTCATTGAGAGCGAGATTTTCGGCCATGAGAAGGGGGCTTTCACGGGCGCGCTCGAGCGCCGCACCGGCTGTTTCGAGCTGGCGGAAGGCGGCACGCTGCTACTGGACGAAATCGGCGAGATGCCGGTGGCCACTCAGGCGAAGCTCCTGCGTGTGCTGGAAGACCGCAAACTGCGCCGCTTGGGCAGTAAAGTAGAGACCACCGTGGACGTCCGCGTTCTGGCGGCCACCAACAAAGTGCCGGAAGAGGCAGTGGCCCGCGGCGAGTTGCGCAACGATCTTTACTACCGCCTGAATGTTTTCAACATTCACATGCCCCCGTTGCGCGAGCACAAAGAAGATATCCCGGCGCTGGTGGAATCCCTGCTGAAGGACATGAGCGCCAAGCACGGGCGCAAAGTGGCTGCGGTCAGCGAGGCGGTCCTGCATCTGTTTCAGAATTATTCCTGGCCGGGGAACGTCCGCGAATTGCGCAACACCCTGGAGCGCGCGGTCATTGTTTGTGACAGTGCGGTGGTCGAGACCAAGCACCTGCCGCCGGGATTTGGTCAGGCCACCATTCGCACCACCGCGGAGGATTCGGATTCGGTTCGCCTGGGCGTGGGCACGACCGTCGAAGAGGCGGAGAAGTTGCTGATCCTGAAAACCCTGGAAGCGACGAACAATAACAAGACCCGGGCCGCGGAGATTCTTGGGATCAGCCTGAAAACCCTGCATAATAAGCTGAAGGAGTATGGCAGCGCGGCCGCTGATAAGGATGAACAGGCAGGCTAGAAGCTTCCTCTTCTAGCAGGTTCCACCCACCGATGCGTCGGAAAACCCAGATCGTGCTGGCCATCACCTTTATGGTGGCCGCCCTGGTGTCTTCTTTCTCCTACATCTATATTTCCGAGATTCTCAGGCAGCAGATCACCACCGCTCAGGACATCGCTACCAATCTGACCTCGCAACTGGCGCACCTGGCCAGCGATTCCGTACAAGACCCGTCGAGCACCCGGGTCGATACCAGCAATCCGGAGAAGCTACGCCGCTGGATTGCCTACAATCTTTCGACCGACACCGACCTGAACGACATGATGCAGTCGGTGGTGGGCAGCTGGGCTCCGGTGTACGACGTCTCCATCGTGGATGCGAACGGCAAGGCGATTCTGCACACCACTCCCGACTTGATTGGCAAGCAGGTTTCCGAGCGTCCGGAATTTCAGCTGCTGCGGAATGCCGGCTTCCGCCGTCAGCTTCGCATGATTTACAACCCGCCCACGGTGTACGAAGTCCGCATGCCTCTGCAAGTCGCCGATGCTCCTTTTGGCAGCATTCGCCTGGGTATCTCAACCGTATTCCTTAAGAAGGAACTTACTCACAGGCTGCACAATGCGGTTATCTTTTCTGGCCTTGCGATTCTTGTCTCGCTGATCCTGGCGGCGGGACTGTCGCATCTCGCCCTCGGCCCGCTGGAGCGCCTCAGCCGCAGTCTGGACAGCGTGACCGCCGGCAATGCAGATCTTCTCACCGAGCAGGAGCCTGGGCGCGATGAATATGGTCAGGTCAGCTTGAAGATCGCTCACCTGGGCCGCCAGATGCGCGATGCCCGGGAAATTTTTTCTGCATTGAAGGACAACGTCGACCAGATCATGGCCAACCTGCAGGATGGGTTGATGCTCTTCACCCGCGATTCGCGGGTGGTGCTGGTCAGCGCTTCGGTGGAGCGTTTTCTGGGCCGTCACCGTCACCAACTGCTGGGCCACACGGTGAAGGAGATTTTCTCCACCGATTCGTCGCTGGGAAGCTTGCTGCTCGAGGGCTTTCGTCTCCAGCGTCCCATTGCGCCGCGCGAACTGGAATCCGCCAACGGCAAACGTGTGCAGGTTTCGCTGGATTTCATCCACGAACGTGGCACACCGATTGGCGCGCTGGTGACGCTCCGGGATGCGGAATCGGTTCGGCGGATTGAGGATGAGATCGAGTTGTCACGCCGCTTGTCCGCCAGCAGCCGCAGCACGCGCAACGTGGCCCACGAGGTGAAGAACCCCATCAACGCCATCGTGCTGCACCTGCAGCTTTTGCAGAACAAGTTGCAGCAGATCGATCCCGATACCCGCCGCCACATGGACATTATCGGCGGCGAGATTCATCGCCTTGACCGGGTGGTCCAGATTCTGGTTGACTTCACTCGTCCACGCGATCTGCATTTCGAAGAAGTTGACCTGCAGCGCGTGCTGGAGGATGTCATCACTCTGGCCACGCCGGAGGCAGCACAGCACGGAGTCACCGTCAGCCGCGAGCCCGCTCCCGACCCGCTGCCGGTCCGAGTCGACGTCGACTCGATGAAGCAAGCCATCCTGAACGTGGTGCTGAACGGCATACAGGCCATGCCAGACGGAGGGATCCTGACGATTTCCACTCATCGCGACGAAGACACCATCATTACCGAGATTTGCGACCAAGGCGGCGGTATTCCCCACGAGATTCAGGAGAAGATTTTTGAGTTGTACTTCACCACCAAGAAAGCCGGCAGCGGTATCGGACTGGCGTGGACCTACCAAATTCTGCAGTGGCACTACGGTTCCGTCGATTTCGAGTCAGTGGACGGAGAAGGCACCACCTTCCGCCTGCGCCTGCCGACGGCTGAGCCGCGTGCGGAGATCAACGGCGGAAGCGGCCACGCAATCGCACTGAATTCACCGGGCGCGTAAGACGGCGCTAGAATTTTCACTGTCCGTTACAGCGAATTTCGGATTGTTAAATATGCATTTCGCCACAGTCGTCGGAACCGTCGCTTTGATGCTCTCCCCTCATCACAGCGGAGTGCCTCTGCTTGGCATCGTGCCGCAGGCAAGTCAACAGGAGCGCCCAAAAGCCGATTCGTCGTCCTCGGGACAGCAAAATCCCAACCAGCCGCAACCGGCCCCGGCCGCTCAACCCTGCTCAACCACTCCGCCGCAGGGGTCCGCATCATCCGCGAATTGCCAGCCCAGTGCGACCAAGAAAACCAAGACTAAGAAACACAGCAAGACGGAAAAACCAGCTCCGGCCCCGGATGGAGGTCCGACAAAGACCGTGGTGCGTAACGGCAGCACGGCCGAGCCCACGGTCGAAATTTCTCCGAGCATGAGCCAGCAGCAAGCTTCGCGCCAGTTGGAGGCCACGAAGGAGTTACTCGACACCACCGACGCCAATCTTAAGATGATTGCAACCCAAACTCTCAGCGCCAGCCAGCAGGACACGGTGCAGCAGATCCAGAACTACCAGAAGCAGGCCGAAGACGCGCGGAAAGCTGGTGACTCACAGCGAGCCTACAATCTCGCGAACAAGGCCAAAATGCTTTCCGCGGATCTGGTAGGACATTGAAGCGGAGCTGCGCTCCCCCGTGCGGACAGATCCCTCACCTGACAAGGGCGCGTGAGTGGTTGCGTCAATGGCCTTTCGCTCGCGCCGCGTTGACCTTCGCCAGCAAGTCTTGCGCCAGCGGCTGCACTGGCCCCGGCACTTTCACGACTTCTACGAGTATGTCTCGCGCCTCATTCACGCGGTTGAGCTTGGCGCAGGCGAAACCCAGCCGATAGCCGGCAACGGCATAAGACTGGTCGTCCTGCCCTTTGAGTAGCTCCGTCGCCGACTTCAACTCCGGAATTGCCGCCGCAGTCTTGTCTTGTTTCATCAGCGCGTAGCCCAGGGTCGAGTGCGCGACGCCAGCCGACACTTTGCGCGAGCGGTCGGCATCGGGAGCGTCGGCTTTGGCCACTGCGATGGCCTTCTGCGCATAAGTAACGGCTTTGGCAACGCTGCCCGGCTTGGGATCGTCAGCGTAAGTGTTCGCTAGGAGCAGGAGCGCAGGCAAACTCTCGGGATTGGTGGCCAGAGTCTTCTCGCAATAGGCAATCATGCGGGGCGTGTCTTTGAGGTCCGCCAGAGACATCATGGCGTAGGACGCGATCTGTTCCTGAAAGCGGGAGTTGGGAAACCCCGGCGTGAAGCGCTCAATGTACGCCATGCGCTTCGCGGCATCCTGCTCCGACGCAATGGCATTGAAGCCGGCAGCCTCGAGAAACTCGTAGGAACTTTTGAACCCGTTTTTCTCGTCCTCAATGCGGCTGGCAAAATCCTGGTCCGTCACCCCCTCCGGCTTGGTTTGCTTGCCGATGGAGTTGTACACTTCTCCACCCTTGGTCGCATAGTCCATGACTCTGGCGTTGTCTTTCATCTGTTGCGCGATGCTGGCCTGAGAAACCAGAATGTCTAGGTTGCGCGGAGAACCAATCAGCGCCTTGTCGCCGGAATCGATCGCCTTCTGCAGATCGCCCGCGCTCTGGTACGCCTGCGAGAGCTGCCAGTTGCCGTAAGCCACAGCGGCCGGATTGCTGGAGAACTTCTGCAGAAAGTCCTGATACATGGCCAGCTTTTTCTGCGGATCGCTTTCGTTGGAGATGGCGGAAAGCGCCTGATCCTCGGGTGTGCCCGCCGGAATCACAATCCGATCCACCTGCGCTTGAGCGGAAGAAAAGAAAATTAACGGAAAGATCAAAGTTACCAGCCAGCTAGTCCGCTTCATAAAGTCCTCCAAAGCTTCGCGGCGGAATCGTAGCTCTGAATGCCAGACCTTGCAAGCCCGACCACCGATCCATTTTCTCGCGGGTTCATCAAGGGCAGAGCTACCGGGCGCGGGCCAGCACCAGGGTCACGTCGTCGGGCTGTTCGTTGGCGCCAATCCAGTCATCCACCGCGGCGGTCACGATCTCGCTGATGCGAGCCAGCGGCATTTCGCGGTTTTCCCGCACCAGGTCGATCAGGCGCTGCTCGCCGAATTCGCCAAAATCGTTTTCTGGTTCGGTGACGCCGTCGCTGTAGGCGAGAAAAATCTCACCCGGCCGAAGCGGGACCGAGGCTTCTTCATACGCCACCTGAGCGAACAGGCCGACCACTGTCCCGCCTTGGTCGAGCCGGCGGATGGTGCCGTCCTGGCTCATAATGATCGGCGGCAGATGACCGCCGTTGGTGTAAGTAAGCTGATGCTCGGCGCCGTTATAGATTCCGAGAAATAATGTCGCGTATTTTTCTGCCGGTGTGCTTTCGTAGAGTTGATGATTGAGCAGCGTGAGCAATGCCCCGGGCGACACTTCGCTGTCCTTCAGTCCTGAAGCCAGCATGATGCCCCCGCCCGACGCCGCGCCCACGGCCACGGGCTCGCGCAACGCCGGGATGTCCTGCAAACTGTAGGCGCGCACCGCGGAGTGGATAGTGGCCATCAGGAGAGCTGCGGAAATTCCTTTCCCGCTGATGTCGCCCACCGCCAGCACCAGCTTCTCGGAACTGAGCGTCAGAAAATCATAGTAATCGCCGCTCACCGTCCGCGCTGGACGGCAGAAGCCGTGCACTTCGAGCGACGCCAGTTGCTTGATCTCGTGGGGGAAGAGTTGCGCCTGCACTTCCTGCGCAATGACCAGTTCGTTCTCCAACCGCTGTTTTTCTTTCTGCTCTTCAATCAGTTTCTCGAGCGATGCGGTCATCGAGTTGAAAGAGTTCGCCAGCGTTGCCACCTGGTCATTCGACTTCACCGGGATGCGATGACTAAAATCACCGCGGTTGATGTGTTTGGTGGCGTCGTAAAGCTGGGCAACAGCGCCGGTGACCGTGCGCGTGAGGCGCATGCCAATGATGAGCGCGATGACCTCGATGATCGCAAAGACGATGGCGACGAACAACAGCCCGACCTCGATCGCGGGCGCGAATTCTCCCAGCGCCCCAAACAGGCGCTCATAAAGCTTGGAGACCCGAGTTTGCACGCTGATGGCCGCGGGATTCATGGTGTCGCCCGTGTCCCAGTTGACCACCGAAACAGTGGTGATGAACGTGACCTGCCGATCCAAACTGCGGGTCGGCGGCGGCACTGTGCCGGCGGTGTAGGTGGCTTTCAGCGGCACGTTTCCGGTATCCAGTTCATACTGGCCTTCGGGCTTGGTAACGGTGACGCTCGGGCTTGACCTCGTTTCCTCGCTGATGTGAATGCCGGACTGCGGCTGTGGCTGCTCGACTTTGTGCAGGCTGAGCCCAGTGCCATAAAGCCCGACTTCGCCCAGATCAGTGGCGAGATTCTGCAGCATTCTCTGATCGAACGGCTCGCTGGAGAGAACGGTCAATTTGCCACTGGCCGTGGACAGAGTTTCCACGGTCCGCAGGTAGAGCTTGTCGTGATCGCGCACCACGTCTACAAATGACCCCTTCAAATATGCGGGGAGCGTGGGCGGCGCGGCGTTCTCGCCCGCGGGAGCACTGTTCAGAATCAGTTTCTTGTCCAGCCACACGCAAACCTGGCGGTCTGCCCACTCTTTATTGGCTTGGCGCAAACTTTCCACCGCCGTAGCCGGGGTTCCCTCGCCACGCTGCAATCTTCCGGCAAAATGATGGGCCATGGCGACGTTGGCCGCCTGCAGGCTCTTTAATTCCGACGTCAGCTCGGTGGTGACGATGAAGGTGGCGAACTGTCCGGCAAACAAGTAAAACGATCCCAGCGCCAATGCCACCAGCAGGACCACGGGAATGACCCCGATAAACATGTAGGTCACGATCAGCCGGTTGCGCAGCCGCCACAGAGCTTTCACCTTCAGCCAGCGGAGGGCCAGCAGCGAGAAAAGTACAATCACCAAGAAGCTCAGAAAACTGACCCATCCGCCGAGGCCCTGGCCGAAAGTGGAGCCGAACAATGCGAACAGCCTCTGCAGCACGAACAGCAACAGATCCAGGCCCAGCAAGTACCAGGCGATGAGCGCCAGTTTGCTGGTCGGCAGCAAGCCGAGTTCGCTGAGTTTCAGCCGGAGATCGCGATAGGAGAACGGCATGGCGTTAGGCAAATTATATAGTCAGGGATGCAGGGGCTGGGTGTCAGGTCTCAGACTTTTCGCCGTCGCGTAAAATCTTTCTATGGCAAACCTCACCCTCATTTACGGCCTGCGCCTGCTGCCCTCCGAGGAAGTTGCGGAAGTGGGCGATGCCACGCTCAAGCTCAAGAATGGCCGCGAAGCGCGCGTGACCATGCATCTGCTCGAAGGCAGCAAGGACGAAATTGAGAAACAATTGAAAAACAGCCTGGATGCATTTTTTGACTTCTATCCGGAAATCTGAGCCGGCCCGTCTTCCAGGTCTTCTACCGGCAATTCTCCTGCTAGAATGCCCTCGTGCTCCGCAACATTTTTGTGCTTCTCTTTTCTTCTTGGCTGGCCCATGCCGCTGCTGCTCAGTCCAATCAGCAGCCGCAGGTCAAAGTGAACGTGCTGAATGTCTGCTCACCGTCGCCGGAGGCGCAGCAGGAAATTGCTGCCGCATTGGCCCGCATCCCGCCGAAGACTTCGTTCAGCCCGGACTTTGAGATCGACCGTGGGCGATCGGCGCTCGATCAGAACGCAGGCTTGCTCGGGACCGGCGAGAATGCGCCAGCCTCCGGCGATTCCGGAACCGCCGACTGGGTGCGCATCCGCCGTGAACTCCCCGCCCAGTCCCCGTTTTCGCGAGTGCAGTATTCCTTCAGCCGGGATACGCAGAATATGGTCGAGACCCTGGTTTTCATCGTGCGCGATCCCAAGGACCTGCTTCAGATCGCGATTGAGGACAGCGTCTCTGCGGTGACCGCGCCGGCCAATATGCTGGCCACAGATACGCCCGCTACCCGCATCAAGCTGGAGCGTTTTGGCAAGTCGTCGGTGGTGCTGGCCCGCTGTTCGACCACCGAAAACGGCCCGCCGCCCGACCAGAGTGCCTATGAACCGCTGTTCCAGAGCGCCTCCGCGATTGCGGCCAGGTACCGCAGCCTGCTCGGCGTGCGTCGTACAGTGCCCGAGGAGTTGGCGCGGATCGGCGCCGCACCGTTAAAGGCAAAGGCCCAGCCAGCAGCGAAGAAAACTTCTTCGGACAACAAGTCGCAGTAGCGGTTGAACCCAAGTTGTGGAGTTTGCAATCTAAATAGATTCTTATGGACAACATTCTTAACGTCATCATCATGGGCTCGGGCTGCGCCGGTCACGCTGCCGCGCTCTACACCGCCCGCGCCAACCTGAAACCGCTGGTGATCGATGGTCATGAACCCGGAGGGCAACTCTCACTGACTACCCTGGTCGAAAACTTTCCTGGCTTCCCGGAAGGCATCCAGGGGCCGGAGTTGGTCGACAACATGCGCAAGCAGGCCTCACGCTTTGGCGCGGAATATAAGCATGGCCACGTAACCAGCGTCGACCTCAGCCAGCGGCCGTTCAAACTGCATGTCAGCCACGAGATCTTCCACGCAAAGACCCTGATCATCGCCAGTGGCGCCTCGGCGCGCTGGCTGGGCCTGCCGCATGAGCAGCAACTGATCGGCCACGGTGTGTCGTCCTGCGCAACTTGTGACGGCTTCTTTTTTTCCGGAAAGGAAATCGCGGTCGTCGGCGGCGGCGACTCGGCCATGGAAGAAGCGATCTTCCTTACGCGGTTTGCCACCAAGGTCACGCTCATTCATCGCCGCGACAGCTTCCGCGCTTCGAAGATCATGCTCGAACGCGCGCAGCGCAACGAGAAAATCCACTTCCTCACCAACACGGTGGTGGAGGACGTCCATGATGTCGGCAAGAAAGAGGTCACCGCGCTGAAGCTGCGCAACGTCAAAACCGGCGACGTCTGGGATTTCCCCGTCAGCGCCATGTTTCTGGGGATCGGCCACGACCCGAATGCGAAGGTTTTCGAGGACCAGTTGGATACCGACGAGGACGGCTATCTGAAGACAACCAAGAACGTGTTCACCCGCGTGCCGGGAGTGTACGCTTGTGGCGATGTGCAGGACCGCCGCTATCGCCAGGCGATCACCGCCGCCGGCACGGGGTGCATGGCCGCGCTCGAAGCCGAGAAATTTCTGGAAGATCACGGCGACTGAGTGCATTGAGCAGACGGCCGGTGATCGCGAGGAAGACATCATGCCAGCCGAAGAAGATGGCCTTAAAGAACGTTTAGCTCGATACCGCGAGATCACGATCAGCGTGATCGGAAGAAAGTCAGGGAAGAATATCTCCATCCCGGTCTGGTTCGTGCTCGAAGGCGAGACGCTCTACCTGCTGCCGGTGCAGGGGTCGCAGACGCAGTGGTACAAAAACGTGCTCCACGACCCTGCGATTGGCATTGCCGCCCGAGACAAGAAAGGCAAATTCCAGGCGACTCCGACGACTGATGGCAAAAACGTGAAGTCGGTGATCGAGAAATTCCGGGAAAAGTATGGAGCAAACAACGTCAAGAAGTATTACTCGGGGTTTGATGCGGCGGTCGTTATCGATTTGGCGTGAAGCCGTTTGCCTAAGTTAAGAGTTGGCCACTTCCGGCCACGCGCTGGCGCTTGTATAATCACGGTTGGCCCGTGGCGCTATCGTCTAGGGGTTAGGACGGAAGATTCTCAATCTTCAAACCCGGGTTCGATTCCCGGTAGCGCTACCAAGTCCCCTGTAAACTGTGGCTTTAGATGTCCCGCGCTACGCTCGGGATTTCGGCAGCGGGCCCAAACCTGGCCTGGACAGACCATGTCCGAAGGTCACTTTCTCTCGAAGAACCTAAGTTCTACACGTTCAAAATACCAACCAGCTTAAGGAGAGAAAACATGTCATCCAATGCCATACCCATGGCTAGTGTAGGTCCGCGAAAGTGTTCGTTTTGTGCGGAAGAAATACTTGCCGACGCCAAGAAATGCAGGCATTGCGGCGAGTTTGTTAACCGGACGCTTTCTATGACTGTGGGCGCGATATTTGCCTCAGGAGTGGTGATTGCCTGCGTTTTGGCAGGGATGCAGGCGGCGCCCGCGGAAGCCTTCACCACCATCGGCGTGTAGGCGATCTTCGCGCTGATGTTTGCCAGAATGTTCGGCAGAGGCTGATCCAGACTTCGTCGACAAATCCCGCTTAAATGTAGAGGTTCCTCACTGCGCTCGAGATTTCGGCAGCGGGCCCAAACGCCCTTTGTGTCCCTCAACTTCGATTTGATCCCACCTTTTGGCAACGGCGGAGAATGCTACTATCTTATTGCATTCAAAGCCATCATTCGATTCATGGCAGAACAATCAGCTTGCCGTTCCCCACTCAATGGTATAAACTAGACCAACTAAACTTAGTTTAGCGGATGGCCGATGAAGACGGTGAACATTCACGAAGCCAAAACCCAACTCTCGAAACTCGTGGAACAGGCATCCAAGGGCGAATCCTTCATCATAGCGAAGGCCGGCAAACCCGTGGTCAAGGTCACGGCTCTCAGCGCTCCAACGGGCGCTCAAGTACGCCGGCTCGGCTTTATGGCGGGCCAGATTTCCGTGCCGGACGACTTCGATCAAATGGGTCGGGACGAGATTGAGCGCATCTTCGGTGGCAGCGCATGAAGCTGTTGCTCGATACCCATCTCCTCCTGTGGGTTGCCGGTCAGCCCGATCGGTTGTCGGCGGAGGCCCGTCGCTTAATCGACAATCCAGAGCATGAGCTTCTGTTTAGCGCTGCCAGTCTATGGGAAGTAGCGATTAAGCGCGGATTGAGCAGGGCTGATTTCAAGGTGGATGCCCGAATCCTGCGCCGCGGCTTGCTAGACAATGGTTATGGCGAGATGCCGATTGTCAGCGATCATATCGTTGCGATCGAAAGCTTGCCGGTGATTCACAAGGATCCATTCGACCGTGTTTTAGTGGCGCAGGCCAGCGTGGAGGGTATTACGCTGCTTACGACCGATTCCTTACTTGCGCAGTACCCCGGGCCCATACGAATTGTGTGAGGAAAATCGGGCGCAGAAGCTCACACAGTCAACACCGTCGCAATAAGTTGGTTTGGACGAACCAATTTCTTGAGGACGACATCTACCAAGCCGTCCTCAGGTTCTACTTAACTCGAAAAAGCCTCGTGGCCGTCAGTATCCCGGACCGCGATTGATGAAAGCATCGTAGCCGCGTCTAAAACCGCGGCGGTAGTCCTCAGCCGCTTCTGGCGGCACCGGAGGATTGCGAAACCGTGGATGCTGTTCGAGACCGGGTGCCCTTCCTTCGGCAACATCGCGCCGTGCGGCGGCATAGCCATCGCGAAACCCCATGCGGGCGATCTCGGCAAATTCTGGGGGTGGAGGCGGCGGAGGCGGATAATTGGGATGAGAACATCCAGCCACAAACAGAGGCAGCAGTAATGCCACCAGAGCGAACCATTTCTTCATAGCGCTTCCTCACGCGGTCAATTTTGACTCCGCCAACAACCAGGCACGAAGAATATAACACCTGTGCTGAAAAAGTGTTGTGGCACGATTTTCTTGGGTAGTTGTGTACTTTGGCAAGGATGCGAGCCAATCGCGCGATTATTCTGTCGCAAACGACGCGACAGGTTCGTGCGGCTCGCCCGGATCCTTCGCGGCGCAAAAGACGCTTGCCCCAGGATGACAATCAAATCATTCAGTTGACGGATTGGCCGCCTGCCGTACCGCGGGGCGTAGCGCATGCCCAAACATGATGCCGGTCTCCACTTCAACCGCCGGCCCGCCGCGCAGGTAAGGCTTGAATTTCCATTGTTTGAGGGCGTCAGCAATCACTTTTGCCTGACCGGGAAATGCGCTCAGAAAGTGAATGTGCTTGACCGCGCCCTTTGTGTCGATGATGATCCGCACCGGGACCGGGTTAAAGCGATGCTCGGTAAAGACGGGTTCCACCCGAGTGATCACGTTTCCGCCGCTCGCGTAATCCGCGATGCACACCGGGAAGGTACCGCCGCCCTTGCCATCGGTTGGGCTGGCTTCCTCGGGCAACTCCATCTTGTTCAGGTCGAGGACTAAGCTCGCCAGCAGTTTGGTGTCACGGCTGGTCAGCACGATCTCCACTGCGTGGCAGCGGATTTGAGTGGCCAGAACATACCAGTGCAGTTGGGCAACAGGGGACCAATAGGCAAAGAAAACAAAAGGACGGCCACCGATATTGGTCTGCGTCACGGGTAATTCCAGCTGGTAATCGGCCTGCAAATTGTCTTTTCTGTAATTGACCAGCTGGAGCGCGTTGGCCACCGGCAGCGGCGAAAAGAACATGTCCTGGGCCGTGATCAAAATGTGCCCGGCAATCGTTTTCTTGTCTGTGTCTCCTGGCCTGATCTGAGCCAGCACGTAACGGCCGCTGTCCGAGGGCGGCGGCCCTTTGTATTTCTCAATCCAATCCTTGGGCAGGGCGTATGTCATTCCAAAATACTGATCACGGAAAACGCCGTTGCCCACGCTTCCGCCTTCCGGCACTGGAGTCACGGAATCACTGGCGCTTGCCCATGCGCCTTTTACCAGGATGACTCCCGCCGGCAGCTTCGCCTCGGGCTGGAAGTTGCCGTCAGAAAAATCGCCGCCGCTGTTGGCAGGGTTTTGCGACTTGGAATTCTGACTCAAGGCCGGCAACGTCACCGACAACCCAATCACCATCAGCCAACGCCATCCCCAGCGCATATTTCTCCTTCCGAATCCCAGAAACCAGTAGAAGCTGGCGAGACACGAAAAAAGTGTCTCGCCAGAAAATATCGTTTAAGCAGTTACAACGACCGCAGGAAATCCAGGATCTCCTGCTGCTGCTGAGTGCTGAGAGCGTCGAAATTCTCCTCCACGGTGGTGGCCTCACTGCCATGACCCTGGTGGTCCTCGATGGCCGTGTTCAGATTCGTGGTGCGGCCATCGTGCAGCAGGAAGATACGCTGTCCCAGACCCCACAACGGTGCGGTGCGGAACTGGTCGCCGCCAGCGGTGCCCTGGGAAACGTTGTCGGCCAAGGTGCTGCCCATGTGGTGGATCTCAATATCTGAGAACGCGTTCACTGGTTGACTGGACAAGGACGAGGTGATGTTTGACACCTGCGTGTTGCCAGGTGATGGATTGTGACAAGTAGCGCAGCCGATGGAGCTAAACAAAGCTGCCCCTTGAGAAATGGTGCTGGCAGGAACGGTTTGCCCATTGAGGACCACGCTGCCAGTTGGCGGGGGCGCGAGCAGCCGCATAAAGTCGGCAAACGCGGAAACGTCATCAAGAATCGCCGCGCCGGACGACCCCGGATTGTTGGTGTCTTCCGGGTAGCCACTTCCGCTCAAGTTCAGGCAGTTCGAGGGCAAACCGGTTTGCAGCTGGTCTTCGCCAGGCAGTGGCCGGTCTTGCGTGAACAGCAGGTTCGAAATGCCCATCTCGACGTTGTAGGCCTCACCGGCAAAAATGTGCAGCGATTTGTTCTGCGCCTTCCAGCCGAAACGGCTGATGGTGCCCTCGTTGCCGTTGTGGTTAAAGGTGCCGGAAATGCCGAGGTTATTGTTGTTGTTGTTCTGCGCGTTGGTCAGCAGGGTTGAGTCGTCGAGATTTTCGATCAATCCCGCACCAAAAACGGGCGTGGGAATGCGGAAGATGATGTTGTTGTACGCCCCAGCGGTGTTGAAGCTCGGCTGAGGCAGGCTGCAGGTTCCCGCATCAGAGCGGCCGCTGACGGTGAACAGATCTTCCACTCCGCCATTGGGGGCGTTGTAGTTCGGCGTGCCGTTCGAGTTAAAGAAGAATGGGAACCGTGCTTCCACAGTTGGGCCATTGGCAGTGAGGAAATACGGAGTAGCATCTTTAGGCGCGACCGACCTGCCGGCAATGGGGAATTGAGGATTGACCGCAGCCCCGGTCCCACCGACTGTCGGTTGGGCATGACAGGAACTGCACTGGTTTGAGTTGAACCGCGGCCCCAGGCCGTTGTTGCCGTTCGGACTGTTGGAGACCGATTCCACGTCCTGGAAGCGCGACTGCCCGTCGGTGAAAAACGACAATATCCCGGACGGGCTGTTTGCCTGGACCGAAGATAGGGCCGCGCCGGTGCCGCGGTTACCGCTCTGCACTCCAGGGTCGGTTTGAGCAAGTGCGACTCCGGCAAAAAGCAGAGTTGCCAAACATAGGACTAACGCTAGTTTCATTGTCTTGATCACGATTCCTCCTGTGCTTGTCGCGCAAGGGCGCGAAGATCCGTCACCCGGACCAGGGGAGCGAGGCCCGGCAAAACGCAACGGATGAAGGCCCATGAGAGGACACTTCGCGCTCAACTGGCAGTCATCGAGCGTGATCCGGCTAGTTGTTGTGGTTCATGCGGACCAAGTGTGCGCAGGGTTCGCTGCTGAGCGTGCCTACTGGCGCAGGAGTAAGCCGTGTTCAGACGACGCAATAACCGGACGAAGGGAGCAAAGCCACCCACGGTTGGCCTGAAATTCTGCGCAGCTTAGCGCGATCTAAAAAACGCGTCAACCACAAAGCGATCTTGATGTACTTCCTACTCAAGAGACTGCTTGTTCCTCTTCCCCAAGGATGTGGCGCGTGTGCACTGTCTCTCCGATCACGCTGAGAAAAACAGAAAAATGTTTTTTGTCCGGAAAACCGAACAATCGCCCGGGGGCTTCACTCATAAACTTAAAAGAATGAAGACAAGAGCGGACCTCCGGCTCTCTTGCTGCCAGGTGCTACTTCAGAGGATTCTCATTTGCAGGCTTTCCGAATTCCGAACAAGCGGGTGTCCATTGCAGAAAAACGGCGGGCAAAATCTCCGCCTTGACAGAGTTCCCTTCCCCATGTCACAATTCCTATAGGCGAATAAAAAGCGAATACGATAATCGCCTCTGGGCCAGCCTGCCCCGATTGTTCCCTGAAATTCGAGGTCCCCATGTCGTCTTTTCCGCTTTTTTCCACGGAAGCGGCACACCGCCCCGTGGCCGCTCCATCGGTAAAATTGCCCGCGCTCTCCGAACGCCTGTCCGCGTTGCCCAAGCTCGCGGAAGTCACTCCTGCGTCACGGCTCGAAGTGTGCCCTACGCCTGAAATGGTCTCCAGCGGGATCGCTGAGATCGATGCGCTGACCGGCGGCCTTCCCCGCGGGCGCCTAACCGAAGTTTTCGGATCGGCTTCTTCCGGCCGCACCAGTCTTGCCTTGGCCACTTTGGCGACGGCAACCCAGCGCCAGGAAGCTTGTGCTCTGGTGGACGTCAGTGATGCCTTCGATCCGGTGTCAGCCGCGCTTGCAGAAGTGCAGTTTGAAAGATTGCTGTGGGTACGGTGTGGGGTAAGTGAAAAAGACTTTTCACCACGGAGACACCGAGTCACGGAGAAAAAATATTTGGACAACGAACGGCCGGAAGCTCCAGTCGAGCAGGCCTTGCGCGTCACCGATCTGCTCTTACAAAGCGGCGGCTTTGGACTGGTGATGATCGATCTGGGCGACGTGCCTTTCAAAACCGCCCGCCGTATCCCGTTGGCCTCCTGGTTCCGTTTTCAGCGCGCGGTCGAGCATACGCCCACGGTGTTGTTGGTGATCACGCCGGCGCCCTGCACGCAAAGCTGCGCGACCCTGCTGCTGAAAGTGCAGGCTTCAGGAAAAAAGCTGTCAGCTGTCAGCTCTCGGCTATCACCGGACCCTGCTCACGCCCGACTGCTAGAGGGGTTCCAAGTGCAAGGAGAACTGTTGCGTTCGCGGCTGGGGCGTAAGCCAGTGCAATCGGTCACCGTTGCTTTTGCGACCAAGGTACGAACGGGGTGAACAAATTGAGTCATTGAATCATTGCGAGATTGAATCATTTGAAATTTTTCCTAAATTGATAACCAATCGCTCAGTGAACTCAATCATTCAATGATCAATTCCTCCATGCCTTTCGCCTGCATCTTCGTGCCTGATTTTCCCGTCGAGGCACTGCTGCGCGCCGAACCGGAGTTGCGTTCGCGGCTGCTGGTGGTACTGGAAGGCAAAGCTCCGTTGCAGAAAGTTTTTGCCGCCAATGAAAACGCGCGCCATGCAGGTGTCGATCCAGGGATGACCAAAATTCAGGTCGAAGCCTGTGCTGAGCTAGTGTTGCGCGCCCGATCTTTGTCCCAGGAAACTGCTGCTCATGCCGCACTGCTGGATTGCGCACAGTCGTTTTCACCGCGGGTGGAAGACACCGCTTGCGACACTATCATTCTCGACCTCACCGGCATGGAACTGCTGTTTGGACCGCTGCCGAAACTCGCGCGTGATCTGGCACGCCGCGCATCGGACCTCGGACTTCAAGTCAACGTTGCGGTCGCCAGTAATCCTGATGCGGCCGTGCTCGCGGCCCGTGGATTCTCCGGCGTGACTGTGATTCGCGAGGGGAACGAAACCGAACAATTGGGCAGTTTGCCGGTGGAGACACTTTTCGTGGAACAAAACCCTGAGGAATCCGAGCCGCTCCTGGAAACTTTCAATCGTTGGGGCATCCACAAGCTGCGCGACCTGGCCGCATTGCCCGATGCCGCCTTGAGTGAGCGTCTGGGTCAGCAGGGCGTCTATTGGCAAAAACTGGCGCGGGGCGCGGTTTCCCGGACTTTGGTCCCGGTTGAGCCGCCGCTGATTTTCGAAGAAGCCATCGAATTGGAAGACCCGGTTTTTTTGCTGGAGCCACTGGCGTTTTTGCTGGCTCGAATGCTGGAGCAATTGTGTGCGCGCTTGGAATCCCGCGCCCTGGCCACGCAGGAATTGCGCTTGCAATTAGAACTAAACAATGGATGGCATGAAGATGGGATTCCATGGAGCGATGTGGGAGCGGGTATCCTGACCCGTGCGCAAGCTCGGCAGCATTTTCAACGCACCCTTCGTCTACCCGTCCCGCTGCTCGACGCCAAAACTTTCCTCAAGCTGCTACAACTGGATTTGAAGGCACATCCTCCCGGCGCTCCTATTGCCAAAATCCATTTGGCAGCGGAACCGGTACGTCCGCGGGCGGCGCAGAATGGACTTTTCCTTCCTCCTTCGCCGGAACCGGAAAAGCTAGAACTCACTCTGGCCCGGATTGCAGGAATTGTGGGAGAAGACAAAGTAGGATCGCTGCAATTGCTGGACACGCACCGGCCTGAGGGCTTTCGGATGCAGCGCTTCACGCCCGGTGAACCTCAGCAGAAATCCGACTCAATTCAAAAATCCGAAGACTTGGTGACGGCGCTGCGCATCTTCCGCCCGCCAGCGGCGGTGACTGTAACTATGCAGGACGGCAAACCTGCGTTTCTCTCCTGCCATCGACGAAAAGAAATTCGCGGTGAGATTCTCTGGGCTGCAGGCCCCTGGCGCTCATCGGGAGACTGGTGGGAACAGGAGGGCTGGGCGCAGGACGAGTGGGACATTGCGGTGCAAGGAGAAAACAACATTGCGTTGTATCGCCTGGTGCGCGATTTGCTGAGCGGCAAATGGTTGCTGGAAGGCGAATACGACTAGCAGTCAGCATTCAGCACTCATTTTTTAAGGGAGCCCAGCGAAACTTTAATGGCAAATGCTGAGTGCTAAGTGCTGATTGCTTTATGTACATCGAACTTCACTCTCGCTCCGCTTTCAGTTTCCTCGAAGGCGCTTCCCTGCCCGAAACTTTAATCGCGGCCTGCGCCAATCTCAATATGCCGGCCATGGCGCTGCTCGACCGCGACGGCGTCTATGGCTCACCGCGCTTTCACCTGGCGGCGAAAAAAACGGGGCTAAAAGCGCACATTGGAGCGGAAGTTACATGCGGACTGTTAACCCCCGTCATCCTGAGCAAGTCTTCCTCGCGCTCGCGCGAGGAAGATGAGTCGAATGATCCCTACCCCCGGCACTATGCTACGAGGGTAGGGATTCCTCGCTCTGCTCGGAATGACAAGAACGAAACTTTTCGCCTTCCGCTTCTTGTTTCTTCTCGCCTCGGCTACCAGAACCTCTGCCGGCTAATTACAAAAATGAAGCTGCAGGCGGCCAAAGGCGAAGGCGCAGTCCATGAAACAGAATTGCCAGAACACGCCGCCGGGCTGATTTGTCTGACCGGTGGCGACGACGGCCCGGTCGCTCTTGCCCTGAAAAATGGCGGTATAGCTGAGGCACGCAGCTGCGTGGAACGCCTGATCGAAATTTTCGGGCACAGCAATATTTACGTGGAGCTGCAACGGCATTTTCATCGCGAGCAGGAAGTCCGTAACCGTGCCGCCGTCGAAATCGCCCGCTCGCTGCAACTGCCATTGCTGGCGACCAACGGTGTCTGTTACGCCAATCCCGACGAGCGCGAATTATGTGACGTTTTCACGGCCATCAGAAACCATCGCACGCTGGCCACGGCCGGACGCTTGCTGGCTCGCAACTCGGAACGCTATTTGAAACCGCCGCAGGAGATGCAGGCGCTCTTCGCCGATCTCCCCGAAGCCATCGCCAACACAGTGGAACTTTCTTCGCGGCTGGAATTCACGCTGAAAGATTTGGGATATAAGTTCCCCAAATATCCAGTGCCCGAAGGCCAGACCATGATGTCGTTCCTGCGGGAGCGTACGCGCGAGGGATTTCAGCAGCGCTATGGCCGGGCTGCTGCCGACCTGAAAGACCGTGCCCGGCGCCAGATTGAGCGCGAACTGAAACTGATCGAGAAGCTTGAGCTTGCCGGATACTTTCTTATCGTCTGGGACCTGGTCCGCTTCTGCCGCGAAGAAAAAATCCTGGTGCAAGGACGCGGCTCGGCCGCCAACAGCGCGGTTTGTTATTCGCTCGGCATCACTGCCGTTGATGCCGTGGGCATGGAACTGCTCTTCGAACGTTTTCTTTCCGAAGAACGCGGCGAGTGGCCCGACATTGATCTCGATCTGCCCAGCGGTGATCAGCGCGAACGCGTCATTCAATATTTGTACAAACGCTACGGCGAGCGCGGCGCGGCCATGACTGCGAACGTCATTACTTACCGGAGCCGCATGGCGGGACGCGAAATGGGCAAAGCCCTGGGTTTTGATCCCGAGACGCTCGACAAAGTTTCCGCTGCCGTCTCTACCTGGGAATATCGCGACCAGAACGACACCTTCGATCACCGTTTCCGTGATGCCGGGCTGGATCTCACGCATCCTCGCCTGCGCAAGTATTTCGAGCTGTGCGTCGCAGTGCAGGACTTGCCGCGTCATCTCGGCCAGCACTCTGGCGGCATGGTGATCTGCCAGGGCCAACTCGATTCTGTGGTCCCGCTCGAACCCGCGTCCATGCCGGGCCGCGTGGTGGCGCAATGGGACAAAGAAGACTGCGCCGATCTCGGCATCATCAAAGTTGACCTGCTCGGCCTGGGCATGATGGCGGTGCTCGAAGATTCTCTCCACCTTATTGAGGACCATTACAAAGAAGAAGTTGAACTGGCGCATCTGCCGTCCGACGATTCCGCGGTTTATTCGGCTTTGCAACAAGCCGACACCATCGGCATGTTCCAGGTTGAGAGCCGGGCGCAGATGTCGTGCCTGCCGCGCCTGCGCCCGCAGCGTTTTTATGACATCGTGGTGGAAGTCGCCATCATCCGCCCGGGCCCCATCGTCGGCCAGATGGTCAATCCTTATTTGCAGCGCCGCCAGGGTCGCGAGCCGGTCACGTATCCGCATCCTTCGCTCGAACCAGTACTGAAGCGCACTTTAGGCGTACCACTTTTTCAAGAGCAATTGCTGCGCATTGCGATGGTGGCCGCCAACTTCAGCGGCGGCGAAGCGGAAGAACTCCGCCGTGCCATGGGATTCAAGCGTTCCCAGGCCCGCATGAAAGAGATCGAAACTAAACTTCGCGCCGGCATGACGCAGAATGGAATTTCGCAGGACGCGCAGGAGCAGATCATTCTTTCCATCACTTCGTTTGCTCTCTATGGCTTTCCCGAGTCGCACGCTGCCAGCTTTGCGCTCATCGCTTATGCCAGCGCGTATTTGAAGTGTCATTATCTGGCCGCCTTCACGGCTGCCTTGCTCAACAACCAGCCCATGGGGTTTTATCGTCCCGCGACGATTGTGAAAGACGCCCAGCGACACGGCTTGAAAGTCCTGCCGATTGATGTGATGAAGTCGGAATGGAATTGCACGTTGGAGGAAGTCGCCCTTCGCCTTGGTTTGCGCTACGCGCGCGGCTTGCGCGAAGAGGCCGGGCAAGCTCTGGTGCGGCAGCGCAACCTCGCTCCATTTACTTCCATTCGAGATCTTGTTCATCGCGTGCCAGAACTGCGGAAGGATGAATTGAACACTCTGGCGGAGATCGGCGCGCTGAATTCAGTTTCCAGTTCCGGGTCTCCGGGTTCCAGTAAAAACCAAATGCAGATTCCTCGCTTCGCTCGGAATGACAATGTGGTCAGGGATGTCACGAAGAACTCGAAACCAGAAACTGGAAACCTGAAACTGCACCGCCGCGACGCGCTCTGGCAAGTGGAACGCGCGGTACGCCATTCCGGCCCGCTGCTCGATGCCCTTCCCGAGCCCGACACCAAGTCTCCGCTGCATCCCATGAATGCCGAAGAGCGCCTGGTGGCCGACTTCCGCGGCACCGGCATGACCGTCGGCCCTCACCCTATGGCCTATCACCGGCCGCGCATGACAGCGATCGGCGTTCGCAAAGCCAGCGACCTCGGCCGCATTCGCAACGGCCAGCGCCTGCGCATTGGCGGATGCGTCATCGCCCGCCAGCGTCCGGGGACGGCAAAAGGTTTCGTGTTTCTCAGTCTGGAGGACGAAACCGGAGTGGCCAATGCCATCATCAACCCTGACCTGTTTCAGAAAAACCGCCTGCTGGTGAGTTCCGAACAATTTCTGATGGTGGAGGGGATTCTGCAGAACCAGGACAACGTCATCTCCGTCAAGGCCGAACGCGTGCAGTCTCTATCGATTACCCGGGCGCCCACCGCTTCCCACGATTTCTATTAAGGAAATTTATGCCTTCCAGAAATTAAATTTCTTCTCGGAATCTCACACATCCACAGCCGCTCGGTTTATTATTGATACATACTCGTCACGAAAAGTGGGGCACAACCTCATTCGAAGTGTTTTTGGAGTCAGAAAATCATACTTCAGTTCCTTCATGGACTGTATCCGTAAGGAGTACCAATCATGCCCAAAGCAAAAACGCCGCGCACCAACTTACCCAACAAACAAGTCATCACCATGCCCGAGGCAGGCTCCGTCCCGATTCGCCGCAGCGCGTCGCCGGACAAGCTGACCACCATGGATTTGGAAGGTCAGATCCGCCAGCGGGCGTACGAAATCTACGAACAGCGGGGGCGCACTCCCGGCCGGGAGACAGACGATTGGTTTCAGGCCGAGCGCGAGGTCCACGCCGGCAGTCATCAACAGCAGCGCGCTTAAGCCCGAAAGACGGATTGACTGTCGCGGCTTCCGTTGTAGTGTGCCTTCACTGCAACGGTTGCCGGGCCGATCGCTGCTGATTTGGGGGCTGATGTGCCGGCGAGAGCTTGCCTCGCTGGATGGTTTTCTGAAAAAATACCGTAGGCCTCTCCCATGTCTCAGATTGGCAGTTTTGCGCTGCTGCTCGCGCTCGCGTTGAGTGCCTACTGCTTCCTGGGTGGCATGCTGGCGCTGTTCCGCGAAGGACCAAGTTCGGCGCGTCTGACCGAGACTGCGCGACGTGCGGGAATCGCGACCTTCGCCGTGGTTCTGCTGGCGGCGGTAGTGCTGGTGGTCGCGGCGTTTCAGAACGATTTCTCGATTGCCTACATTTTTCACCACAGCAATCGCGATCTGCCCGCGCCCTATAAGTTCGCCACCTTGTGGTCCGGACAGGAAGGCTCGCTGCTGTTCTGGTCGCTGGTGCTGGCCGCCTACGGTTTGGTGCTGCGCCTTCGCTATCGGACCGATCCTCGTCTGTTTGCGTACGCGTCAGTCATCATTGCTTCCGTCCAGGTCTTTTTCCTACTGTTGTTAAACTTCGCGGCAAATCCCTTCGGCATCATGCAGGGCTCGCTGCCCGCCGATGGTAACGGCCTCAATCCACTACTGCAATACCCGGAGATGGTGATTCACCCGCCGATGCTGTATCTCGGCTACGTGGGCTTCACCGTGCCGTTTGCTTTTGCCTTGGGCGCGTTGATCATGCGCTATCCCGGGGAAAAGTGGATTCACATCACTCGCCGCTGGACGATGGTGACCTGGGGATTTCTGACGTGCGGCGTCTTTCTCGGCGCACATTGGGCGTATTCCGTGCTCGGTTGGGGCGGTTATTGGGGATGGGATCCCGTCGAGAACGCCTCACTCATGCCCTGGCTCACCGGGACTGCCTTTCTGCACTCGGTGATGATGCAAGAAAAGCGCGGCATGTTGAAGACCTGGAACATGTGGTTGATTTTTTCCACCTTCATGCTGTCGATCTTTGGGACGTTTTTGACCCGCAGCGGCGTGGTCAGCTCAGTGCATGCTTTCGCGCAGTCTTCGATCGGTGACTGGTTTGTCGCGTTTCTGGCGCTGATTTTTGCGACCTGCGTCTTCTTTTATGTCAAGAACCGCAGCCATCTGCGCAGTGAGCACAAACTGGAATCGCTGGTCTCGCGTGAATCCAGTTTCTTGTTCAACAATCTGCTGCTGCTGGTGGCCTGCTTCACGGTTTTGTGGGGAACGTTGTTTCCGGTGCTTTCCGAGTGGGTGCAGGGAAACAAGGTCACGGTGGGCCCTCCGTTTTTTAATCGAGTCAACATTCCGGTCGCCCTGTTGCTTCTTCTTCTGACTGCGGTAGGTCCGCTGCTGGCCTGGCGCAGGACGTCGATCGAGAGCCTGAAGCGCAACTTTCTGTGGCCGGCGCTCGGCGCGCTCGGCGTAGGTGTGCTGCTGATCGTGCTTGGCATGAGGCCGTGGACCGATGCCTCCTATTTTTATTCTCTGATGACCATCATGCTGTCGGTGCTGGTGGCGCTGACCGTGATCTCGGAGTTCGTTCGCGGCGGGCGCGTGATCGCCGGGCATACGGGGCAGAACCTCATCGCCTCAATGGTGCAGCTTGCCCATCGCAATACCCGCCGCTACGGCGGCTACATCGTTCACTTCGGCGTGATCGTGGTCATGATCGGGTTCGCCGGCTCAGCCTTCAATCGCGACGCCGAGAAAGAACTGGGTTTCGGCGACAAGATGACCATCGGCCCCTACACGCTGGTTTGCCAGTCCTACACCCAGGATGACAATCCGAATTACGGCAGCGAATGGGCGGTCATGAATGTTTTCAAGGGTGGAAAGCAGATCGCCACGCTGAACCCGGAGCGGCGCTTCTACAAAGCCAGCCAGCAGACTTCCACGATTGTCGCTAACCGCTCCACTCCGCTGGAGGATCTGTATCTGGTTTACGAAGGCCAGAACCAGGACACCGGCCGGCCAATCATCAAGGCGCACTTGAATCCGCTGGTGATGTGGATCTGGGTGGGGGTGTGGATCATCATCGCGGGAACGGTCATTGCAATGATTCCGAATGCTGCCCCGGTGCGCGTCCCAGCGCCGGCGCGCATGCACGCAGAGCCGGTGGGAGCAGGGGATTAAAGCTGACATCCTAGAGAGGTTGCGATTTTGCCCTGCCACCCGATTCGACAGGATGTCATCCTGAGCGAGCGTTAGCTCACGAAGGATCTTACGTCACATCGGGCGACCGCTGACGATGCGAGGAAGTGGCGGACCTGTCAGCATGGGCTTTTACGGTCTCTCGTACGATCCTTTGCGGCTGTAAGCCGCTCAGGATGACATGGCATCAAATTTGGGAGTGCCCCAAAGGGGTTATGTTTTCTATCATTCATTCCGCGGCAACAGCCATTCTGCGCCGTCGCTCGTTGCATCTCGGGTTGCTCTGCCTCGCCCTGATCACCCTGCTGGGTGCTGGCGACGAATCCGCGCGCTTCAACGATCTCGGCCATCGCATGATGTGCGCCTGCGGCTGCAACCAGATTCTGCTGGAGTGCAATCACGTGGGTTGCGCTTATTCTGACCGCATGCGGGCCGAACTGGTCGCCGCCGTGGACCGTGGCGATAGCGACGATCTGACGCTACAGGGCTTTGTGCAAAAATATGGGCCGACTGTGCTGGCAGCTCCGACCAAGGCTGGATTCAATCGCGTCGCCTGGATCACGCCGTACGCCGCTTTGTTGCTCGGAATCGGGCTGGTGTCGTTTATCGTGCGCGCGTGGAGGTCGCGGCCCTTACTCAAGCCCGCCGATGCTCCTGTCCCAGTCTACGGCGCTGAGCTGGACCACTTCCGCGAGCAGGCCCGGAGGGAGACGGAAGTATGACAATCGCGATCATGGCCTGCATGTTGGTCACAACCGCAGCGCTTGTCTACGTGTTTTATCTGCCGGGAAAACTCTACCTGGGGCCGCAGAAGACCCGCCTGGCGTACCTGCGAGAGCGCAAGGAAGTCATCTACGAAAACATGCGTGACCTGAACTTTGAATACAAGGCCGGCAAATTTCCCGACGCGGATTACCAGTCGATGAAGACCTCGCTCGAAGAGGAAGCTGCCGCCGTGCTGGCGGAGATCGCCCACCTAGAAGAAGCTGCCAGCAAACCTGCCGTGGCCACTCACAAAAAAGGAGCAAGAGTTTGAAGTCACAGACCATTGTCTTCCTGCGCAAGGCCGCTTTTGTCTTGCGAAGGATCTGGGTTCGTCCCCGCGTGCTCTTCCACGTCAGCGCAATCGCAATCAAACGCGAGGCGAGCATCCTTATTGTTTTCGCGGCTCTCTCCACACTCGCTTCCGCCCAGACCTTGACCGGCACCGTCACCAATGGCACCACCAACAAGCCCGCCGCCGGCGATGACGTTGTTCTTCTCAGCCTGTCTCAAGGCATGCAAGAGGCCGGTCGCACGACCACCGATGCCCAGGGCAGATTCACCCTCAAGCTCGACGACGCCAGCAGTCCGCACCTGGTTCGTGTCATCCACCAGGGCGTGACCTATCACCGCATGGCGCCTCCGGGAACGACTTCGGTCGAGGTGCAGGTTTTCGACGTGGTGAAGAAGGTCGTTGGCCTCAGCGTAACCGCTGACGTGATGCGTTTCCAGGCGCAAGGCAGCCAACTGCAGGGCGTCCGGCTGTTTGCTGTGGATAACAAATCCAGCCCTCCGCGCACCCAAATGAACGATCAGAATTTTGAGTTTTATCTTCCCGATGGCGCGGACGTGGACCAGGCACTGGCTATGACGGCGGGCGGCCAGCCAATCAACTCCTCGGCGGTTCCGCAAAAAGAAAAGAACCGTTACGCGTTTATCTTCCCCCTCCGGCCCGGAGAAACTCAGTTTCAGGTCGTCTTTCACATGCCATACAACGGGCAGGCGAGTTTCGATCCCAGGGCGCTCTACCCAGCGCAACATTTTGTGGTGATGCTGCCCAAGACCATGCAGTTCACACCTGGCCCCGGCACGGCATTTCAGTCCATGCAGGACCCGCGGCAGTCCGACGCCGTGGTGCAGGTCTCTTCCAATACTCGCGCGGGACAGCCGCTGGGATTCTCGATCGTCGGTACCGGCGTTTTGGCGGGCGACTCAGAAGAAGCAAACTCGGAAAGTTCAGGCGGCGGAGGTGCGGGTGGGGCGAGCGGCGGAGCGGCGGTGGGGCGCGATTCGCGTCCCGGCGGCGGACTTGGGCCTCCCATCGATGCTCCCGATCCCCTGGAAAAATATCGCTGGTACATCCTGGGCGGCTTCGCGGTCGTGCTGGCCGCTGGAGGGATCTACGTCGTCGGACGCTCCCGGACCGCGACCGTCCCGGATTTTGTGCCCTCCGACATCGAAGTGGCCGAGGTACCCCGCGCTATCAAATCCAAACCGGCCGACCGCTCAACCCTGCTGTTGGACGCCTTGAAGGAAGAACTCTTCCAGCTTGAAGTCGAACACAAGCAGGGCAGCATCTCGCAGAAGGAATACGAAAAGGCCAAAGCCGCGCTCGATCAAACGCTGGAGCGCGCGGTCAAGCGAGGAGGCCGGGCGTCCTCGCCCGTGGCCTAAGTCACGATGGAGCACCGGCGTCCTCGCCCGTCGCGCGGGAGGTGTGCGGAAGATGGATGTCCTCGCCCTGACCTTGGTTGAATCCGCCAGCCCGGCGTACCATCTAATCTGCTGAGAGCTTCCATGGGGAACACCTTTAAAACCGCGTTTCTTCTGACCCTTCTGACCCTGCTGCTGATGTTTATCGGCCGGGCGTTCGGCGGCCAGAATGGCATGATTCTGGCGCTGGTTTTCGCCGCAATCATGAATTTCGTTTCGTACTTCTTCTCTGACAAGATTGCGCTGGCCATGTACCGCGCCCAGCCGGTCACGCGCGAGGAACTTCCTCGCGCTTATGAAGTGGTGGAGCGATTGACGCAGAAGATCGGTATACCCATGCCGAAGATCTACGTCATCCCCAACGACTCGCCGAACGCATTCGCCACGGGACGAAATCCCAGCCATGCCTCGGTTGCGGTGACGCAGGGCATTCTGAACCTGTTGAACGACGAGGAGCTCGAGGGCGTGCTGGCGCACGAACTCGGCCACGTAAACAATCGTGACATCCTCATCAGTTCGGTCGCGGCCACCGTTGCCGGCGCTATCACCATGCTGGCGAGTATGGGACGCTGGGCCATGTTTTTCGGCGGAATGGGCGACCGCGAAGACCGGCGCGGCGGCGGGCTTGGCGCAATCTTGATGCTGATTCTCGCGCCCATTGCGGCGACACTCATCCAGCTTGCCGTCTCCCGCTCTCGGGAATACCAGGCCGATGCCAGCGGCGCACATTACACCGGCAACCCGTATGCGCTGGCGAGCGCTTTAGCCAAGCTCGACGCCTACTCGCGCCGCGTGCCGATGCAGGCCACGCCGTCCACAGCGCACCTGTTCATCATTCAGCCGCTGTTGGGAGGCATGAGCTTCGGAAATCTGTTTTCGACCCATCCACCAATTGCCAAACGCATCGAGCGCCTGACGGGAAGGCCGGCGGAATTTACGCAATAAGCATTAAGCAGTCAGCATTCAGTCCCTCAAGTGTGAAGATGGTTTTGGCTGAATGCTGACGGCTGAGTGCTGACGGCTGAGTGGCTGAGTGCTGACTGCTCTTCATAACCTCAGTAACCGCACTGCAGTTCTCGCGCATAGTAGAATCGCTGTGATGTCTCCTGAAAGCGCCAGCGCCGTCTCGCCGCGTACGGCACAGCTGGAGAACGCCCTGCGCAAAGTGATTCGGGGCAAAGATGATTTGATCCGCTTGGCCGTGGTTTCGCTGCTGGCCCGCGGTCACCTGCTGATTGAAGGCGTCCCCGGCGTCGGCAAGACCACGCTCGGCCAGGCCATCGCCCGCGCGCTTGATTGCAGCTTTCAGCGCGTGCAGTTCACCAGCGACATGCTGCCTTCCGATCTTCTGGGTATCTCCATCTATTCCGCCGTCGAGCAGCAATTTGAATTCAAGCGCGGCCCTGTGTTCACCAACGTGTTGCTGGCGGATGAGATCAACCGCACCACACCCAAAACCCAATCCGCGCTGCTCGAAGCCATGAACGAGGGTCAGGTCACGATGGATGCCCACTCTTATCCTTTGCCGCAGCCGTTTCTGGTCATCGCCACGCAGAACCCAGTCGAGCATCATGGAACTTATCCGCTGCCGGAATCGCAGCTTGACCGTTTTCTGATGCGGGTGCGGATGAGCTATCCCGATGGCGATGCGGAACGCGAGATTGTGCGCTCGGAAGCGGGAGCTGCCACTCTGGATCAGATGCAGCCTGTGCTCACGGGCGCTGACCTGCTGGAGATGCAGCAGGCGCTGACCCGCGTTCGGGTGGATGATTCGCTGGTCAGCTACGCCCTCGCCATTGTTGCCAAAACGCGGCAGTCGGAACAGTTGTCGCTGGGCGTCTCGCCCCGCGGCTCACAAATGCTCTATCGCGCGGCCCAGGGCATGGCGTTTCTCGATGGCCGCAACTTCTGCACGCCGGAAGATTTCAAATCGCTGGTCGTGTCGGTGTTTGCGCACCGCGTGGTGGTCAACAGCGTTTACTCTTCCATGTTGAAAAAGTCGGAGCAGGCGGAGCAGGTCATCCAGGAAATCGTGGACGGCACGCCGGTGCCAATGTGATGCTCCGTCATCCCCTGCCGCTATAATTCTCCAGTTATGTCATTCCTTCGCTACCTAATGCTGTTATCTCTGATCGTCTGGATTGGCGGGCTGATCTTTTTCGCCTTCGTTGTTGCGCCTGCCGCGTTTGCCGTGCTGCCGAGTCGCCATTTGGCGGGCAATATCGTCGGCCGATCGCTTGGCATCCTGCACTGGATGGGCATCTTCTCCGGCCTGGTCTTTTTGACCAGCTCTCTTATTTACAACCGTCTCACTCGCGGCTCGACACACGCCTTCGCCGCGCGGCACATTATTCTGGTTCTGATGCTCGCGCTCACTCTGATCTCGCAGTTCGGAATTATCCCCCGCATGGATACGCTGCGTGCCTCAATGGGGGAGATTGACTCCGTCCCGCCTGATAACCCCGCCCGCGTTCAGTTCGACGCGCTGCATGTCTGGTCAACACGTGTGGAAGGCGGAGTGTTGCTGCTGGGGCTGGCGGCCGTGTATCTGGCGGCATCGGCCTTTAGCTCTTAGCTACTGGCTCCTGGCCTCAGCACTTGGGCAATTTCACTCTCATCATTTATGCTCGAAGAGACTTCCTAAAAGCCAAGAGCCAAAAGCTAATAGCCAAGAGCTGAATTTCATGAAAACCGGCATCATCGGCCTGCCGCAGGTAGGCAAGACATCTCTTTTCCGCATTCTGACCAAAGCGCAGCTCTCCGAGCACGCTTACGCCAACCCGCGCGAGGCGCACATCGGTGTCGCCAAAGTTCCCGACGACCGCCTCGATCGCCTGGCCGCGCTCTACAACCCCAAGAAACTGACCCATGCTTCCGTCGAGTACGTGGACGTCGGCGCTATCGGACAGGAGGCGCTCAAGGAAACCGCATATCTAGGCCATCTGCGCGGTGTGGATGCGCTGGCCCACGTCGTCCGCGCGTTTGAGGATCCGGCCATTGCTCACGTCGGGCCCCTCGATCCTTTGCGCGATGTCAAGAACGTTGAATTCGACCTCATGGTCAGCGACCTTGGGCAGATTGAAAAGCGGCTGGAACGAGTGGAAAAAGACCTGAAGAAGATGCGTTCTGCCGACCTGGAGAAAGAATTCGACCTGCTCAAGCGGGCCAAAGCCCACCTGGAAACCGAGCGGCCACTGCGTGAACTGGAGATGACTCCGGAAGACAAGAAGCGCTTTCGCGGATTCATGTTCCTCAGCGAAAAGCCCATCCTATGGGTGTTAAACGTCAGCGAGAGCACGGAGCTCGGTAAAGATCTTGAGACTGCTGCAGCCAAATATGGGCTGGCGGAAGTGGCAGCGCGACCGAACGCTGCAGCGGCGGCGATTTGCGGCAAAGTGGAAGCCGAACTGGCGGACATGAGTGACGCCGTTGCCGCCGAATTCCTCTCCAGCTACGGCTTGAAGGAAAGCGGCCTGGTCCGCCTGATCCGAACCACGTATGCCCTGCTCGGTTTGATTTCATTTTTCACCGCAGGAGAAGACGAATGCCGGGCCTGGACGATTCCGATTCACACCCGCGCGGTGGAAGCTGCTGGAGCGATCCATTCCGATCTCGAGAAACACTTTATCCGCGCGGAGACCATCCGCTGGGACCAACTGCTGGAAGCCGGATCCGAAGCCAACGCCCGCGCCCGCGGAACACTGCGACTCGAGGGCAAGGATTATATCGTGCAGGACGGCGATGTGATGCACATAAGACACTCGGGTTGAGTAGCAGTACCGTGGTACGAGTGGCGAGCACCGAGTACCGTGTACCCAGTCTTTGATTTGCGCTCGGTACTCGGTACTCGCTACTCGGTACTAAACAAGCATGAATCCTATCGTTCTCAGTCTTCTGCTGGGTTTGACCGCGGCCGGGGCAAACATCTTCGGCGGCGCGATTATTGTCCAGAAGCACTGGGAACGGGCCTACCTCAAATACTTCATTGCGCTTGGGGCCGGATTCATGCTGGCGACCGCCATTGTCGAGGTTTTTCCTGCCAGTCTGGAGCTGCGCGGCAAGAGCGCAGCGTTTCTGGTTCTCGTCGGTTACCTGCTCATCCATTTCTTTGAACACACCGTTACACCTCATTTCCACTTTGGAGAGGAAACGCACAAGGACCAGTTTGTCCACACTCGTAAGGGATATTCGGTGCTGCTGGGATTGACCATACACACCTTCTTCGACGGCATCGCCATCACCTCCGGATTTCTTGTCTCCAACTGGTTGGGATGGATTATTTTCCTGGCAATTTTTCTGCACAAAATTCCCGAAGGCTTCACCGTCACTTCGGTGATGTTGGCCAGCGGCCGCAGTCGCTCCGTCGCGTGGGGCGCGTCCGTGCTCCTGGGGGTGGCCACATTCGCCGGAGTCCTCACCATGGCGGTTTTGCGAAGGGAGGTGAGTCTCGGCCTGCCGCTCTCAGCGGGAGTAACAATCTACGTGGCGGCTTCCGACCTGATTCCGGAAGTCAATCGCGAGCCGGACGCTCGTATGGCGTTAGTGGTGTTCCTCGGCGTGGGGCTGATGTTTGGGTTGGACCGCCTCTTCCACGTGCACTAATCCACTTGGTGCTTGGCGGTGTATCCCTCACGGGCGATGATCTGGTACTTCACGTCCTTGCCTTTTTGGTCGCGGACTTTCAGCGGCCCGCCATCTGGCGCCACCACTTCCACTTTCAGCTTGCGGTAAGTGCCATCCAGCTTTGGGTTGGTCGGATGATAAGCGATCTGATACTGATTGCGAATGTCCCCCGCAATGTCGTGGAAGATCTCACTGTACTCGCCAAAGAAGCGCGGCTGGTAGAAGCGCCCTCCGGTCAGGCGGGCAAAGTTCTGCATTTGATTGTCAGCTTGCAGGTAATCGATCTGACTCACGGGAATTCCCGCGCCACGCGTCCAGCCAGTACAGTGGTTGATTTCACAGTAATTCCGCAGCGTCCAGCCGATGCTGATGGGGAAGATGGTCACGTCTTTAGTGGTCTTGACCTTCTTATTGATCTGGTCGAGGTTGAGCTTGCTGAAACTGTCGAAGCCGGTGCTGACCAGGATGACGTATTTATGTCCTTCGATGCGGTCCAGCCGATCGAGCGTGTCATAGAGAGCGTCAAACAGATTGGTTTCCGAAAAACCGGGGATGCGCAGTTGGTTCAGCCCTCCCATGATCGCAGCCTTGTCCTGAGTGAAATCCACAAGAATCTGAGGCCTCATATCGTACGATTCCACCGCGACCCAGTCGTCCTTCTTCAGCGACTGGGCAAACGTATAGGAGGCTTGCAGTGCCTGGATCATGAAGGCGTAGTTGGTCGCCGCGTACTCCACCAGCAGCACCGCGGTGATGGGCGCCTCGGAGATACTGAAGTTGCTGATCGACTGCTGCACGCCGTCTTCGTAAATCTTGAAATTCTCTTTCTTCAACTGCGAGATGAACTGCCCATCCTTGGTCGTCACCATCACCGGCACATCCACCAACGGCACGCTGATCTGGATGGAGTAATCCGGCATGCCTTCGACTTTCTTAGGCTTGGAGGGCGGCGGAGGCGGTGGTGGCTCATCTTTCTTCTTGGGAATCGCGTAAGGACCGACGTCGTTGGTCGGACCGCCGGCCTCCGGCGGCGGAGTCTGCTGGTTCGGAGATGGCGTCTGATCCTGTGCTTGCAGCAGGATTGACACCCCCATGCCGATCACAACCAGGGCCGTCAACAGGAGACGAAAGACCGTATCGGCGACCCGTCCCAGGCACGCAGAGGGGGAAACAAACATTGCAGTCATAAGAAAAACCCTATGCTAGTATAGACGCAGAGCTTCGCGATTGGGATGTTTTGCTAGGCTAGCTGACCCTCTCCCACCCGGCAAACGACATACACAGCGCGGAGTGTAACTTCTTGGTTCTGGGGCCGCTCGACGGCCAGTGGGGAAATCTTTAATGAAACGAGCAGCGCTCGCCGCAGGCGCATTCTGCCTGCTACTCTCTTCCGCGATCAGCGCGCAACCTTCCAAACCCAGCGATACGATTCCGGTAAATCAGATTCATGCCGGAATGCACGGCATCGCCTACACCGTTTTTCAGGGCACCAAGCCGGAGGCCATGGACGTTGAAGTTCTCGGCGTGTTGAAGAACGCAAACGGCCCTAAGGGTGATGTGATTCTGGTCCGGCTGGGCGGCGCGAAGGTTGAATATACCGGTGTGGTCGCCGGCATGAGCGGCAGCCCGGTTTATTTGGAGGGCAAACTGGCGGGTGCCGTAGCCTTCCGCATCGGCGAGTTCTCCAAAGAACCGATCGCAGGTGTGACCCCCATCGCCGAGATGCTGGAAATCAGCGCTTTGGATCGCACGCCGACCTCTATCCCGGTCGACGCGAAAACGCCTGCAATTGGCCCGAGCAAAACTGCCGGCCCGGGCTTGGGCAGCGTCCCGGTTACGAACTTCGCCAATTATCTCAAGCCGATTGAAACTCCGCTGGTGTTCAACGGATTCTCTGAAGACACGGTTCAGCGTTTCGCGTCCGAGTTCGCATCGGCGGGAATCGTTCCGGTGATGGGCGCGGGCTCAGTGAGTGATGCTCGGCAGCCGGAACCCATCGAGCCTGGCTCCGCGGTAAGCGCAATCCTGGTGCGTGGTGACATGGACATTGCCGCCACCTGCACCGTCACTTATATGGATGCCGACCACCTGCTGGCTTGCGGCCATCCACTCATGCAGTTCGGCATGGTGGATATGCCCATGACCAAAGCGCAGGTGCTGGCCACGCTGCCGTCACCGCTGAACGCGTTCAAGATCGTGAATGCAACCGAAGCCATTGGCGCATTCGTGCAGGACCGGCACAATGGCATTCTCGGCGAGTTCGGCCGCAAGCCGGAGATGATTCCGGTCACGCTGACCATTCACGCCGAATCCGGCGACAAACCGTTTCACTATGAGGTCCTGAACAACGCCCGCCTCAGCCCGGTTGCGATGATGGCGACGGTGTTCAACGCCCTGCACGGCGTGAATGAGTACGGCGAAGAAACCACCTACCACATGAACGGACGCATCAGCGTGGACGGCTATCCCGACGTTGCCATGCAGGACATGTTCGCCGCAGTCGATGGCGGCCAGCCGGGTGCGATGCTCGCCGCAACTTCACTGGCCGAACGCTTCAGCCGGATTTACGAGAATCCTTACAGCATGCCCGACGTTCGCGGCGTGAGTCTTGACTTTGACGTCGTTCACGAGCGGCGCTGGGCGCGGCTGGAGAGCGCTCGCACCGACATCACCGAAGCCAGGCCGGGAGACGACATACTCATTGAGGCCCTGTTGCGGCCGTACCGCGGCGAAAGCCTGGTGCAACAAATTCCCATCCACATTCCAACTTCCACCTCCAGGGGACCGCTGCGCATCCTGGTCAGCGACGGAGACACGCTGGATCGCTTCCGGCGCGGCGCACCGATGACGGCGCATAAGCTGGACCTGGCGTCGACCATCGCCCAGCTGAACAAAGAGCACGTCAACAACCGCGTTTATGTTTCGTTGCTGGAAGCCGATCCCGAAGCCATGATCGCCGACAAAGTGATGCCTTCGCTCCCGTTCTCCATCATGAATGTCATGGACGGCATGAGGGGAACGCAGGACATGGTGGTCTCGAACGAATCGTCGGTCAACGAAGCTGCCACGCAGCCGCTCGACTACGTCGTCGCGGGCGCCCAGGTGCTGACGATCAATATTAAGTAGTGTGGGCGTGAGTGTCCACGCTCTTGCAAGGTAAGAACGAAGAACCTTGTCATTCCGAGGAGCGGAGCGACGAGGAACCTGCATTTCCCCAAGTGTAAGAACGATGCAAACGGGCAGGGCATGGTTTAGCCATGCCCTTTCAAGTCCGCGCTCTCCCCCAGCCTCGCAAAGAACGCTTGGTTCAAGGATGGGGCCGCGGGGTCCGGGCGATCAAACGTGCATAGGTCCTTCGCTTCGCTCAGGATGACAAATTAGAGAGGGTGACGGTCTTAGGCTCGGGATGGCAAGTGTAAGTGGCGGTTTTGTGTGTGTTCACCTGTCACATACCACTCTCCTCAGAATTGTCATCCTGAGGCAGCGGAGTCGCTCGCGGCGCGAGCGACTCCCAACGAAGGACCTATGTACTTCCACGAGCGGTCTTTCTTCGTCTACATCATGAGCAATCGGTCGAAGACTTTGTACACGGGAATCACTAACAATCTTCTGCGACGGGTGTGTGAGCACAAACAAAGCGTCGGATCGGAATTCTGCAAGCATTACAAACTGGATCGGTTGGTGTACTACGAGCAATTCCAGTATGTCCGCAATGCCATTGCGGGAGAAGGAGATTTAAGGTTGGCTGCGAATCAAGAAGATTGCATTGATCGTAGGGCAGAATCCCACGTGGAGCGATTTGAGCGCACAGTGGTATGAGGTTCCGGCGTGGATCAGAGGTGCATAGGTCCTTCGCTGCGCTCAGGATGACAAATCGATGGGGGTGCGCTCGGCGTGCACGGGCGAGGTAGCCCGCCCCCGCGCGTGTAACGCTACCCCCCCGTGCACACCCTCCCCCTTTTCCGATACATTAATTACTTCCATGCTTGATCTGAACTTTGTGCGCAACAATCTGCCGCTGGTGGAGGAGAAGCTTCGTCAGCGCGGCCTGGATCCGGCCGAGGTGCTGAAGGACTTCGGCCAGATCGATGCCCAGCGCCGCCAGGCCATCACCGCCGCCGAGACCATGAAGGCGCACCGCAACCGCGCCTCGGAAGAAGTCTCCAGGCTGAAGAAAGAAGGGCAGGACGCCTCGGCGCTCATGTTGCAGACCAAGGAATTGCGCGAGGAGATTCAGGGACTGGAGAAGGCTGCTGGGGAATATGACACGCATCTGCGGGGAATCCTCAGCGGCATTCCCAACCTTCCCCACGCGAGCGTGCCCGTCGGCAAGTCGGCCGAGGACAATGTAGAGGTGAGACGCTGGGGAACGCCCCCGAAATTTGATTTCACTCCCAAGCCTCACTGGGAACTGGGAGAGCAACTGGGCGTGCTCGATCTGGAGCGAGCAGTGAAGCTGACCGGGGCCCGGTTTGCCGTGTATTGGGACTTGGGAGCGCGGCTGGAGCGCGCGCTGGCCAACTTCATGCTCGACTTGCACACCCGGCAGCATGGCTATACCGAGGTTCTGCCCCCATACCTGGTGAATTCCGATTCCATGTATGGCACCGGGCAATTGCCCAAGTTTGCCGACGATCTTTTCCGCGTGCCGTTTGGCGAGAACGACTTGTGGCTCATCCCTACGGCGGAAGTCCCGGTCACAAATCTTTACCGCGACGAAGTGCTTGAGGCTTCGCGCCTGCCGGTTTGCCTGACCGCTTACACACCGTGCTTTCGCAGCGAGGCGGGCTCGTATGGCAAAGACGTGCGCGGCATCATCCGGCAGCATCAGTTCCAGAAAGTCGAACTGGTGAAGTTCGCTCACCCCGACACTTCCTACGACGAACTGGAGAAGCTCACCCACGATGCTGAGGAAGTCCTGCAGAAGCTGGGCTTGCACTATCGCGTAGTCACGCTTTGCACTGCCGACATGGGGCCGTCGTCGGCGAAGACGTACGACATCGAAGTCTGGCTACCCGGGCAACAGTTGTTTCGCGAGATTTCTTCGTGTTCGAATTTTGAAGCGTTTCAGGCGCGGCGGGCGAACATACGCTTTCGTCCCGAGGGCAAGAACAAGAGCGAATTCGTGCACACGCTGAATGGCAGCGGATTGGCGGTTGGCCGCACCTGGGTTGCGTTGGTCGAAAATTATCAGCAGGCCGATGGCACCGTACTGATTCCAGAGGCGTTGCGGCCATTCATGGGAGCGGATCGGCTGACGCCGAAGAAATTTTAGGCAACGCGGTTGGCCGACTGGTGATCTACAATCCTTAGGGTCATCGAGAACAACACAGACTTGGAACGGGCTGAATCCAATCCGACGGTGGTGGGCGCTCCCTCCGTGCCGGTTAAAGGGATCGGCCGAACCATCCGCAACTACATTCTCTGGTCGTACGAGCGCGGAACCATTCACTACGATGTGATGGTCACGCTCATCCTGCTTTTTGTTTTCTTCTCGCCCAGGTTGATCAACTTCAAGGACAAACCGGTCGAGCACAATCCGCAGCGGACCGGCGTGATGGTCATTCCCGACGGCCAGGGCGGCCTCATTTACCAGGTTGACGCCGCGGCGATTGCGGGCAAGGACGACGGGGCAATCCGCAACCAGTTGCTGCAGATCATCGAACCCATCTCGGGCGAGGTGAGCATCTCAAATTATGAGGTCGTGCGTGACGGGTCAGGACACATCCTGTCGTACCGAGTCTTCGTCCAGAGGTAAGCCAGCCAGACGATCCCGAAGTGTGGGCGCAATTGCTTTCCTGGCCATTCTGATGGCAACAGCCTCTGGGCAATCGACCGATGCTCCGCTGCAACGTGTCCTCGCGATGCTGGATCGTACCGCGGCGAACTTCCGCACTGCGCAAGCCAGTTTCGTCTGGACCCAATACACCAAACTGGTGGACGAAACCGACGTTCAGAAAGGCACGGTGTACTATCGGCGGGCCGGGAATCAGGTGGAAATGGCGGCTGACATTAGAGATCCGTTGCCTCCCAAGTACGTGCTCTTTGCCGGAAACAAGGTCGAGGTTTATCAGACGAAGATTGACCAGGTGAACGAGTACGATGTGGGCAAGAACCGGGCGGCATTTGAAAGCTTTCTGGTGCTGGGCTTCGGCGGCAGTGGACAGGACATGTTGAAATCCTTCGATGTGACCTACGCCGGAAGCGAGAAAGTTGACGGCACCGATACTGAAAAACTGGATCTGGTACCGAAATCCGACAAGGTAAAGAACACGTTCAATCACATTCTGCTATGGATCGATCCGGCGCGCGGCATCTCGGTGCGGCAGCAATTCTTTGCGCCGGGTGGCGACTATCGGCTGGCTACGTATTCCGACATTCGCCTGAATGAGAGAGTTCCGGACAGCGCCTTTAAGCTGAAGACCACCAGCAAGACTAAGTTCTTGTCCCCCAATGGCTAACGGCTGTTGTGATGAAGGGAAAGATAAGGGCTGAAAAAGCCCGCGGGGAAGGTTATACTGCGAGAACACTGCGATCAACAGCAAGGGAACGCAACCGGACTCCTACTGTAAAGGCAGCCTGAGTCGATGGCTAAAGTTTTCACAATTCCGGTTCCACCCAAGATGGGCCCCAGCCGCCGGCGCGAGCGGACTGGCGATCCGCGCTACGTGGATGGCCAGCGTCTGCTGGTCGAAGCGATCAAATATCTTACCCAGGCGGACCGCGTCTCCAACCGCGCCGCCATCGAGTTGTTGTCCGAGCACGTGCGCACGCGTTTCCGCATGACCGACTCGCCGCTGGCGTAGGGGTGCGGTTTCGTCCGCAAGAAAATCCTAGAAATAGACTTTCAATGCGAACTGAATGATGCGTGGGTCTCGCGCCTGGGTGATCTGCCCGAAATTCGCGTCAAACCCGTTGTGGTCCGGGTTGAAGAACTGGGCGTGGTTGAAGGCGTTAAAGAATTCCGAGCGGAATTCCACCGACTTGCTCTCCGTGACCTTGAACGTGCGCCCAACGGAGAGGTCAAAGTCATTGCGCCCGGGACCACGCAAGATGTTCCTGCCGGAATTACCGAAGCTGAACAACGGAACATTGGCGCAGTCGAAAGCCGTGGGATTGAACCAGAAATTGCCGTTGGTCACCGCCTGACCCATGCAATTCGCTGTCGAAGGGTCGAAACTATGCAATGACCGCGCCGGGAAATACTGGATTGGCCCGATCAAGTCCGCCCGGTCGAGGAAGATGTTCTCCTGGCTGGAATTTGAATTGGAGAAGATCGTGAACGGGGTGCCCGTCTGGAAAGACGCGATGCCGCTGGCTTCCCAGCCGTCGGCAAGCTTGCGCACGAATCCGTTCTGCATTCCATGAGCAAAGGGGATCTTCCAGATTCCGCTGATGACGAGGCGTTGTCGAACGTCAAAGTTTGCGTCCCCGCGATCGAAAGCGTGATTGAACGGGTCGGTATAAACCGAACTGTTGTAGCGAAAGCCGGACTGGTCGTCGACGGTGTGAGCGAACGTGTACGCTCCACGAATGTTGAAGCCGTGACTGAAGCGCTTGTCCACCGTGAACTGAAACTGGTTGCTGGATGAGGTGCCGCTACTCAGATCGGTGAACAACTGCAGGGCCCCAGTCGGGGTCGAGTTAGGATTGGCCGGGTCAGCGCAACCAGCCAGCGGCCGGGCACAATCCGGGTAGGTAAACCCGAAATTCGCCTGTTGCTGCTCCATAATGCTCTGGACCGGGGCGTTTACGTCGGTAGTGGCCACGGCCTTGCGATAGAAACTGCCCACATAATCAGCCTCGATCATGGTGTCCTGCGTCACCTGATACTGCAGGCCATAATTTACGTTCTGCGAGTACGGCGTTCGGAAGTGTGGGTCCACAACATAAGCGAACTGGATTGCAGGCACGCCGAATGTGGAACCGATTTTGCCGCCGGTGGGGTAAGGATTGACCAGGCCGTTCGGCGTGAAAGGGTCGGAGATAACGTCGGCCGTTACTCCGGTATAGCCGGTGGGGAAAAATTGCGTTACCTGGCCGAACGGCGCCTCGCCGCCGAACTGCAGGTTCAAAGCGCCATCTTCAAGATCGTAGAAAATTCCGAAACCGCCGCGCATCACCAGCTTGGCATTGCCCATCATGTCCCAGGCAAAGCCGAAACGTGGGGCAAAATTGTTGCGATCGGGGTAGGTCAAACCGGAGTTCGGGGTCCCGGGGTCTCCGGGATAGAGGATGCCTCGGGGAGCGCCCGGGAACACGGTTGATTGTTGCCCCGGAAAGAAACCGAGGATTTCACTGTGCGGATCCTCCAACGGGGAGTCATATTCGTAGCGCAGGCCGTAATTGAGAGTCAGTCTGGGCAACACTTTCCAGGAATCCTGCGCGTAGAAGTGCCATTCAGTGCTGCGGATGCCGTAGACCGCCCGGGAGAACTGGGAGTATTCGTCAAAGAATCCGCCGACAAAATCAGCCAGCGGATCACCAGTAAAGTTCGTGTTGTTGCCGAAATCAAAGACCCCGTTATTGTCAAAGTCGAAGTCGAAATTGTTGCGGATCCGGCGAATGTCCGCGCCAAATTTCATGCTGTGGCGGCCCTTGATCTTGGTGAGGCTGTCCTGCCAATGAAACGTCACATCGTGAATCTTAGTTGGCCCCTCGGGATTGGGGCCCAGATTGAAACTGGTGGTGAGCATGAGGGGCGGAGCCGTGCCCGCCGGATCATCCGATTTGACGTTGGTGAAACCGAGCGACTGTGGCGAAGTGGTGGTGTGGGGAACGGCTTGAAAGGTTGCACTGCGGTTGGCGGCAAAGATGAATTCATTGATCAGCGTGGGACTGAAATTATGCAGCCAGGAGATCGATACCAGTTGGGTCCGAGTAAACGTGCTGAAGCCGGAACCGAGGGGAACATTCCCGCCGGTCGAAGCGCCATTGACTATTTGGAAGGGGAAATTCTGGGAGAGATCATCGACAATGTACGAGCCATAAATCGTGTCGTTGCCGCCAATGTGGTGGTCGATGCGCGCAATGCCCTGGTCCTCGCGGTCCACTTCGATCGGCGAAGACACAAAATTGTTGTTGGGAAGGTTGGGCAGCGGCAGGAAGTCGGCGATGTACTTGGCAATGATCGGGTTCACCGGGACCTGGTTGTTGAGATAAGGGTTGCCGGTGATGGGATTGATCAATTGCGTCTGCGGCAGCAACTCGCTGAAATCCCCGTTGCGCTCTGCCGGGCTCAAAACCTGCAAGATGGGCGCGACCTCGCCTTCGTGCCGCCTCACGCCCTGGTATGAGAGAAAAAAGAAAGTCTTGTCCTTCTTGATGGGCCCGCCCACGGTGCCTCCGAAGGTGTTTCGCTTGAATGGCGTCACCGCAGGCAGAAAGTAATTCTTGGCGTTCAAGGCATCATTGCGGAAAAACTCAAACACATCGCCATGAAAGGCATTGGTGCCTGACTTGATCACCTGATTGACAATTCCGCCCGACGTGCGTCCGTACTCCGCCTCATAATTGTTAGTGAGGATCTTGAATTCTCCCAGTGCATCCGGGTTGGGATCGACGACGGCGTTGTTGCCGAGGAAATCATTGTTGTCCGCGCCGTTCACCAGAAAACTGAGCGACTCGGTGCGCTCGCCGCTCACAGAAAAGGGATTCTTACTGCCGTCGTCCTCGTCGGGAGGAAATACTCCAGCCTGCAGCAGACCGAGCTGAAACGCGTCGCGCTCGACCAGAGGCAGATCGACGATCCGGCGCTCGGTCTCCACGTTGCCCAGCGTGGCACTGAGTGTGTCCACCTGGGTCACGTCGCCGGAGACTTCCACTACCTGGCTGGCAGCGCCAATCTGCAGCGCAACGTCGAGCTTGGCATTCTGGTTGACGTTGAGGACGATCCCATCGCGAACATACTTGCGAAAACCGGTCTGTTCGACCGTCAGGCGGTAAGTCCCGATCGGCACCAGAGTGAACAAATACGAGCCATCCATCCCGGTCAGAATGGTGCGCGAGACGTTGGTCCCGGTGTTGGTAAGCGTCACGCTGGCTTTCGACACCACGGCGCCGGTCGAGTCCTTTACCGTGCCTGAGATCGTGGCGGTCACGTCGGCCGCGCGGAGAGAAACATGCGACAACATCAGCAACGTCAGCAATAGCACGTAGAAGGCACTGCCGAAACGGTCCCAAAACGTCGAGTTGTGCTTCATAGACGGCTTGCTCCTCCCGAGAATCAAGTGGGCGAAGATGGTTTGTGTATTCGAGGTCATAGTTTGGAGGGAAACCGCATGCGCTTTGCGATCAGCGCTGCAATCTCTCCGCCAAAACAAAAGCTTCTTGTCGTAGGGATTACCCTGCTGGGAGTGGCATTGTATACACAATCTAGGAAGAACGGCGTACTAATTTTTGAAGTGGTGACCGGGAGTCAGCGAGTGCTCTCGGAGACGTGCGCCAAACAACGCTGCGGCAAGCACCACAACCACGGGATAACATTCCAGTGTGTAGCGAGGTTCAGGATTTTCCAGGGTACCGAGAAATGCTGAGCGCACGACAACAAAGGTCAGAAGCAGGCTGAGTTGAGTGGCGAATCGTCCTCGCACCAGGCCAGCTACGGCCGCTCCGATGTAAAGCAGATTTACAACACCGATAACCACGCTCAGAGCCAACCACTTGGGATCTTCGTCAAACTCCCACCATCGGCTGTTGCAGGGCAAAATTTCCGTCCGCGGACGCAGCCACATATCGGCGATGCGCAGCAACGGCAGCCACACGTAGTAGCGCAACGGGGAGTGATGGATGCGTTCCGCCGCAAGTGCCGCGAATCTCGCGTCGAGATCGGGTGTGACGTGCAACGCACGGTTGTAATCATCCAACAACTGCTCAGTCTGGTCCTGCTGCTGCGGGGAATTGAAGGCGCGGGAAGGGAGTGGGCCCACGTCGATCGGACTTCCCGGCACGGCCCAGAAAATTTCTTCGACCGAGACGTAATCCGCCATCCAGGTCTTCACCCAGCGATTGAATCCCATAGGAACCAGCGCGTTCTCTTCGTTGGCATAGCGCGGCGCGAGCGGCTGAAATGTGTGCAGCGTGTGCAGATTGCGTAGGGTCCAGGGAACGAGCGGGGCGAGAGCGGCCAGCAAAACAATGACAGCAGCCTTCAAGGTTGCGATGCGTGGCGGAACACTCGCGGGCGAGGGCGCTCGCGCCATACGCCGTTTGAACATCTGCACAACGAGATACAGATCGATAGCGATTAGTAGCAATGCGCCATCGGGACGCAACAGCATGGTCGCGCCGATCGCGAGGCCGCACCCCAGCCACGGACGCATCTTCCAGCTTCCCAGCCCAACCAGCGCCAAGTCCAGCGCCAGCACGGTGAAAAAGATTTCCCAGGTTTCGGTGAGCGCGGCTGCCGCATAGTTGGCAAAAAAGGGACAAAGCGCCGCCAGCAGGAATGCAATCTTGGCCGCTCGGTCGGAAACGCAGCGGCGCGCCACGTCTGCAATGAGGAAGCACGTGCCCAGGTCTACCAGCACCTGCAGGACAAGCGCGGCGCGGTAATGTTCCATGCCGAAGATCGCAAACACCGCGGCCAGGAATGCAGGGTATCCCGGAAGGCGAATGTATGTGGGAGTGATGCCGCCGGTGCCGGACAACCCGAATATTCCCTGCTGGAGCCAGTTCTTGGCGATGTCGCCATAAACAAACGAGTCAGCAGTAGTCGCCGGAAATCTGAACAGAAATAATAGTCGAAGCGCGATGCCGGCCAGGGTCACGAACAGAAAGAAGCGGAGGTGGTTGCGCATGATCTCGCGCACACAGGAAATATAGCAGTTTTGGCGTGGCTTTTAGGTTTGCCGCTCAGCTTCGCGTCCTTGGCGAGCCTTTGCGTTCTTGGCGGTTAAAGGCTTTACCGCAAAGACCGGGTAGTGTCCTAAACTTGCGTTGCAGCTAACAGCAAGCGATTTGGCGCTGCACTTTGCCTGCTACAATTTCAGCCGGATACACCAAACCCTTCGCGTGACTCCGGCGATGGAAGCGGGTCTCACCGACCACATATGGACGCTGCGGGAGCTACTGGCGTAAAGCGTTACTTCCTCGTGCGCTGGAGAAAAAGGCGACGCCTCATTCCTCTAATCGCAATCTTTGGTATTTCGAGCGAATTCATGGCTCGCGCACGCCACCAGCCGCACGGAATCAGAATTGCTGTGTTTTGGCTGGTCTTTGCTGTCATCGGGATTCTTTTCCCATTCCATTGGGGAGGGGAAAGAGGCTGGAACGAAAAAGAGTGGGACGGATAAGGCTGCAACGCAAGTTTAGGACACTACCAAAGGTCGCGAAGAACGACGCGAAGCTCGCAAAGTAAGTCCTCCCCGCGATTGACTTGCCCCAATCCTTCACAATAAACTTGTTTCGGCCTTCCTCCCGGCCTGAGGTTCTGTGATCCCAGCCTTTTCCAGCCTTCGTTTGAGGCTTGTATCTCTCTGCGCTCTGGCGCTGGCGCTCGCGCCGCCGGTTTTTGCGGCCAGCGGCAGCTTCACGGCGCAGGTTCGCCTCGGTTTCAGCGAGGGAGACCAATGGGAGCCGGCCGTGGCTGCCGATGGCTTCGGGCACGTCTACGTTCTCTATCCGCAGTATGGCAGCGTACCGGGCTGTCCGAGCTGCGCCCTGCCGGCCATGACCCTGGTCGTCAGCGCCGATAACGGCGCTACCTGGCAGCCGCCGCGTGAGATTACGCCCCATGTGACGGGACAGTTCGATGCGCAGATCGTGGTCGATTCTCTCGACCATCGCACAGTTTATGCAGCGTGGCTGCAGAACTGGAATACCGAGGCGGTGGTGGCCAAGTCAACCGACTTCGGACAAAGCTGGCTGGTGGTGGTCGCCGACCGTGGCAGTGAGGATGCCGACAAGCCGATTCTGGCAGTGCGCGGTCAGGACGTCTACCTCGCTTTCAACCGCGAGCGGCGGATGCGGGTCAGTTCGTCGCACGACGGCGGCCTCATATTCACCTCTGTCGATGTAAGCCCGGAACTGGATTTGGTCCGGTCTCTGGCCAGCGGCGCCGCGGTTGATCCTTCCCGCAACGTGTATGTGAGCTGGTCCGGCTACATGCGACGTGACGGCGCAAAAGGCCGGGTAAACCTCTATACCAGCAAATCGGCGAACGGCGGCAAGACCTGGACGACCACGCGTATGGATTCTTCTGGCGCGCCACCCGATTGCTCGGCGTTCCATTGCGAGTGGGGATATCTGGGCGCGCAGATCGTCATGGCCTCCGATGAAGGCGGCATCCTGTACGCGATGTGGAATTCGGGCAGAGGCGACAACTCAGCCGAGAGAATTTACTTCGCTTCCTCCACCACTGATGGCGAAACCTGGTCTCCCAAGCGAGAAGTTTCGCACGCGCCCGCGGGCGTGGAACACGCGTTTCCGGCCATTGTGGCGGGACAGGCGGGTGACGTTCGCATCGCATGGATGGACACGCGCACCAGTCCGCTGTGGAACACGTATTACCGCAGTTCGACCAACGGTGGCGCCACCTGGTCGGCTGAATCCAGGCTTTCCAGCTACGTTTCCAGCTACCGTTACGTTCACCCTAAAGGCTTCAGCTTCCCCTTCGGCGACTACTTCGAGATGGGCATCGACAACGAAGGCCGGACCCAGGCAGTCTGGGGCGAAGGACTCAACTTCGAGTCGCCTGGATCGATCTGGTATAGCAGCGGCCGGTAGTTCCTATGCGATAGCCAGCGCTCCGGTCAGACTCGCCAGCCGTTCGACCTTGTGCTCCACACACCATTGGCGAAGTTCGTCCACGATTTTTTCCGTGGCGCAGGGGTCCCAATAGCTGGCCGTCCCGATCTCCACGGCAGTCGCGCCTGCCAGCATGAACTCGATGATGTCCACCGCGGTCGAAATGCCGCCCATGCCGATGACCGGGATCTTGACGGCTTTAGCTGCGTCGTAGACCATGCGCAGCGCAATTGGCTTGATCGCCGGCCCCGACAATCCGGCAGTCACGTTGGAGATGCGCGGCTTGCGGGTTTCGGCGTCGATCGCCATGGCTACAAACGTGTTCACCAGCGAAATGGCGTCGGCGCCGGCTTCCTGCGCCACATGCGCCATCTGGGCGATGCTGGTCACGTTGGGAGAAAGTTTTACAATCAGCGGGCGGCGCGAGGCGCGTTTCACGGTGCGCACGACTTCATCCAACGACCGCGGATCGACGCCGAACTGGAGTCCGCCATGTTCGGTGTTGGGGCAGGAGACGTTCAGTTCGTAAGCGGCGATGCCTTCGCCTTCATTCAGAATCTGGATGGTGGCTTCGTAGTCCTCGCGCGTGTAGCCGAAGACGTTGGCAAGAACGACGATGTTCTTGAGCGCGCGCAGCTTGGGCAACTTTTCGTCGATGAAAGCGCGAGCCCCGATGTTTTGCAATCCAATGGCGTTGAGCATGCCGGCCGCAGTTTCGTAGAGCCGCGGCGGCGGATTGCCCGCCATCGGTTCCTTAGACAATCCCTTGACCACGAAACCGCCCAGCCGGTCCAAATGGACGATATCTTCGAATTCGATGCCGTAGCCGAAGGTGCCGCTGGCGGCGATGACTGGATTCTTGAGATCGATTTCCGCGAAGGTGACACTCAAATCTGGATTGCGAGCGCCGTGGGGAGAGGATGTCATCGCGGATGTAGTGTACCGCGTGGCGATGTACTGCTCCAAAGCGTTCTTGCGAGGAGCGCTGGCTCGCCGCGACGGCAGTGCCTCCTGTGTTAACCTGATTTTTCTCCCCACACTACGCAACGAGGTTCCGACTTGGCACTCCGTCATCGCCTACTGATTGTTGCTGGTTTTTCTCTGACTTTTTCGGCTGTGGCTGCAGCCCAGGGCACGCACACCTGGGAACAATCGAAGTTTGAAGATCTGATGAAGGGAACAGCCCAGGGCGTGGCGTTACGCAGCGCGGGCGGCCTCGAATTAGCACCCGCTTTCAAGGCCCTGGCTACTACGCCCTCGACCTACATCTGGGCAATTGCGGCCGATCACGACGGCAACCTCTATGCAGCCACCGGGTCACCCGCGCGTGTGTACCGCGTCACGCCTGACGGAAAGTCGACGGTAATTTTCGAACCGCAGGAGCTGCAAGTGCAAGCGCTCGCGGTGGACAAAACCGGTGTAATTTATGCGGCTACTAATCCGGACGGCAAAATCTACAAGCTGGAACATGGCAGCGGCGCACAGGAAAAAGGAAAAAAGTCGGCCGCTGATTCCGGTTGGACGTCGTCGGTCTATTTTGATCCCAAGACGAAATACATCTGGGACCAGGCGCTCGACGACGCCGGCAATCTTTATGTCGCCACCGGTGACCAGGGACAAATTTTCCGAGTGACTACGAAGGGTGAGCACTCGGTTTTTTTCAAGAGCGATGAAACTCACATACGGGTGTTGACTTTCGACCGGAACGGCAACTTGATCGCCGGCTCCGACGGCAGCGGCCTGGTCTACCGAATTTCTCCGAGCGGCGAAGGGTTCGTCCTCTACAGCGCGCCGAAGAAGGAAATCACCGCCCTGGCCGTGGATAAGGATGGCAACATTTACGCCGCCGGCGTGGGAGAGAAACGCGCGGGATCGGTAACCACGAGCTTCCCTTCTATCTCAACGTCGGCTCCTGCGCCGGCGCCCGGCGCGTCGTCACAGACTGGAATCACCATTTCCGGCTCTGCAACTGGCACGTCGCCGGCGGCGATTAACTTTCCACCCGCATTTAGCGCAACCGGCGGCTCCGAAGTGTACCGCGTTGCGCCGGATGGCTCCCCGTCGCGGGTCTGGAGCTCGCGCGAGGACCTGGTCTACGCCCTCGCCTTTGATCAGCATGGGCAGTTGCTGGCGGGCACCGGTAATCGCGGGCACATTTACGCAATTGAAGCCGAAGATCAATTCACCGACTTGTTGCAAGCCAGTGCCAGCCAGGTCACGGCTTTTGCTCCGGCGCCGGACGGAGGACTGTACGCTTCCACCAGCAATCTGGGCAAGCTCTTTTTGCTGGGCGCGGCGACTGCTTCTGAAGGCAGCTACCAGAGCGATGTGTTCGATGCTCGCATCTTCTCGCGCTGGGGTCGCGTCGACTTTCGCGGCGCCGGAAATAGCGAACTCCTCGCACGCAGCGGCAACGTGGACAACCCCGACCGCAACTGGAGTTCGTGGAAAAAGATCGAGTTGCAGAAGGATGCAATGGTCACCGTTCCTCCGGCACGATTTATCCAGTGGAAAGCCGTGTTACATGCCAGTAATCCGGCGCCGCGAGTGGACAGCGTTCTGCTCTACTATCTGCCGAAGAACGTTGCCCCGAACTTTGACGATGTCAGCGTGCAAGTCGGCGCTCGTTATCAGTCGCTGCCCAAGCCAATTGTCGCGGATGCCGGCGTGCAGCCGCACTTCGACGTACCGCCGTCCTCAACTCACGATAAAGATTCCATCGGCGTGAAGTGGAGCGTGCACGACGACAACGATGACCAGATGGTTTATTCGGTTTACTATCGCGGCGACGGCGAAACCCGCTGGCTGCTCCTGAAAGAAAATCTGATGGACAAGTTCTACTCTTTCGACGCCTCTCTCCTGCCCGATGGTGGGTACACGGTCAAAGTAGTGGCCTCGGATGCGCCGTCGCATTCTCCGGGCGACGCCTTGAGCGCGGAAAGAGAGAGCGCGCGCTTTGAAGTGGACACGACTCCACCGCGAATCGAAAATTTGGCGGCCCCAGTAGAAGGCAAACAGATCCACGTGAGCTTTCGCGCCGTGGACGGTTTTTCCGCCATCAAACGGGCCGAGTACTCCGTGGATGCGGGCGATTGGCAGTTTGTAGAACCGGTCGGGCAGCTCTCGGATTCAAAGACCGAGAATTACGATTTCCGCGTCTTGATTCCCGCGATGTCTTCTGCTATTGGCGGCGAAGACAAGGGCCAGCTCGAACACGTGGTCGTCGTCCGGGCATACGATCGCTATGACAACATGAGCTCGGCCAAGACGGTGATCCGGGGGAAATAGCTGGGAGGGTCGTCATCTGAGCGAAGTGACCGCTTCGCAACGCGAAGCAGTCATGGAGTCGAAGGAACCCTACCCGCTCGCGTTGCCCACTGCGGAATCCGGGCGTTCTCTCCCTGTGATGCGCAGCTGCGGCGCGATCAAGTCGTAAGAACACCTCATCAAGCTTATAGAAACGATGAGAGTGCAGAGATCCTTCGACTTCGCATCCCGATTCCCGAGGGAATTGGGATGCTGCGCTCAGGATGACAATGGTAGCTTGTAGCCACTGAGGCGATCTCTCAGTTTGTGGGTTCAGCGGCGAATCCGCTGACCCGATCCGTCCGCCGCAATTCCGGAAAGATCCACGCCCACAGGCCGATCACCACCAGGGTCCCCACTCCTCCCAAGATCACGGCGGGCACGGTTCCGAACCAGGCAGCGGTTACGCCTGACTCGAATTCTCCGAGCTGGTTAGAGGCGCCGATGAAGATCATGTCCACGGCATTGACCCGGCCGCGCATTTCATCGGGCGTGCCCAGTTGCACCAGAATGGCGCGAATGATGACGCTGACCATGTCGGTCGCGCCCACCAGCAACAGAGACACGAGCGACAGCACCAAGCTGTGCGAGATGCCAAAGATGATGGTCGACACGCCGAAGCCGGCGACGCACCACAGCATCGTCGGGCCGGCGCGGCCTTTCAGTGGACGATGCGCCAGCAGAATCGCGGTCAAGGCCGCACCAACTCCGGGCGCGCTACGCAACAGCCCGAGTCCCCAGGGTCCGGTATGCAGGATTTCTCTCGCGTAAACCGGAAGTAGCGCGACCGCACCTCCCAATAAAACCGCGAACAGGTCCAGCGAAATCGAGCCGAGAACCAGCTTGTGTTGCCAGATGTAGCGAAACCCGGCCAGAACTGTGGTCAGGCTGACCGGTTCTCTGGGACGAGATTTTGCTTGCGCCTTGATTCTGAGGGTCGAGAACATGGCCGCCAGGGAGACGATCATGGCCATCGCGTACACGGCGGCAGCTCCGCTGAACAGCGCATACAGCACGCCGCCGATCGATGGACCCAGAATGGTGGCCGCCTGAAACACACTCGAATTCCACGCCACGGCATTCGAGAAATGTTCTTCCGGCACCAATTGCGGCAGCAGCGCACGGGTAGTGGGAAAGTTAAACGAACGGATCGTTCCCAGCAGAAACACAACTCCGAAGATGAGATGAACCGAGGGCGTGCGCCTCAGCGCAATCGCTAGCAGAAGCCCGGAACAAAGGGCAAAGCCCGCGTAGCACAGCCTGAGCAGCCGGCGACGGTCGAAGCGGTCCACAGTGTGGCCGGCCGGAAGAAAGAAAAGGAGGCCAGGCAGGAACTGAGCCAGCCCGATCAATCCAAGATCCAGAGGACGCCTGGTGATCTCGTAAACCTGCCAGCCGACGGCCACCGACTGCATCTCCAGCGAAGCCACGATGAAGAACCGCGCCAGTTGAAATACCGTGAAGTCGGGGTAAGTGAACGCGACACGACCGGCGAGCCTGGGGTCGGCGGAAGCAGGCATGTCTTCCTACTGTGCCATAAAACTGATTGTGAAGGGCGGCGTCTCCGCCGAGCACATGTTCTAGCAAGTGAGAAAATGACTTAATCGCTCCATGACTCAATCCATCAATCTCCTCGGCTGGATCGCCTGCGTTGTTTACTCCACGATTCCCTGTTTCTAGTTTCTGGTTCATCCGTGGGCGGAGCGCTGGCGGGCGCGGCGCTCGCCGTATCTCGTTCTTCTTCCGGCTTGGATTACGATGTGGATCGTCATCGGGCTTCTCACGGCTCGCTGGCGGCAGACCGAGCTTTATTCCAGCAACTGGTCCTGGCTTCCGGCGATTGGCCTCTTTGGCGTTGGATTCTGGCTCTACGCACATTCCAGCAGGAATTTCAGCGCGAGGCAATTGGGTGGAATTCCCGAAGTTATAGCGGAACATCGGGAACAGCGCTTGGTCACGACCGGCATTCGTGCTCACGTGCGGCATCCGGTGTATCTCGCGCATTTGTGCGAAATGCTGGCGTGGAGCATTGACACGGGGCTGGTGGCGTGCTACGGATTAACTGTGTTCGCCGTAATCACGGGCGCGGTGATGATTCGCATGGAAGACGAAGAGTTGAAAAAAAGATTCGGGGAGCAGTACGTGGCTTACAAGAAACGCGTCCCCGCCATCGTACCCAGCAGAGGTCGGACACAAACGTAGCTTCACCAACCATCTTCTGGTACGCTGCTTACGCTATGCGCCCCCACAAGATTCTGCTGACATTCCTCCTCCTTGTTGGGTCCATCTTCGCTCAGGACCTCAAAACAGTTGCCGACCGCGTCGCCGCTCAGAACGCCCTGTTCGATGAGCAATACGAGACCGATCTCCGCAATTTTCCTGAACGGGCCACCGCGTACGGCGACTACCGCTACAACGACAAACTTGCCGAGTACTCGCCTGACGCGATCACCCAGCGGCATAAAACCGACGAGGCCTTTCTCACACGGCTTGAGGCCATCCCGACCACAGGCTTCTCGGACCAGGACCAACTTTCTCACGATCTTCTCGACCGCCTGCTGAAGCAGCGCATCACCGACTTCGGCCTCAAAGAGTACGAGATGCCGGTCAACCAGCAAAATGGCGCGCATACCAGTCTCGCGGACCTGCCGCTGTCCATGCCTTTCGACACGGTGAAACAGTACGAAGACTATATTTCCCGTCTTCACCAGATTCCCCGTGTCCTGAGCCAGACCACCGACGTCCTGCGCGCCGGCATGAAAGATAAACTCATGCCCGTGCGGTTTCTGCTGGAGAAGCTGCCCGGGCAGTGTCAGGGAATCATCGATACCGATCCTTTTCTCCGCCCGACGACAAAATATCCTGCCAGCATTTCGCCGGAAGACCAGAAACGCCTGACCCGGCAGATCACCGACGCGATCAACGGCGACGCCATCCCCGCATACAAGACCTTCGCGGCTTTTCTCAAAAACGAATACGCTCCTCAGGGCCGCACCACGCTGGCGGTCACTTCTTTGCCGGAGGGCGAGAGGCGTTATCAGAATGCCATCTACGCCCGCACCACAACTCACATGACGGCCGACGAGATTCATCAACTCGGACTGCGCGAGATGGAACGCATCCAAGCCGAGATGCTGGCGATTGCCAAAAAAGAGGGCTTCTCCGACCTTGCCTCGTTCCGGGCTTCGATCAAGACCAACCCCAAATACATTCCCAAATCGGAGGAGCAGATTCTCGACGACTTCCGCCACTACATCGGGCAGATGGAGCCCAAACTGCCTGAGCTGTTCACCCTGCTCCCCAAGTCGCCGGTTACGGTCGAAGCCATTCCGAGCTTTCAAGCCGCGGCTGCCACGCACTATGTCACCGGAACTCCGGACGGCAAGCGGCCCGGGCGCGTGGTGGTGGCAACCTCCAATTCCGCAGAGCGGTCGCTGATTGATGACGAAGCGGTAGCGTATCACGAAGGTGTCCCCGGACATCACATGCAGCTCTCGGTGGCACAGCAACTCACTGGGTTGCCCAAGTTTCGCCAGCATGGTCTCGGCTTTACTGCCTACATCGAAGGCTGGGCCTTGTACGCGGAGGAACTCGGGAAGGAAGTCGGTTTCTACCAGGATCCAGTCTCTGACTACGGACGTCTTTCGTCGGAACTGTTCCGCGCTGTGCGCTTGGTGGTTGACACCGGTATCCATTCCAAGGGATGGACTCGCGATCAGGTGGTGGACTTCATGCGCAAGTCCGGTGCTGTGGATGAGCCCACGATCCAGTCGGAAACCGATCGTTACATTGCGTGGCCTGCGCAAGCGCTCGCTTACAAGTTGGGCCAGCTCAAGATCCGCGAACTGCGCGACCACTCTCGCAAAGAATTGGGACCGAAATTTGACATCCGCACCTTCCACGATGAGATGCTCGACGGCGGAACATTGCCGCTTGATCTGCTCGAGGCGCGGACGGACAAGTGGATTGCGGAGCAGAAGGCAAAGTGAAGAGTGCGGCGCTAACCAAATCCACTCTTGCGTAGTCCAAAGTCTTAGTCGGCAGCCAACCACCAATGGCGAAAGGAACTTCACGTGAAATCACGACTGGTCAAAACACTCTTATTGCTTTTGTTCTGGGCACCTCGTTTATTTGCTCAGGACAACCTACCGGCGGGAATTTTCAAGGGATACGACGGCGAGTGGATGCATGTCTCCGAGCAACTGATTGCGCTGGCTGAAGCCACTCCCCAGGAGAAGTTCACATGGCGTCCGGCGACCGGCATCCGCTCGACCAGCGAAGTCTACATGCACGTCGCCTATGCCAATTTTCTGCTGCTCAGCTTCACCGGGCCCAAAATGCCCGACGAGTTCAAGCGGGAGATGTTAACCAGCGTTACAAACAAAGCGGACGTGATCACCTGGCTGAAGCGGTCGCTCGAAGCGGTGAAGGCCGCCCATCAAGCCGAAACTGCGAAGGGCGCCGAGCGCAAGGTCCAGGTCTTCGGCCGAGATGCCACCGTGGATGGCGTGTTTCTGCGCATCATCGTGCATGACAACGAGCACATGGGCCAGTTGATCGCCTACGCGCGCATGACCGGGGTCGTGCCGCCCTGGGCGGACAAGTAAACGATTGCGTCAGGAGCTTTGCTGACTCGCTGGGATCGCCGTCGCTCCGCCGACGGCGATCCACTCGCTCATGGGATGAATTCCACCGCAGTCGAGGCAGCGAGTGGCCGCGAACCGGGCGCCACAATGCGGGCACACACCCTGGCCTTGGAAAATGTCGAAGGGCTGGCCGCACTTCCAATAGGCGCCGACGGGCGGGGCCGTACCGCAGCGCGGACAGATGTACCCGTCACGACGCGGCAATTTCGCCAGTCGCAATAGGAATCGCGCGTGCTGCAATCCGCCCCAGCAGTTCATCAGCATGAAGACGGCGATCACACCGTACCACGCCGATCGCGCCCACACGGCTAGAATGACGAACCCAGCTACGCCGATGAAGCCCAGAACCGTAGCGACGACGAGGCTGCGGGCGCGTCCCAGGACAAACCAGAGCACCGCACGAAGAATCTGGCCGCCATCCAGGGGATAAATCGGCAGAATGTTGAAAATCAGCAGGCCGAGGTTCATGAACCAAATCGTCCGCAGCAACGCGTGGAAGTTGGGCATCGTCTGCGACCATCCCAACGATCGGCTCAGCGCTCCTATCCCGGACAGCACGAAAAACAGCGCTACATTGACCAGCGGCCCGGCAGCGATGCTCCAGAGTGTGGCGCCGGGACGCGGGGGAGGGTCCACGTACGCGACTCCGCCGAGCGGCCACAGCACGATCTGATTGGCGTTACCTCCAACTGACCGGCACGCCAGCGAGTGGCCGAACTCGTGCATGAGCACGATGGCAAAAAGCGCCAGATACTCAATCACATTGAAGGCGAGAGAGGAATAGCTCCGTCCGCGGCCGTTGATTTCGTACACCGCAACCAGGAACCACGACCAGTGCAGGAACACCGTAATGCCGGCAGCCTGGAAGAGTCGGATTGATCCCCGGTGGGTGGGCATGTGCGAGAGTTATAGCACAGGGCAAAGATTAACTTTCATGCTTCGAGGTACAGATGGCCTACCTGCCGACGACATGCCGAACACACACTACAGCTAGTGCATATCCAGCCGCATAGGTTGGGAGGGCCGCGACTAAGTTGATCAGCGTTGTACGCTTGGAAAAACCTGTGCATATGGCCGCGACCGCAAGAGCTACGAACGCCGCTACTCCGACCACGACCACCGCGCCAATATCGCGGATGAAAAATCCAGCGAGAGCGCCGAGCCATAGGCTCGAAGTCCCGAGGATTAGTGCAACACGAAATTGCAGTCTTGAGCGAGCGACCGTAACTGCGACGTCAGTTTCGATATGTTGTCCGTTTGGCCCGTCGTAAGTCTTCAGGACACGAAACGGGATGCCGGCCCTTTTGAGGTTCGATGCTGCCACATCGGGCTGTACGTAGATAGTGAAACCGCGCACCAGCAACTCCTTGGTTCCGTCTGGCTCAATAACCCACAACGATCTGCCAAGCACCTGCCCGCGGTCCCCGTCAATATATCTGTCACCCGTTTCGATGCGGTATTCCAGGCGCGATCCAGCTGGGAATGCAGCTTCTGCTGCCGGAAATACATCACGCATAGACTTGCCGGGAAGGAAAGTAATCTTGCCATCACGGAGTTCGATTGCGGGACCACGTCTCCAAGGATCGTGAACCCATCCGAGCGCGATACGAACGGGGCTAGTTGATTTCGACTCCATCAGCACACCCACTGCAGCCCGCAAGCCTACGATCGAGGTCTCCTGCAGATGTCGCAATACCAGACCTAGAGCGTAAGTCTACGAGACCTGAAGTCTAGCAAATTGCAGTGGAACCCCTCGCCGTATAATCCATACTCGTAGCCAACGACAAAACGACCGACGACCAAAGACGCTGTCCATGAAATTTGAGCTCTTTATCGCCTCGCGATATCTCCGTGCTAAGAGAAGGCAGGCCTTCATCGGCATCATCACTGCCATCTCTATCGCTGGAGTTGCCGCCGGAGTCGCGTCGCTCGTTATCGCGCTCGCTATCAACAACGGATTCCGACAAGACTTGCAAGACCGGCTGCTCGGCTCGACCTCGCATGTCAATCTGCTGCGCGTCGAAAACGACGGCATTCGAGACTGGCGTCCGCTGATGGATCGCCTGGAGAAAGAGCCGCACGTGGTCGCTGCCGCTCCGGCGATCTATGAGCAGGTTCTGATTTCGCGAGGGCCGCGAGCGCGTGGGGCGGTACTGAAGGGATTGATTCCGGCAGACGAGCGCAAGGTCAGCGATCTGCTGAACACGGTGCTAAGCGGCTCGGCGGATGCGCTGGAGGAACAAAGCACCAGCGGGACGCTCGCGCCTGCACAAACCGCGGGCGCGGGCGCCCGCGCCACACAGCCAGATCAGTCCCCGGACGCGCTCGAAGCCGTCGAGCAACGCGTCGCCGCTATGCCGCCGATCATCCTCGGCAAAGACATGGCCAGCGACTTAGGCGCGGACGTGGGTTCGGTGGTGCTGGTCACCAGCCCGCAGGGTGAGCTGACACCGTTCGGCATGGTGCCCAAGTACAATCGCTTTCGCGTGGTCGGAATTTTCAATTCCGGATTTTATGACTACGACTATTCCTGGGCGTTCGCGCGCCTCAGCGACACGCAGCGGCTCTTTGGCCTGAGCGATGAGATTTCGGTACTCGAATTCAAAGTGGATGACATCTACCAGGCCGAAACAATTGGCCGGTCGATCGAGCAGGCCGCGGGCAAAGGCTTCATGTCCACCAACTGGATGGAGCAGAACAAGGCGCTGTTTCGCGCCCTGCGTCTGGAGCGGCTGGTGACATTCGTTACTATCGGCCTCATCGTCTTCGTGGCCGCGCTCAACATTCTGATTTCGCTCACCATGATGGTGATGGAAAAGACCCGCGACATTGCTGTGCTCATGTCGATGGGCACTCGCAAGGCGCAGGTGAGGCGCATCTTTATCTCGCAGGGGTTGCTGATTGGGGTGATCGGTACCGTCATCGGCCTGGTGCTCGGCTACACACTTTCGTGGGCCGGCGGGCACTACCATCTGCTGTCGCTGGCCCCCGAGGTCTATTCGATTGATTACGTTCCCTTTGCCCCGCGCGCCCTGGACGGCATTCTGGTGGCGCTGGTAGCGGTGGGGATTTCGCTGGTGGCAACGCTCTATCCATCATGGTCGGCGGCCCATATCCTGCCCGCCGAGGCGCTCCGCTACGAGTGACCGGCGGTCTCCTCGCCTACATCCTTTGGGTTGCCTACGGTGACCGAGGTCACATTCAAATCCAGGGGAATAGCAGTACATTTCTTGGTATAGAGCCTGCTCGGAGGCTGAGCAGGAACAATCGTCGCGTGCTCGTGTTTTAATGGGAAGGAGCGGGACGACCCTACATTTCGCGGGGCCAGGCCTGACTCCTGATGCGAGGAGCGCCGCGGTTGCATCTAAAGAGTGAAGCAATTTTAAGGGTCGAAGGTTTACGCAAGGTTTTCCGGTCCGGCAAATCGGACCTGGTGCTCTTTGAAAATTTGTCATTCCAGGTGGCACAGGGAGAGATGCTGGCCATCGTCGGAGAATCGGGGACGGGCAAGAGTACCTTGCTGCACATCCTCGGCGCTCTTGATAGGGCTTCTCAAGGTGACGTATACTGCGCCCACTTGCGATTGAATTCGCTATCGGACGATGCCGCCGCCGAGTTCCGCAATCGTGAACTTGGCTTCGTCTGGCAGTTCCATTACCTCCTGCCGGAGTTTACGGCGCTGGAAAACGTGGCCATGCCTTTGCTGTTGCGGGGGCGGCCGCGGCGGGAGGCGCAAACGGAAGCATTGCGGTGGCTCGGCGAGGTCGGGTTGGAGCCGCGCGCTCAGCATCGTTCCGGAGAACTTTCCGGGGGCGAGCAGCAGCGGGTGGCTTTGGCCAGGGCGCTTATCACTCAGCCCAGGCTCCTGTTGGCCGATGAGCCGACCGGGGACTTGGATAACCGCACCGCGGACTCGGTGTTCGAATTGATCGCCAGGTTACATCGCGACTGCCGGTTGACCTCTCTGATTGCGACCCACAATGTTGCGTTTGCCCGGCGCTGCCATCGCGTGCTGCGACTGCAGAATGGGCGAATGGACGAGGTAGCTCCGGAGGCACTCCCGGTATAGCACGTTGTGGCAATTGACTTTTGCTGGATGGCATGACGGAATGAATAAAGATAGACTGCAAGTTGGGGTGCACGAAGTTGCAAGCCGTTGCAGCGCGGTAAGGGAACGCGTTTCCTTGGTAACGGAAAACGAGGACGAAAGTCACCCTAGGATGTCATCTGCACCGTGGCAAGCTGATTGCACGGATAACCGTGGTTAGAGGGGCGGGATCGCAGGCTTGGGCCTCCGGTTTCGGCCAGAGCTTCAGGGGGTAGGGCAATATGTTTGAACGTTATACGGAGAAAGCCAGGCGCGTCATCTTTTTTGCGCGCTACGAAGCCAGCCAATTCGGTTCTCCTTATATTGAGACGGAGCATCTCCTTCTTGGACTTCTGCGCGAAGACAAAGCCCTGACCAACCGGTTCCTTCGCTCCCATGCCTCGGTGGAATCGATCCGCAAACAGATCGAAGGGCACACCACCATCCGTGAGAAGGTTTCCACTTCGGTGGACCTGCCGCTGAGCAACGAATGCAAGCGCGTTCTGGCCTACGCAGCGGAAGAGGCAGAGCGGCTTTCGCACAAGCACATCGGCACGGAACATTTGCTCCTGGGCTTACTGAGAGAAGAAAAGTGCTTTGCGGCTGAGATTCTGCACGAGCGCGGGTTGCGGCTCTCGACCATCCGGGAAGAGTTGGCCCGCACCAGCCAGGAAAAAGCACAGCCGCAGCGCCAGCGCGAATCATCGTTGCTGGGCGAATTTTCCCGCGATTTGACCCAGGCGGCCATGGATTCGCAGCTTGACCCGCTGGTCGGCCGCGAAGGCGAACTGGAGCGCGTGGTCCAGATTCTTTGCCGCCGCACCAAAAATAATCCTGTCCTGATCGGCGAGCCGGGCGTGGGCAAGACGGCCATTGTGGAAGGGCTGGCACAGCGTATCGCCGATGGCGAAGTTCCATCGTTCCTGGCGGACAAGCGCATTTTAGCGCTCGACCTCTCGTTAATTGTCGCAGGCACCAAATACCGCGGCCAGTTCGAAGAGCGGCTCAAAACCATCATGAAGGAATTGATGGAGTCGCAGAACTGCATCATCTTCATCGACGAGTTGCACACCCTGGTGGGCGCAGGATCAGCCGAAGGCTCGCTCGACGCCGCCAACATTCTGAAACCGGCGCTTTCTCGCGGGGAAATTCAGTGTATCGGCGCGACCACTCCGGGCGAATACCGCAAGTCGATCGAGAAAGATCGCTCTCTCGAGCGGCGCTTCCAGGCGGTGAAAGTTCCGCCACCAGATGAAGTCAACGCCACCAAGATTTTGTTTGGCATCAAGGATCGCTACGAGAAGTTCCACGCGGTCACTTATACCGACGAGGCCATCAACTTTGCGGTTTCGCATTCCAACCGTTATATTCCTGACCGCTTTCTGCCCGACAAGGCAATTGACCTGGTCGACGAAGCCGGCGCCCGTGTGAAGCTGCGCCAGACTTCGCTGCCGGAAGAGATCACGGAAGTCCAGAAGCGCATCAAGTTCATCGTCCACCGTATGGAGAACGCCATCGCGAACCATGAGTTCGAGAAGGCGCGATTCTACTCGGACGAAGAACGCAAGGAGCGCGAGAACCTGCGCGCCCTTCGCGAAAAATACCACCTCGATGAATCCTCCACCGGCGTCGTCGGTCGGGAGGACATCGAGGATGTGGTATCGCGCTGGACCGGCGTTCCCATCACCTCGATTAAAGAAGAAGAGTCGCAGAAACTGCTGCGCATCGAAGAAGAGCTGCACAAGCGCATCATTTCGCAGGACAAAGCCATCATTGCTTTGGCACGCGCCATCCGCCGCTCTCGCGCCGGGCTGAAAAGCCCGAACCGTCCGATCGGTTCGTTCCTGTTCCTCGGGCCGACCGGCGTGGGCAAGACCGAAGTCGCCCGCACCCTGGCGCAGTTCATGTTCGGCACAGAGAAGTCGCTGATCCGCTTCGATATGTCGGAATTCATGGAGAAGCACTCGGTCTCGAAGCTGATCGGTTCGCCTCCGGGATACGTCGGCTACGAAGAGGGCGGACAGCTCACGGAACGTGTGAAACGCGCTCCCTACTCGGTCGTGCTGCTGGATGAAATCGAGAAAGCGCACCCGGATGTGTTCAACATCCTGCTGCAGGTCTTTGAAGACGGCCAACTCACCGACGGTTTGGGCAACACGGTCGATTTCAAGAACACGATTTTGATCATGACTTCGAACATCGGCGCGCGGCATCTGCAGAAGCGCGAAGGCCTGGGCTTCCAGTCGAGCAAGGAAGAAATGGTCTCGGAAAAGATCCATGATCTCGTCATGAACGAGGTCAAGCGCACGTTTAATCCTGAGTTCCTGAACCGGCTTGACGAAGTCATTCTGTTCAGCTCGCTCGGCGAGAACGACCTTATCCAGATTCTCGAACTCATGGTCACGCAGCTCAACGCCAACCTGGCGCAGAAGTCGATCACGGTGACCGTGACTGACGAAGCCAAGAAGTGGATCCTCAACCAGACGCTTGGCGACCGCAGCTATGGCGCTCGTCCGCTGCGCCGAGCCTTGCAGAAATACATCGAAGACCCGCTCTCGGAGGCTTTGATCCAGGGCACGATCACGACGCGGCCGGCGTTCATCGAGGTCTTCCTCGATGGCAACAAGCTGTTCTACCGTCCGGTGGATTCGGAGAAAGCCGAGGGCGTGCTGCTGTACGAGAACAGCTAACGAGCTATCAGCTTTCAGCAGTCAGCCGTCAGCGACAAGCTGGCGGCTTTTGTTTTTGTGGAGGACCGGCGTCCACGCCCGTCTTTATTGCGACGGGCTTGCACCTCGCGCCTACATCTTGCGACCTTTGCGCTTTCTGAGTAATCCAACATCCGGGGCCGATCAAATGGACAAAGTCAACCTCGCGCAGAAATTTGCTCAGATCCACGAATACTGGAAGCCCTACATCGCCGCTGAACTGAACGGCCAAATGGTGAAGCTGGACAAGATCAAGGGCGAGTTCGTCTTCCACCATCACGAACATGAAGACGAGATGTTCCTAGTCGTCAAAGGCCGTTTCCGCATGGAGTTTCGTGACCTGCACGTCTGGATCGAAGAGGGCGAATTCATCGTGGTGCCGCGCGGAGTCGAGCACCGGCCCGTCGCCGACGAGGAGTGCTGGTTCCTGCTGTTTGAGCCGGCATCGACGCTGAATACCGGCAACGTGGTGAGCGAGCGCACCCACCATGAACTGGAGCGCGTTTAGGCCTGATTGTCATCCCGAGCAAGCCGATGTTGCGCTGCGAGGGATCTGGGCGAGCCGCGCGAACTGTCGCGTTCTTTGCGACAGAATAACCGCGCGTTGGCTCGCTTCCTTGCGAAACTGACCCAAACCCAATATCCTCACTTTGTCCTCAGAGTGCGCCTATGCGATTGCTTCGCCTTCTATTTCCGCTGCTGGTCATAACCATCGCTGCCTTCGGCCAATCCAAGCCGGAATACGAGATCTACGCTCTCCGCTACGCGACCGTTCCGAATTTTCCGGTGGCAGAATTAGTTGCGGGCGCCGATCCCGCGCGCAAACTCGACATCGCTATGATGATCTGGCTGGTTCGCGGCGGCGGGCACACGATCCTTGTCGACTCTGGCTTTTACCACGAACACTATCTCGAGGAATGGAATGTCCACGATTACGTCAAGCCTTCCGAAGCGATCGGCAAGCTGGGCCTAAAGCCGGAAGACGTCACCGACGTAATCATCAGCCACATGCACTGGGACCACGCCGGTGGCATGGACTTGTTTCCCAAGGCCCGCATCTGGATCCAGAAAGATGAATTCCAGTACTACACCGGGGAAGCCTGGCAGACTAAAGACACGCATGGCGGCATCGATCCCGACGATGTGCTGGCGCTGGTCAAGCTCAACACCGAGTCGCGGGTTGGCCTGGTGGATGGCGACGCCCGCGAGATCATTCCCAGAATCACGTGCTACATCGGCGGGAAGCACACCTACCAGTCGCAATACGTCGGCGTGAATACTAAGGCCGGTGTCGTCGTCCTCGCCAGCGACAATATGTACCTGTACGAGAACCTGGAGAAACACGTGCCGATCAGGGCAACTCTCGATGCCGCTTCAAACCTGCGCGCTCAAGACCGCATGAAGCAGCTTGCTACTTCGAAGCTCATCATCCCCGGACACGATCCCGCGGTCATGACCAAGTTTCCTGTGGTCGCGCCGGGGGTGGTGAGGATTCAGTAGACGCTGAAACTCGCCGAGCGTGGCAGCATCTATATCGCAGCCAACGCTCTCGCAAAATGGAACTGACCGTCTATACCGCTTTCTGGTGCCCCGACTGCCGCGAAGCCAAGCGCTTTCTGCGCGAGCACAACATTCCGTTCAAAGAAATCGATATTGAAACCACGCCCGGCGCTGCCGAGGAGGTCGTCAAGCACACCGGTCTGCGGGCGATTCCGCAGTTTGTCATCGACGGTGAATGGGTGCAACCCTATCGCCCCGGCGAGGGCTTTCTCTACAAGGAGATGGCCAAGCGTCTGGGCATCGCAAAACCCTGAGCAAGCCGCGTTTCTGCAAGCACATAGGGCGTCCCACGGGGACATCGCCTTCCGTACCCTAGGAAACCGCGGCCCTCCGCGAGAGCATAGAAGTCGCCCGTCTGCCTGGCCGCAGCAAGACTCTTCCTCACGTGCCAGCGTAGCCAGCGTGGTCTTTATGGCTGACAGCGATCCACGAATGCAGGAAGAACTGGTCACGACCTGGCAGCGGATCGTGCAGGGCATTCTGGGAATCTTCTTGCTGGTGAGTGTGGGCTTAGTGGCCCATTATTACCCCGCAGCCGCCACCACCGAACTGCAGGCGCAGGTTCAGAACCTTTCCCGCGAAGTGCAGCAGCTCAAGCAGGAACAGGCCATGCCGGCGCAGGTGCTGAACCACTATCGTGATTCCATCTGCTTCATTTTTGGTGTTTATCGGGTTGGCTTTGACGGACGGCCCCCGGAGTTGCGTGCGCGGGTTTCCGGAACCGGCTTTGTGGTAGCCGCCGGACTGTTGGCGACCAATCGCCACGTGGCCGAACCCTGGTACGAAGACCCTGACTCTGCCATCCTGCTGCGCAAAGGCGCCACGCCGCACCTGGAAAAACTGTTGGCCTTCTTCCCGGGTCAGCCGGCGCCGGTGAACATCACTCCAGCAGTTTTGTCTGCGCAGGGCGATCTGGCCGTGCTGCACATCGAAGACTCGCGGCTGGCCCAACAACTCCGGCCTTTGCCACTGGCTGGCACGATTCCCAGCCCCGGAGAGCTGGTTTCGGTAGTCGGCTACCCCATGGGGGTGCTCGGCATGGTGGCGAAATCGCCGCCCGCGGTGTATGAGCGCCTGGCTTTTCGACGCGACGACCAGGGTGCAGCCAGTGAGTTGGCGGCGCTCTCTCTGATTCGCCCCTCGGCGACCTGCGGCCATCTGGGAGACGTGGTTGGTGACAAGCTGATCTACGACGCACCTACGGCCCACGGCGGCAGCGGTGGCCCGGTGTTCGATTCGCAGGGAGAAGTCATCGGAGTGAACGCAGCCTACATTGATGGATTTTCGGGCGGGACGTTGGGAATCTCGGTTCGCGCGCTCCGGCCGTTAATCGCATCAGCACCAAAAAAGTAAGATCAGCGCGTAGGTGCTTTCACCCGTCCGAACCAGCCCGGTTCCCGCACATGTTCCTCGTCCAGACGGCGCAAGCGCGCGGCCATGATTCCCGGCCTGCCCAGATAGCCGACAACCCGCCGTGGATCTTTGCGGTCCACTACGGGCAAGCGGCCGATATTATTGCGCAGCATCTTCGCCGAGGCATCGTGCAACAGCTCATCCGGGTAGGTCACGATCACGTCTTTGGTCGCAGCATCGAGGATGGTCATCTGGCCGCTCGGATCTTTTTCGAGTGCGCGCAGCACATCCCCGCGCGTGATCATCCCGACCAGTCTGCCATTTGCATCCAGAACCAACATGCCCTGATGCCGACTGACCTCCGGGTCGCGGCGCGCAATGCGGTCGGACAATTCGCTGACCTTCATCTCGGCAGAAACCGTGGGAGCCTCTTGATCCATAGTCTCGGCGACCATCATTTGCTGCAGGACGTCGGCTTCGTAATCCTGATGAATGTGGAGGCCGCGCCGGGCCAGTTTTTCGGTCATGATCGACGCTCGCGGCATCAGCAGCATGGCCATGCCGTCGGCAATCACACTGACCAGCATCAGCGGCAGCACCGAGTTGTAGTCGCGTGTGATTTCGAAGGCAAAAATGATGAACGAAAACGTGGCCCGTGACGCCGATCCGAAAACCGCGCCCATGGCCACCAGCGCGAATGCTCCAGGCGAAAGATTCGCCGAAGGCAAAACGCGATCGATGCTCATGGCAAACACTCCGCCGAGCGCGGCGCTGGACATGAACATGGGAGCGAGCAGGCCGCCGGATGTCCCAGAACCGAGCGAAATTACCAGTGCCACCGCCTTCGCGACCATGACGATGATCAGCAGCTTCCAGGCGAGGTTCGCATTCAGAATGTCGCCGATGGTGTCGTAGCCGACGCCTAACACGCGCGGCACGAAGTAGCCGATGATTCCCAGGCCCAGCGCGCCGATGGCTGGCCACCACAGTTCATCCACCGGCAGTTTCTCGAACTGGTCTTCCGTCCAGTAGAGCAGCTTGCTGAAGCCAACGGCGGCCAGCCCGCAGATGACGCCAAGAATTAAATAGAACGGTAGGGCGTGCGGAATGCCGAAATCCATGGCCGCGACTTTGAACATCGGACCCGCGCCTAGAAGCTGCATGTGGACGGCGGTCGCCAGCGTGCTGGCAATCACCAGCGGAATGAAAGATCGTGCTTTGAATTCGAACAGCAGCAGTTCGATGGCCAGGATCACGCCCGCGATCGGCGTGTTGAACGTGGCCGACATGCCCGCCGCCGCTCCACACGCCAGCAATACCTTGCGCTCTGAGGCTGTCGTGTGGAACGCCTGGCCGACCAGAGAGCCAACTGCTCCGCCGGTCTGAATAATGGGACCTTCCGCGCCAAATGGTCCTCCAGTCCCAATCGCGATGGCCGCCGAAAGCGGCTTCAGTATCGCGACTCGCGGCTCGATGCGGCTGCGATTGATTAACACCGCTTCCATGGCTTCCGGAATGCCGTGGCCCTTGATCTTCGGAGTCCCGTACTTCGCCATGAAGCCCACGATGATCCCACCGATCACAGGAATCGGGATCACCCACAGTCCGAGCTGGTTGTGGCGCGCACTGCTGAATTCTGCGACAAAACGGTGATAGAAAGCAATGTTGGTGAACAGGCCGATCAGCTTGTACAACACGTAGGCGATCAGACCGGCAACCAGGCCGATCCCACCCGCCAGGAAGGACATCAAAGCCATGCGGAACTGCGCCGGTTCCGCTGCCCGAACGTCACCCACCTGGGTCCCGGTGGCTCCAATGGTGGCAGGGCGCTGGCCTGCGCTAGGCACAATTTCTGGCATCGTCTAACTTTTTCTCCTGCTGGCTTTCGCGGCGTTTTTGCTTCCGCCTCCGCTCATATGAATGGCGCGCCTCAGCGCCGCGATGAGCGCAGGTCCCTGCATTCGAAGCTCGGCGCGATGGTGCAGGGACAACTCGCGCAGTACTTTTTCACCTTTGGGAGTCAGCGAGAGCAGTACCTCGCGCCGGTCATCGCCAGCCCGGTGCCGCCGCACCAAGCCGCCTGCGGCAAGCCGGTTCACCAGTTCCACGGTGCTGTGATGCTGGGTCTGCAGCCGCTCGGCCAATTCTCCGATGCGTGGACGCGCGCCTGTGGGAAGCCCTTTGATAGCCAGCATCAACTGGTGCTGTCGCGGTTCGAGGCCTGCCTTGCGGGAAGCCTGCTCGCTGAAGTGAAGGAAGCGACGGATCTGGTAGCGTAATTCCGCTAGTGATTCGTAATCAGCCAAGGTGAGAGACCTTTCCATAAGGCGGATTATATCGTATCAAGATCATTTTTGATTCTTATCGTATCACGATATATCGCGACGGGGAAAACCGGCTGTGGCTCGCTGCTAGTCTCATACTGAACGAGCGTCTTTGCACACAACCCGCTCCGCCGTTTAGAATCCCTAGTCCTCTAATTTGTCAGGAACAATGGAGCCGGGGGTCCTCACCCGGTGCGAATGTCGCATGGAAGAGGTGAAAATCTGTGATTCCACGCTATACCCGCCCGGAAATGGGCTGCATCTGGAGCGATGAAAACCGCTTTCGTACCTGGCTGACGGTCGAGGTCGCGGCCACTCAGACTCTCGCCGATGCCGGCATGGTCCCCAAAGACGCCGCGCAGGCCATCCGCGAGCGCGCCGACTTCAATCTGCAGCGCATTCACGAAATCGAGGCGGAGGTCCGCCACGATGTGATCGCGTTCACCACCGCGGTGGCAGAAATCGTCGGGCCGCATGCCCGCTGGTTTCACTACGGCCTGACGTCGAACGATGTTGTTGACACGGCCCAGGCGCTGTTGATCGGCCAGGCTTCGGCCATCATTGCCGCCGACCTGGAGGGCCTTTCCGATGTTCTCAAGCGCCGCGCCTGGGAGTTCAAGGACACGCCCATGGTGGGGCGCACCCATGGCGTGCACGCCGAACCCATCACTTTCGGCTTCAAGTTGGCCAACTGGTACTCCGAGACCCGGCGCAACGTCGAGCGCTTCGCACGGGCCGCCGAGGAAATGAGAGTGGGAAAGTTTTCCGGCGCGGTGGGTACGTTCGCCCATTTGACTCCGGAACTCGAAGAAAAAATCTGCGCCCGGCTTGGTTTGAAAGCTGCCGCCGTTTCTTCCCAGGTGATTCAGCGCGATCGCCACGCCAACTATTTGGCCACACTGGCGGTCATCGCCTGCACTCTGGATAAGATTGCCACTGAGATACGGCATCTGCAGCGCACAGAGGTCCGCGAGGCGGAGGAGTTCTTCAGCGAAAAGCAGAAGGGCTCATCTGCCATGCCGCACAAGCGCAATCCGGTGACCTGCGAGCAGATCAGCGGTCTGGCTCGCGTGGTGCGCTCTAACGCTCAGGCTGGGTTTGAGAATGTTGCCTTGTGGCACGAGCGTGACATTTCCCATTCTTCTGTAGAGCGAGTCATCATTCCGGACTCCACCACGCTCGTCGATTACATGCTGAACAAGACCGCAAACCTGGTGGATACGATGTTTGTCTACCCCGAGCGCATGGCGGCCAACCTCGAGAGCACTGGGGGACTGGTGTTCAGCGGCCAACTTCTGCTCGATCTGGTCGAGCACGGCGTTTCACGCGAGGACGCTTACCGCATGGTGCAAGGGCACGCGATGCGCGCCTGGAAGCAGGATTTGAACTTCCGGGAGTTGGTGCTGAAAGATAGAACCATTACCTCACGCGTGCCGCGGAAGCAACTGGAGCGCGCCTTTGACCTGAAACGCCAACTGCAGAATGTCGATAAGATATTCGCGCGCGTATTCAAGAACGATCGGGCCAGCGGGAAAACTCGGCGCCGCAGGCATTAGATTTCTCATCCTAGGGACTTGGCCGTGGTCAGGAATGCACCAACTCGAGTGCGCCGCCACCGGTCAGTATAAAAGTCAGGTTGGCGGTCAGCAGCACCATGGGATATTCCACGCCATTCGGCATAAAAAATCCATTATGGACATGGAAAGTAATGATGGCGACTGCCATATCAAACGCCAGGACGATTGCGACATAGCGCGTGAGTATGCCGAGGACCATGGCAATGCCGCCGAGAAACTCGGCCACGGTGAGGACGATCGCGGACACCTCGGGGTATGGAATGCCAAGCTGCGAGAGGTAATTCCCTACCTCCGAAAAGCCCATAAAGAGCTTCTGGCCGCCGTGCATCACGAACACCACTCCCACCACGACCCTTAGTAGAGTTGTTGCCCACGCGCGTAGATCTGAGTTGCCCATCGAGACCTCCGATCTCTCTTGAAGCCTGCACAAATATACGAGCCGTGCCGCTTCAGTGTGACGAACAAAGATTCTACTCGTTGTTGCCGCGAACCAGAATTGATTCCCTTGAAACGGCTCCTTCGGCCAGAGGTGGCGCTCTGCCACACAATCTTTGCAAAAGAACACAAATCTTTACACTGCATGAGCCGGAACCCCGAGCATTATGCGGAATTAACTGTCTGGGTAAAAACTATTTTTCATGCGTCGTGTTTTATGGTCTTAGAGGGCATGGAGGATGGAAACATGAAAAACACTCTTCGAGTTTTGGGGTTGTTGGCGGCTCTGGCTGCGGGGATGGCGGCGCAGACCAGCGGTGCCAACCGTTATGACAGTTCGATTCAAACCCAGGTTACACAACGACTGGCCGCCAAGAAGCAATTCAACGGCGTGCAGGCGAGCGTGGAGGACGGCATCGTCACGCTGACCGGCGATGTGGATCTTTATCAGCAGAAACTGGACGCTGCCAAAACCGCCCGCAAGGTAGCTGACGTGCAGGGCGTCCGCAACCTGATTGCGGTCGAAGGCAAGAACGTCGGCGATGCCGAACTAGCCGCGCAACTCGACCGCAAGCTGTACTACGACCGCATGGGTTATGACAATCAGTTCAACTTTATTACCGCATCTGTGTCTAGCGGAGTTGCCACCCTGTCTGGCGAGGCACGCATCGACTACGACCGTGACTCGGCGCTCGCGCTGGTGGCCAACACTCCGGGCGTAAAGGATGTCGTCGACAACATCCGGGTTTCGCCGGCGTCATTGTTCGACGATCGCATCCGCCTGGCCACGATGCGGGTTATCTATCGAGACCCGGTGCTGAGCCGCTATGCGATTAATCCGGCCTACCCGATTCGCATTGTGGTGGACAACGGCCATGTGACCTTGTACGGCACAGTCGCCACGCAGATGGACAAGCAGGTAGCTGGAATTCGCGCCAACCAGGTGTTCGGCGCCTTCAGCGTGCAGAACAATTTGGAAGTTGAAAAGAAGTCGTAAGTGGTTAGTTGGGTCGGAGGTGAGGCGCGGCGCAAGCCGCGCCTTTTTTTAGAGTATGATTTGTCATCCCGAGCGAAGCATGGCGATTGGCTTGGCCAATCGTCATGTGAAGCCGAGGGATCTGCAGTTAACGCTGAGAAAAAACTCACAGTCGGTTAATCAGCGACGCCACATACCCAGCCCCGAAACCGTTATCAATGTTTACAACACTGACATTCGATGCGCACGAATTCATCATCCCCAGCAGGGCCGCCACGCCCTTGAATGCCGCACCGTAGCCGACGCTTGTAGGTACGGCGATCACCGGCACCCCTACCAGTCCGCCGACCACGCTGGGCAGCGCGCCTTCCATGCCGGCGCACACGATCACCACCCGCGCCCGCGTCAGCGTGCTGCGGTTAGCCAGCAAACGATGAATTCCCGCCACGCCCACATCGTAGAGATGCTCAACATCATTGCCCATGACTTCCGCTGTGACCACCGCCTCCTCGGCGACGGGAATATCGCTGGTGCCGGCGGAGACTACCGCAATTGTTCCTTTGCCGTATTTCTTCGAGTCTCGCTGCAGGACGATGGCCCGCGCAAGTTCCTGGTACTCTGCCTTGCGTAATTTCTTTTTGACGGCCGCGAACTGCCCTTGGCTGGCGCGCGTTGCCAGGACATTGCCACCGTGCTGCGCCAGACGTGAAAAAATCTGAGCCAACTGCGCCGGGGTCTTGCCTTCTCCGAAGATCACCTCCGGCATGCCGGCGCGCAGCAGGCGATGATGATCGACCTTGGCGAAACCGAGATCTTCAAACGGTAAATGCCGCAATTGTTGGACCGCGGCGTCGGGAGACAGCTTTCCCCGGCGAACTTGCTCGAACAGTTTGCGGATGGAGTCAGGGTTCAAGAGAAGCACTCAGCAATCAGCCAAATCTAGAGTAGCACTTGGATTCGAACCTGAGGTTTCGCCAGAATCGACCGGACTTAGATTAACTGAATGCTGATTGCTATCCCCGTACCGACGCGCACGGTTTCTTGCGCGTAGAACGGATTCGCCTGAGGATTTCTTCGAGGACGGGCCGCGATTGACCGGCCTCGTCGATGTGCGCCAGAAACAGCCGGCGGAGAACCGCACGGCTTACAGAACCGCGCAGATACGCATCGTAGAGCTGGCTGCCCAGCGTGTATCCCAGCTTTTGGGACGCAGCATCGAACTCCGCCCGGTCATGGCGCAGTGCATCCGTAGCCGCCCGTTCACAAAGCCGGAAGGAGAAAACCGACCCGTCGCCGCCGTTCTCCGCCAGCCGTGCCGGATACAGTACCCGCGAGCCAAAGTACGCCAGCGCATGTTCGATGGTGCGCGCATAGAAGCGGTCGACTCGCTCGCTCGCTACCGGCGCCTGCCCGTTCCGGCGCAGCGGCAATCCGCGGCAGGCATGGTGCAGAAAGCGGCATGCTTCTTCAGCCGCATACACCATTTGAAATTCGTGCACATACAGCGCGTTGATCGATGGCAGATAGACGCATCCCTGGGCTTCGACCCGCCGCAACATATTTTCCACTTTGCCGGGTTCGTGGACAGCCCGCAGCAGCAGTTGGTGCAAACGCGAATCCGAGGTACCGCTGTAGACTTCCGGCAAAAGGTCCACCAGGAACCGTGGCTGCGTCGAGTTATGCGAGGAATAGCGGTTGATGTCCAGGAAACACAACAAGCTGTCAATCAGGTTGTACATCGTCGGCACCAGGTCCGCCTGACCGGCCTCGCCCTGGCAGCGCGACAAGTAAAGGCGATAGCTTTCGTATTTCTCGAGCGGCGTCGAGTTAAACGCGCAGACCACGTCATCACTCACTCGCACCGCCTCGACCCGCTCCGGCCGCTCGTTGGTGGAGCGCCAGTACAAGGCGTCAACATTCTGCAGGACAGTGAGCGTGCGTTGACCGGGCAGGCGCTGACGCAGCAGCCGTGGAAGATGCTGCGGCGCAAAGTGCGACTCCCCGAAAACAACAAAAATTACGGCGTGCGGATGGCGCTC
>Ga0209517_10000203_pt1 | contig 107496 bp, 90 predicted proteins | sample PeaSoiMetSII2010_FD_187695 | JGI IMG/M metagenome (GOLD analysis project Ga0209517, IMG submission 187695) | Peat soil microbial communities from Weissenstadt, Germany - SII-2010 (SPAdes) (version 2) | ecosystem: Environmental > Terrestrial > Soil > Wetlands > Peat | place: Germany...
GGCGGCGCGGAGGACGCGGAGAAGTGCATAGATCCTTCGCTGCGCTCAGGATGACAAAGCGTCTTGTGAGGGGCTCAGGGGCTCATGGGCTAAAGCCCCATTCATTTTGGGCTTTTTACGCGGCGCTAAAGCGCCGCTCTTCCACCTCGAGGGCTAAAGCCCCGAGGGTGGGACTATTCTCCGGCGCGCATGGGCGAGAGGTTCAGGCGGCCCGGCGCCGGCTTCTTGCTGCTGGCCCGTTCCTGACCGAAGACCAGATCAGGTCCGCCGTCGGAGTTGGAGGATGCTTCGGCCAGGGTGGCGGCCAGGCCGCGGAAGGAGCGGCTGATCTCGGGACCCTCCTGCAGAACCACCGGCTTACCGTGATCGATCGCCGGCGCCACCGTGTGGAAGGCATTGGGAATCTTCCACAGAACCTTGCAGTTGGTTGCGTGCTTGACGTCTTCGTCGGTGAATCCGGGGATCTTCTTGTAGCGGCTCAGGACCACCCGCAGACGATCGCGTCCGCTGCCTTCTTCCAGGAAGGCGTAAATGCGCCCGGCACTCCAGAGCGAAACTACGTCACTCTGCGCCACCACCAGCACGGCGTTGGAAAGATCGGAGAGCAGGCGGGTGGTGGGGTCGAGACGGCTGGAGGCATCCACCACAACGAAGCGGTAATGATTGACCAGCAGGTCGAAGAGCCGCGCCAGTTCGCCCGGAGTGGGTTCGGTGGGATAAGGTTGCTGTGGACCGGCAAGAAGATGCAGGCCCTCGTCGGTGGGAGTCATCAGGCCGTCGAGCAGCGAAACGTCCATGCGGTGCAGATTCTGCAAGGCGTCGGCCACGCCAAACTGCGGCCGGAGGTTGAGATGGAGCGCGGCATGGCCGATGGGCGCGAAGTCCACCAGCACCACGTTTCCGTGAGACTTCTGCAGGGCGACGGCGGTGTTGACGGCGGTGGTGGTGCACCCGGACCCTCCCTTGGCTCCGAGGAAGGTGAAAACCCGCGCTTTGCCGGCGCCGCCGGAAGCGCGGCTGCGGGTGGTGCTGAAGCGGGTCAGGGCTTCCAGCAGGGCCTCCGATCCAGCAGAATGGTCAACGTATTCCCCGGCCCCGGCGCGCATGCTGGCCACAATATTGGCGGGCTGCGTCATTTCGCCGTTGGCGAAGATGGCAATCTGGGTGGTGGCGCGGACGAGTTCGATGGCACGGATGGCGCGCTCGGCATTCTGCGTGGGAACATCAACGATGACGACTTCGGCGCGCGACTCCTGGAGCTGGCGCAAAATCTCGTCGGTGGGGCCGACCGGAAGCCCGGCCTGGGTGAATACCGCTCTTCCCAGCTGGGTCGCTTCCAGACGGCTCTGCAGCGCCGATAAGTGTTCCCGGTCCTCGCTCAGGAGGGCTACGGCGATCCCATGCATAACGCGGTTCTCGCTGATTTCTCTCGGTGTCTGCATGTTAGAAAGAGAGCCTACTGTCCGCCAAGTGACCTAGGTAACCAACCGCTCCCACACTGGTACTGTTCCGCAAAAAAATCTCAAAACGCAACAACCCTATGATGGCTGGTTCGGGGGAGCAGACAGCGTAGAGTAAGACTCCGAGACACTTCGCCTCTGATGAATGGAATTGTAAGCGAAGACGGCGGGATTGGAAAGGTCACTGTCGGGCCATGGGCATGAACCCATGGTGCCACCGGGAATGCAGCATCCGCTGCGGGTTCTTGTGCCGTGACCGGATGATGATTACGGCGTGGGAAACGGGCAGGGCCCGCCGGACAGCCGCCGGGACGGCGGCGCTACTCCCAGTGGTGAAACGGACAAATCACGCGGTCACGGTACTAGTGGACTGTCGCACTGAAAACGTTAGCGGCGGACCATGGCGAGGGTACGCCTCGCTGTGCTCGGCGGGGCGGACGAATGCGTCCGCCCCTACATCGCCCATCTTCTCAGCTCAACATGGGCCGAGCCGAAGCGTGGGCGACAGGGTGTTCTTCTTCCCGCTGCGGGTGCAGAGCCGAGACGCGCGCGAAAGCGGACGACAACACAGCCGATTCGGCCAGGTATTCGTAGCCGTCAAAACGAACCGCCACGCCGATCCTGGTTTCGGCGCGGTTGCGCGAACCAGAATCTTCCGGCGAGGCTGCCGGTCGGACGACCCGCAGAACACGGCCCCGGCAGCGGACCGGCATGCCTTCTCCCAAGGTGATCTCGGAGGGCATGCGGAGGGTGAGCTCGATTTCCGCGCCGACCGCGAGGGGCGCGTCGGTGAAAAAGAAGACGCCACGCGAGCTGAGATCCTGAGTAAAGCCGAGACCTTCCGTGGAGGTTGCGGCCAGGCGAAGAGAAAGCGGGAGCAGATAGGGAAACCGCTGTCCCACACGGCGTTCTACCCGAACTGGAGGAGTGGTCATAAAGTGGCGGCACTTCCTTCCTTACCGAATCGCCGGGGGGAGCGTTACGCGCTACTTTAGCGCACGCGGAGCGGAAGGAGAAGTTACAAGTTAGTTACAGCGAAGAAATGATTCCCAAATTGGTCATTTGCTTGCACTTGGAAGCTGCGCGAGTCGTCGCCTGGCCTTCGTCAAACGAGCCCACCTGTGGAAAAGTTGGACGCATGGGAGTGGTTCAAGGCGGTTGACTTGGGGACTGTGGTGAAGCTCGAATTCCGAATGCAGCGCCTGAAGGCGCGTTGATAACAACACATTTGCGGCACGCCTGAAGGCGTGCCCTGATACGAATCTCACTTACACCACGGGCCGTTAGGGATGTCTCACGCCGGGACCTGATTCTCCGCAACGATATACTGGGGGGTTGCGTAGTGCGCGGCGGCGATTCTGGAATGCCCACCCCTTCGGCTGCGGTCAGGGCAGGCTCTTCGAAAATCGCGAAGGGTGGGGCAGCCAGTGGTGCACCGCGGAAGCGCCCCGCAGGAGATCCCTCGCTCCGCCTCGCTGCGCTCGCCCCCGGCTTGAAGCCGGGGGTCTACCGGCGAAAACGGCTGCGCTCGGGATGACGCCGCCGAATAACGTGAACATGATCAATATTCAAAGCGACGCACTAACGAGAAACTGTGGCTGAGTCGAACCATCCCTCCCAGGAAAATGTTCCGGCGAACGGCACGCTTACCGCCGCCGGAGGCAGACCGCGTTGGCAGGCCGCGGGGCGCGCCCTGCGCCATCGTAACTTCCAGCTTTTCTTCGGCGGACAGCTGATCTCGCTCATCGGCACCTGGATGCAGACGGTGGCGCAATCCTGGCTGGTGTACCGGCTCACCGGTTCGGGCCTGCTGCTCGGGTCGGTCGGCTTCGCCAGCCAGATACCGGTATTTCTGTTCGCGACCATCGGGGGCATCACGGCCGATCGGATGAACCGCCAGCGTATAGTCATCGCCACCCAAACCGCGTCGATGGTGCTGGCTTTCATTCTGGCGGCGCTCACGCTTACGCATGTGATTGACCATCGGGTGTGGCTGATTTTTGTGGTGGCGGCGCTGTTGGGAGTGGTGAACGCATTCGACATCCCGGGTCGGCAGTCGTTCCTGGTGGACATGGTGGGCAAAGAGGATCTGATGAACGCCATCGCGCTCAACTCGTCCATGTTCAACGGCGCGCGGGTCATCGGGCCGGCGGTGGCGGGCGTTCTGGTGGCGAGGCTGGGCGAAGGCTGGTGCTTTTTCACGAACGGGGTGAGCTACATCGCCGTCATCATTGGATTGATGTTGATGAATATTCATGCTCCGGCGCGAGTTTCGGCCAAGACCTCGCCGCTGGAACATATTGTTGAAGGATTCCAGTTTGTCCGCCATACGGCGCCGATTCGGGCGCTGCTTCTGCTGCTGGGGCTGGTGAGCATCATGGGCATGCCCTACGTAGTGCTGATGCCGATTTTCGCGGCGAAAATCCTGCACCGCGGCGGGCAGGAGTTCGCCACGCTGATCGGATCGCACGATCTGGGGGCGGTGCGGCTGGGCATCCTGATGGGCGCGACCGGCGTGGGCGCGCTGCTGGGCGCGCTGACGCTGGCGGTGCGCTCGGGAGTGAAGGGGCTGAACCGGTGGGTTGCCTTCTGCTGCGCGGGTTTTGGCGTGAGCCTGATGCTGTTTGCGCTGTCGAAGTGGTTCTGGCTGTCGGTGCTGCTGCTGCTGCCGGTGGGATATTTCATCATGCTGCAGATGGCGTCGTCGAACACCCTGATCCAGGTGATGGTTCCCGATGAACTACGCGGCCGGGTCATGGCGGTCTATTCCATGATGTTCATGGGCATGGCGCCGCTGGGAGCGCTGCTGGGCGGAGCGCTGTCAGACCGGCTGGGCGCGCCCGTTACCGTGGCCATCGGGGGACTGGCCTCGGTTGCCGGCGCGATCTGGTTCGGCATGTACCTGCCGAGGATTCGGGTCGAAGCGCGGCGGCTGATCCTGGCCCAGCAGATGACCGGCGGCGAGCCGGCCGCGGGGGTGGCGGCGCCGGTGGGAGAGGAATAGAACTGGTCGCACAAATCGCCTTGGCAAAGGAAGAGTTGGCCCTCAGGGGCTAAAGCCCGCAGTCTTCTTGGCCTCTGGCGGCACCCTTCGACTCCCCCTCGTTCCCTCGGGGTCGCTCAGGGCAAGCTAGAAACTGAAGCCGTGCCCTTCCCAAACCATTTATGAGGCAGTTCTAGTGGACTGTCGCAGTGAAAGCGTTAGCGGCGAGCCATGAGGGTACGCCTCGCTGCGCTCGGCGGGGCGGACGAATGCGTCCGCCCCTACATCGCCACCCAAAACCGAGTTTTTCAGCACTCTGTAAAGCTCCCACTGCGGAGCTTCGCTCCGCCGGACAGCCGAGGGCGGCTGTCCCTACAGCAACTGCGGAACCGCTCTAGCGGTAGGCTAGCGGCGGCAGGCCGGTGATGCGGATTCCGGCGTGGCCTTTGTGGCGGATGTTCAATCCGATGAGCAGGGCGGTGATTTGCTCGACGATGCGGGAATTTTCCAGTGCACCGCCGTTAATGGGACGAACGCCGGGAATCCTCGCCGCAAGGTCGCGGGTGAGCTGAGCCGCGTCCGGGTCGTCGCTGCAGACGATGACGTCGCAGTCGAGAGGCAAGTCTCCCCAGAGCAATTCTGCGGAAAGATTGTGAAAGGCGGCGACCACGCTGACTTCCTCGGGCACGATCTCGTCGGCCTGCTGGGCCGCGGAGCCTTGCCAGACACCGAGAGTGCGCGAAGCGCGGCCGCCCACTCCAGCGGCGAGAGGAACCGTGGCGTCAATCAGGATGCTGCCTGCGGTCATCGCCGGTTTGAGTTGTTTGAGCAGGGAAGCCTGGCCTTCGAAGGGCACGGTGAGCATCAGAATGTCAGCGGCGGCGCAAGCGGCGGCGTTATCCATGCCGGAGACTCGGGCCTGCGGGCCGCCTCGCAGTTGAATCGCCGCGGCGGCTTGCCGGGCCCGCTCCGCCTCGCGCGAGCCGATGATGATGGTTTCCCCGGAGCGCGCCCAGCGCAGAGCGAGTCCCATGCCTGCCGGACCGGTGCCGCCGATGATCGCGATCGGCCTCGCCGACGCTCCGCCCGCTTCTTGCGCGCTCATGCGAACTCAGCCTCCATGGCCTGTTCCGCCGTGAATTCCTCGAGCGGGAGCTTGACCTTGATGCGGGTATAGGTGGTGTTGCGCTCGGCGGGAATGCGTCCGATCTCCAGAATCAGCGCTTGAAAATCTTCCGGGCTGGTGTACTGGCCGGCGGTCGCGCCGGCTTCGCGCGAGATATTTTCTTCCATCAAGGTGCCGCCGTAATCGTTGGCACCGGCGTCGAGGCAAAGCTGCGAGAGACGCCGGTTCAGCTTCACCCACGAAACCTGAAGGTTGTTGATGGATCCGGCAAGCAGCAGCCGCGCCAGCGCGTGAACCTTGAGATGCTCGGCCAGCGTGGGGCCGGTGCGGGCCAGTCCCTGCTGGAAAAGCAGCGTGTTCTGGTGTACGAAGCCGAGCGGTACGAATTCGGTGAAACCTCCGGTTTCGGCCTGAATCTCGCGCAACAGCCGCATCTGCCGCACCCAGTGCGCGGGCGTTTCGGCGTGGCCATACATGAGTGTCGAGGTGGTGCGAATGCCCGAGCGGTGCGCTGTTCGAATGACTTCCACCCATTGCGCGGTGGAAAGTTTGTTGGCGGAAAGAATGTGGCGGATTTCATCGTCGAGAATTTCCGCGGCGGTGCCGGGCAACGTGCCCAGCCCGTTGTCGCGCAGCATCGAAAGATAGTCGGCCAGCGGCATGCCGGTGAGTTCGACGCCGTAGACAATTTCCATGGGCGAAAAGGCATGAATGTGCATGCCGGGGACGGCGCGCTTCACCGCGCGCAGAATGTCGCGGTAGTAAAACTTGGGAAGATCGCGCGGCAGCCCGCCCTGGATGCAGACTTCGGTGGCGCCGATCTGCCACGCCTCGACCGCTTTTTGCGCCATGTCATCGAGGGTGTGGAAATAGGCGTCCGCCTCGCGCGGGCCGCGGCTGAAGGCGCAGAACTTGCATCCGATGAAACAGATGTTGGTGAAGTTGATGTTGCGGTTGACGACGTAGGTCACGATGTTGCCGGCCAATTCGGCGCGCAGAAGGTTGGCGGCCACGAGCAGGCCCAGCAGGTCGTTGCCTTCGGCGCCGGCCAGCGCGCAGGACTCTTCGAGCGACAAGTCCCCGCCATTCTGCGTGGCCAGCACGGTTTCGATGGAGCGACGAAGCGCCGGCGCCATGCGCGGCGCGACGTCAGACCAGTCGAGCGACGGGAAGGATTCGAGTTCAGACCATGCAAGTTCGCGGGACACAAGTTCCTCCAACTTCAAACGGGCTGGTCACGATACCACTGCCGCTACGCCAGGAAGATTTCCGGGTTCGCCGTGGGTCCATCCAGATGCCCGACCAGGCGCTTCTCCAGCCCCTCACGAAAAGGCCCGAGTTGCTGCCGCAGGCGCTCCTTCTCCTGATCGTTGAGCGGTGAAAAGCTGCGCGCAGTTTCCACGTTGTGTGCCAGCATTTCCGGGCGGGGCATTCCCACGACCGCCGTGGTTACTGGCAAGCTCATGGAATATCGCAGCAGAGAATTCATGTCGGCTTTGCCCGGACCGTCGCCCACCAGAAACTCCTGACCGGTCACCTTCATCGCGATCACGCCAAGATTCCTGGCGTTGGCAGCGGGCAGGGCGAGTTCTTCAAACCGGCCGTTCCGCGAGGCGTTCAGCGCCATCTGCACGCAGTCCAAATCATGGCGCTCGATCGCCTTAGCCATTACTTCTCCGTTGGTATGGCTGGTCATGCCGGCAAACCGCGCCATTTTCTGTTCGCGGGCTTCCATCAAACCTTTGAGAGCGCCGTCGGGAGCCTCGATTTTCGCGAGATCGTCAGCCTGGCCCAGGCTATGAATGTGGACCAAATCCACGTGGTCGGTCTGCAGCCGCTTTAGACTTCCTTGCAGGCGGCGCAGGAATTCGTCCCGGGTCCGATCGGGAATCTTCGTCGCCAGCCAGACGTCGTTGCGGCGGGAAGCCATCACTTTGCCGACGCGGGTTTCGCTCTGGCCATCTCCGTATGCGTACGCCGTGTCCAGATAAGTGATGCCCAGATCAATCGCGTGGTTGAGGATCGCCGAGGCGCTTTCTTCGTCTTTGTACATCAGGAAGCGGCTGCCGCAGCCGAAAGCAAGGATCGAGACCTTGGCGCCGGTTCGTCCCAGAGTCCGCGAAGGAATCAGCTCGGTTCCCGGGCGCGCGTTGGCAACGTCCTTGAGCAGCAAGAGACTCGTACCGGCCGCGGTTCCTAATCCGATCTTCTCCAGAAACTGTCTGCGTGAGATTTCCTTGTCCATGGTCCCTCCTGAATCGCAGCTCCCAAAAGCTGCGGCATCAAACGTGAAGATCGTGCCAGCCTGAATCGAACACAGAACCGTTCCGAGACAGTCTACCGGAACAGATCATTCGCTGCAGGCCGAAGCAGATGGCGAACCCTGCCCGCGCCAGCCTCATACTCAAACCCGCGGACGATGCACGCCGGGGTTCGGTTGAGTTTGCCGCAGACCAGGCCCGCGGCGCAAGCCAGTTCGTCGGCTACAGCCTCAACGCTGGCGCGCAATTGGTAGCCGTGGGGGTCGCGGCGTCCACGCTCATCGCGCAGCGGCTTGATGCCGGCAATGCCGATCGCGACTTCGGTCAGCCCCTCGCGCCAGGGGCGGCCAAAGCTGTCAGTAATGATCACCGGGACGGTTACGCCCGTGCGCCTCCTGAGGTCGCGGCGAAGATTCGCGGCGGAACGATCGGGATCTTCGGGAAGCAGCAAGGCGTGCCCGCCGCCGTCGACGTTCGAAACATCCACGCCGCTGTTGGCGCAGAGGAAGCCGTGTTGGGTCTCGGTGATCAGAACGCCGTTCCGGCGGCGAATGACGGCGCGGGCCTGGCGCAGAGCCAGTTCTATCACGCGCGGGTTGAGGTTGTATTGCTTGGCCCAGGCGATCGATTCCTCAGAAGGCGCGAGGCTCGCCAGATCAACCAGGCGGCCTTCGGCCTTGGAGACGATCTTGTGTTTCACGATGAGGATGTCGCCGGCCTGGAGGCGGAGGCGGTTGCGGTGCATGGATGCGAGCAACTTGTCAGCGAGTGAGTCGCCGGGATGGATTTCGTCCGCGAACGGGATGGGGATCACGCGAAGTTCCACGGACGACGCAGGCGGGAGTTGCTTTCGCCCCTTCGGGGCTGACGACTTTTTCGCAGCTGACCCACGGCTCCCGCCGTGGGCTGCATTCTTTCGCCGCATCGCGGCTGATTCCTTTCTGGCTGGGTTGAGCTTGCCCATCAGGCAATATTACCCGGTCGGCACTGCCTCAGTTTGAATCTGTACTTCTGCGAGGGATATGGCGCGCGCCGCCGAGACGCCCCGCGCGAGATCCCTCGCTCCGCCTCGCTGCGCTCGCCCCCGGCTAAAGCCGGGGGTCTACCGAGGAAGAACGGCTTCGCTCGGGATGACGCCATCGAAAAAGGAGGTGGTCAAGTTCAAACTGAGGCATTACCTATCCGTCGGCACTGCCGAGATTCACACAGCACCGTTTCGCGGCTGGACGGGCGGGGCGCCCGTCCCTCCATGGCCTGTGCCCACACGGGCATACTCTCGCGCCAGGCGCTGGGCCCGCGTCTCGCCGGGGAGCGAAATGAGTTGCTGCAGGTCGGCGGGATTATCCACGTCAACGGCGATGCCCGGCAGGTTGAGCACGACGCAGGGCTTGCCTGTGGCTTGCGCCGCCCGGTGATGCGGCTGGAAACTGTCGTTGCCGAAGCGCAATGGAAAAAGATTCGCGGGACGGCGGAAAGCCGCGTTGGTGCCGCGTCCATCGGCGGCAGGGACGAGCACGCTGCCTTCCACCGGCGCGTGCTTCATGATTTCCTCGAGTTCCCACGCCTCGACCAGGGGAATATCAGCCGGAATCACCAGCGTGCTGGCCGCGCCGAGCTCCAGCGAAACCCGAGTCGCCATTTCGATGGCGCCGGTCTCTCCCGGATTTTCGGGATCGGGGATCACTTCGAAGTGATAGTGTTGCGCCAGTTCCGCCGCGTAGGGATCGCCGGTAACCAGCGCAACCTGAGGCCGGGATTTCCAAACATGCAGCGCGGCCAGCACATCGTGCAGCATGGCCTGGGCCAGCCTGGTGCGCGAGGGCTGATCGAGCGCGCCGGCCAGCCGCTGTTTCGCCGTGGCCGAATTTTTCACCGGGATGAGAATCAAGGCTGACCCTGCCCAGTCTGGTCCTGGCGAGGCTGATTTGGTCAAGATTGGTCCAGACGCCGGAAAGCGGTACCGGCCGGTTCGTCCCGCAGACCCGAGACCGAAGCCAGCACTTCCCGCGCCAGGGAGGCTTTGTCCTCGGGGCTGCGCATGATGGTCTGGGTGCACTCGACGCGCAAGCCCTTCTGGCGAAGATCGTCGGCGGCGCGGGCATCGCGGCTGTCCGAGATCAGCACATCGAGAAAATCTTCATAGGCCTGGGCGACGCCGGCAATGGAACAGGGCAGCCCCTGCGCGGTCATGAGAATTCCGGCCGGCCCGGCTACCGCCGTGCTGCCCACGATCGGGCTGACGGCGGCAATCTTGCCGCGGGCGCGCAGCAACGCGTCGCGAATGCCGGGCACAGCCAGAATGGGGCCAATGCTGGTGACCGGGTTGCTGGGCGCAATCAAAACGGCGTCGGCGGAAGTGATGGCATCAATCACGCCGGGCGCGGCCTCGGCATCCGACGCGCCGGCGAAGCGCACCGACTTCACCGGATCCTGATACCAGCGCTGCACAAAATATTCCTCAAAACTCAGCTCGCCGGCTGGGGTATCCACGCGCGTCTCAACCCGCGAGTTGGTCATGGGCAGAATCCGCGCTTTGACGCTCAGCTTCTGGCAGATGGTCGCGGTCGCTTCCGAAAGAGTTTTACCTTCCGCCATCAGCCGCGACCGCAGCAGGTGCACGGCAAGGTCACGGTCGCCGGCGTGAAACCAGGTGGGCTCGCCCAGCTGCCCCATGGCTTGCAGGCAGAGGAAGGTGTCGCCCTTCACGCCCCATCCGCGCTCGCGGCTCAACATGCCAGAGAGCACGTAGGTGATCGAATCAATATCCGGAGAAACGTACAGCCCCCACCACATCAGGTCATCGCCGGTGTTGACGATGATGGTCAGTTCGTCGGCGGGCATGACCAGGCGCAGGCCGTCCACAAATTTCGCGCCGCCGGTGCCGCCGCTGAGCACGCAGATCATCGGGCCCTCCCGATTCTAACCAAGCCGTTGCTAACCAGGCCGTGATCATCGGCGGCGGCGCGCAATTTTTCCGCGAGCAGCCCGCTCTTGGCGGCCGCGGCGTCCACAAATTCCGGGTACACGGGCAGACGCTGGCGCAGGCTGCATCGCTTGGCCTCGGTGCGCAGGCGCAGCTGCTCCAGATGCGGCCAGGGTTTTTCCGGATTGATGTAGTCAGGAGTCAGCGGCGACACACCTCCCCAATCATTGATGCCGGCATCCACCAACTCTTCATAGTAAGGCGCGGAAAGATTGGGCGGCGCCTGAATATTCATCCGGGGGAGTAACAAGCGAGCTACCGCCACCGTGCGCAGCATGTCGCCCCGGCTGGGCTCGGGCCAGTGCGCCATCGGAATGTCAGGCTTTACGCGGAAATTTTGCACGATCACTTCCTGGATGTGCCCGTAGCGTTCATGGAGATCGCGGATGGCAACCAGCGTATCAACGCGATCTTCCGCCGATTCGCCGATGCCGACGAGCAGGCCGGTGGTAAAGGGAACGTGTTGTTTGCCGGCGTCTTCAATCGTGCGCAGGCGCCTGGCGGGAACTTTGTCGGGAGCGTTGTCGTGGGCCGCGCCCGCAGCCAGCAGCGCGGTGCTGGTGGTTTCGAGCATCAGCCCCATGCTGGGAGAAACTGCTGCCAGGCGCGCAATCCATTCGACACTGAGCAAGCCGGGATTCGGATGCGGCAACAGGCTGGTCTGGCGCAGCACCAGCTCGCACATGGCTTCGAGATAATGCAGCGTGGACTTGTAGCCGAGGCGCCGCAAGGTCTCCCGCATTTCGGGGAAAAGCAATTCCGGCTTGTCGCCCAGGCTGAACAGAGCCTCGGTGCATCCCAGTTTCTCTCCGGCGCGGGCGACGGCAAGGACTTCCTCCGGCGTCATGGTGTGCGCACCCGGATCACCGGGATCGCGGCGGAAGGTGCAGTATCCGCAATAATCGCGGCAAAGATTGGTCAACGGCAGAAAGACTTTCCGCGAATAGGTGATGACGCCGGGTTTGAAGCGTTCTTTGGCGGCGCGGGCCAGGGCGAGCAGGCCGGGAAGGTCTTCATCGGAGCACTGGATCAGGCGCAGCGCGGTCTCCCGCGAGATCGGCTCACCGGGAGACACGGCGGCCAGGTCTGCCGCGCAGGCAAGGCGGCGTTCCGGCGGGGTGGGCGTGATGGCGGTCAGGGTCACAATTGAATCGAATGATACAACGGTTGAACATGGTAACGTAGGCGGGCGGGTCCCTGAAACGACGGTTATGACTTTGAGCGCAGCGGAATTTCGCAAAGCCATGGGCTGCTTCGCCACCGGGGTGACGATCATTACGGTGGACCTTGAGGGCTGTGTCCATGGCATGACCGCCAACGCTTTCGCCTCGGTGTCGCTCGATCCCATGCTGGTGCTGGTTTGCGTGGATCACAGCACGCGCACGCACGCGCATCTGCACGCCAAGAAGCGCTTCGGCATCAACGTGCTGGGGGAAGATCAGCGGGCCATCTCCGAGTACTATGCCCGACCCGACCGCAGCCACGAACACGCCGAAACCGAGGCCGGAGCGCGCTTTGTCCGCACTGCCCACGGCACTCCCATGCTGCACGGATCGCTGGCCTATCTGGAATGCCGCCTGCATTCGGCCGAAGAGGCCGGCGATCACACTATCTTTATTGCCGAAGTCGAAGACGTGGTGGTGCGGGACGGCGATCCGCTGCTGTATTTCCGGGGAAAGTACCGGAAGGTGGGAGCCCAGAGCCGGTGAGTGGACGCGGCGAGTTAAGGGAGTCAAGGGGCCTGGGGCGAAAGACCTGGCAATCGGTTGGCGACATTCTTAATGACGAGAGCGGGAAATGCCGCATCGCGCACAGCCATCATTACATCATCCATCAAAATCAGTTGTTCGAGCCACTCAGGATTGACGCGATGTTGCGGCTCATAACGAACGCAGACCAGCAGTGGATTCGGCAGCAGGGCGTTTGCCAGTGAGTGCTGCGATGAGATCGATCGAATCGATCTGGGTCTGATCGAAGCCAATCGCGGCAAAATCCAGGCCGAAGCGATTTTCCAGAAAGACCACAATCTCTACAGCATCAATTGACTGCAGCCGCCCCCCCAGGATTAATGACTCGGAGTCTGTAAATGGAGCCTGGTCTCCCTTCCGGCGGAGCAACTCTGCAACGAATGAGCGGATTTCAGCAGGTTCGTTCATCGGGTATCATTTTCCCTTCAACAAAAATAGAAGATAGCGCAGACCGGGGCCGGGCGAAGTGATTTCAAAAACGTGCAGGAAACAATAAAAGCCCAAAACGCAGGCCGGCGCGACCACCCTCTCGCGAAACCACCCTCGGGACCCGAGAGGTTTCCGAGGCCTCACTTGTGAAAGCGCAATGCCCAGCGCCAACAGGACCGAATAGAAGAAATAGTTGCGAAAACTAAGGATCGTCGTCAGTAGACTAAAAGAGATTGCGGTGTGAAGAGTGCGGGTGAGGTGAAAGAGTGTGTTTCCCAGCGACGCTGCCACAAATGTTGCGAAGGCGATGCGAAGCTTCGGATACCGTTTGAAGCAGCGGATGAAGGTCGGATAAAAGAACATATCCACCAGGAGTTCTTTGAAATAGAAATAGTAGCGATTCCAATACTCGGCAATGGTTCTCGAAGAAAGAGGAGCGTAGGTATTGCGCAGCGCTCGGAACCCGGCCATGCGGCAGGTCGCGATAAAGGTATGTCCCCAGATCGAAATCTCCATCAACTGCTGCAACAGATCGTCGGGCCAGCTTAACCAGTTCCGTGCCCATCCCAGAGGTTGACCCGCCTGAAACGCCTGAATGCACTGGCTGGGAGCGGGAATCGCCAATTTCTGATGGACCAAAAGTACGTAATAGCCTTGAACGCGACTCAGCAGCAAACACCAGGCAATCAACTTCACTCCCTTGACCATGGTTACTGCCAAGTCTTCGGGGCTCCTGGCTTCTATGGTCCGCCAGTGCCTTGCGCCTTTCGGAATCGGAACACTGGTCGATCCCCAAAAGGGATGAAAAGTTCCGGCTTGCGACAGAAGGCGGTCACCCTGAGGCGTAGCGCAATCAGACATGGAATACGCCAGATACCAAACGTAGAGGCAGAATGTATCGAGAAAAGCCCAGACTGCGAATCGGGCAAAGCCGAAGAGCGGCGCGTAGCAAGCCACAAGGAGCAAGGCGGAGCCGATGCCCATCAGCACCAGCAGCGGCCTTCGGCCGACGAGGCTGTTCTTATAGGTTGCTGATAACCACATCAAGCCAGCGCAGAGGAAAACAAATGGAAGAATGATCCAGAAGAATTCACTCGCGCGCGAGAATCCTGCCGGGGAGCGGCCCGCGGCCAAAGCCAGGGCTCCACGGTTAAACCAGAAGAAATCCGTAAGCAGGAGCGTGCCAATGGTGACCAGGAGGCGCCTCGCCTGAGGCACAAATGTTATGCAGGTGATGAGCGCCAGCTTCAATTGCCAGGCGCTACCCAGGATACTGAGAGCAAGGCCGAACACGGCCAGAAGGGCGAGCTTTCCAGGGACGGTTTGGACGAAGGCGATGACGCGAGGATCGTTTTCGAGACGGGGAATAAGCCGGAAATTTTTTGGCCAAGACGATACAGCTGGCAGCAAGCCTTGTTTCCCGGGCGAGTCTAAAACCGCAGTGCTCAGAACTCCTCCTCATCCAGCTTTTTGGCGAGGATTTTTCGGTCCACCTTTCCACTTGAATTCACCGGCAGTTTATCCAGAACGTGCACCCTGTCCGGAACCATATAAGGCGGCATTCGCCGCCGCAGTTCGTCATTGGCTTCTCTGTCCGATCTCCCGGGCCCACTGACGAAGGCAACGATGCCGGCAGCCGTTCCAAACTGCATCGGCCATGCGACCGCGGCCACCGACGGAGTGCGATAGACCTGCCGCAGGTGACTCTCAATGTCCTCAAGTTCCACCCGGTGGCCGCGAATCTTGACTTGGTTGTCGATGCGTCCGAGATGATGAAACAGGCCACGGCCGTCCTGGTATGCAAGGTCGCCAGTCAGGTACCATCGCGTGCCATTCTGCTCCACGAAACGTGCGGCAGTTTTCTCGGGGTCATCAAGATAGCCGAGCGCCAATTGCGGACCGGCGAGCACCAGTTCCCCGGTCACGCCTGTGGGTACGGTGCGGCGGGATGAATCCCACACGGCTGCAGCGGAACCCTCCAACGGCCTGCCAATCGCGATCACGTCCCGTTCCTTCGTGACATTTGGGATTTCGCCCACTCGTTCGTGCAGGCAGACCACGGTTGCTTCGGTTGGTCCATAGACGTTGTCCACAACGGAATTCGGGGCAGCTTCCTTCCAGGCCAGCGCGACTTTTGCCGGGAGGGGTTCCCCGGAAAACAGGCTGACTCGGAGGGTGGGGAAGGCTCCGGCTGCCAGCATGCCCATCCGTCCCATAGCCGCCGCCACGGATGGTACAGAGAACCAAACTGTAATGCCGTGTTCCTGGATGTACCTTGCCGGAGCGATTGCCTGGCTCCTGGGGATGGCATGCAGCGAGGCTCCGGCGTTCCAGGTCATAAACATGTCGAACACAGATATGTCAAAGCTGGTGTCTGCGGTCTCCGCGATACGGTCTTCAGCTTGAAGGTCATAACGGCGCTGCATGATCCTGATGAAATGGGACACAGCGCCATGCGGAATGGCCACTCCTTTTGGAATGCCTGTGCTACCGGAAGTGAATTCGATATAAGCCGGAGAGTCGGCTCGCACTGGCCGCGGTTCGAAACGGCGTGCTTCCGGGAGATCGCCGAATGTACGCCACTGGGAATTGGCGGCAAGAGCTTCTTGCCCTGGAACCAGGACTTTCCGGGGCAGATGGGGGACAAGTTCCGCTGTCAGTTTCTGTAGTCCCGTGGAATCCGCGATCAGCGCATCCAGGTTCAGCCGGTCCAGGAGCGCAATGAGCGCCTCCGGCGGCTGACTCAGATTGAGGGCAACGTAAGCCGCTCCTGACCATGCTGTGCCCAGAATACCGGCACACGCTTCCCAGCTGCGCGAGGCAAGAATGCCGACCCGGGAGGGTGTGAGCTGGCCGGATTCACTGAGCCACTCTGCAATCCGTCGTACTGTGGTCAAAGCTTCGCCGTACGTGTGTTCCTGTCCACCGGCAGAGACGCACAATCGATCAGGGAAGCGGCTGGCTGAGCGGGAAAAAGGCCATGCAAGATTAAGGCTTAGCCCCATCGCTACGCGGGCAGGACGCGCTCCACAGCCGGTCATTTCGGACAGTTATCCCCCTCGTTCATTTCAGTTGAGCGGAGATTGACTGAGCAGTGAGCTAGATCACATACGCATTACTTTGGTTTGCTGTCTTTTTCTCGATCTTGCTTTCCTCATCGAGGGTTCCTGATGGGGGCGCCGGCCTGCGTCTCCGGGCGTGCGGGAAGGCGATCCGCTGCTGTTTTTCCGGGGAAAATACCGGAGGGTGGGTGAAGAGGACGGGCAGTAGCCACTGCGGAGCTTCGCCCCGCCGGACAGCCGAGGGCGGCTGTCCCTACATGGCCGGTGGAGAAGGTAGCCCAACCCGCCACTTTTGGCGCTTTCGATCATCTAACGATCATCAGTAAAGCGACATCATCGAAATGGAGTTCCTATGGTCGAAAAGACTGCAGAGAAGATTGCGAAATCAGAGGCCGAATGGAAGCAGAAGCTCACGCCCGAGCAGTATCACGTGACGCGCGGGGCCGGCACGGAATGCGCCTTTACCGGCGCTTACTGGAACAATCACGACGCCGGGATGTACCACTGCGTCTGCTGCGGGGCTCCGCTGTTCGATTCCAACACGAAGTTCAACTCGGGTACGGGCTGGCCCAGCTTCAACCAGCCGGTGGAGGGCGGCGGCGTGGTCGAGCACCGCGACTCCAGCCATGGCATGGTGCGCACCGAGGTGCGCTGCGCCCGTTGCGACGCGCATCTGGGGCACGTCTTCGAGGATGGCCCGCCGCCCACCGGGTTGCGCTATTGCATGAACTCGGCGGCGCTGGATTTTCGGCCGGGGGAGAAGAAGTAATTTGCGCCGGTTGGCGGCGGAGACGCTGGAGCACGGCTGCGGAGCTTCGCTCCGCCGGACAGCCGAGGGCGGCTGTCCCCACATAGTTTGTGGTGGCAAGAAAGAAACCGGGGCACGCGCGAGCGTGCCCCTCATTCACACGGTAATTGTTTTCCGCCAATTAGGCGCTGGCTGTGGCGGCCAGAGCCTTCGCCGCCTCGGCGGGTTTGGCTTGCGCGTGGCCCTGCTTGTGCGGTTCGGCGTGCACCTGGATTCCGCCTTTGAGCGCGGCTCCGTCTTCGACGCTGATGCGCGCGGTCGAGATATCACCGCTGACCGAACCCTCGGCGCGGATATCCACGCGGTCGCTGCATTCGATGTTGCCATTCACCTTGCCCATGATCACGACTTCGCGGGCATGGATGCTGGCGTCGACTTTGCCGTTGCGGCCGATGGTGACGCGGCTCTCGGGCATGATGATCTTGCCTTCGATGCGGCCATCAATGTAGAGCGCTTCCGAGCCGGTGACTTCGCCCTTGATGACCAAAGTGCGGCCGATGGTGGCCTGGTCCACGGGCGCGGTTACGGTTTTGACTTGGTTGAAAGTGTTGGGGTTGGAAGCCGGGATTGCCGACTTCAGGCTGAACGAGTTCTCCGACGACTGAAGCATGCGACCTTCCTTGGGTTCCGCGCGGCGCCTCGCCGGGCCTGCGCCTGGCGGCGATCTATGCGGCTGGTCTTGAAATTTGTGGCCTTCGGCAGTGCGTGGCCACTCGGCCATCCTGACTATGGCACAGGGGTTAGCGGGAAAGAGAGATTACGGAAGGAGGTGTCCCGTGGGCGGAGGGCTGCAGACAGGGCGATGAGCGCGATCGCGATCTTGCACCAGCTATCCGCGTTTGATGTGCAAAATTGAACAGTTTTCTTCTGCAGATTGCCGCATCATCCGTAACCGTGAAGGCAGGGAAGGAGCGGCACAATAATGTCCACCATTAGAGAAGTGAGAGCAGCCGAGGAGAAGATGAAAAGTGTTCTGGACGTGCTCCACACAGCCAAAGCAGAAGACCCGAACTACCTCGGTACTGAATTGAGGAGCGCGAGTGACGAGTACGAAAGAGCGATTCGCGAATTGGAATGGACCTAGCCTACTAACATGAGCGGGGCTTACTGCCGAGAAAACACTTCCCGTCCCTAGTGTGGTGAGTCAGAAATTCGTTGCATAATGCAGGGCCTCGTATCAGGGCACGGCTTTAGCCGTGGCGAAACGCCCCGCTCAGCACGCAGTTGAAAAGCATCAACACCTACGCCGGGGCCTCCATCATGGGGACGGCCGGGTGGCCCTGATTCTGGATGTGCTGGGCCTGGCGCAGCGCGCCAACGTGGTCAGCGAAGTCCGGGACCGGGCGGTGACGGACAAAGACGGGAAACAGACGCTCGGAGCTGAAGTCACCCGGCAGAAGCTGGTCAACCCTTGCAGCTCTTCACCGTACCACTTCCTACGCAACTGATAATAAGCATGTTGTGGCAGCCGGACCTGTAAGCCGAATTCTGTCCGCCGGATTGCTCCGGCGGGACGGCCATTCCTCTGGGCCGCGCATTACTGCCCGGCTCTAGCGACCTACCCGGAGGTTTGACGCACCGAGCCGGCACGTGCTCCGCCGTCGCTCGCAGCGCTTTGAGGATGCGTGCCAAACGCGCCCTTCGGTCGCTTGCGCTCCCTCAGGGCAGGCTCCCAGGATTCGCGCGGCACGCCCAGATCCTTCGCTCAACAAAAAGACGTTTCGCTCAGGATGACAAGCGCTGAGAGCGACAGCGGGGCTCCCTCCCTATTTGGTCTTGCTCCGTGTGGGGTTTGCCATGCCCGCGGCATTACTGTCGCGGCGGTGCGCTCTTACCGCACCTTTTCACCCTTACCCTGGCGTCGTTGCAGGGGCTTTGTGGGGCGGGCACTCTTGCCCGCCAGCGCGCACAAGAGTGTGCGCGCCACACAAAGCCCTCACAACGACGCCAAGGCGGTATGTTTTCTGTGACGCTTTCCGTCCGCCAGACTTGAATCTGGCGTCCCGGACGTTATCCGGCACACTGCTCTGCGGAGTTCGGACTTTCCTCCCCGCCCATTCTCGTAAGAGCCGCCGGTGCGATGCTCTTGCCAGAATGGGCGGGGCGGCCGTCCGGTCCGGCTGCCTACGGGAACATTATATGCGAAGGCCAGACTTCAGACCTCAGACTTCAGACCTCAGACTTCAGACCTCAGACTTCAGACCTCAGACTTCAGACCTCAGACCTCAGACTTCAGACTTCAGACTTCGGACCTCAGACTTCAGACCTCAGACTTCGGACCTCAGACTTCGGACCTCAGACTTCGGACCGACCTCGGACTTCAGACTTCAGACCTCGGACCTCGGACCTCAGACTTCAGACCTCAGACTTCAGACTTCAGACCTCGGACCTCGGACTTCAGACTTCAGACCTCGGACTTCAGACTTCAGACCTCGGGACCGCCGATTTTGGAGCCTGACGTCGACGAATCGCGTAACACCCTGTTTGGAGACCATTCATTCGCTGTTAGACTGATATCGGCCCGGCAGTTCCGCGGCCTGAGGTCCGCGGTCTGAGGTCCGAGGTCCGCTCCCATGCATCTCGCCGAATCCATTCGCATCGCGGTGCGGTCCCTGTGGGCCAACAAGCTGCGCTCCGTGTTGACGCTGCTGGGTGTAGTCATCGGGATCGCCTCGGTGATTGCGGTGGTGACCTTCGTCTCCGGGATCAATGATTATGTAGCGACCAGGATCTTCAACCTCGGCGCCGATGTTTTTATAATTTTCAAGGTTTCTCCGGCGGTCACCAACGTCGACCACTACCTCGAGGCGGAAAAGCGCAAAGATCTTATGCTGGACGACTACTATGCCGTGGCGGAAGGTTGCCGGCACTGCCAACTGGTCGCAGCTTCGACCCGCAATGAGACCGGGCACGTAAAGTATGGCGGGCAGTCCATCAGCGATACTGTGATACGCGGAATCACTCCCGGCATGGCTACCGTTCTCGACACCGATCTGGCCGCCGGCCGCATGCTGAATGAAACCGACCTGAACAATCGCTCGCCAGTGGTGGTGGTGGGCAATGATATCGTCGAGCATCTGATGCCGGGCACCGATCCCGTGGGGAAGGAAGTCCGGGTGGAAGGCTGGACTTACCAGGTGGTCGGCGTGGCGAAGAAAAAGGGCACGACGCTGGGGCAGAGCCTCGACAACTTCGTGATGATGCCGATTACTACCGGCCTCAAACAATTCGGGTCGCATGATAGTAACCTGCGCATTGCCGGCAAAGCGGCCAACGGTGGCGTGGCGCTCAGCGAAGCTGTGGATGAAGCCCGGGTTGCCCTTCGAGCCAGGCGCCACGACCGGCCTGGCGCCGAAGACAGTTTCGATATTGAGACCAACGCCAGCCTGGTCGGCATCTGGACCGACCTGAGCCATACATTTTTCATGGCGACCATCGGCATTGCCGCGGTCTCGCTGGTGGTGGGCGGCATCGTGATCATGAACATCATGCTGGTTTCGGTAACGGAGCGAACCCGCGAAATCGGCATTCGCAAGGCGCTGGGGGCGCGGCGCGAGGACGTGCTGCTGCAGTTCCTGATTGAAGCGGTGATTCTGGCTTTGATCGGCGGGGTGCTGGGAGTTCTCTCTGGAATAGCCGTTGCCGAAAGCGTGTCTGCGCTGATCGGCATGCCTGCAGCGATCAAGCTGTGGGCGGTGATAGCCGGATTATTGGTCGCGGCCAGCGTGGGCGTGTTCTTTGGCGTCTATCCCGCGCGTAAAGCGGCGCGGCTGGATCCGATTGTGGCATTACGATTTGAAATGTAGGGGTGAAAAGGAATTGTCGTTCCTCGCTCCGCTCGGAATGACAAGCACGAAGTGGCGCTGAACTTCTCATGGTGCATACCAGCGAATTCGGTGAAATCGTCCAGATGGCGACGGACACGATCCGCAGTAACAAGCTGCGTTCGGGTCTGACCGTGCTGGGCATCGTCATTGGAGTTGTGGTGGTGATCGGCGTGTCCTCCATCGGGCGCGGACTGGACGACAACGTCCGTGAAATCGTCAGCAGTGTCGGCTCCGATGTGGTCTTTGCCTTCCATCTCGAGCCCATTGTCTTTAGCCGGCCCACCGAAGAGATGCGGACCCGCAAGGAACTCACCATGGAGGACGCCCAGGCCGTGCGCGAACTGCCCCACATCAAGGCGGTCACTGCGGTTCTGCAATATATTGAGCCGCAATTTGGCGTAGGAACGTTCGCGGTGAAATATGGAAACCGCAAGTCAAAGAATACCATTCTCACAGGCGAGCAGGCTGCTGCTCAATACATCTTCGACTTGCCCGTCGCCTCAGGCCGGTGGATCAGCGAGACTGACGAGGAGCACCGGTCGGCCGTGGTTCTGCTGTGCGCCGACACCAAGGAGGAGCTGTTCGGCACGGAGGATCCGATCGGCAAGGAAGTGAACATCGAGGGCCAGCTTTTTACTGTGATTGGAGTGGCGGAGAAGGAGAAGTCGCTGGTCGGCGGCGGCAAGAATCCCGATGATAACCAGGTAATTTTCCCGCTGAGCACGTTGCGTAAGCTTCATCCTGAACTCAAGCAGCATTGGATTATGGCCAAGGCCACGTCCCAGGCCGAGGTGCCCAAGGCGATTGATGAGATTCGGGAACTGCTGCGCCGCCGGCGAAGAGTTGCCTTTGACAAACCCGACAATTTCGCAGTCTTCACTTCCACCCAGATCACCGAGGTATGGAACCAGCTTACGGGCGCGCTGTTCATCGGAATGTTCGCCATTTCCAGCGTGGGATTGGTCGTGGGCGGGGTGGGGGTGATGAATATTATGCTGGTGAGCGTGACCGAGCGGACGCGCGAAATCGGCGTGCGGCGAGCGATCGGCGCCCGCAAGCGCGATATCCTGTTGCAATTCACGTCGAGGCCATCATGCTAACCGCGGTGGGCGGCGTCTTTGGCGTGCTGTTGGGAGCGGCGGTGGTGTGGGTCATCCCGGCCGTGTGGCCGTCGCTGCCGGCGCACCTGTCCATGTTCTGGGTCACGTTTGGTTTCGGCTCTGCCGCTGGAGTCGGGCTGGTCTTCGGGATTTATCCGGCGTGGAAGGCGGCGAATCTGGATCCCATTGAGTCGTTGCGGTACGAATAAATGCAGCCGTCGGCCCTCAGCCGTCAAGCGTCAGAGAATTCTTTCGCTTTCGGTGGCCGCGCTCACGCATGATTCAATTACTTGTCAGTTTCTGCGAGCTCGTGGCCGTTATCGGCTGTGTCACCAGCTCCATCTACTATTTGATCTGCCTGCGGGGCGCGGCGGCGTTTCTGCGAAAACGCAGGGCGGACAGGGCCCGCTCCGAGCGCGCGGGCGAGAGCGCCCGCGCCACACAGACTCTGCCTCCGGTCTCGATTCTCAAGCCGCTGAAAGGGACCGACCCTGAAATCTACGAGAGTTTCCGCAGCCATTGCCTGCAGGACTATCCGGAGTACGAAATCATTTTCGGGGTGAGCGATCCCAACGATCCCGCCGCCGCCAGGGTGCAGGAACTGCAGCGGGAGTTTTCCGGCTATCCCATCCGGCTGGTGATTTGCCCGGAGAAGCTCGGCCCCAACCTGAAGGTCAGCAATCTCGAGCAAATGCTGCGGTCGGCGCGATACGAGCACCTGATCGTCAACGACAGCGACATCCGCGTCGAGCCCGATTATCTGCGCCGCGTGATGAGGCCGCTCGTGACCCAGCCGAGCACGGCTGATCCGGACGCGCCTGATCCGATCAACCAGCAGCAGGTCGGCATGGTCACGTGTCTTTACCGCGGAGTCGCAGCGAACACATTCGGTTCGCGGCTGGAGTCGCTGGGCATCAGCACGGATTTCTGCCCCGGGGTACTGGCAGCGCATCAACTCGAAGGCAGCCTGCACTTTGCACTCGGCTCGACGTTGGCCTTCCGGCGAGCCGACCTGGAACTCATCGGAGGATTTCGGGCGATGGTTGACTATCTCGCAGACGATTACGAACTCGGACGCAGAATCGCCGATCTCGGCCGGGAGGTGCGCCTTTCCGACGTGGTCGTCGAGACCCATCTTCCCGCGTACGACCGGCGCGGGTTCCTGGCGCATCAACTGCGCTGGGCGCGGGGTGTGCGCGATTCGCGTCCCGGCGGCTACTTCGGTTTAGTCTCAACCTTCGGCCTGATGTGGGCTCTGCTCGCTCTGGCGGCCGCGCAGGCCGCGACCTGGTCGTGGGAGGTGCTGGGGGTGGTTGTTCTGTTGCGTTTGGCTGTGGCACTCGGCGTTGGTCACAGCGTTTTGCGGGACCGGCAGTTGCTGCGGAACCTGTGGTTGCTTCCGTTGCGCGACCTGGTCGGAGCTGCGGTGTGGATTGCGAGTTTCACCGGCCACGCCGTGACTTGGCGCGGCGATCGGTTTGAACTGAAGGATGGCCGCCTGATTCAGCTGGAACAGGGAAAAAACGCTTCCTGACAACCACGGCACGCGCAAAGGAGTCTTAGTAACTTATGGCATTGAGGAACCGGCAAATCGCCATGCTCTCCATCCGGCCCACATCCCCCGTCCTGCTGGCTCTCGGGATGCTGCTCACTTCGGTGCCTGCCCGTTCTCAACTCGTCCCCGGATCGATGGACGTTCACTGAAATGAGGGCGCGCAGGATTGCGCGAAGAACCCACCGCCTCCTTTGCAGGTGCATCCCTACAATGCGCGAACGTTCATCCTGCGCGAGGACCTTTGCGCCACCTTCGAGGCTCCTTTCATATACCTCCTCGTGGGATCAACCAAGGCGCTTCTGATCGACACCGGAGATGTTGCCGACCCAACCCAGATGCCGCTGGCCAGCACGCTGATGCACTTGCTGACCGCAGCCGGATCGGCAGAGCTTCCCTGGCTTGTGGTACATACCCACAGGCACCTTGACCATCGCGCGGGCGATGGTCAATTCGCGCATTTACCCAACGTTCAGGTCGTGGGATTTGACCTTGATAGCGTGCGGCGCTTCTACAACTTCAGCGACTGGCCGAATGGCCTGGCTCAGATCGATCTCGGCGATCGCACCGTCGATGTGATTCCCACCCCCGGCCACAACGAGACCGAGGTATCGTTTTACGACCGCAATACAGGCCTGTTCTTTTTCGGAGACTTCCTGATGCCGGCGCGTCTTCTCGTCGACAATGCCCGCGCCTACCTGACTAGCGCGGAAACAGTCGCTGCCTTCGTCCGGGATCGCCCCGTCACCTTCGTTCTCGGCGGGCATATCGAGATGAACTCCAGCGGGGAGCTATTTCCTTGGGAATCCCAATACCATCCTCACGAACGCGTCCTCGAGATGACGAAAGATGATTTGCTGGCCCTGCCGGCGGCCCTCCGAAACTTTAATGGCTTCTATACGCACAGCGGCAACTTCATACTGATCGATTCGATGCGCATCCTCATCGTGTGCGCGGGTCTGGCGGGAGTCATCCTAATTGCGCTGGTGTGGATACTGGTTCGCTACTTGCGCCGCCGAAGCCGCGCTCGCAGATTGCGCCCCGCGACTCAAGGCTGACCGGAACCTGGTAGTGGCTCAGTTTGAATTGCCTGCCATCCTCACCTTCCTCGATGGCGTCATCCCGAGCGCAGCCGCTTTTCAGGCGGAGCGAGGGATCTCGCGCGGAGCGTCTCGGTAGTGCGCGCCAGATCCCTCGGCCCGCTGGTGAAAGCGCGGGCCTTCGGGATGACGCCTCACAGGAGGATAAAATTCAAACTGAGCCACTACCCCGAACTTCCCCCGACCTGCTCGTTGGGTTACGGGGAACTCGCTCCCGGCCTCTCGAGCGGCGCGATTCTTCCTCCCTTGCCGAAGCGATAGGTCTCGCCGCGCCAATAGAATTCCCGGCCGGTGTAACTCAGCGCCCAGACGATGAAGCCGAAGAAATCCCGCAGCGGATAGAGCCAGCACAACCACACCGCGCGCGGATCGCGAGCCACGCCCCATCCCACCACCACCGACTGAATCATCCGGTTCAAACCGGCCAGCGCCAACCACCCGATTCCCAGCTGCCAATGGCCGAGGACTGCACCAGCGATCAATCCCAGAGTGCCGAAAGGCATGGCGTAGGTAAGGCCGGTGCCCGCATGCCCGAGAGGTCGTGAGTAGCGCGTGCTCTTCATCCAGCGCAGTTGATCGCCAAGCGTGCGCAGCGGGGAGCGGTGGGTGAGCACGTTGTGAACAATGTGGTGCGAAAGAATCACTTTGAAACCTTTGGCCCAGATGCGATTGCCCAGTTCAAAATCGTCGGCATAATAGTCGGCAACAACGGCGATGCCGCCGATCGCGTCAATGGCATCGCGCCGCACCGCCATCGCCGGACCCAGTGCGAAACGCATGCCCTCGACCATGTCGGCGACCATCACGCCGCTCGACATCTCCACCGAAAGCCCGAGAGCTTCCAGCCACGACCAGAAGTCGGAAGCCGGAATGCCCCGGTACAGGCAGGTGATCAGGCCGACCTTGGGATCGAGCAGGGGCGGGATCGTGTTGCGCAGAAAATCGGGCGCCACGCGAACGTCGCTGTCGCTGATGATGAAGTACGACCGCGACGAGGAGGCGATCATCTTGTCGAGCGAAAAGATCTTGGCGTTGGGCCAGACCGGCGGCCCGGAAACGATCAACTGGCTGGGAATGTGAGGGTAGCGGGCGCGAGTTTGTTCGGCGATCTTCGCCGCCGGATTGTCGCGATCACGCACCCCGAAAATCACCTCATAGTCGGGATAGTCCTGAAGAAAGAAACTCTCCAGATTCGCCGCCAGCTGATCTTCCATGCCATGCACTGGTTTGAAGATGGTGACCGGCGGCAGGGAACTCGGCGGCGTGGCGGCGGCAGCAGACCGCGCCACGCGGGCCCGGCGCACATGGCGCACGGTGGCGATCAGGGTCATGGCCAGGTAGATCGTGGAAGTGAACGAACCGGCCAGGGCTACGAACAGCAGGGCCAGCCAAACGAAATCAACTCCATGTGCGTTGAGAACGCCAGGAATCATCAGGAAAGCACGATTATACAGGCCGCCGAAAAATGTGAATGCGTGCACCACCGGGGAAGAGCAGCGCCTTCCGCGCCGTGATTGGCCACCGGCTATAAATCAGGGGCTTCGCTGCCGGTTTGAAAATCATGTTCCCAGCGCGAGATAACCACCGTCGCCAGGCAATTGCCGAGCACATTCACCGAGGTGCGGGCCATATCCATGAGCTGATCAATCCCAAGAAGTATGAACACTGGCTCGGTCGGCAGGCCGAACGAGCCCACGGTTCCGAGGAGAATCACAAGCGCAGCGCGCGAGACGCCGGCCACGCCCTTGCTGGTCAGCATGAGCGTGACCACCAGCAGCAACTGACGGCCGAAACTGAGATGGATACCGGCGGCTTGCGCGACAAAAATGGAAGCCAGAGACAGGTACAGCGTGCTTCCGTCAAGGTTGAAGCTGTACCCGGCCGGCATGACGAATGCCACGACCGGCCGCGGCACTCCGATGCGTTCCATCGCTTCCATGGCACGGGGCAAGGCAGCTTCGGAGCTGGACGTCCCGAATGCAATAGACACCGGCTCGATCACGGCGGCGATGAACTTACGGAACGGAACTCGCGTCAGCCATGCGATCGGAAGCAGCACGCCGAAAACAAAAACCAGCAAGGCGGCATAGAGCGTGAGCAGCAGCTTTGCGAGATTCAGCAGGATACCCGCGCCGGTACTGCCCACGGTGTAGGCGATGGCCGCTCCCACCCCCAGCGGTGCGAAGTACATCACGATGTTCGTGAACTTGAACATGGTTTCCGCCAGGCTCTCGGTCAGATTGAGCAACGGGCGGCGGCGTTCCTCGCGGACCAGGGCCAGCGCAATCCCGAACAGGAGACTGAACACCACGACTTGCAGGACCTGGCCTTCCGCCACCGACCGGGCAATGTTCTCCGGGAAGATATGCAGGATTGTTTCACTGAACGTCATCTTCTGAACCGGCAGGGTCTCCGCCGATGCGGCCGGAATGGAGGCCCCTACGCCCGCCCGGCTGATATTGATGGCCGCCAGTCCGATGGCGAGCGCCAGAGTGGTGACGACCTCAAAGTAGATGATCGCCTTGACCCCCATGCGGCCGACTTTCTTGAGGTCAGAGTGCGCCGCGATGCCACTCACCAGCGTGGCGAAGAGCAGAGGAGCGATGATGGTCTTGATCAGCCGCAAGAAAACTAAGCTGATGACACGCAGGTTGATTGCAATCCCCGGCCAGTCGTGACCGATCGCAGCGCCGGTAAACATCGCGATCAGGATCCAATTGGTTAGCGTTCTGCGGTAGAAACCCTGGAGGAACAGCGCTCCAATCGCGATCCATCGCATGCTGAAAAGCAAGCGCGCGGGCAGCGGCATGAGCTCGCGACTGACGATGCTCAGGACTGCGGCGATGGAAAGGAGAGTGACGGCGAGCAGCAGTGACTTGGATTTCATCAAAGCACCCGGCTTCGACTCGATACCGCTTGAGCGTCAAGATTGTCGTCTTGGCGTCCGCACACAGCATACTTGGGGAACAGCCCTCCCCGCGAGGGCAAAAGCTGTGCTGCATCCCCTCATCTAGTGGGGTGTCGCAGTGAAAGCGTTAGCGGCGAGCCATGAGGGTACGCCTCGCCGTGCTCGGCGGGGCGGACGAATGCGTCCGCCCCTACATCGCCCGCGGCTTCCGCTTTAGCGGGCTTGCTACTCCACAATGCGGTCGTGATCGAAATTGCCGGCAGCTTCATGCGGAGCACTCGATCGTGGAATTTCACCCCTACTTCCACATCTTCCTTTTTGCTGTTCATCAGCTCGGCCACAATGCTTCCGTCCGGCGCCTGGAATGCCATTACCCGCACTCCGTCGAGTGAACCTGTAGTCTTGACGCGGATGTCCCCTGGCCGTACGAACTTGCTGAAGTGGGCGAGGTAATAGTAGAGACCGGTGTAGGTCACCTTTTTCGAGTGTCGATCAATGATCACCACGGAGTGCTGAACGTTGGGGTCCGGGTTCCCATGAATCTTGGACACGGACCAGGGTCCGCCTTTTTCATCCAATATCATGTTCCAGTAGATCCAGGCGGACGTGTGGACTTCGAGATCGTTGAAAATCTGATTGCCCCAGTAATCGCCGTCCTCAAAATCGAAGCGGGGAAGGGACATGGATTTAGGAGTGCCGGAATCGTAGGCATAGCACACCTCCGTCATCCATAAAGGCAGATCCGGATATTGACGATGCAAGTTCAGGATTTTGTCCCAGTCTTGATTGTCGTATCCGTGATAAGGCACGACTGAGACGTACTGACGCGCCGCCGGATCGTCGAGCACCAGCGGATAATTGCGGGCTGCATCCTCCCGGTTCGGCGCTTCGCTCAACATAATGCGGGTGCGAATCCCCTCCTTTTTGAAAAGCGGCCCCACATGGTCCTTTAGCAGAGCATCGATCTCGTCGTATGGAATCTTGGTGTAGATATCGGGCTCGTTGAAGAGGCTCAGATAGTCGACGAATACCCCGTACCTTTCGTACTCCTGGAGATAGCGGAGATAGTAGTGAGCCAGCGCATCGTAGTATCGCGGATTCACGTCCTGGTTCTTGTTCACATCGATCAACATCCAGTCGGGTGGATAATCCATCGGAGCTTGTAAAACAAAGTTGCCATAGCGTCGGGCCAGCTTGATGAAAGTAATCAGTCCGTTTGGCCCGAGGTCGCGCTCAATGGAGAAGTGGTTCATGGCGACGTCACCAGGCACGCCGTCATAGCTGTAGAAGGGCCCCGCTGACATGAAGTCAGTAGAGGCGATTACGGTCTTCATCGCCGAGAAACCGGCGCCTGTGTCGGGATCGAAGAGCGCCCGCAAAACGGATTCGCGCTTCGCGGGCGGCAAGCGGTTGAGGCAAATGAGGCCCGCCTCCAGGAAAGACGCCCCAAAGCCATCCATCTTCTGGTACCTGACGTTCTCATCGATCGCGAAATTCACGGTCGCGGAATCGCGACCCGGCGCGAACTGAAGAGCCGGCTTTGGACTGATGCGGTCGCCCGCTTTGGAGGACACAAATCGCCGGACGTCCTGCGCGACGGTTGCCGCGCAGGACATCAAAAGGAATAAGACCAGAACGACGGCGAGGCATGGTTTGTCTATTCGCGCTGTGTCGAAGTTTTTCACGCGCAATCTCTCTCCTTTCGCGTCGAGAATGGAGTTGGCCGGGGCCTGCACTAAGAGTGCTCATATCGGCCATCAACCGCGGTCACTGGATGGCGGTCAACGCGCTCTGCGCTGCTGCACCATATCCCGACGCCGCAGTAAAGGGGCTAGCATTGGTTTTTAAGAGCACGGGCTCGCTGCAACCACCAGCTTTGGTGAATGCCCAGAACCAATAGCCAACTTGAGGAGACGAACCGTTGGCCCAACTTACCATCGACTTCGTTTCAGTGCCGGTACAGCCGTCTCCGCCCTGCTTCTTCGGCAACTCGCCGGTTTCATCGATGACGATCGGGTAACCGGCGGTCTGGAAGATAGGTGTCCAGGTGCTGTTCCAACATGTAGCAGTGGTGCAGTCCAGGTCGTAGTAGAGGTGAATTCCAGCGGCAATCTGTTTATCAGTTACGTACTCGGGTACGTAGGTGGTCCAGTCGTTGAGCTGGTTCGAATAGTCGAGCCCCGCAATGATGATCACATTCGATGCGCCCTCGTTGCGGATCGCCGTCACCACACTCGCCAGTCCTTGAACGTTCCAGGTGTTGCCCGACCCACTGGGGCCCTGGCAACTATTATTCTCGCAGGCTGTTGTGTTGCAGCCTCCATTGAGGTAGCACGTCCAATCGGCAGCCGCAGTGCTCCCGCTGCCCAGAAACTCCGGTTCATTGGTGAGATTGAAGATGACCGATGGGTTGTTCTTGAACTGAGCCGCCACCGACTGCCAGAACTGGAGTGAATAGTTCGTGTCCATTGCGGGAAAGTTATCAATCTGATTGCTTTTCGCGTTGACAAGCTCCGGACCACCGCCAACGTGAAGGTCGACCTCAGCGACCATGCCGGAGGCGTTGGCAACGTTGATGAAGTTCACGATCGGCGTAATGTAGTTCGAACCGTATATCATCGTCGATTGACCACTCGTGGGCACGCCCAGCCAGCAATCCTCATTGAGTGGTATGCGGACAACGTTCGCATGCCAGTTGTTAATCATGCCGTTAACGACCGCCTGATAGTCGCTGGTATTGGCCGGCAAATTTGATGAGTCCCAGACCGTTGCTGAGCCGTCGTTGGTGCCGTCGCCCAGACACGAATATTCCGTGCCGCTTATGTTGACCCCGCGCAGGACGACTGCCTGATTCGCACTGACGCTCTTAAGGCCTAGGGTTCCCGCTGAGGTGGTGACAAACTGGTTTCCGACAACTTTAATGCCAGGAGCTGCACCTGCAAACGCCTGGGACCCGGTGGATGCGACAAGCACCGAGAGCATCCCGAGCAATATCAAGAGATTGGTAAAGCTTGTCGAATGTTCATGCGCTGCTTTCTTCATCGTAAATATCCTTTCATGTACGTGTCTTCCCTCTGATGGCCGATCATGCCGAACGATTCTGGCGATTGACGGGAACCAGACGCGGTTCACCGCCCTAGAAAACGAACTTCAGTGCGACCTGACCGATGCGAGGATCGCGGGCGGTGCTGATGATCCCAAAACTTGAGCCCGGCCCGGCGCAGCTCTGTCCCGGTGAACTTGCCACACAGGTTCCGGTGCTCGGCGTCCCGAAACCACTGGTGGCCACGAATTGGGCGTGATTGAAAGCGTTGAAAAACTCGGCCCGGAACTCGAAGTGCAAACGCTCGTTAACGGCAAACTCTTTCAGCAGGGCCATATCCCAGTTGTTGATTCCCGGGCCGCGAAAAAAACGCCGCCACGAGTTTCCCAACTGACCGAGTTGTTCTGAAGTGAACAGCGAGGTATTGAAATAAGGTTGGCCGCTTCGCGGGTCCGTAAAGCTCAAGCTGCCGGGAACAACGTTTGGCACGTCAATACCGTTGCAGTTCGGTCCTGCGCAGTTGGTGCCGATGAGCGAGTTATCATCCAGTTCGAGCAGGGTCACGGGCAGGCCGGTGGAAAATCTGGTGATTCCCGAGAGCTTCCAGCCGCCAAGCAGTCGGGGAGCCCGCCGCGACAAGCGATCAAAAGGCAATTCGTAGGTGTAGCTGAAAACGAAATTGTTCCTGAGGTCGAAGGCGGCTAATTCCCTGGTCAGTTTCGGATCAAAAGGATTGACTTGATCGCCCAGTCCGGACGCCTGATCAAGGGTTTTGCTGTATGTATAACCCGCCAGGAATTCAAGTCGGCCGCTGCGATGCCGCGCCGTAACTTCAAGGGCGTTGTAGTTTGCATTACCGATATTTTCGTACAGGCCGGTGCTGCCGAAGTCTGCTCCCAATGGTTGACGTGGAACTACGGTTTGTCCTGAGACTGTCGTAAAAGTGCCGGTTTCAGCAAACGGGCCGCAAGTCGCAGTGTTCGGCGCGACCTGGCTGGATTGGCTTACAGAAAGACAGAGCGCTGGAATGGAAGGGTTGGCCTCCACCAATACAAGCAGTCGATGGCTCTGGGTTCCGACATAGCTGATATTCAACAGCGAATTGCTTCCCAGTTGCCGCTCCAACGACAATTCGTAATGCTCGGCGTAGGGAAGACGGTTCTTGTACCAGTATCCTGGTGAACTTGAGATGGGGAGATACTGCGACCAGTTCACGTTCGGATCGGGGTTGGAAGCTGACACATTTGCAGGAGGGAACACCACGGGAAAGCGCTGCCCTTCAGGGTTTCCAGTGCCGCGATCCACGAAGGGAGTTGCGAATAGAGGAGGATTTGGACTGGAATAAAACAACCCATACGGAGGGTCCCCCACCTCCAGCGCGTCGGTGAGATCCTCGATTGCCGTATAGAACAAACCGTAGCCGGCTCGGATGCTGGTCTGGCCGCTGCCTCCGAATAAGCGGTGAAGGATACCGGTATCGACGGAAGGCGAATAGGCCAGTCCGACTCGTGGAGCGAAATTGTTGTAGCGGGTAGGCGCCAAAGTAGATGGCACATTTGGATCACCCGGGAAAACCCATCCGGTAGGAGCGCCGGGAAATACTCGGGATTGCTCTCCCGGAATAATGGTTTCCAACTGGTTGTTTTCCTCCCACCACGACGAGCTTACGTCCCAGCGCAGCCCATAATTCAACGTCAGAGCGGAGGCAACCCGCCAGCTATCCTGGCCGTAGAGCCCGTAATATCGGCTTCTGGAGTGAAGCGGGGCCTGCTGCCCCTGCTGATAGTACGCCGGCGCACCGATCAGGAAGTCGACAAAGTCGAGTCCCGTTTCCGATCCATCAAAACCGAAGCTGCCGTTGTTCGCACCGAAGGTATGCTGAGTGATTTGGTCGTAATGGAAATTTCCGCCGAATTCGATGGAATGGGTGCCGACTACTTTCGAATAATTATCCAGCACCTGGTATGTATTGTTGTATTGCGCCTGCGGGTACGCATTCACGCCGAAAGTGAAATTATTGAAGGTAGTGTTGGGTACGCCCTGAAACTGAGGCGCGAGAGCAACAATCCCCGCGGTGTTCGTTCCCGTGACAAATCCTAAAGAAGAGAGAGAGGGCCCCACGCCCACAGGTTGGCCCGAAAAGCTGGCGAAGCGCATGTAATGCAAACGGAACTCGTTCACCGCGGTTGGGCTCTGCGTCGTGGTATCGCTCACGTTGGCCATCTGTGCTCTGCCGTAATTCAGAACGCCAAATCCAGGCAAAGACGCGAAGCAGTACGGGCACTGCTGCCTATAGTCATCCAGGAAGTAGTACGCGGAGAGCATGCCGACGCGGCTGCTGCCATCGACACGGACTCCACCCTTGTCGTCGCGCAGCACGTCGTTATACGCGGAACTCTCGAAGTACGGCTGACCATCGATAGACGTAGTCGGCGGCGGGAGGTACTTCAGGAGCGCCTGGGAAGGAGCGGATATTGCCGATGACGGAATGGTGGCATTGGGGAAAACGCACACCGAGGGATCGGTACAGCCAGGCGCATAATAATTTTCGCCATTCGCAACTGGATATCCCAGTTCAGACGAGAGTGCACTTGCCCAGGACGTCCCATTGACCGTGCCGGTGAGCGCGCCGGCCGCATCCGCCAAGTTTCCAGTCAGGTCTGCAGCGGAAGGGACCGGGACTTCGGCAACCTGGCCCTCGGTCAGGCGCGTGCCCTGATAGTCGATGAAGAAAAAAACTTTCTTGCGTGCGATCGGCCCGCCGAATGTGCCGCCAAACTGGTTCTGCTTGAACGCCCCGCGGATGCCGCTGAAATAATTTCGCGCGTCCAGAGCATCATTTCGCAAGAACTCGAACGCTTCTCCGTGAAACTCGTTGGTGCCTGACTTGGTGATCGCGTTTACCTGGCCGCCGCTGTAATTTCCATACTCGGCATTAAAATTGTTGGTAATGATTCGAAACTCAGCGATGGAATCAAGATTAGGAACGATTGAAGTAGTCTGGCTCACGCCTTCGTTGACGTTGCCGCCATTGACCATGAAGCCGTTGGCTGTTTCCCGCTGGCCACTGACCGAGAGACTGCCGGCGTTCAAATTGCCGGAAGGCGAAAGCGGTGTGTACTCTCCCGAGCTTTCCGCCGCCACTCCAGGTTGCAGAGCCAGCAGATCCGTATAGCTTCGTCCATTGAGCGGAAGGGACTCCATCTTAGTGCTGCCGATCACCTCGCCCATTTGCGTATTCGTGGTTTCAACGCGGACTGCGCTGCTGGAGATGGTCACTTCCTCGTGCACGCCGCCGACTTGAAGGCGCGCATCTACCCGGACCGCACTATTCGCGCTGATGGCGATGCCGGTCTGGTGAAACTCCTTGAAGCCGGTCTTGCGCACGCTGACGGTATAGGTGCCAACCGGCAACGCCAGAAAAGAGTAGAAGCCCTTCTCATCAGTGTGAACCGACCGCTCGATCCCAGTTTCGAGGCCGCGGGCAGTGATCTCCGCTTGGGCAATCACGGCTCCACTCTCGTCGGTTACAATTCCCGAAATGCTTCCGGTTACGCTGGCGCTGGCACTCTGAAAAGTGAATAGGCAGAACCAGCCGGCGACGAGCACCCACGAGACGATTACAGGCAAACGAATGCATCGGGGTTGATGCTCGAAACCGGTTCGCAGTGCAACTCGCGTATGGGACATAGTTTCTCCGCGTTTCTGCTCGGGCGGCGAAAAAAACCTTGCCTTTATTTCATTAACTGAAGTAACATGCCGACTTTGCGCCCAATATGTACGCGATTTAGTTCAATTATGTCAAGAAGTATTTGTGAGCGCTCCTCCGTTGAGGAAGGAGATGAATCCGTGGCCACAAGGAGTCGACGCGGGTCCCAAGCTCGAAGTACGGAACTGAGATCTTTCAAGCGCGAATTAAATGTTTTGCGCCTCATTCACTCAAAATGTAATATCTCGCGGATCGAACTATCCAAGGAAACTGGCCTGAGTGCAGCTTCCATTACGGCCATCGTGCAAAATCTGATCGACAAAGGCCTGGTTTCAGAAACCGGCCACAACACCAGTGCCCTGGGACGAAAGCCGGTTTCTCTCAGCCTGCGCGATGATGCCGGATTCGTGGTCGGAGTGGACCTGGGATCGTTCTACACCAGAGTAGTGGTCACAGACGTTCGAGGCACTCTGGTCTGCAAGGAGGAATCAAAGACAGGAATGCCGGATGGCCGGGATCTTGTTATCTCCCGGACGCTGCAGACAATTCACCGAGCGATTCATGATTCCGGAAAGCCGAGAAGCGCGTTCCGGGGGATCGGAATGGGGCATTCGGGAGTGATCGATGCCAGCAAAGGCCTGGTATTGTCCTTCCCTCGCCCCGGTCAGATGGCCGAATGGAAGAACGTCCCGCTGAGAGACATCCTGGAGCGTGAATTCGGCGTGCCCTGCCTGCTTGAGGACAGCGTACGCGCAATCGCAACCGCGGAGAAGCATTTTGGACTCGAAGCGGGCCTGGCTGACTTTATATACGTGGACGTGGGAATGGGAATTGGCGCCGCGATTTTTCTCGACGGAAAGCTCTACCGCGGATCTGGAGGCAGCGCCGGCGAATTCGGTCACATGACCGTGGACGAACACGGTCCCCTGTGTTGCTGCGGCAACAATGGATGCCTGGAGACGCTTGCGTCTTGCGGAGCCATCATCCAGTCAGTGAGAAGCGCGATCGAAAAAGGAGTGGATTCAAAAGTTCGAGAGTGGGCACAGGGAGATCTGAGCCGGATCAGTATTGAGATGATCGGCCAAGCTGCCCGTCAAAATGACAGCCTGTCCTTTCGCGTTCTGCACGACGCGGTGTCCCACATTGCGGTAGCTCTGGCCGACGTTGTGAACCTGCTGAATCCGCACATTCTCGTTTTTGGAGGAGCTTTATTTCGTTCGGCGCCTGAACTATTCCTGGAGCCGTTGCAACGCACCATAAAACAAAGGGCGTTGGAAAAATCAGCCAATGAAGTGCAACTTAAGATCTCTACTCTAGGCAGTGAAGCGGGCGCCCTCGGAGCCGGAAGATTGATTTCCGAGATTGTGGTGGAAAGACTTTACCAGGAAGCCTGAAGACTAGTGGGGTGTCGCAGTGAAAACGTTAGCGGCGAACCATGGCGAGGGTACGCCTCGCTGTGCTCGGCGGGGCGGACGAATGCGTCCGCCCCTACATGGCCCGCGGTAACCGTCGGCTCCCTCAGGGGCTAAAGCCCGCGTCCTGGTTGGCTCTGGGCGGCACGGCTGAAGCCGTGCCCTTCCCAAAACCATTTATGAGACAGCCTCTAGACCTGGTTCCCGCAAGAGACGCACAAATCAAGGTTACTCACCGGGTTCTTCCGGATTGACTCACCCGGACGTTTTCCTCGACTGCTTCGTCAGTTCCGGAAAGATGGTGAGCCGCAAGTGTGTCGCGCCATAGGGCGTCAGTGTTATGTGCTCCGCGGCTTCGTTCATCCGGGCGGTTTGAACATCCGGCAATGGCGGAGTAAACATCTGTTCCGGATTGTCGGGATTCTTCTGCAGATCCCACCCTTCTATCTTTCGAGCCTCGACCTTCACGCTCACCGGAGGGTCGGTCCATGGGTCCGCCGTCATCGGCTTTCTTTCAAGAGTCGCTCTTACGGCGCTCGTTCCTGCATTCGTCATCAGCCCGTATTCCCACGAGCTCACCGGCACAGCGTTCCAGTCAGGGAATTCCTCGGTAGAGTATTTCTGTTCCACGACCGAAGTCCATTTCTCCTGAATCGCAAGCGAGTAAACCAGCGGCCCGTGTTCGATTCCTATGCCATTTTGCGGCCACCGGCTGGTTGAGAACTTCATGGGCAAGGTCAGAGAGATTTTGTCGTTTGCTCGAAACCTGCGCCGCAGCTGGACAAAACCGCGGTTTATTGGGGGAAGAGGAATGGGCTTCCCGTTCATTGCCAGTGCCGGTGCGCTACACCACTCTGGAATTCTCAACGACAGCGGAAACTCAACCGGCTGTCTGGTTCCGATGATGAAGTCGATCTTTTCGCCAAACGGATAATCTGTCTCCTGCACGATCTCGATCTCCCGCCGATCCTTCCCCACTGTCGTACTCAACTTCGAGGGGCCATAAAGCGTTGCCGCCAATCCATCGTCTGCATCTTTCATCCACATACGGATGACGTAGTTGGGAAATACGCGGTGCACATTTCCTGCGCAGCAGGCAGAGTCCTCTCCCGGATTCGGCTGGAAGCTCATGAGCCGGCCGCCATGGATCAGCACATTATGGTCGGAATTCAGGGTAGCGAGGAATTGGTTGGGGCAGGAGAGGTACTGCAGCGCCTTCCAGTCTTTCTTGAGGCAGCCCATGCCCGCGTTCAGACAGGCGCGCTCCACACGATCGGCCCACAGACCGTCCCCGGTGGCCATGAGCATGTAGCCCCACGACCATGTGTGATCGGCAATGTCGCAGGTTTCGTGCGAATCGAGGGCCGTGCGGGTTCGGTAGTCCTCGGTAGTGGACGGTATGCCATCGATCAGCATGTGATGATCGAAGATCCGGCGCTGAGCCGCGAGAGCAAATCTCAAATACTCTTCATTTCCGGTATACAGGTAGAGGATCGCCGGTTGCTTCGCGGTCTCAATGTAGGTAACGCCGTGCGCCATGATCGGGCCTGCCCCGTACACCTGCATTTCGGACAGATTCCCGTGTTCGGTTTCTCCGGCAAATTTCAAATAGTCGCGCCATGCGTTCTCCGCCAGCGCCAGGAGCTTCTGGTCCCCAGTCTGGCCATAACACCAGAGCATGCTCTCTACATTCATGATGTTGCGAAGCGGCTCGCTGTAAGACGCCTGGTCGGAAAGATAGTGCTGTCGCATGAGGTCGGGGATGTCATTTCTTTGTTGCGCCTCGGAAAAGGCCGCCAGCGCGCGAAAGAAGATGGCATGCGGCCAGCGATGGAAGTCTCCTTTCGGATCGCTGAAGTTCTGGGGCCCGAGGTATCGGTTGGCCCCGGCATGGGTCAATGTGTAATCGATGGGCGCGCCCACCCTTTGCATGAGTTGCTCGTCGTTCAGCACGAGCGCGAGGCGGCCTGCTCCATCGATCCAATAGGCGCGCTGTTCCCAGGGCCACCACGATTCTGCCTTTTCTTCCCCGTCCCAATAAGCCCCGGTGAACGGCCATGAGACATCCGCTAACTTCGAACCAAGTTGTTGCGCTTGTTTCTCCAGATAGAGACGCAACCAGCCTGCGGGGCGGACGGCTCCGGGCGGCAGCGAACGAAATTTCGCATAAGCCGCGCCTGGAGCCGAAGAGACATTGTCCACGCCGAAGAACGGCGTCGGAGCTAGAGCGACTCCGGAACTCATCAGCGCCAGGCGGAGAAATTCACGACGGTCCAGATCAGCACCTCTTACCACTTTCTCAAGGCTTAGGCCTTCCTGCTGATCGCACATGAATGATTCCTCCGCCTTCTATACGCACTTCTTCACGAAGTATGAATTACGGATGCTAACGGGGCGCAGCTTCCAGCCGCGCTTCCGAGCAGCGGCGCCTCCCGACCGCGGGCTGAAACCGGCTCTACGGACGCGATCTGCCCATTGCGCACCAGCAGTGCAGAATCGAAATTGTTCACCGTGGGGCAAACGTGGCGGGGAAGCAGATAAAGTACCTCGCCGATCGGCGGTCGGCCAGGCGCGTGGCTCGAGCGCAAGGGCAGATGCTCTTCACTGGGAGAAAGCGGCATCAGTCCCGGATGCCCGACGACCACGCACGTGGGCACGCCGGCATCAGCGGATACTGCCTTGTGCCCTGCGTCGCAGGTGACGATGTCGTCGTGCGGATGACTCACTACGCGGCTCAGCACCAGCGCCGCCGGGGCATAGCCGTACTCGCCGGGAAGTTGCGCCAGACTGGTGGCATCGCAGTACACAATCGTTCCGGGGGAGACGCGATGCGTGAATCCTCCCTGCCGAAAACCTTCGTAATTGAGCGAGCAAGGAAACGTCGGCGTTCCCGCGGTGATCACCTCTGGCACGCTGCCACCGCTGCCTCGAATCTCACTCACAAGTTCCAGCAGGCGATCATAGCCGCCATGCGCGGCCGCGGTTCGCTGGCGCTCTTCCAACCCGCCATACTGTCCGTCATAGTAATGAAGGCCGCGGAACTCCAACCCTGCTTCCCTCACCGCACGCACAATACGAACCGCCCGACCCTTGTCGCTTTGCTCGACTCCGGTTCGGTCCATGCCAGGATTGATATCGAGAAAAATGCCGACCCGGGCGGCTCGCCATTGTTGCACTTGTTCTTCGTTCTCGACCAGGACGGAGATTCGCACCTGGGAGAACTGTTCCGCTATTTCGCGGACCCGCCGCGCATTGGCGCCCACCACCGGATAAGCGAGAAGCACATCCGCTGCCCCGCTGCGACAGGCGACCAGCAATTCGAGCGTGGTGGCGCATTTAAAAGTCCGGACACCGCGCCCCACCAGCATGCCCACGGTGTAATCCAGCTTTGCCGTCTTAATGTGCGCCCGCCAGCGATCCGCGTTCCCGTCCAGCAGACGCAAGGTTTGGGTTATGTTCGACGCAATGATTTCCGGATACACCACGAGCGCAGGGGTAAGCACGTCGTCGACGTCCGTCACGCGGTAACGTTCGTCCCAGGAAAACTCGCTCAGCATGAAATTCTGCGGTGCCATAGCGCTTCGATGATAGCCCGTAAATGCGACGCAAAACCAGCGCAACTTCAAATTCCTCTTCGGCACAGGTCCGCGGTGCGGTAATGGCGATGAAGTTGGTTGACCAACCCGCTCGCCCCGAGTAGGCTCTGAATTCCGTGTGCGATGGCCGACAATCTGGCTGACAATGCAGAGCGGTCCCACTTGGTTCGCGGCCTGGGTCTCTGGTCCGCGACCGCCATCGTTATTGGTGACACCATCGGCACCGGCGTTTTTCTTGTCGCCAGCGACATGGCGCGCGCCGTCGGTTCCGCCAAACTCGTTTTTGCGGCATGGATCCTCGGCGGGCTCATCGTGCTCATGGGCGCTTTCTGTTATGCCGAACTGGGCGCCGCATTTCCCAAGGCAGGAGGTCCTTACGTTTACCTGGGCCGGGGCCTTGGGCCTCTTTGGGGATTTCTCTTTGGTTGGATGAGTTCGGTTCTGGAGCGGCCGGTAGCCATGGCTACGCTGGCCGCGGGGTTCGTGCGGTTTCTGGCTTTTTTTCCCTGGCATCACGACTCCTTGGTTTACGTGTCACATCGGCGTTTACGAGTTCACATTCACCGCAGCCCAACCGCTCGCGGCGTTCGTGGTAGTGATCGTGACGGCGGTCAATTGTTTCAGTGTGAAGCTGAGTGGTGCGATCCAGGTTTTACTGACGTCCTTGAAAGTGTGCGCGATCCTGGTCATTGTTGTCGGAGGATTTCTGTTCGGAGCAGCGGGGACCAGCGGGGCCGCGCCGCCCGTCCCCAGCCTGGGGTTGGGAACGATTGGCGCTTTGCTGGCCGCGCTTGTTCCCGCCATGTGGGCATACAACGGTTTCAACGATCTGGGTGACCTGGGTGAAGAGATTCTGCAGCCGCAAAGGAACATCCCACGCGCCATCATTTTGGGCCTGCTCACCGTGGGCGGCCTGTACCTGGCGGCGAATGTCATTTACTTCCGTGTCCTGCCGTTCGAGCGCATAGCCGCGTCCCGGCACGTTGCGTCCGATGTAGTCGAGTCATTCGCCGGCCGTCGCGGCGCGACTGGGCTCACTCTCGCCATGGCTCTATGCGCTCTGGGAGCGCTCCACGTCGTGGTCCTGACCGGCGCCCGCATCCCCTATGCCATGGCGCGTGACGGAGTCTTCTTTCGTTTTGCGGAGCGCATGCACCCTTCGCGTCGCACCCCGACTGGCGCGTTGGTCTTCCTCGGCTCCATCGCAGCCCTGCTCACGCTGACGGGAACGTTCGAAGAACTCTATTCGCTGTTTGTTTTCGCTGTCTGGATATTCTTTGCCCTGACGGCGATTGCCTTACTGCGCTTACGGCAAAAGGAGCCAAACCTGATTCGGCCGTACCGGGCTTTGGGCTATCCCTGGACGCCGCTCATCTTCTTGAGTGCCGCAGTGGCTCTCACCGTGCATTTGTGGATGGTCCGGCCGATCCGCTCTTCGCTCGGCCTGGCAGTGATCCTCTTAGGCATTCCGCTTTTTTACCGCTGGCACAGTCCATCTCGCAATGCAGTCGAGGTCCGCAAACAGAAGTAGTTTGATCGATTGCGCCTGAAAGTCGAATTCGCGAGCCGCCGATTCGGGGCTCATGCGGGGCGACCGCGCCCGCCGCCCTTACGCCGCGGGCCTCAGCACTGTACAAACAGAGGCGCAGATGGGGCCCCCGATGTTGAACGTCGCCGCCACACGCGGATTCTTCACTTGCAATTCGGCGGGAGCCTTGCCCCGGAGTTGCCACGCGCACCAACCCAGCATGGCGACCCCGGTGGCGCCGATGGGATGGCCTTTGGCAATCAGTCCGCCGGAGGTATTGATGGCGCACTCGCCGTCCACGCCCGCCTTGCCCTCGCACCAGTACCGGGCGCCCTGGCCGACGGCAGCCTTGCCCAAAACTTCTGTGCCGATGGCGCCCATCACCGTGAAACAATCGTGCACCTCGGCCAGGCTCACATCCCCGGGCTTGACGCCGGCCATGTCATAGGCCTTGTTCATCGCCCGGTAAGCGCCCTCGGGGCGCAGAACATCGCGTCCCGCTTTCTTCAGGGGATCGGTCGCCTGAGCATAGCCGGCGATCTCCACGCAGTCGGCCTTGGTCACGCCGAGCTTCTGCAACCCCTCATCGGTGGCCAGGATGAGGCTGGCGTAACCATCGGTGATCTGGGAACAATCGTAGGTCTTCAGCGGCAGGCCCTCGACGATATAACGATTGATGCCTTCGATCTTCATCGCCTGGTCCAGAGTGATCTGCACATTGCGCATCTGCGCGTAAGGATTGTGGCGGGCGTTGGCGTACTCGACAACCGCAATCTGCGCCAGGTCCTCCTCCCGCACTCGATGCACTTTCAAATAGCACTCCATGATCTCGGCGAACAGGTGGGGAAAGATGAATACCTTGCCTTCGCGCTCATCGGGGTGGGAAAAGTAGCCCAGAGCCTTGCCGATGAGCTTGCCATCCATCTTGCCTTCGGCATCGCGCATCTTCTCGTACCCGACAGCGACGCCGACGTCGCCCCAGCCCAGCAGGAGCTTCTGGATGACGGAGAGCACGGCCTGACCGCCGGAGGCGCAGGCGTTCTCGACGGATTCTATGGGTTTGCCGCCCAGGCCCGGCAGCATCGCCATCAAGCCGGCGAGCAGACCCTGTTCGTTAAGGGAAATGTTGCAGGTAGCTCCGATCGAGCCTACATCCAGCGCCGCCGGCTCGACGCCAATCTCGCTGCACGCGCCGAGGATTGCGTTCTGGATGATCTCCGGTACAGACATGGCCATGAGTTTTCCAAACTTGGATTGATGGTAGGCGGCGATGTAAATGCGTTTCATAGAACACCTCTTAAGATGGCTTGCGGGATGATTTGCCGGCTGACTTGCGCTTTGGCTTGGCAGTATCGCTTCCGGCGGCGGCAGGCTTGAGGTTCCGCAATCGATCTTGGAGCTCGAGTTTCAGGACCTTGCCGTAGGCATTGCGCGGCAATGCTTCTGTGAAAATTACTCGCCGGGGCAGTTTGATCTTATTGATGCGGGGACGGAGGAACTCGATGAGTTCGTCGGCGCTGGCCCGCGCGCCTGATTTCAGCGCAACGAAGGCGACTGGAACCTCGCCCCACTTCTCGTCGGTCGCTCCCACGACCGAGACCTCGGCAATGGCCGGATGATCGAGTAATTCCTTCTCGATCTCCGCCGGATATATGTTGACGCCGCCGCTGATGATCATGTCTTTGGAGCGGCCTGCGATGTAGTAGAACCCATCTTCGTCGCATCGCGCCAGGTCGCCGGTGTGAAACCATCCCTCGGCGTCAAGCACCTGGGCGGTGGCGGCTGGATTGTTCCAATAGCCCCGGCAAACGTGCGGCCCACGCAGGCAGAGTTCCCCAACCTGATTGGCGGCAACCTGCTTACCCTGGGGATCAAGGAGTTTCGCCTCCGTGAACATCATCGGCTTACCAACGGAACCAGACTTACGCAGGGAGTCTTCGTTGCTCATGGCAAAGCAGTTCACGCCGACCTCGGTCAGCCCGTAGCCTTGGCGAAAAATAAGTCCGCGCTCCTGGTAGGCCCGGAGAATTTGCAGCGGAAGCGGAGCGCCTCCGCTGGCACACCAGCGCAGACGGCTGTCATCGAGCGCTGCTAAGTCTGGCGATTCCAAGAGCATTTTGAAGATTGTCGGTACGCCGAAAAAGAGGGTGCACTGGTAGTCTCGCAGCGCTTGCATAATTTCAGCGGCGTCGAAACCGTCATGCAGAACGATGCTGCCCCCGATGGCGAACAGCGGGGTCAGGAACACGGTGAGGCCGCCGGCGTGATACATGGGCGTGTAAACCTGAACCCGGTCACTCTGCCGCAACTGCCAGGAGATCGCCGTGTTGTAGGCGTTCCATGCGATCTGCCGGTGTGGAATCATTACGCCCTTCGGCTGTCCGGTGGTGCCGCTGGTATAGAGCAGGCAGAAGACATCCTCGGGTTGGACTTTCGTTGCCAGCGGGTCTGGACGAACCCGATCTACAGCTTCGGCATAACTTAGCGTCTTCGGCGCACTACCTTCGGCATCCAGACTTATTAAGTGCTCGAAGGCCACGAGCTGTTGGAGTTCCTTCGCGATCTTCTCGTACCGGGCGGAGTACATGAGGCAGCGCGGTTTGCAGTCCGCGAGTATCTGGTGCAGCTCACGAGCCGTGCTGCGTGTCCCCAGAGGAACGAGGATGATGCCGGATTTGCCCGCTGCCCAAAAGGCATCCACATATTCAACCCGGTTTTCGGAAAGAATGCAGACGCGATCTTCCGGGAGGAGAGCGCAGAGATCGGTCCAGACCCGCGCACACTGCAGGGCCCGTCGATTTAATTCCGCATAAGTGAACTCCCGGCGCGTGGGAATGTGGATCAACGCGACCGTGTCCGGGCTGAGACGGGCGCGCTCTCCGAGAATATCGCCTGTAATCACGAGTTCTCCCCTGGCTGTTTGTGAACGGACGGTGCAGCGGCGAACGCGCGGGCCGACTCGGGCGCGAGTATTTGCAACAAGACCCGCGTCAATTCCCGGGGACGCTCGAACTGGGGTGCGTGGCCGCAGCGCTCAATGACCGTAAGCGTGCAATGGGACAGCTGCGACTGTAGTTTCTTCGCATAGTCCAGCGGAACGAGACGATCGGAAGCGCCCCACACGAGATCAACGGGCATTTGAAAGCTTCCCAGTTTGTCTTCGAGCAGGTAGTTCGATATATCTTCGACGCCGGCGGCCAGCAGCCGCGAAATGGGACCTGTATTTGAGACACGAACCAAATCATCGAGGACGAAATTCGCCGGACGAGGCGTGGAAGGATCCAGCACGGCGTCAAAGGCGCGCCGAGCTTCCTCCCGACTCTTTGGCATGAGGCCAATCTCCGATGTGTTCCTGATGGGGCCCCCACCGATGAGGATGACCCGCGTCACCCGACGCGGGTATTTCTGCGCATAGAGCATTGCCATCCAGGCCCCGAGCGAATTGCCAGCGAGCACCATCGGTGTGTCTCGCCATGGCATCGCGTCGAGCACCTGCTCCAGTGCGGTGAGCAGAGTGCCTAGACTCAGCACGCCCTGAACCGGGTCGCTCCCGCCATGGCCGGCAAGGTCCGGCATCAGCAGTTGAAAGTGGCGCTTCAGTTCGGCCGCCACTTTGTTCCAGGTTCCCGCTTGATCGCCTGCGCCATGGAGCAACACCAGCAAAGGGCCGGAGCCGCCGTGCCACACGGTCTGTCCTCCCACCGTGGTCGTAAGCTTTGTCTTCCGAAGGCCGGCGCGGCGAAGCGCATTCCTCCGTAACCAGACGATCGTGGCGAGAGGCCGCACAAAAAGAAAGATGAAGAAGGCAATCAGAGCAGCAACTGCGGCGGAAACCAGCAGCAGTAGAATTTTGATTGCCAGGCCCACTCTGCTCCTCACGGGCGACTTGTTCAGAGATCGAGTCCGAAAGCCGTCTAGGGCATACGAAATGCGCAGCCCGCCTGATTGTAGCCAACCCCCGAACCCACCATCACGACCAGGTTGCCGGATTTGACCTTGCCCTGCTCGATGGCATGGTCGAGTGCCATGCCGACGCAGGCGGAGCCGGTGTAGCCATACTGTTCCATGACGGTATGGGCACGTTCCGCGGGTACGCCGAGACGCTCCATCACGCGTTCGATCGTAGGTTTCCGCACTTGAGTAAAGATGAAGCAATCGACGCCGCGCAGATCAAAACCACCGTCCCTGGCGAGTCGTTCTACGATGACCGGCCAGGTCTCCTCGTTCAACTCCGGAGGATAGCGCTTCTTGATCGTGCAGGCGGTGCGCCCGGCCTTCACCGAGTCCTCGCTCGCCGGTTCGAAGGTGCCTCCGGAATAGATTCCCCAATAGTCGTGATAGGAGCCGTCGGCGCGAAAGGTCGAAGTGATGAAGCCCGGGGAAGCGGCAGGTTCGAGCACCGCCGCGCCCGCGCCATCACCATAGAAGAAGACCATGGGATCGGCAGCCGTCGTAAGCTTGTGCATAAGATAGACGCCGACGACCAGCACCGTCTGGATGCCCGGGTTGGCGGCGATGATTCCCGCGGCCGCGGAAAGACCGGTTGGAAACGACGCACAGGCACAACCGACGTCGAACGTGCCGGCATTTTTCGCGCCCAGCTTGTACTGCAGCACGACCGAGGTAGCGGGCGTTATGTAGTCCGGTGAATCGGTGCCCAGGATGATCAGATCGACATCCTCGGGTTTCTTGCCGGCGCGCTCCAGGGCGAGCTTGGCCGCGGGCAGGGCGACGTCGCTGGTAGCCCAGTTTTCGGGGGCATGCCAGCGCGTCTTGATGCCGCTGCTGGCCTCCATCTTGTCGACAAATTCCGGAAGGGTAGCTTTGAAGCGCTCCCGCAGCATGTCATTGGTCACTTCTATCTCGGGTACGTACCTGCCGGTGGCAACAATGGTTGCGTAGCGCGTCATGGATGAGTCCTCGTGAAATTGCGGTATTTCAGGTTCCCAGTACAAATCCCCCATCGACGGAAAGCACGGTACCGGTGACGAATGATGCCGCGCCGGAGGCCAGCCACACGTAAGCCTCGGCAACATCTTCAGGTGTTCCCATGCGGCCCAGAGGCGTGTGCGAAACCATGGTCTGGATGACCTTCTCCGGCATCTTCTGCACCATTTCGGTCGCGATGAAACCGGGAGCAACGGCATTTACGCGGATATTGTATTTTGCCAGTTCCCGCGCCCATGTCCGGGCAAACGCTATGACTCCGGCCTTGGTGGCGGCGTAATTGGTCTGGCCGAAATTTCCGTACAAACCCACAATGGAAGAGGCGTTGAGGATCACGCCTGAGCCTTGGCGGATCATGTGGGGCACGACGGCCCGCGAACAAAGGAAGACACCTTTGAGGTTGACCGAGATGACCGAATCGAACGCTTCATCGGTCATCGTACCGACGACTGCGCCATCCTTCCACTTCACGAACTGCGCGTCGCGCGTGATGCCCGCGTTGTTGATCAGTACGTCGACCGTGTTCCAACGGGCGACGATTTCCTGAACGCCCGCCTCGACGTCGCCGGAGTCACACACGTTGGTTTTGCGGAACAGCGGCTCTCCTCCGGCCGAGGACAATTCGCGCAGCAACTCTTCCTGTCCGGAATCGTTGACATCCCATGCCGCCACCCGGCAGCCTTCGCTGGCGAACCGCCGGGCCGTGGCGCGGCCGATCCCCGCCGCGGCCCCGGTAACGATGGCGACCTTACCGCGCAGACCTGTGTCTTTCATGCCTCTCCTAAAACGCGTACTTCAGTGCAAACTGGATGACCCTGGGCCCGGTGCTGGTCGACACGATGGACCCAAAGTTAGACGAGGGGTAGATTATGCTGACCGGGTTGGCAAAATTCACGTTGTTGAACAGATTGAAGAACTCGGCCCGGAACTCTACCCGTTGGCTTTCCGTCACCGGAATGAACTTCATGATGGAGAGGTCCGTGTTGATCTGTTTCGGGCCGCGAATGATGTTCCTGCCTAACTGTCCCCAGTCGGGAGTGAAGGCGGGGGGCAGCATGAAGGCCGTCGGGTCGAAATAAGCGCTCAAGCGGTCTTCAACGTTGCCGCTCTTGATTGCGGATGCCAGGGTTCGGCCGGTTACCAGGTCGGCTCTGGTCGCCTCAAACGCGTCTGCCCGTCCGAAGATGGAGAACGGCATGCCCGATTGCAGGGTCACGATGCCCGACAAGCTCCAGGAGTTGAGCGCTTTTTTCGCGAACCCCGAGCCGCCGTGATAAGCGTCCGGGAGGTTATATAGATAGCTTGCGACGAAGCGCTGCCGCCGGTCGAAATCCGAAGAGGCATAGTTGCTCTGTTCGTCGACCATGTTGCCCGGGATCACCCCGATGTCGCTCACGTCGCTCCCGGAATAGTCATCCAGGGAATGTGACCAGGTGTAGCTGAGCAGCATTTGCAGGCCCTGAGCCAAGCGCTTGTTGAGGGTTACCTGGAGAGAGTTGTAATTGGAGTTAGAGTTACTCTCCATCAGGAAGCTGCCCAGTCCGGGGGCGGTCAGGTTGCTGAAACCGGGATAGAAAGGTCCGCCCAGACTTCCCGCCGAGGGCGGGACCAATGCGGGCAGGTCAAACCCAAACACTGTCGTCGGGGTATTCGCCTGGTTGAATGAGAACAGGCGCGGAAACTTGCGCCCTTCCGAACCGACGTAGCCCACGTCCAGCATCCAGTTATTGGCGAAGCTGGTTTGCACTCCGAGGTTGAAGGTTTGCACGTACGGGATGCTCCAGTCCTTCAGGTCCGGATAGAGCCCGGTGGCCGGAATTGGAAAGTCGATTGGCGCCGTCGTACCGTAAAACTGCACTGGCAGGAAGGCCGGATATCCTCCAAATGGGAAGATGCCGGCATTACTCGGGCTCAGCGGGTCCAGCGGGAAGGCACTGGGTTGTGGAACCTGCACAAATGGATTTTCGTTCGGGGTAGCCAGCGCGGCGGCCATCATTTCGTAAGGCATGTTGAACAATTGGCTGTTATACAACCGCATGTTGGGCCGGTCGAAGAAGATGCCATAGCCGCCACGCACCACAACCCGGCCGTTGTCCGTCGCCTGATAAGCGAAACCCAGCCGCGGCCCGAAGTTCTTGTAGTTGGGGTTCACCAAGCCGTTGCCGACCTTGGGAAATCCAGGCAGGTTTCCATTGCCGGCCTGGACGAATCCGCCGGTGACGACCGAGCCGCAGGTGCTTGGCGTGGCTGGGCAAGCAAGACCAAGCCCCGGAATCAGCAGAGGAGTAGTGACGGCCTTCGTCGGATCGAAACCGACAAAATGGCCGTCGGTCTCGGTGGTGGGACCGAAGTAGTCATAGCGCAGCCCGAGGTTTAGCGTAAGCCGTGGGGCGACCTTCCAATCATCCTGGAAGAATGCCGAAAAGTCGTTGGCGCGGTTGTGCAGGCTGTTGGTGCCCGAGCCAATCACAGAGGCGCCGGTAAGCCCAGCGAGGAAATCTCCGAACGGATTGCCGGTGAAGCCCAGGTAGAAGAGCTCGCCGTTGGGGAAGACATCAAAATAGGGAGCGTCCAGCTCCTGCCGCTTGTATTCCCCACCGAACTTGAGCGTGTGCCGGCCCTTGATCCACGTCATCATATCGCCGCCGCTGTAGGTGTTGGTTGCCGCGTAGTTACTGGCCAACGGAGACGGCCCCAAAGTGAACATGTTCGTGAATGACATGGTCGGCATTCCCGGGAACAACGTACTTAGCGGCGACGCAATCCCTAACTGGGTGGAGGTGATGGGTTGAGATGGTTTGCCGGGGCCGTAAATCGTACTCCAGCCGAACCTCACCTCATTCAGCAAATGGGTCGTGATCATCGAAGTTACGCCTACCGAAAGCAGGCGCTGGTCAACATCTTCTTCGGTCGGCCAACCCGGCGCCTGCAGCGGGTTGCCATCGCCAAACTGATCATAGAGCGCCTGAACTGTGCGGTTGGCGGCAAAGAAGTACTTGGCGAAGAAGCGGTTTGAATTATTCAGTTTGACATCCAGATTGGTGTTGAACTGGTCCTCTTTATAGGTCGAGTTCGAGGGAATCGTCTGCACGACCGGACTGACCGACGCCCCGGTTGGGCAATTGCCAGTGGTGACACCGGGTATCGAAGGAATCATGTACTGGCCGTTGGGGAGGGTAGCGGTCAGAGCCGCTGCGGCCACGGGATCGACATATCCCAGGAATGTGGGGTTGTAACACATCGAAAGGGCAGCCAGAGAAGCGGGATCGCGCTCCGATCCCAGGAAGGCCGGCAGGAACATGGTGGAGAGCGAGTTGGTCAGCGAGGTGCCATTAGTTTCGCGAGTGCCCTGATAGGAGATAAAAAACCAGGCACGATCCTTCACCAGCGGACCGCCCAGGGTGCCGCCAAACTGGTTGCGGTCGTAAGTGGGCCGCGGAGTGCCTTCGCTGTTCAGGAAGAAATTGTTGCCATCGAGATCGGTGTTCCGCAGGAATTCGTAAAGATCACCATGGAACTTGTTGCTGCCGGACTTGGTGACCGCGGCCACGGCGCCGCCCGCGTTGCGGCCCGCCGAAGCATCGTACATGCTGGTCTGAACGATGAATTCCTGGAGCGAGTCGATGGAGGGCACGGCCAGATTTGGCATTGATCCCGTGCCGATGGAGTTGGCATCGACGCCATTGATGACCACACTGTTGGAGAGCGCACGCTGCCCATTGACGTATACGGCGGCATCGCCGCGTCCCAGATCGGAGGAGTTCTGGATGGAACCCGAGGTCCCCGTAGTCAGAGCCAGCAACTGCTGGAAGTTGCGGGTCGGCAGCGGTAGATCGCGCACCTGGCTCTCATCGATGACGGTACCGCGTGCCGAGCTTTCGGTTTGCACCAGCGGCGATTCGCCCGTGACCATAACCGTGGTCGGCGCAGTTGCCACCTTGAGGGCAACGTCGACGACCGTGCTTTCGGTGATCTTGACCACGATGCCTTCCAGTTGCGCCGATGCAAATCCTGTCTGGATCACTTCCAGCCGGTAGGCGCCCGGGTCGAGCAGAGGAAACGTGTAACGGCCGTTGCCGCCGGTTGGGGCCTCGCGCCGCACGCCGGCGTCGCTGGTCAGGACGACTTTTGCTCCTGCCACGACGAATCCGCTGGGATCCGTCACCACGCCCACGACCTGGCCGGTGGTGGCCGTCTGCGCCTGCGTTGCCGGTGCTATAAGACAGAAAATGCCGGCCGCCGCCAGCAGCGTCGCGAGTGTTAGCCTTCGCATATTTTCTCCTTGTGTCGCCATTACGGCTTCAAAGCTCGATCCTTAAGGTTGCGGGTGTAGAGACGGACAAACTGATCCACCGCTTCTTCGTTACTCACGCCGAGGTAGCGCCTGGCGCCGAAGAGCTCCTCCACCAGAAAATAAGTGACAAACTGCATGTACAGGCTGACGTAGGCAAGACCCGGGTTCACGTTGCGGGGAAAGGGAATCGGCGCCTTTTGAAACAAGGCGGCCGAATAAGTGCGCAGCCCTCCGGCCACTTCACGATAGCTCTGAATGAAATGCTTATGACGGAACTCGACGACGTCGACGTACATGAGCCGCCAGTAGTCCAGATTCTCCGAGACGACGCGGCCGATGGCCATCCCCAGCTTCTTCAGCGACTCCGGATCGGGGGATTGCATCAAGGGGAAAATCTTTCTCTGCCGGAGGGCCTCCATTTTCTGCTCCATGCGCCGGACCAGACCGATGAATATGTCTTCCTTGGTCGGGTAGTAGAGATAGAGCTTGCCCATGGATACGCCGGCCTGCTGGGCGATTTCCCGGACGGTGGTGCCGTGAAATCCTTGCCGGGTGAAAAGTTTTTGCGCCGCGCGTTCGATCTTGAGCCGGTTCTTGGCGACGGTGTCGTCCAGAAGCTTGGGCATATCTTTATCCGCTAACCAAAACGAGCGCTCGCTCTAGGATGCGGATTCTAAAACGCCCCCTTTCGACTGTCAAGAGGATTTCGCGGCGGGAACTTTCCGCCCGGTTACAACGCAGGGCAGGTTTCGAACAGCGGCAGGCTGTTTCGTCCCTCAGACGAGGCCAGAAAACAGGCTGACCGGCTGTGCTTTCAATTGCGCAATCTTCCGCCCGATCTGCACCGTGTTTCGGCAAGTTGCCAGGCAGGACTCGCAGGCGCCACAAGCTTCGAGTCCCCGGCCCGGTGCAGCCGACGCCAGCATCTCCCGCGCCATCCCCAGATTTCGGTATTGCACGGCATACATGTGGGACCTCATCAATACCGGGATATCCACCTGCCTGGGGCAACCGGAGATGCATTCGCCGCACTGCTGGCAAAATTCTGCCTGGTCCGCGAAAGTCTTATCAGCCAGGAACAGCTCTTCTTCGCGGGTGTAGGCCAGGTTGCGCGCCACGGAAAAATCCTGTTCGAGATGTTCGTAAGTGCTGAAACCCGGTATGGCCGTAGTAACAAACTCGTGATTCAGGGCCCACTTCAACAGCGCGGTTTGGCTCGCCGCCGGCAATTCTTTGGGAAGTTTCGCGTCCGGCCTTACCGTGCCTCCGGCCTGGGTTTTCATCGCAACCATTCCCATTCCGCTCTTGGCCGCTTTCTCGATCGTCGAGAGGATCCCGGCGTCGTGCGCCATCGTGTAGTTCAGCGTCACCAGCCCTACGTCAAACAGACCCAGACGTATCGCTTCGCTCAATACATCCACGGTTTTGTGCGTCGATAGCCCGATGAACCTTGTTTTGCCATCTTTCTTCAAGCTTTGCAGCGCTTCCAGCGGCCCTTCTGCCTGGGCGTCCTCTACCGAGTCCACCGAGTGGTGGTAAAGAATATCGACGTAATCCATCTGCAGCCTTTTTAAACTGCCCTCCACTCCCTTGACAAAGCGCATCTTGGCCTCGGCGGCGTTTTGTAAACGCCTGGGTGACGGCTGCTTGGTCGAGATCACAACCTGGTCGCGCACCCCCATCTCTTTGATGACCTGTCCCACCATCTCTTCGTTGCGTCCGTTCTGGTAACCCGCCGCCGTATCAAAATGGCGTATGCCTAACTCATACGCGCGCCGCAGTAATCCAGGCACGTCGGCGTTCATCACTCCCATGCTGACCACCGGCAGAGACAGGCCTGTCTTTCCCAGCGTGCGTTGCAAGATGGGCGAAGCCGAAGTCTCGAGGGCAGGACTCGCCCCCAGTAAATCCGTCTTCGCTAACACGCTCGCCGCTCCTGCCCAAAGAATCGGTTTCACGATGAATTCCCGGCGGTTCCAGTTTCCCTGCTTATTCATGGCTCAACTCCTCAAAACGGATTCCACATCTGATGAATGCTTTCCAGTTCGTCACGGAAGATTCTGCGCTACCGCCTTCAGAATCTCGGCTCCATTGTCCGGGGGATTCAGCAACGCAATTACATAGCGCCCCCGCGTGCGCGCGATCAGGCGTCCCTCGTAGTTGTTTCTTGCCCGGATTCCACCTTCTCCCAACTCAGGCGCCGAAGCACACTCACCGCTTTCCCTGAAATGCTTCGCGAGTTGTTCCGATCGCGACTTAGCTTCCTGCGCGTTGTTGGCCACCGATACCACGAGCTTGCTCTCCTGCTTCCCCTGTGCGTACGCCACCACATACGCCGGGGCCAGGAACGCATGTCCCAGCGGATCCTTCCTAATATATTGTTCGGAATGAAAAACCCGATGTTCTCGGGGAAGCTTTCCGAGCAGTGCCGGCAGTGTACGCGTCCCGCCGATTCGTCCGGAAAGCAGCTGCGCAAATTGATCGAGCAGCCCGTCCGCGTTCGCGCCGGAACCGGAGAGCTTCACGTAGTAGTGGTCCTGCAGGAAATTCACGACTCCCTTATCTCGATATCCCTCGGCGCCGATCGAAACGAATTCATAACCAGGGGAGCGCTCTGCCGCGTAGATCCCAAATGCATCCTCTGTCCCGTCCATCTCATAGACGTCCACCGTCAACTCTGCCGCGCCGCTCTTGAAATCCTGATGCAGCAGATTCTTGAAGTCATAGAGGAGATAGATATCCGCTCCGCCGTCAATGTACTGATAGAGACTGTCCGGGTTATAGAACGAAGGCGAGGCTTGCGCCCGCGCGTGGCCCGGAAGAGGTTCGCGCAGAAGATTTGCCAATTGCTTCTCCCGCGTATCCAGGGCTCCGGTGGGGGAGCCGCTATTGGGGGATGCCGAACTCTGCGCCTGCACGGTTGCCAGGGTTAACGTGGCACAGATCAGTCCCGCACTCCATCGCGTCCGAAGTTTCATTCTGATTCGCCGAATTTCCGCCGACCGAAACATACCTTGGCTTCCTGCCGCAGACCAAGGCCACAAACTCTTGATTTGCGTCCGAACTTTTTCGGCCGCCGATCGCGAGACCAGCTGGTGGCGAAGTTACAAACCTATTCTTCAGTTTTGGTGCGCCATGCTTCTGTGACTCGAATCACGTCTCGTCGTGTTTCCGGGTTGCCTCGAACCAAGGAGGTTCTGCTCGACGGCCGCATCGTATGGAACCGCTGGACTGCGGGTAAGACCGGACACTGTCGCCTCGACCACCCTCTCTCTTGATCCCGTCGCAGCCGCCGATGCAACATCGGGCGCCAACGTTTTCGCTCACCTCCCAACGTCTCTCAGAGGTACCCGATTTGTGATTGAAATCACTTGCTAGTGTGATTTAACATCCGGCAAAGCTTCTACGACTATCGGTACTATCACGCCCAAGCTTGGATCAAGATTAGGGGTTCCAAACTCTCGGAATCTTAAACGAACGTAGGAGGCGGGTCGAATGCGCTTTCGCAGGCCCATATTTGCTTGATGAATCCGCGACCGCAAGGCGTGGACACTGCCGACGTTTCGCGCAGAGAACAGGGAAGCAGAAGCCAAAAAGGAGATTTCTGATGAAAAGAGTGGTGTTTTTCTTGCTCGTGGCAATCCCCGTCGTGGTTTTACTGTGTGTTGCGGCATTGAATCCGCCCAAAGCGGCGGCGGTTCCAAGCTATGCCCGGCAAACAGGTTTGGCCTGCAGCGGCTGCCACTACGCTCCTCCGGAACTCAACCCTGCCGGGCGAAGGTTCAAGCTGCTGGGTTACGTGGATCGAGCCGATGAGACCAAAACCGTAAAGGCCGATGGGGGCAAAAAGCGTGCCGCACTTGACCTTCTGGCTTCATTACCCCTTTCCGTCATGCTGGAGACTTCATTCACCGCGACCAAGTCACCCGTGCCGAACGTAGCCACCAATCCAACACCTCCACCGGCTTATACGGTGACGCCGACCCAGAATGGCAATTTCCAGTTTCCTCAGGACATTTCCCTCTTCCTTGCTGGTGCGTGGACCAGCAACATCGGCAGCTTTCTGCAGGTGACCTACGAGACCCAAGGCGACCACTTCAGCATGGATAACACGGATATCCGCTACGCGAATAAGACGAAGCTGGGTGGGAAAGAACTGGTTTACGGCCTGGACCTCAACAACAATCCAACCTTAGACGACCTGTGGAACAGTACGCCGGCATGGGGTTCCCCCTGGATCGCCAGCAATTCTGCACCCACACCAAACGCTACCCCCATCATTAATGGTGCGTTGGCGCAGGACGTCGCCGGATTCGGCGGCTATGCCATGTGGAATAGTCATCTGTATCTGGACCTGTCGGTTTATCGCTCGGAACACGTGGGTGGCCCTCAGCCGAACCCAGGAACTGGTTTCGGATATAACATTCACGGGGTCGCACCCTACTGGCGGGTCGCGTGGCAGCAATTGTCAGCCAAGACCCAGTATGAGATCGGCACCTACGGCATGCACATGCGGTCCACTCCCAACCAGATAGTAGGTGCGAACGGAGTGACGGGCCCGGAGGATGAGTACACCGACTATGCCTTTGACACTCAGATTGATCGGACGTTATTCCGGACCGATGTGCTCTCGTTCCGGGGCACGTATATCCGCGAAAATTCCGATTTGTTATCCAGCTATCTTGTTCAGAGTGCGGCCGGGTTCGGCCCCCATCATCTGAATACTGTTATGGCAAATGCCGAGTACCATATCGGCAACAAATATACGGGTACATTTGGCTGGTTCGATACCACCGGCACGTCTGACATTACTCTGTATCCGCCAAACGTACCCGTGAGCGGCAACTACAATGGCAACCCGAGTGGCGCCGGGTATATTGCAAACATCTCGTTCTGGCCGTGGCAGAATCTGCAGCTTGCAGCGCAATACACCGGATATACGCGCTTCAATGGCGCCCAAAATAACTACGACGGCGCCGGACGCAACGCCAGCAGTAACAACACAATCTATCTGGATGCGAGAATCTTTTTCTGACCCGCACGCCAGGGATTACCATTTGCGAATTGACAAATTGAGAGGAGAACAACGTGATGAGGTGCAAAGCATTCGTACTCGTGGTACTGACAGCAGGATTATGCATCAGCGCGTGGGCCGGCGATATCGACGGCAAAGTTACTGGAATGAAGGGTCAGTCCGTAGTTTACGTCGAGGCCATTGCGGGCAAGACGTTTCCCGCTCCCAAAGAGCACCCGGTCATGGATCAAAAGGGGCTAGTCTTCGTGCCGCACATCATGGCGGTACAACAGGGCACGACAGTTGAATTCCTGAACAGCGACACCGTGCAGCATAACGTCTTCTGGACTGCGATCGGCGGCGACAAGAAGGCAGGACACAATCTCGGTACCTGGCCCAAGGGTGAAAAGCGGTCCTTTACCTTCGATAAGCCGGGCGCGGTTCCGGTGCTCTGCAATGTGCACCCGGACATGGCGGGATATATCATTGTCAGCCCAACTCCCTACTTTGCCGAGACCGATGACAGCGGCAATTACAAGATCAAAGACGTTCCCGATGGAAGCTACACGGTGACGGTTTGGCATGAAGGTGCCAAGAATCAGTCCAAGCCTGTGACCGTGTCTGGCGGGGGCAAGGCAGATTTCACCCTCACCAAGTAAAGGAGCTTTAGAGCATGGGGAGCGGTTGCGCCGCGCTGACTTCGCTCCCCGTATTCGTTCTTAATCCAACAATGCGAAGAACGTTCGGCCGTGCGCACTTGCCAAAATTGAAACTGTCGCCATGCTGAAGCGATTCAAGAACAAGAAGGTCGATGCGGATTGGCTGCACACGAACTTCCCTTGCATGATGGCCTGTCCGGCTCACACCAACGCCGGCCGTTATGTGGGCTTGATTGCCGAGGGTCGCTTCGAAGACGCCTATCGCATCGCACGCGATCCAAATCCTTTGGCCAGCATCTGTGGACGAGTCTGCGCGCATCCCTGCGAAACTGCCTGCCGTCGCGGCGAAATCGACCGGCCCATCTCCATTCGCGCGCTCAAGCGATTTCTGACCGAGCAGCATGGGCCGGAGTCGAAGCATCCCATCAACGTCAATGAAGGTCGCGGCCAGAAGAAGTTGCCATATAAGGTCGCGGTGGTGGGCGGAGGTCCGGTGGGACTTTCCGCAGCCCACGATCTCGCGCTGATGGGCTATGCAGTCACGATTTTCGAAGCCGCTCCGGTCGCCGGTGGAATGCTGTATCTGGGAATTCCGGAATATCGCCTGCCGCGCGATGTGGTCGAAGCCCAGGTGCGCGAGATTCTTGAGACTGGCGACATTACGCTTAAGCTGAATCACGCCGCCGGCCGCGACTTCACCATCTCCGATCTGCGCCGCCAGGGATTCGACGCGGTTCTGATCGCCGTGGGCGCGCACCGCAGCCGCGATCTAAGCATTCCCGGCGTCGATCTCGATGGCGTGTACAAAGGGATCGATTTCCTGCTCAATGTGAATCTCGGCTACAAGTTCACCATCGGGAAGAAAGTGATCGTGATCGGCGGCGGCAACGTCGCCATGGATGTGGCGCGCTCCGCCGCTCGTGAGGTGGTCAAGCAGCACGCCGCCGGTGTCGAGGATGTCGAACCCTCCGAGGAAAACGTCTCCGCGGTCGCCACCAAGGAAATGGTCGACATCTCACTCTCGGCTCTACGCATGGGTGCGCGCGAAGTGAATCTGGTTTGCCTGGAACGTCGCAACGAAATGCCGGCCGCGCTCGAAGAGATCGAAGAAGCCGAAGAAGAGGGAATCATTATTCATCCCGGCTTTGGGCCCAAGCGAATTCTGGGCCAGGACGGCAAGGTGGTCGCTCTCGAGACGCTGAAGACGAAGTGGGTCTTCGATCAGAACCGGCGCTTCAACCCCGCTTTTTACGACAATAGCGAGAGCCAGATCGATTGCGACACGATCATCATGGCGATCGGTCAGGCCCCGCGCCTCGACTTCCTTACGCCGGAAGATAAGGTTGAACTTTCCCCCCGCGGCCTGATTGCGGTCAATCCACAAACCCTGATGACCTCCGCGCCCGGCATCTTCGCCGGCGGCGACTGCGTGTTCGGTCCGCGGCTGATTATTGACAGCGTCGGCGACGGCAAACGCGCGGCGGTCGGTATCGACGAATATCTCCGCGGCGGAAAGCACCCCGAACCGATTATCGAAGTGGAAGTCCTCAAGCGGCACGCCATGACGCTCGGCTACCTTGACATCAGCCGCCAGTCGGTCCCCATGCTTCCGCTGGAGCGCCGTACCGGCGTCACCGAAGTCGAGGTGGGCTATGACGCGCCGGCCGCCATGGCCGAAGCGCAGCGTTGCCTGCACTGCTGGGTCAATACGATCTTTGAAGGCGCGCCGGAAGATGGCAGCATGTGCATTCTGTGTGGCGGCTGCGTCGATGTTTGCCCGGAAAAATGTCTGGAACTGGTTTCGCTCGACCGCATCTCGTTTGAGCCGGAAACCGTGCAGCACATCCGCGACAACCAGGAATGCTTTGGTGTGGAGCTTGACGAAGTGGCTGCCGACGAACTAGGAATTGTCACCGGTGCCGCCATGTTGAAGGACGAGACCCGATGCATCCGTTGCGGCTTGTGTGCCATGCGTTGTCCCGTGGGCACGATCACCATGGAGTCGTACAACCTGCTCGCCGCCGAGCCGACGGGCTTGATCTCAGTGGCCTCGATTGGTGCGGGGCTGCAGAAGTAAGTTAGAGGAGCTGATGGCAGACGACACCAGAAAGACCGACGACGTTACCCGGCGGGAGTTCTTTACCAAGCTTGGACTCGGGTCGTTAAGCATCGCGGCGGTGGGCACGGCTGCGTTTTCCTATCAGTATCTTGAGCCGAATGTGCTTTACGAGCCGTCGCCCGTGGTCAATGAAGGCAAGCCGGACCGCTATCCGCTGGACTCGGTTACGCTCGACGTGAATTCAGGCATCTACATCATCCACTCGCAGGAGGGCTATTTCTCGCTGAGCGCAGTCTGCACGCATCTGGGCTGTCTGACCGCGTGGAAGCCGGAGTTGGGCATCATTGCCTGCCCCTGTCACGGCAGCAAGTTTGCAGTTTCGGAGCAAGGCAAGGTGAAGCCGGGCGACAAAATCGAAGGTCCCGCGCCCCGGCCCCTGCCGTGGAAACGCATCTGGCTCAACGACGACGGCGACCTGCTGGTGGATCGCTCCACCGACGTTCCGCCGCTGGCGCCGGATTCATTCGTGAGGGTCTGACTTAGAGAAAATCAGCATGGCAAAAACCGGCATAACGAAGACCATCGGCCAGCACTTCGACGATTTGCGCCAAACTCGCGTGTGGCGCTCGATCTTCCGCAGCGGCGCCGGGTCGAGCACACTGAAGCGCGCGCTTGCCATCCAGCAGAACGTGTTTCTGCACCTGTTCTCGACCAAAGTCCGAACCCGCATGTTGAGCTTCAGCGCGACCTGGTACCTGGGCACGCTGACGCTCGGCACATTTCTGATTCTGGTCGCGACCGGCATTCCGCTGATGTTCTACTATCACCCCTCGGTGCCGCAGGCATACGCCGACACCAAAGACCTGCAGTTCGTGGTCTCGTCCGGATTATTTCTCCGCAACCTGCATCGCTGGTCGGCGCACGCCATGGTGTTTCTCGTATTCGCGCACATGTTCAAAGTGTTTTATCGCGGCGCATACCGCACGCCCCGCGAGTTCAACTGGGTGATCGGGGTCGTTCTTCTTCTCATCACCCTGCTGCTCAGCTACACCGGCTACCTGCTGCCGTGGGATCAGCTGGCCTACTGGGCGATCACGGTGGGATCGAACATTGCGTCCGCTGTGCCGTTGATCGGCGACAAGATTCACTTCCTGCTGCTCGGCGGCAATGCCGTCAACGCCAACGCGCTGCTGCGCTTTTACGTGCTGCACTGCATGATTCTTCCTCTGACGGCAATGATCTTCGTTGCCATGCATTTCTGGCGCATCCGCAAGGACGGCGGCCTGTATGCGCATTCCAGCGAACCCGCGGTAGTGCGAGCGCAAGCTGCGGATGTCCAAATTCCCGCCCCTCGCACAGGCGGCGAGACGCGGAGCATGCCCGCCGACGCGAAGGAGGCGCAATAGTCATGGCCGACCCCAAAGATTTCATCGCCGGCGTCGATTCCAACGCGAAAAAGTCTCCCCGCCGCATCGTCTTCATTACGCGGCGCACTTCGGCGCAAGTGAAAGCCGAAACCGAAGATCAAATCCAGACCTTCCCGGAAGTGCTGTTCCGCGCGGCTGTCGCGATCATGACGCTTTCCGTCGCGCTGGTGTGGATCTCGTTGATGTTCAATGCCCCGCTCGAGGGGCTTGCCGATCCTTCGCACACCCCGAATCCTGCCAAAGCTCCCTGGTACTTCCTGGGTCTTCAGGAAATGCTGCATTACTTCCCACCGGTGGTTGCCGGGGTTTTGGTCCCCGGCCTGGTCGTGATGGCGCTCATCGTCATTCCCTACTTCAGAGTCAACATCGAAGCGGATGGACTGTTCCTGAAGGACGGCGAAAAGCGGCGGCGGATCTTCTATGTCGTCGCCATCGCTCTTTCGGTTTTCCTGCTCTTATTCAAGGTCTACGCGGCTCTGGTGCCGACGCTGATCATCGTCGGCGTGATGCTGCTGGCGGCGCATAGCTCTCCGGAGTCGCCTTCAGCCTTCCGCCGGTATCTGGCAGCGAGGCCGCTCTCGTATTGGGTGATGACGTGGTTCTTATTCGAACTGGTGGTGCTTACGGCCATCGGCACATTTTTCCGCGGACCGGGCTGGTCGTGGGTCTGGCCGTGGCAGGGTTCATAAGGATGTCGATCAGGATGACGATTGGGATGCGGCGCTCATGAAAGAGAAGCTAACTTCGCTTTGGCAAAATTTGTTCGGAGATCCGGTTCGCGCCTTTGGCGTGGTCAGCCTCATCTTCCTGGTCTCGCTGGCGATCGCCCCGGCCAAGAATTATTTCAGCGAATGGCGTCACTACCAGCACGACTATCTCGGGATGATCCGCAATCGCAGCGAGGCCAACACGCTGCAGCGGCACTTCCACGGCGGTATTCAGCAGATCTGGCTGCCCGAACTCGGAGTGGTCGACCGCTGCACCAGTTGTCACGTTGGGCTGAAGGAAGCCGGCCTTGCCGATGTTTCCACCCAGCCTTTCCGCATGCACCCCGTCATCCCCCATAAGATCGAGCAATTCGGATGCACCGTTTGCCATCGTGGACAGGGTGCCGCAACCACCGTCGCCGAAGCGCACAACAGCACGCTCGCCTGGGAGCAGCCGATTCTTCCGGCCAAGTACATCGAGTCTTCGTGCGGAGAGTGCCACCGCGGCCCCCTGCCCGGAACCCCGGTCCTGAATCAGGGGCGCAGCCTGCTTTCGCGCTACGGCTGCGTGCACTGCCATACCGTGAAACTGCCCGATGGCAGCACGATGAAGGCGGATGACGATCCGCCGTCGCTTTCGCACATCGCGGACAAGACTACGCGCGAATGGATTTATGCCTGGCTGAAAGATCCGCAGGCCTACGCCGCCACCGCGACCATGCCGAATTTCAAGCTGAGCGACGACGACGCCCGCGACATGTCGGCGTTCCTGATGGCCAACTCCACTGCCGTCGCGGGAGATACCATTGCGCTCTCGGCGAAACCTTCCTCCGATCCTGCGGCCGGCGCCAGCCTTTATGGAGAATCGTTCTGCGCCTCGTGCCACGCGGTGCAGAATGCGGCGGGAAATATAGTCGGCGGCGACATTGGCCCCGAGTTGACTCGCGTCGGCAACAAGGTTAAGCCGGAGTGGTTGCAGGCCTGGGTGCGGAATCCGCGCGCCTACGATGCGGGCACGGCGATGCCGCATTATCGCTTCAACGATCCGCAGATCGCGACCCTCTCCGGATTCCTTCTGGCGAAGGCGGATTCCGATCTGCTGGCGAATGTCCATCTGGACGCCGCCACGCCAGAACAGATCGCCCACGGCAAGCGCCTGGTTTCGGATTACGGCTGCGCTTCCTGCCACGAAATCGCTGGCATCAAGAAACCGGAAAACTTCGCGCCGGAACTCAGCCGTATTGGCAGCAAACCGGTCACTCAGCTTATTTTCCTGCCCGGGATGCCGCACACTCTGCCCGACTACATCGCAGGCAAGATCAGGCAGCCGCGGGCGTTTTCGCCGGGCCTGAAGATGCCGCAGTACACGTTCACGCCGCCGCAGATCGATTCGCTGACCACGGCACTGCTCGCGTTGAACGATCGCTCGATTACGCTGCCGCCGTCGCTCGCCGTGCCTGCGACCCCCGAGTCGGACTACCAGCCCGCAGGCAAAGCGGGAAAACTGATGAACGATTTAGCCTGCCTCAGTTGTCATCGCATCAACGGCCATGGCGGCGACATGGCGCCCGACCTCACCTGGGAAGGGAGTTCGGTGCAGCGCCAGTGGCTGGTCGAGTTCCTGAAGAATCCGGGGACGCTCCGTCCCGCGCTGATTCGCCGCATGCCGCGCTTCAACCTGACCGACGCCGAAACCAACGAGCTCACCGACTACATCATGACTGTCTACCAGAGTCCCACGGTCGATCGCGACTCCATGCCGTTGACCGGCTACTCGCAAGGCCAGATTGAACTGGGCCGGCAACTGTTCTATGGCAAGTACTCGTGCCAGGGCTGCCACATTGTGGACACCAAAACCGATAAGGGCTACATCGGTCCAACCCTGACGCACGTGGGCTCGCGCCTCACCTCGGCCTGGATCTACCAATGGATGAAAAATCCGCAGGCTCTGCGGCCCGGCACGATCGAGCCGAATCGCGCCATGAGTGACGAAGATGCCGCTGCTCTCACCGCATTCCTGATTTCGCAGAAAGGCGGAGCTAAACCGGAGGTGGCAAAGAAATGACCCGCTACTCCCTGAATCATGTGGGGACAGCCGCCCTCGGCTGTCCGGCCGAGCGAAGCTCGGCGGTTGCGCTGGCTGTCGCTGTGCTCGCAATACTGTTGGCGGCGTGCTGTTCGCGCACGGCATCGGTGACGGTGATTGTCCCCAAGCCGACCGCCTACGGCAGCGCCATCGTCGAATCGAGTGGGGGGAAGCAGATCGCGCAGACCGGAAGCTTGCTGCCACAGCCAGTCGTCGTCCAGGTGAACGATGAGCAGGGAAACGCCGTGACGGGTGCCCTCGTCGAGTTCACGGCTGCCCCTGGGGTAACATTCGATCCCGCCAGTGGTCTTACCGATTCCAGCGGCCAGGTTACTACCAACGTTTCCCTCGGGGGCATGGCTGGACGCTACCAGATTCTTGCTTCCACCTTCGACAAGTCACACAAGAAAGTCGAGCTCAAGATCGAAGAGATTGCGCTCGGCTATCAGCAGACACTCGGCCGTCACCTCAACGATCAATACTGCGAGCGCTGTCACAATCCCGAGTCCACCGTCGAACGCGTCTCGAACTACGACAACCTGGAAGTCAAGCCGCACCCCTTCACCGAAGGCGACGCTCTGAACAAGATGAGCGACGCTGATCTCGCCGCCATCATTACTCACGGCGGCCCGGCTCTCAACAAATCCGCGCTCATGCCGGCATGGGGAAACACGCTCAGCAAGCCGGACATCGAGGCGCTGATCTCCTATATCCGTGCTGTCTCCGATCCCCCATCTCGCGGAGCTGGGCCGGTGTTTGCGAAAAATTAGGGAAGCTTAGATTAAGCTCAAATCTGTCATTTCGAGCGGAGTCGAGAAACCTGCTTTTTGCTTTGGAGAGCTTAATCAGACTTTCCCTAGTCTCCTTCTCCTGTTCCCAACGATGCGAGCCTATGATGACTAGCGGCAGAGTGCTTCCATCAGGCGATATTCATCCTGGCTGCGTTGAATCCGGGCTCGCCATTCCCTCGACCAACTTTCCGCCTGTCCCGTTCGCGCTCCCGTAGTTTGTTGGATGGACTCATATCCCTGTTTCACTCCCGCAAGCGCTTTGTCGAAGTCGCCGTGCGCCCAGTCGAGCGCCACCTCGGCCTTCCTCCGCGTCACCGCCGAGGTGCGCTCCGGATGAGCCGCTCTCTTGAACCACACCTCTGCTTTGTGAGCGTCGTGCCGGTGCCACGCCATAAAGATTGCGCACTCCAGGAACAACTCATCCAGATTCTCCTCGCGCTCCTCCGGAGACAGCGGTCCCGAGGCGGCCAGGCAGCGTTCCAGACATTGGGCGGCGGTTTCCGGATCGGCAGCCAGTTCATACTTCAGCCAGTCAGTGTGAAACGTCGTGGTGAGAATCTCCGTGGGAGTCGCTGCCATCGCCATCCACCGGCGACTCCACAGCGAACGATCCACGCCGCGGTTCTTCAGCATGTAGAGCGCATGGGCCGCAATCTGCTGCTTGGCGCCGCCATACGACCGGAGCAGCGTTCGGAACAGCATTCCATCGCCGGCATAGCGGCCAAATCGGACCCGCCGCAAACTTTGAATGCCTGCCAGGAGCGAGAAAATCGCGAACCCGGCCATCGGCAACCCGATCGCGGGATTTCCTCCGATCTTTTCCGCCCGGCAGCTGATCAATGCGGCCGTACCCGCAGTGAGGCTGGCGATTGGTCCGCCTGCTACCCATATCAGCAATCGCCGCCGCACGCGCCGCACCCGGTCGATAGACATCAAAATCAGCCCGCCGGTGAGATGACGGCGCCACCGCAGTTTCCACCGTCCGGAATCGCGCTTCAGCCAAAGCGGGCCGATGGCGAGAAAAGTGAGTCGGAAGCCCACGCTGTGTCCTGCCAGCCAGTGCCCGAACTCGTGCACTACGGCCACCACCAGGTTGATCGTGAAATAACCGAGGAGAATGGCCAGAACGGGAAGATTCGGAAGCACAAGCGCTGCGGCAATCCCGGTCAGAAGAGCAACTACGTTGCGCAACCGGATGCCCTCAACTTGGGGTTGAGGAAGCGGCTCCGTCAGGTCAAGGATGGGCGTGGCGGACGCTGGCTCCCGTTCGGACATTGCAATTGGCTCGGCTTCTTCCGGAAGCTGCTTTTCCCGCGCTCCACCAGAAAGGGAGACTGGTTGGTTACTGACAGCTGACGGCTGGCGGATGTTTCTACTTCTTCTTCCCCAGCTTCTTCGAGATTTCTTCTACGATCTTGGGCCGCAGGTCGGCCAGAACGCTGTCCACGATGCTGGCGATTTCGGCCGACTCGGCGCCGCCTTCGGCGGGAACTTCTTCGGGAGCCTTTTCTGCGCCCGCAGCGACGGCCATGGCAGCCTCATCCTTCTCTTTGGGAGCGGGCACTTCTTCAGCTTCCTTCTTGGAAGACTCGGGTGCGGAGTGGCCCTTTGGCCCCCCGGTCTCACGGATTCGCCGCCAGCTGGCCCAAGCGGCGGCGGTAGTAGCCGCGATTTCCTGTTCCTTTTTCGCCATATCTTCAGTGCCTCCTGCGGCAGGTTCGGCTGGCTCCGAACTCTCCGTGATTTGCGCTGCAACCTCGCGCGCCATAATCGGCTCGGCAGGGATTTCGCTTGCCGGAGCCGGCGCCACCGTTTCGGGTTCTTGCACACTCGAAGAAACTTCTGCGGGAGCGGCAACAGCCGCCTCCATTGCGGGCTGTGGCTCTTCCTGTTTCCGTTCCGCTAATTGTTCTGCTTCTGCCTTTTGTGCCTGGGCAACCGGTTCTGGTGCGATCGGCGGGCTGGCCGTTTCCGGCTCCGCTGCCGGCACGGGAGCGAGCTCCGGTTCCGCTGCGACGCTTTCCGCAACCGGCTTCTCTTCCGTCTTGGCTTCGATCTTCGCTTCGACTTTCGCTTCAACCGCTGGCGGAGGCTCAACCACCGGCTCAGCAACCGGCTCAACCACCGGCTCCGCCGCTTGTGCCGGGGCGGGTTCTGGTTCGGCAACGGGCGGCTTCGACTCAACCACCGATGACGCCACTGTCTCAAATTCCTTTACTGCAGCTTTAATTGCTTCCGCGGCCTGAGTGGCCACACTGCTTATGGTCCGCGCTACTTCCGGTAAGAAACCTGCCGGCTCCGGTACGGGCGGCTCGGCTGCTGGCGTCTCCACCGGTGATGCCATCACTGCGACAGGCTGGCTCTCCGCAACCGGCTCTTGAGGAGCCGTGTGCGCCATCTCCGCCGCGGCCAGGGCCGCGTACGTCTTCTGCATCTCCTGTTCGAGCGAAATCGCGGCTTCTTCGGGAAGAAGCGCGACCGGAACTGCCATCCAGCGGGACGCTGCGCTCACGTACTCCGCCCCGGCTGCAGCGGCCATGGTCATCGGCTCGTTGTCTTCAGCACGAGCGCTCGAACCATTTCCTGAGCTTGGAGCGAGGGATACATAGGTCGTCCCCAGCGGAAGGGCCATAATCGCCCCGGTCAGTTCGGCGGTAGCGGGATACGGGAGACCATGAGTTCGGTGATCGGGAGCGGCTTCGCTGGGTTTGTCCGGCGTCTCGCCCTTTTCTTTTTGCCCGGCCTCTTTCTCGGCCGCCGCCTCAACTGGAGGCGCTGCCGCTTCCTTCGCCACCTCAACGGCAGGCGTCTCTGGCTTTGCCTCAACAGTGGCTGGCGTGGCTTCGGCTGACACTTCGGCTTGAGCCGCCGCTTGTGTTGCCGGCTCGATAACCAGGGGCGGCGCGACTTCCACCTCCGCCGGAGGAATTTCTGCCGGGCGAGCTTCCGCTTGGCGGCTCTCTGTGGTCGGGACTTCTGCCACGCGGCTTTCTGTCTCTGGCTTGGTTTCAGCCGTGCCCTTGATCTGGGCCGCCGCTGCGGCTAGGGCCGCAATCTCTTCCGGAGTAACATCCTTGGGCAAGTGCGGCGCCAGGGCTCCGAGATCGACTCGAGGAGCCTCCTCTTTGGCCGGTTCCGGCTGGTGCGCTACCGGGTGCTCGACCGTCGTCCGCAGGTCCTTGTTGACCGGGTTATAGAACCCGGGATCATCCACGGTTTCCTCTTCCGCGGCTTTCCCCTTTTTCTTCTTGGAAGGAAACGCAATGCGGCTCTTCCAACCGGAATCCTCATTCGGATCGGCATCCATCGTCTTGTCGTAGCGGCCCTCCTCGACGGCGGCGATGGCGCGCGCAAAACGCCCCGGTTTGGGGGCTTCCGGCCGGGGCACAATCTTGTCTTCCAGCTTGCTCAGGGCACTCAGTAACTCGGTGGCTTCAAAGGGTTTCACGATGAAGGCATCGGCCCGCGCCCGCTTCGCCTCTTCCGGCTTAAAGGGCTCCAGTTTGCCCACCGTCAGCAGGATCGGAATGCGCGCCGTCTCATTCACTTCCTTGAGGCGCTGGCAGACTTCCAGCCCGCTATAGCCGGGCATGTAAACATCCAGAATAATGATGTCGGGCTTGGCTTCATTGACCTTTTTCAGCGCCGCCGATCCGTTATTGACGGTGACCACTTCGTAGCCCGCATCGGCAAGGATCTTTCGCCCCATATTCTGGGCGGTTACGCTGTCATCGGCGAGCAGTATCTTCCGGGCCAAAGGTTTTCCTCTGCATGAGGGGAGATACCGCGAAGGTAACCCGATAGCCAGCCTAAGTCAATGACGCAGAAGGGAGGTAACAGGTTACTATTGGTCAACACCGACCGAGGTGCCCGAGGCCGGAAAGTGCCTCTCCCGGGCACACGGGGTCCTGCAAATCCGGACGGATCTCGACCAAAACGCCCTTTTTCATGTAACCTTTGCCATCTTCCACGCGTCCAGCCGGGACATACTTCTCCGCGGGCTGCCCCACCCGGAGCCTGTCCTGAGCGAAGTCGAAGGACGGTTTTCGAAGGGTGGGCACCACGAGGGGGACTGAAGCGATGACTGAATCCCAACTCCGGATGGCTGATGGCTGAGAGCTGACAGCTAAAACGGAACGATCTTCCTCAAGCCCTTCTTTTTTTTCTTCTTGCTGCTGGAAATCTCCTGGTCGCTGGCCGGCGTGTTGTCGGCACTGGCCGAGGCGGAAGACGACTGCCCCTGCTGAATTTCGTTCATTTGCGGCGGCGGAGGAGGCAGCGCCTGATCACCCGCATTGTCAACCGGCTTCAGTTCATTGGAGTCGGCGGGCACATCGGGTTTCAGCTCATTCTCGTCAGCCGCGGCCGGCTTTGTGCCTCCGGAAACGGCAGGCTGCCCAAACGGCTGGCCCGGCGGTGGAGTCGTGCCGGCTGCCGGCTCGGTCGCGGCCGGTTGCTCTGGCTTCACGATGGTCAGCCCCAGGTCATTCTTGCCCGGCGGTGCCATCGCGCCGAGCGCCTCGTTCTGGACTACCCTGTTCGGGCTCACCGGCTCCGGATCCACCAGCGACGGTTCGCCTACCTTGGCCGCCGCCGTCACGTCCGGCCCTCTTTTCACGAAGCCCATCATCTTTTGCACCGTGGTGGGTTCGCGGCGGCTGGCGTCCTCAGCCTTATTCAGCGCCAGCGCAGCTTTGGTCGCGCGCGGGATCGGCTGGTGCAAAGCCGCCAGGCGCTTCTTGGCGTCGTCGGCGCGATCCATGATGGGATAGCGCGTCAGAATTCTGTCGTACTTTTCGGCCGCCAGTTTGGTCAGCTCTTCGCCATAGCGTGCCTTTACCGCTTCGGTTGTGCAACCTCGCGGCAGGCCATGCGCGTCGCAAGTCGGGGCGTTGCGCAGGCGCGCCATCTGTCCCTCATAATTCTGCCCCAGCAGATACAGCGCCTCATCGACGCGGCTGTAAAGTGGATACTTGTCCACCAGCGATTGCAGGCGTGCGATGGACGCGGGATACGATTCACGCAAATAGTAGAACCGCCCGATCTGGAACTCGCGGTCGGCCAGCACTTCCTGCACTTCCAGCAAGCGCTGCTTGGCCTCGGGCACCAGCTTGCTGTCGGGAAACTGCAGAATCATCTTGCGGTATTCGTCTTCGGCGCGCTTGGCGTGAGTGTAGTCGCGGTCGGATTTCTCCATCTGCTGATAATGAATGTTGGCGATTTTCAGCTGCGCTTCCGCGGCTTCCGGCATGTTGGGGAAGAACACGATGAAATCGCTGTACTCCTGCTCCGCCTGGGCTAACGATGTCGCGCCCCCCTCGGCATACCAGGAGTCGCCCACCGCCAGCTTGGCGCGGGCCACGAACTCAGAGTCGGGATAGGTATTGATCAGGGTCTGCAGCGTCAACCGCGCCACGTCGAAACGGTTGTGCTTCATGGCGTCCATGGCCTTGTCGAACAGGACCTTATCCGGCTGCTTGGTGCCGATGTTGGCCAGCGGGTTGGCTGATTTCTTGTTGGTGCAAGCGGCCGTGAACGCCAGCAGCATGCCCAGCACCACCATCCATGAAATTCGACGTGACATAGAACCTCGGGAATTTCCGATTGCCAATTTCCGATTTACGATTTGAGATCAGTCAGGTTTTGCAATCGGCAATCGAAAATCGGCAATCGAAAATCAATTCAGACTCTCTGCAGCGCCGCTTCCGTCGCCGCCTTCAGCAGCGCCGCCGCATTCTTGCTTGGATCGCCGTTGCCGAACACCGCGTTGCCCGCCACCAGAATTTCCGCCCCGGCGCGGACCACATCGGCCACGGTTTCGAGCGCCACCCCGCCATCTACTTCGATGCGGTAATTCAGCCCGCGTTGGCTGCGAATCTCGGCCAGGCGGCGCATTTTGTGCAGCGTGGACGGAATAAAGGGCTGGGCGCCAAAGCCCGGATTCACCGACATCACCAGCACATAGTCTACAACGTCAAGCACTTCCGCGAGCGTCTCGACCGGCGTCGCCGGGTTGATCACCACCCCGGCCAGGCAGCCGTGATCCTTGATGTGGTGCAGCGTGCGGTTCAGGTGCCGGCAGACCTCCTGGTGCACGGAAATCCAGTCCGCGCCGGCGTCGGCAAAAACCGGAATGAACTCGTCGGGATGCTCGATCATCAGGTGGCAATCGAGCGGCAACCTGGTCGCCCGCCGCAGCGATTTCACCACCGGCGGCCCGATCGTCAGATTGGGAACAAAGTGCCCATCCATGATGTCCACATGGATGACCGTCCCGCCGCCTTCACCGGCGGCGCGCACTTCTTCGCCCAGCCGGGAGAAATCCGCAGACAGAATGGATGGTGCCAGTTCGATCACAGAACCTCGATCACAGAAACCTGGGTCTCAAGATCTGAAGATTTCACGCAGGAAATCGCTTCCCGAAATTCTAACACGCGGCATGCGTCTGGCGCGGGCGCCCGCCTTCGATGTGGCGCGGGCACTCCCTTCGACTCGCTGCGCTCGCTCAGGGGAGGCTCTGCCCGCGAGGCTCTTGTGCTCCTGAACCCGGTCTCAACCCGGTGCGCGACGCCCCAGCCATCAGTTCTGTGAAGCTGCCCCGGCGCCGGTCTTTTTCGGTGGCTCCTTTTCCATTTCCTGGACTTCCTGCTGCATCCTCCCCTGCCACTGCTGCCCATACTTGGTCATGATAGGGATCATCGCCTGCATGGCCTCGGCTGTGACCGCGGGCGACTGCTCCAGGAACTTCTGACCGACCGGCGAGGAATAGAACGCATTCAGGGCCTCGATGTCGCCGTGGGTGAAGTGCTTCTGGTAAGCCGGAACCATCGCCTGCATGATCTCGTCGAGTGGCATGTTTTTCATCATCTCATCCATCATTTTGTCCATTCGCAACTCGAAGTCTGGCGGCAGCTTATCTTTTTCTTTCACGTACTGTTCGTGGTACATCTGGTGCATCGGCTTCAGCATCGCCTCCATCGTCCTGCGCATCGTGTCGTGGGATCCCATGGTCCTGAGGAGCAGAATTACGTCGTCTCTGGAGGCCGGTTCTTCAGCGGTTTGGGCAAAAGCGGGAACGACAAAGGCGAGACACGCCAGGGCGATCAGGACTGGTTTCATAACAGCCTCCACAATCACAACAGCGTATCCTACGGGCCGCTCGTAAGCTACGACTTTGTCGGGTGCCCCGTCTGCCTTCGCGGCTCGGCCCGTGTTACCCTCGTCCCGCGTGCTCTGGTTCACCCAATTCGCACCAGCGGCCGGCTCCGTGGCTGCGTTCTTTCTGTGGGGCGCGTCTGACTTTGCCGGAGGATACGGCTCGCGCCGTGCCAACGCCTTCACGCTCACCGCGTTCTCCCACATCTGCGCCTTCGTCCTCATGCTGGCCATCGCGCTCGGACAGCACGGCACTTTCCCTTCCCGGGCCAGCATTTTGTGGGCATTACTAGCGGGCGCGATCGGAGGATTCTCCCTCGCCCTCTTCTATCGCGCCCTGGCTTCTGGACAGATGGGCCTGACCGCTCCGATCGCCGCTCTGATGGGCGCGGCCATTCCCGCGCTGGCCGACATCGCCATGGAAGGCGCACCGCGCCGTTGGACCATCGTCGGATTTGTGCTGGCCATCGTGGCCATCTGGCTGATCACGCGCCCGGAGCCACGCGGTGAAAACGACGCCTCCGGCCGGCCCGAAGGTGTCGCCATGGCAGCCCTGGCCGGCGTGGGATTCGCCGCCTTCTACCTCTGCATTCACCAGGCACATGGCTCGGCAACGTGGCTCGCCGTCGCCTCCCGTGTAGGTTCGTTCACCACCACCGCCGTGGCCGTCGCCGTCACCCGCGCTTCCCTCGCGCTCGATCGTCCCCGTGTCGCTCTCGGCATGGTTGCCGGATTTCTCGACATCACCGCCAGCACTCTGTTCATTTACGCCAGCCAGCGCGGACGCCTCGATGAAGCCGTGGTCATCACTTCGCTCTATCCCGCGGTGACCGTCCTGCTGGCGCGCCTGGTCCTCAAGGAACATTTCAGCCGCTGGAGGTTGGTGGGCCTGCTCGCCGCCCTGGCCGCCGTGCCGCTGATCGCTGCGGGATAAGCTGTTCTCGCGACTCTGCAATATTCCTTATTCTGGAATATGGAACATATTGACCTGTAGTGCTATACTTACACACAATAACTATGAATTCCATATTCTGGAATATAGAATAACAATGTCTCTTCATCCCCAAGACGTGGTCGTGGTACTCAAGCTCATTGCCAACCGCAGTGCTGGCAAGCGGGGAACTTATGCCGAACTGGGCAAGGATCTGTTCATGAGTGCTTCACAAGTGTTTCGATCGGTTAACCGCGCCGAAACCGCGCATCTGCTAAGCGCTCCTACGATTCCTCCTCCTCCCGAACTTGGCGAGGAACCACCACGGGTATGGATGTGGCCCAATAACAACAACCTTAAAGAGTTCCTGATCCACGGCGCGAAATATGCCTTTCCGGTTCAACGAGGCGGACCCACGCGCGGAATCCCGACCGCGGAAGCGGCTCCCCCGCTCAAGGAACACTTTGCCCAGGATTTCCCGTTGCCTCCTGTCTGGCCGCACGCGGCAGGCCCGTTTCGCGGCATTGCGTTTTCCCCGCTTTACAAGAATGTTCCCCAAGCGGCCCTGCGAGACCTCAAACTCTATGAACTCCTCGCCCTGGTAGATGCCATTCGCGAAGGACGCGCGCGCGAACGCGAGATTGCGATCCGCGAGCTGACCCTGAGAATTGACTCCCGGTGAACATTCCTCCATCGAACCCGAATCTCGCGCGCCTCGCGGCCGCCGCCAAGAAGCTCGCGCCTTTGCTCGACCAGATCGTATTCGTCGGCGGCTGCGTAACTGGACTGCTTCTGACCGATCCCGCCGCCGCTCCGGTTCGGCCCACCCTCGACGTGGACGCAATTGTTGCGACCGGGTCGTACGCCGAGTTCACGGCCCTGGAGAACCGCCTGCGCGAACTTGGCTTCCACCAATCTCATATAGAAGGCGCCCCGGTCTGCCGCTGGCTGAGTGGAGATTTGATTCTTGATCTGATGCCAATCGATCCCTCGATTCTTGGCTTCAGCAATCGCTGGTATCGTCCCGCACTAGAGGCCGCACAGAGCGTGAGAATTGACGATTGCGAAATCCGGCTCATCACGGCGCCATACTTTCTTGCCACGAAGTTGGAGGCGTTTCATGGCCGGGGCAATCGGGATTACCGGATGAGTCGCGACCTGGAGGACATCGTAACCATCATTGATGGGCGCCCAGAACTCGTAGAAGAAGTCTCCGTTTCTGACTCTGAACTTAGGCAATATCTCAGCGACGAGTTTCGGTTGTTGTTGTCCAATCCTGAATTTCGCGATGCACTGCCCGGACACTTGCTGCCGGATTCGGCCAGTCAGCAGCGACTCAGCCTCATTCTCGGGCGAATCCGTCAGATAATCACATTGAGCGGTGAAAGCGATGCCACTACTTGAAATCCGCAACCTGACGAAAATCTTTCCCCACGCCGAATCCCCGTTTGGCGGGAAGGCTGGCGGCGGGTCGGGAAGAGAAGTTCGCGCCGTGGACGACGTTTCGCTCGACATTCATTCCGGGGAGACGCTCGGCCTCGTGGGCGAATCGGGTTCGGGCAAGAGTACGCTCGGCCGGCTGATTCTGCGCCTGATCGAGCCCACCTCCGGCACGATCCGTCACGAAGGACGCGATCTGCTGGCTGCCAGTGGCAGCGAGATGCGCCGTTTGCGCCGCCACCTGCAGATCATCTTTCAGGATCCCTTTGCCTCGCTCGATCCGCGCTTCCGCGTGGAACAGATCATCGCCGAGCCGCTGATCGTTCATGGGGACTCGTGTGGGGACAGCCGCCCTCGGCTGTCCGGTCGAGCGAAGCTCGACGGCGGAGATCCTCACCTTGAAGGCCCGGGTGCCCCGCTCCTATCGCGTTCTTTGCGACAAGGTGGAACCAAGAAAGACGATATCCGCGCCCGCGTCGTTGAACTCCTCCGCGCCGTCGGCCTCGACGAATCCGCGCTGCGCCGCTATCCCCACGAATTTTCCGGCGGACAGCGCCAGCGCATCGGGATCGCCCGTGCTCTCGCCCTGCGCCCGAAATTCATCGTGTGCGACGAGCCCGTCTCCGCGCTTGACGTAAGCGTGGGCGCGCAGATCGTCAATCTGCTGGCCCAGTTGCAGCGCGACTTCGGCCTGACCTATCTTTTCATCGCGCACTCCATGCCAGTCGTCCGCTATCTCTCGACTCGCATCGCGGTCATGTATCGAGGAAAAATCGTCGAAGTAGGAGACACCGCCCAGATCACCGAACGCCCGCAGCACGCCTACACCCGCAGCCTGCTCGAGGCCACACCGGAACTTGTGTAGGGGCGGACGCCCTCGTCCGCCCGGACGAGCACTGCATTGAGCGGCCATGCCATACTCTTGCCATGTCCCAGCCCGGCCGCGCCCGTGACGTAGTTGAGCTGATTCTCGGCTACGGGCTGATCGTGTTCGTGATCTGGATGCCCGACCACCCGCAGCGCATCCTCTCGCCGGTGGTGCTGGTGGCGACTCTCGCGGTCGTGCTGGCCCGCGGTCCGAGCCGCGACGAACTCGGCTTCGGCCGCCGCGGCCTTCTGCCTTCGCTCTGGATCGTTCCCGCGGCCGTCGTCCTCTCCACCGTGAGCGTGCTTCTGGCAAAAAGGCTCGGAACCTTCCATCCTGTCTCCGACAGCAACGTAAAGCACGTCACCGGCTACATCCTTTGGACGCTCTACCAGCAGTTTCTGCTGAATGACTATTTGCTGCCCCGGCTTACCGGTGTTTTCGGCAGCGAGGCGCTGGCGGCGTCCACGGCTGCGATTTTGTTCGCCGGCGCGCACCTGCCCAGTCCCTGGCTCACCCTGGCCACGTTGGTTTGGGGAGCGGTTTCCTGCCTTCTGTTCCGCCGCTACCGCAACCTCTACGCGCTCGGCCTCGCCCAGGGACTGCTCGGCCTCTGCTTTGCCGTCTGCGTGCCCGACGCGCTCCACCACCACCTGCGCGTGGGATTGGGATATTTGCGCTACCGCGGGACGCCGCCAGTTCGCTGACATAGGCTAGTGGGGTGTCGCAGTGAAAGCGTTAGCGGCGAGCCATGAGGGTACGCCTCGCTGTGCTCGGCGGGTCGGACGAATGCTTCCGCCCCTACATCGCCCGCGGTAACGCTCTCTTTGCGAAGTCCACTAGTGCGCGGCTGTCACTGCGGGTCAGTGGTGACCAGCGGCAAGAGCCAGCGTAGTGTCCCGCAAATTCGCGGAAGAGATACCCTCCCAGGGCAAAGTTCATAGGCTTTGTGTCATTCGCGCCTTCTTCGCGGTTCAAGGTTTTGTCCCCCTGCCCCCTGACCCCTGCTTCTAGAACCACCACGACCACAGCCAATCCACGCAGGTGTGGGTGATGGCGGAAGCCGGCACGCGGCGCCGCTCGCGCCAGGCGCGGCCATAGAAGATTCCCGCAATCGAAGCCAGAACTACGTACCGCCAGTTGAAATGCACACCGACTGGATTCCGTTTGTTGAAGTGCGCCAGCCCGAACACCACCGACGCGATCCCGAGCGCCCAACGCCGTCCCACCCGCCGCTCCAGAAAATTCTGCATCCAGGCGCGGAAGAAAAGTTCTTCCGGAACCGCCGTAACCAAAAAGATGTAGATCCAGGTCAGCGCGGCCTTCCACACCGCGGGCCAATTGGCATGCGCATGGATGAATCCCAGCGCCAGTCCCAGCAATAAAACGATGGGCGCAAAGAACGCAAGTTCGCGCAGGCCGGTTTTCGCATCCGTCCACTTGAAGTGAAAATCAAATCCTGCCCCGTCCAGTTGCCGCACCGCCATAAATCCATACAGCCCCATGTCGACGAGCAGCAGTTCATTCAGAGCACGCAACCCGGCCGGCCAGGCGGATTCGAACCAGCGCAGGTCCACCGCCAGGCCCAGCACCAGCAGAATCAGCGCGTCGCGCCAGTTGCCGCGGCGCTCCGGGTCTCGCTCCGCCGCCTGCCCCAGCAGCCACGCCAGCCACACCGGCAATCCGGCATAGAGCGCAAACCACTGCCATTGGAATATGTGCTGCGAAAGCGCCACCAGCACGTAGGGCAGAACCAGAAGCGCGGGAACGAGTGTCCTCACCACGGCCGGCCAGCGCTCGACTGTTCGCGCGGCGCGGTCGGCGGCCATGCCAAACCATGCCGCCACGGATAATTCCGCTACCAGCGCCACAATCGCCGACGGCGTCACATTCTGCATTGGGAAATCTTACGGCATCGCCTGCTTTTGCATTTCTGTAATTTCCCTTCGCGAAGGCGTCATCCCGAAGCGCCGCGCTCTTACCGGCGGCGCGAGGGATCTCCCTCGAGACGTTCGCCTGCCGGGGAGATCCTTCGCTCCGCCTCGCTTCGCTCGCCCTCGGCTCAAGCCGAGGGTCTACCAGACGGCTTCGCTCAGGATGACACCTCTTGTCTCGCCGCTCCTCTCCGGCTAGAATTCCTCGGAATCTTTCTTAGGAGGCATTCATGGCCGCCGCTCCGGTCCCGCCCGCTTCGCCTGCTCCCACGCCCGAGCCCGCACCGCTTTCCCAAGGCGCCCGCATCATCGATACGTTTATCGCACCCTCGAAAACGTTCACCGATCTGCGCCGCAGCGCGTCGTGGTGGGCGCCGTGGCTTCTGCTGTCAATCGTCTCGGTAGCCTTCATCTACGTTATCGGAAAACAGATCGGTTTCGAGCAGATCACGCGGAACCAGATCGCGCACTCTTCGCGCGCCGATCAGTTCGACAAGCTCCCCGCCGACCAGCAGGCCAGACAAATTCAGCTTTCCGTCAAGATCATCAAGGTCTTCGCATACGGGAACCCACTGATGCTTTTGTTCTACATCCTGCTTATGACCGTTGTCCTGTGGGTCACCATCAAGGTCGGCGCCGGAGGCGACACTCCGTTCAAAACCGCCTATGCCATCATGATGTACGCCAGCCTTCCCGGAATCATTGGCGGCATCCTCGGCATTATTTCGCTGTACGCCGGCGTCAATCCCGAGGGCTTTGACATCAACAATCCCGTGGCCACGAATCTGGCCTACTATCTCGATCCTGAGACCACCGGCAAGTTCGTGCGCGGGATGGCGTCCTCTCTGGATGTGTTCAGCATCTGGACGATCGTGCTCATCGGCATCGGCTTTGCCTCGACCAGCAAGGTGAAGCGTTCGACTGCCATCATCATCGTCGCGGTTTGGTATCTGGTCTACAAACTGGCGACTTCAGCGCTCGCGTCGTTGTAGAAAAGAAATTCCACAGAGCCGGCTGCCCCACCCATTCGACTACGCTCAGGGCAGGCTCTGCGCGCTTTTCGAAGGGTGGGAACCACTGCGTCCTCTGCGGTTTTGGTCTGACAGTGGAGGATCCCTCGCGCTCCCCGCCCCGCCTGAGTAAAATGGGACCGCCACACCCGGAGGCTTCCCATGAAACGCGCACTCGTTGTTCTTCTGCTTTTCGCCGCAACCGCGGTTCTGGCGCAGGACAAAAATCCGGTGACTTCGGTCGTCCGGGAAATTCTCCCGCGCCAGCAAAAGAACCTGGTCGCCGCGGTCGAGGAAATGCCCGCCGACAAGTTTGCCTACAAGCCCACCGAGCAGCAGATGACCTTCGGCCACCTCGTCCTGCACATCGTGCAGTCGAACAATTATCTGTGCTCGAAAATCGGCGACCTGCCTGAGGTCAAGGCCGCCGTGCCGCTGAAGGAAACCGACGGCAAGGACAAACTGGTCGAGGCGCTGAAGGCGAGTTTCGACTTCTGCACCACCGCCCTCAACAAAGTGGATGACTCCAAGCTCTCCGACGAAGTGGAACTGTTCGGCGGCCACAAAGGCGCGCGCGCCTTCGCCCTGATCGCCCTCACCAACGACTGGGCCGACCACTACAGCTCGGCGGCCATGTATCTGCGCCTCAGCGGCCTGCTTCCGCCCACGGCGCAGCCCAAGAAGTAGCCGCCAGCGGCCGCCGCGCAGTCGAATCGAATGGGGTTGGGCAGAAGACGGCTTGAGGTCCCCCGGCTCCTTCCCCGCGCCGCTGATTCGGGTCAATGCGTGTTATCGGGATTTTGCGCCAAGTATCCGACGATTGCGGTCACCGAATTGGAGAATGCGTGGCGAATTGGTCAGACGGGCTGACGACCAACATGGTGTGAACGTGCAAGTCTTGCTCCCCCCAGCATTCCCACCGTTCAGGCTGCTTGAAAACCACAAAGGCGGAGACAACAGCAAACGATAGGCGCCCTGTTTTCACAACACCGGGCGGGGGCCGATTCAGTTCGATCCGTCACTCGAACTGGCCGCCTGCAGGACGGCTTCAGGCGCATCGAATTGCAGGGGCTGGTTGTAATCGGTGTAGGAATAGTGGCCGACGTCATCGGTGGTCATCTCGTAGGGCAGATGATCTTCCAGTCCGATGCACACCGAGCCTCTCTGGCCCGAGGTGGCGGAGTGCATAGAGAACTTCCAGTCCTGGCAGCGGACGCCATTGACCGTTTTCTTGTCGCCCTTTCCAAACGTGGCGCTCCTGAGCATCGCCCTGATATTCGGCAGCAGATCGCGAAGGGTTCCTTGTGCAAGGTTGTCGCAATACCAACTGGCTGAATATTGCACGGACGTATATTTGGTCTGCTCCCAGGATCCGTCGCTATTGCGCGTGTACTTCTGGTCGCTGCGCACCAGAAAGATATCTTCTGTCATTTCCACAGGATTGGCGCCCATTTGCAACTCTGTTGATCGCTTGTGGACGATGCTCCGGTTGCAATCCACCTCCCAGAGCCTTTCTGCATGCTGGGTGCTCGGCGTGCTCCCGACGTACGTTCCGCGGAAGCTCTTGACCTGCTCGGTCGCATCCAGCATTTTCTGAAACTCCGCGTCCCCGTTTTCTGGGGTCAGGACGTAGTCCATTCCCCAAATGAACAGCCCGGCCAGCACAATCGCGCCAATCCAAAAGAAGAGACGGCTACCCATAATAAAGTCCTTTCCCCCAGCGCCTTCCCGCCTAGGTTAGTCGACAGAGTTGACGCGTGAAAGTTACTGACGTGCCTGACAGGGGCGGGTGGTCCGCACTTCCACCGGGGGAATTGCGAACCGGGTGCTTCGACACGCGCAGATCGGGCAATTCCCAGAGGTCTTAGGGGGGTGTCTTGATGAGTGAAATCGGGGATATTACGCCAAATGACTTCTACGCTTGGCTTTCTTGTCTTCGGAGATAAGGTGTCATCGAGTCACAAACACGTTCGAGTTGACGCCGTAGCTGACAAGTTTAAGACCGCTGCCCGCTTTTCTCCACGTAAATGTTTCAACGGCATTCCCCTGATCATATGTGCTTTGGTAGGTGACCGTTATGAATGTGCCGTTGGTCGTGGAGGCCACGGAGATGTTTGTGCGAGCGAAACCACGCGATGGACCCAGCTTTGAATGGACACCCGCAAGGAATTTCGTTGTCTCGTCATGGTTCGCGGAGTTCTGGAATGCTTCGTCAGAATCACGCAGAATATCGCCATACGCCTGCGAGTCTAGTTGCGAATGGAAGTGGCGCACCGCATCATCCGAAAGCCGCGCACCAGCGCGCATACCGGACTCGCACTGCCACATGAAATAGCCGATCACCAGAACAGTTGCAAGGAGCGACAACTTCAGTGATATACGCCTACGCTTTGTCTGGGCAGAATAGTTGTCGAGAGGAACGTGGGGCGTGACAGATTCTTCCATTCGTGGCTCCCATCACAACCGACTATTCTAGTTGGAATCGGGAAGTGTCTGCGTAACTTCTGTTATCAGGCGTTTGCACTCATGGACTCTCGCGACTTAGAACCAGTCGCTACGGTAGGCGACCCACCAGGCGATGAAGATGATGGGAATCGTCGCGCCCAGAGCCCACCGGAACGGCAGCAGGAAATCCGCCAGCAGACCCAGAAGCATAAAGACCATCCAGAAGATTTTTCTCTGCATCGGAAGATTGTACTGAGGTTTGTCGTTGACAAACTCGGGCGATCCCGCTCGTCGACGAATTCCCCGACGAGTTCCGGCGCTACGCCAATGGTTGCCGGGTGCCCCACCCTTCTCGGTTTTCGAAGGGTGGGTACACGCTATTTGATCTGCACCAGTTCGTTCGCGCCAGCCGCAGCCGGAATCGCCGGCGCCGGCCGCTGCGGATCGCGCCACGAATCAAAAATCGAGACCTGATGCACGCATGACACCGTGCAGTGCGGCGCGCACGATTTCTCGGTCAGATATTCGCGCCGCAGATCGTCGCGCGTATAGGTCGCGAGCGGCACGCCCGGATATCCCCGCTGCTGCGAGCAGTAGTGCACCAGCCCGTCTTCGCAGATGTAGAGATATCGCCCGCCCGCGCGGCAGCGCCAGTCGTTCGGCACGCCCTTGGCAATGTTGTCCTGAAACGCGTTGACCCGGGTGAAGCTCGCTTTTTCGAGCGCCTGCATGGCGTGGTAGATGCGCCGTTCTTCTTCGCCCAGAGGCTGCAGCTGCCCGCTGCCGTCGTGAATAATGCCGATGGTCGAGCTGAACCCGAGCTCGACGGCGCGTTTGCCGATCACCAGCGCGTCCTGCGGATGCGTGATTCCGCCGCCCACCACGGAATTGATGTTCACGTGAAAGTCGGCATGTTCGCCCAGCAGTTGCAGTTTCTTGTCGAGCACTTTCAGGCTTTTTTTCGACACCTCGTCCGGATTCACGTTGTCGATCGAGATCTGCAGCCACTCGAGGCCGGCGCGGTTCAGCCGCTGGATTCTTTCCGCCACCAACAGGTACCCGTTCGTGATCAACCCGGCGATCATCCCGTTGGCGCGGATGCGGCGAATGACGTCGTCGAGTTCGGGATGCATCAGCGGCTCGCCGCCCGAAATCGTCACCACCGAAGTGCCCAGCTCGCCCAGCTTGTCAATGCGGCGATGCATCTCCTCGATCGGCACCGGCTTCGAAAAATCATCGAACTCGTTGCAGTAGGTGCAGGCCAGGTTGCAGCGCCGCATCGGGATAATGTGCGCCAGCAGCGGATGCTCGGTCGAAGCCAGCGCGCGCGCCATCATCGCCGCCCCGCGCACGTTGCGGTGCAGGGCTTTCGCCTGCCGGCGCAGAGTTGTGAATATGCTGGGCATGATGAGAATGTTTTTCTATTACAGCACAGCGAGGCTTCGTATGCACCGCCAGGAGGGGCCTCCTGACGATTTCCCATGGTGAACGGCGATTTTTGTCAGTGGGCCGGAGCTCACTTCCGTCTCCTTTTGGCGCGGTTCTCAGTCCAATGCGTCCCGACAGATCGGGCAACCGTGGAAGAGCGGCGCTTCAGCGCCGCGTAGCAATGATCCTACGATTCCGGGCTTCAGCCCTGGTGGAGCCGCACAATCGCCACGCAGGGGCAGCCGCCGAGCTTCGCTCGGCCGGACAGCCGAGGGCGGCTGTCCCCACAAAGAACGCTATCCCTCCACCGCTTTTCTCACCGCGGCGCGCGCCAGAATCCGCGTCGAATCGAGCACCGGCAGCGGCGAAGATTCCGGCGTGACCAGCAGCGGAATCTCGGTGCAGCCGAGAACCACCGTGTCGCAGCCTTCGTCTTTCATGACGCGAATGACTGCAACGAAATACTCCAGCGAACTCTGCAGGAATATGCCATTGACCAGTTCGTCGAAAATGATCTGGTTGATGCGCTCGCGCCGCTCCGTGCCGGGGATGCGCTGTTCCATACCGGCCGCTTTCAGCGCGTCGCGATAAACCGGACCTTCCATCAGATAGCGCGTGCCCAGCACGGCCAAGCGCTTCGCCTGGCGGCACTGCGCTTCCCGCGCCACTTCCCGCGCGATGTGCAGCCACGGACGCGGCGAGCGGTGCTCCACCAGATCAAATGCCTGGTGAATCGTGTTGTCCGGGCAGATGAGGAAGTCAGCCCCGGTTTTCGCCAGCTTCTCGGACGACGCGAGCATCAAGTCAGCCACGCCCGCCCAGTCGGCGGCATCGACGCGCCTCATGTATTCGGCCAGCGAGTGGGAATGCAGCGAGACCTCGGGATGGTCGTGCCGGCCGAGTGCCTCGGCTCCTTCGAGCGAAATGGTGCGGTAGCAGAGCGCGGCTCCTTCGGTGCTGCAGGCGACAATGCCGATGTGTAGCATCAGGGATCAGGGATCAGGGGCCAGGGGTCAGTTGCCAGTCTGGTCTGAGGTCTGGGGCCTGCGGTCTGAGGTCCAATGTCTGAGGTCCGGTCCAGCTCTTGACTCCCTGCCTAAGACCTAACACCTGGTACCTAAGACCGAGTCAGCTTACGAGTGCTTGTCCGGCTTCGGCCACGCGACTTGAAGCACGATAGCGATCACGACGACCAGCAGGAGAAGCGCGAGCTGAGGATGGGCCGGCCAGATCCTGCGCGTGATGCCGAGCCACCACGCCAGCATGCCCGCAATCGTCGCAACTACGGAAACTTTCAGAGTTTTCATGGCTGGATCACAACTCGGCCACAGATCGCCTGGTGAATCTTACAACATCCCGGGTGGCTACCGTGCCGCGGCCGCATCGAACAAGCCCAACAGCTCGACTTTCTTTTCCGCGGGCAGAAACGACGCTTCAAATGAATTCCGCGCCAGCTCCCGCAAGTGCTCATCGGTGAACCCGAAAGTCTCCTGCGCCAGCTGGTATTCGCGCACCAGCGTGGTGCCGAACAGCGCCGGGTCGTCCGTGTTCAGCGTGATCATCACGCCCTGGTCAAAGTAAGCCTTGGCCGGATGCTCGGCGATCGCCTTGCAGACTCCCGTGCGCAGGTTGCTGGTCAGGCAAATTTCGAGCGGAATCTGCCGGTACGCCAGTTCTTCAACCAGGTCCGGGTCCTGCGCCGCGGTCAGGCCGTGGCCAATGCGCTCGGCGCGCAGGTTGAGGGCTCCCCAGATCGACTCCGCCGACGCCGTCTCTCCCGCATGCGCCGTGAGCCGCAAACCGTTATCGGCGGCGTATCCGTAGACGCCGCGGAAAATTTCCGGCGGCGCCTTCTGCTCGTCCCCGCCAATGCCCACGCCGATCACGTTGCGATCCTGGTAGCGCACCGCCAGCTCGAAGACCTCCTGCGCCTGCTCCACGCCGAAGTGGCGCGTGGCATCGAAGATCCACAGCAGCGACACGCCAAAGTCGCGGGTCCCGCGGCTGCGTCCGCGTTCCAGGCCTTCGAAAATGGCGGCGAAATCCTGCTTGCGGTAAAGGCACACGCCCACCGCAACATAAACTTCAGCGTGCAGCACGTGTTCTTCCTTCAGCCGCCGCATCAGCCGGTGCGTGATGAACTCGTAGTCGTCCGGGCCGCGCAGGTGCGCGCTCACTTCTTTGAACGCCATCAGAAAACTTTGAAAATCGTCGTACCGGTAGAGCGCCTCGGTTTCGGCGAGCGTGGCGCGATCGCCGTGGCGCTGCCGCAGTTCAAACAGCGTTGCCGGCTCGACCGCGCCCTCCAGGTGCAGGTGCAACTCGGCCTTGGGCAGTTGGCGGATGAAGGAACTCGGCGGACGGTCTGCTGCAACGGCCATGATTTCAAATTGTAGATTGCGGATGGGAGTTTTGCGAGGGACCGGTACTGTCCCAATTTGCCTTTTTTCACCACAGAGTCACGGAGAAAATCTCGAAACCGGCAAAACCAGAGGGACGGTGTTTCTCTGTGTCTCGGTGACTCTGTGGTGAAAAACTGAATTAGGACATTACCGAGCGCCGCTGATCTTCGTCAAGACGACTCCTTCGGTTACAATCCGGTGTCCTGGACATCGATCAAAAGGAAGCTTCCATGAACCTGCAGGGCGCTCGCCGATTTCTTGCGCTGGGCCTGATCTCAATTACGGTTACGTCGGTCGCGGCGTGGTCAGCTTCAGCTCCGCAAGTGAAAACCCGCTCGGGTACAGTCGAAGGCAAGGACGATGGCAAGATCCATGCCTTCCTTGGAATTCCCTACGCCGCGCCGCCGGTTGGCGATCAGCGTTGGAGACCGCCCGTCCCCGCGGCGAAATGGAGTGGCGTGCGCAAGGCCACGGACTTCGGCGCCCACTGCATGCAGGGAAAAGTTTTCGACGACATGGTGTTTCACGATCCGGGCGGCAGCGAGGACTGTTTGACCCTGAACGTCTGGGTTCCAGCCAGGCGCTCGACAGACAAGCTGCCGGTCATGGTATGGATCTACGGCGGAGGCTTCGTCGCCGGCACCACGTCTGAAAAACGGCAGGACGGTTCTCATCTCGCCCAGCAGGGCGTCGTCGTGGTTTCGATGAACTACCGTCTGGGTGTCTTCGGTTTCCTCGTTCATCCGGAATTAGCGCAGGAATCGGGCCACAACTCCGCCGGCAACTATGGCTTGCTCGACCAGTTGGCGGCGCTCGAATGGGTCCATGAAAACATTGCCGCGTTCGGCGGAGATCCCGGAAATGTCACCATCTTCGGCGAGAGCGCTGGATCGTTTTCCGTCAGCGCCCAGATGGCCTCGCCCCTGGCAAAAGGTTTGTTCCAGAAAGCAATCGGAGAAAGCGGCGCGGCCTTCTCCCGCAGCGGTCTTGATTTCGAGCCGCTATCGGTGCGCGAGGAAAAAGATCAAAAGCTGGTCACCGGGAAGCTGGGCGTTTCCAAATTGGCCGACTTGCGCGCTCTACCCGCGCAAAAGCTGCTCGATACCTTCTCCCCTCCACAGTCAGAAGGTTTTGATTTTGGTCCGGACATCGACGGATATTTTCTGCCCGAGCCCGCTCCGGCCATCTTCGCCGCCGGAAAACAAAATGACGTGCCGCTGCTGGCGGGCTGGAACCGCGACGAAGGCAGCTTCGACATCGTCTCCGCTCCGCAGAAGCCGACCGCCGAAAGCCTCAAAGCCGGGGCGGAAAAAGAATTTGGCGACAAGGCAGCGGAGGCCCTGAAGCTCTATCCTACCGATACCCCGGAGCACGTCCTGCGTTCGGCGCTGGATTTTGCGGGCGACCAGTTCATTGCATTCTGTACTTGGGAATGGATCGAGGCGCAAAGCAAAACCGGCAAGCAGCCCATCTACCGCTACCGCTTCGACATGGCGCCGACGCCCTCCAATCCGAACGCGCCGCGGCTGGGGGCATACCACTCGGCCGAGATCGAATATGTTTTCGGACAGCTCGATTCGAAGACCGATGTAACCTGGCGTCTGGAGGATCGTCAGCTGAGCGAAGAAATGCAGAAGTATTGGGCGAACTTCGCGCGCTCGGGAAATCCCAACGGCCCCGGTCTGCCGCACTGGCCGGCGTATACCTCAGCCGATGGCTGGCCGGTGATGTTTCTGAGCGACGAACCCTCCGCGCATAAAGACGATCTGCGAGACCGGTATCTGTTCTTGTCAGCCGAGTGGGCGAAGTAGGGCGGACAGGGCGCGTCCGAATGCAGAGGTCCCTTCGGCAAGCTCAGGGCAGGCTCTTCGCTGCGCTCAGGACGACAACGCTTTCTGCTGATAGCTGACGGCTGATAGCTGACGGCTGATAGCTGACGGCTGCTACTTCGCGAACTCGCTGTGATGGCGGCTGTAGAAGATATAGATCAGCAGGCCCAACCCGAGCCAGATCACGAAGCGCAGCCAGGTGATGAGCGTAAGCCCGGTCATCAGTCCGCCGCACAAAATCACCGAGATCAGCGGGAACCATGGCACAAAGGGCACGCGGAAGGCGCGCTTGCGGTCGGGCTGATTGCGCCGCAGAAGAATCACGCCCAGCGAGACCAGCACGAAGGCAAACAGCGTGCCAATGTTGGCGAGGTCAGCCGCGTCCCCAATATCCACCAGCCCTGCCGGAATCCCCACGGCAAAGCAGGCGATCCAGGTGGACCAGTGCGGCGTCTTGTATTTGGGATGCACCGCCGAAAACAGTTTCGGCAGCAGGCCGTCGCGCGACATGGCATACCAGATGCGCGCCTGCCCGTACTGAAACACCAGCAACGAAGAGATCATCCCCGTCAGCGCACCAATTACGATCACCGACCGGAACAATGGGTGCACTCCCAGATATTTCATGGCATAGGCAACCGGGGCCTCGGCCGCTTCACCGGAAACGAACGTCGTGTACCTCATCATGCCCAGCAGCACGACGGCGACCCCGACGTACAACAAGGTGCAGACAACCAGCGATGCAATAATGCCGAACGGCAAGTCTTTTTGCGGATTGCGCGATTCCTCGGCCGCGGTCGAAACCGAATCGAATCCGATGTAGGTGAAGAAAACGATCGCGCCTCCGGTCACGATTCCGGCAAAGCCGGAAGGCGCGAAGGGCGTCCAGTTCGCGGGCTTCACCAGCATTCCACCGACCACCAGGAAGGTCAGGATGGCGCCGATCTTAATCGCGACCATGATGTTATTGGTCTCGGCCGATTCCTTCACTCCACGCACCAGCAGCAGCGTGAGAATAAAGACGATCAGAAACCCCGGCAGATTAAAGTAAGCGCCCGTCCACTGTCCCGAGGCCCACACGGGGCTCGCCCATTTGTCCGGCAAGTGGACGCCAAACGCCAGGAATTGCGCCTTGGTATAACCGGCAAAGCCCACCGCCACCGCGACGTTCGAGACCACGTATTCGAGAATCAGGTCCCAGCCAATGATCCAGGCGAAAATTTCGCCCAGCGTCGCGTAGGAGTACGTGTACGCGCTGCCCGCAATCGGAATCATCGACGCCAGTTCGGCATAGCACAATCCGGCAAAACTGCAGGCAATCGCCACCAGCAAAAATGAAATCGCAATGGAAGGCCCGGCCGGCGGACGCCCGTGCATGAGCGCTCCCGCGGTGCTGCCCGTGCGCAGCAGATTCACAATCACGTCGAGAGCCTGCGCATGCAGGAGGGAAGGCGCTCTGAAATACTCTCCAGCTGCTGCTGTTCCCGTCAGTATGAAAATCCCGGAGCCGATGATGGCGCCGATGCCCAGCGCCGTCAGCGACCAGGGACCGAGCGTCTTCTTCAGGCGCTGGCCCGGGGCCTCGGATTCGGAGATCAGCTTGTCAATGGACTTGCAGCAGAAAAGCTGGCGGTTGGAGGTGCGAATGCTGTTACTCGGCGGGGGCTCGGTGGTCGTGGATGGTTGTGACACGCGGTTGTGGTCTCCTGTGAAAACGGGGGTGCCCCACCCTTCGCGATTTTCGAAGGGTGGGAATCCCTAAAGGTGAGTGCTGCTTTACCGCTTCGCCTGGCCGCGGGCCATCTTCTTGACCTTGGGCTTCTTCGATCCGCGCGGATAATCGCGGGGCTTGAGCGGCTTTTCCGCCTTGCGCTTCTTGCGCGCGGTGCGGCGGGCTTTCTTACGGTCTTCCTTGCTGAGGGATTTTGTGTTTGCCATGAGTGCTTTCTTGGATCGAGAAATTTGGTAATTGTGTAATTGAGTAATTGGGTAATTTGAAATCCCGGGGAACGACCTCGCGGGGAATCAGAAATTACTCAATTACTCAATTTCCCAATTACACAATCGCTTCACGCTCTTTCCAGCTGGGCGTACTTCTCTACCAGCTTCTTCAGACCCAAGCGTGGAAATTGTACCGTAATCTTGGCTTCTTCGCCTTCTCCTTCGCGCTGGTACACCGTTCCCTCGCCATATTTGGGATGTCGAACCTTCTGCCCGGGACGGAAACCGCGCTTGCCCGTGGGCTCATCTGGCGGCGCTTTGGGCACGGTAAATTTCTTGCCGCGGCTGGCGAAAAATTCCGCAATGTTCTCGATCGAGTTGTAGGGTTTGGCGGGCGAAGAGCTGCGGGGCTTCGCCCCGCCGGACAGCCGGGGGCGGCTGTCCCCACGCAGTGCTTGCTGCCACGCCGCGCTCTGGTCCTCGTCTTCGTAGGAATAGTGGGTGCTCTCGGCATGGCGGGCCGCGGGGCTGTGCCCCGCCGGGCGGACGAGGGCGTCCGCCCCTACATGGCCTCTCATGGTTCCAAGTTCTTCGATCAACTCGATCGGGACTTCTTCCAGAAAGCGCGACGGCACGCTCGCCTCCGGCAGATCGGTCCCATAGCGGCGGCGGTAGACAGCGCGGGTCAGGATGAGTTGATTCATGGCGCGGGTCATGCCCACGTAGCACAGCCGCCGCTCTTCTTCGATGTCATCCGGCACCAGCATGGTGCGCGAGTGCGGGAACAGTCCCTCTTCCAGACCGCTGAGAAACACCAGGGGAAACTCCAGGCCCTTGGCCGCGTGCAGGCTCATCAGCGAAATCTGCGCCCGCTCATCGTAGTCGTCGGCGTCGCTGATCAGCGCGGCATGGTCGAGGAACTGCTCCAGCGTCTCGCCACGGTCGCGCGAATCCATGGCCGCGTTGACCAGTTCGCGCAGATTGTCGATGCGGGAGTAAGCCTCGGGCGTGTCTTCTGCCTCGAGCAGCTTGATGTAACCGGTGCGGTCAATCAGGAATTTCAGAATGTCAGCGGTGCTAACGGTCGGAGCAGGGAAGTCGTCCTGCGATTTCGCACTGGGCGTTTCGCTATTTGCAGTGTCTCCGCCAGTTGGTTCATGCTTCCCAAAATCCAACGCAAAATTCCCAAACTCGGCCGGATCGAACGCGGTCGCGTCGTCCACGCCGCCTGATTCGTTCGAGTCCATGTGGGGACGGCCGCCCTCGGCCGTCCGGTCGAGCGAAGCTCGGCGGGGTTCGTCCCCCTTTTCCACCGTCTCACCCGCGGATTCCTGTAGCTGCTCTGCAAACTCTCCCGCCCGCATCGCCCTCGCATCTTGAATCAACTGCTGAAAATTCTTGAGCGCAGCCAGGGCGCGCGGCGGCAAGAGTTGCCGGCGAACGGCTTCTCCAATCGCGCCCCACAGCGACAATCCGGTTTCGAGCGCCAGCCGCTCCAGGGTTTCGATCGTGCCTTTGCCGATGCCGCGGGCGGGCGTGTTGACCACGCGCAGCAGCGAAATCGAATCGTCCGGGTTCAGGATCGCCTTGAGGTACGAGATCATGTCTTTGATCTCGGCGCGCTCGTAAAACGAAAATCCCCCGACCACGTGATATTTCAGGCCATAGCGCCGCATCGCTTCTTCAAACAAGCGCGACTGAAAATTAGTGCGGTAAAGCACGGCGGCGCGCGGCGTTTCACCCCGTTCCGTCGCCTCGCGGATGTAGCGGGCGATCCAGTCGGCCGCGAACAGCGCTTCGTTCTCGCCGTCGGGCGCCTCGTAGTACCCAACTTTCGTGCCGCCCTGGCGCGACGTCCACAGGTTCTTTCCCTTGCGCCGCAGGTTGTTCGCCACCACCGCCGAAGCCGCCTGCAAAATGTTCTGCGTCGAGCGGTAATTCTGCTCGAGGCGAATAATCTTCGCTTCCGGAAAGTCCCGCTCGAATTCCAGAATGTTGCGAATGTCGGCCCCGCGCCAGGAATAAATCGACTGGTCTTCGTCGCCCACCGCGCAGACGTTGTGCCGCTCGCCCGCCAGCAGCCGCATCAGTTCGTATTGCGGACGGTTCGTGTCCTGGTATTCGTCAATCAGCAGATACTGAAAGCGTCGGTTGTAATACTCCCGCACCGCGCCCGCCGACTTCAGCAGCCGCACCGCTTCCAGCAGCAGGTCGTCGAAGTCGAGCGCGTTGGCTTTGCGCAGCTCTTTCCGGTATTCCTCGTACAAATGCGCGATGCGCTCGGTCTTGGGATCGGCCGATTGCAGGTAGAGTTCCTGCGGGTCGAGCATGTGATTCTTCGCCCACGAAATGCGCTCGGCGACGGCGCGCGGCGTGAGTTGCTTGTCGTCGAGGCCCAGACGTTTCATCGCCGACTTGATCACCGACTGCTGGTCAGCTTCGTCGTAGATCACGAAATTCTTCGTGTGACCGATCGGCGGCTGCCCCGGCACGGACGACGGAATGCGCAGCGCTTCAATATCCCGCCGCAAAACCCGCACACAAAAAGAATGAAAGGTCGAAATCACCGGCTTGGCGATGCTCAGCCCGCCCACCAGCTTCTCCACGCGCTCGCCCATTTCCCCGGCGGCCTTGTTGGTGAACGTCATCGCCAGGATGGATTCCGGCATCACGCCCAGGTTTTCGATGAGATGCGCGATGCGGTAGGTGATGACGCGCGTTTTGCCGCTGCCCGCCCCGGCCAGAATCAGCACCGGGCCTTCGGTGGTTTCGACGGCTTCACGCTGCTGCGGGTTGAGTTGGTCGAGAAACGACAATGCGGATGCGGCTCCGGGAGTCCTGATTGAATTTTACAGGGGAATCGCGGCCGGCGGGATTGAGGATTTCAGGCAATTTTCGATTGCCGATTTTCGATTGCCGATTTGGAATTGAGGATTTCAGATTGCAGATTCTAGATTGCAGATTGGGCGATGTGGCGCGGACCTGCCCTGAGCGGAGTCGAAGGCTCCCGCCCGCGAAATCAGCGGCATTCCCCAGCCGCGCAGCGGCGTAATGGGAAAGCCCGGCACGGCAGTGCCGGGTCGGTTGCCCGAAGAGAAGAACCAGTCCCGTTAGGGATGGCACATCATCGGTCGCGCAACCCAGACCGCTTGCTCGCCATCCTTTGCCAAACCCTGCCGATGTACCAAACAAGCCAAATGAACAGTGGGTACGCGAGCCAACGCACCCAGTCTGGCAGACTTAGGTGGAGCACATTTGGCCTGAACACCACCAGAAGCCCAAGGGCAATCACCGCGAGTTCGATGGTCTGAAAGGGCAGCTGCTCTAATTCAAAACGCCAGAGCGCCTCTCGCTTCCGCGGAATGCCGGCCTGGTCAACCATGACCAGTCCGTAGAAGTCTTCCTTACGTAGCGCCGCCAGCGCATCCTCCCACTCTTGCTTGCCTTCCTCTGTCCGTCTGTCATGGGCGTACGCCTTGCGCAGCAGCTTTGTGATCTTGGATTCATAAGCTTTGCCGTTGTACTTCTCGTCGAAGATTTCGTTCGCCTCGAAATCTGGGCTCGCGGACGCTTCCGAAAACAAAAACATCCTCTTCTCAATTTCGTCCAAAGATACGCCGTCCCGGCCTGCCTGTTGCGAGAGCTTCGACAAAAGAAACTGCTTTGCGGAATCGATAGTGAAGAGCAATGAATGCCTCTGCGCGGGTCAACCCGCGCTCTTGTAGCGGATTTGCGGCTGTCCAGCTTTTCGCGGGCAAGAGTGCCCGCGCCACATACGGCTCTACGGCACCAGCAGCAGCTTCCCCGCCACCTTGTGCGCTTCCATGTCCCGGTGCGCCTCGACTGCTTCCGCCAGCGGATACTTCTTCGCAATCCGCACCTTAAGCTTGCCCTCGGCAATCATCCCAAACAGCGCGCTGGTCCGCGCCACGAGTTCCTCGCGCGTGGCGGTGAAGTGCGCCAGCGTGGTGCGCGCCATGTACAGCGACCCTTTCTCCGACAGTTTTGCCGGATCCACCGGCGGCACCGGCCCGCTCGACATGCCGTAAATTACCAGCATTCCGCGCAGCTTCATCACGTTCAGATTCTTCTCAAAGGTCGCCTTGCCCACGCCGTCATACACCACGTCCACGCCCTTGCCGCCGGTCAGCCGCTTGACCTCCGGCTCGAAATCCTGCTCGGTGTAGACGATCACTTCATCCGCGCCCGCCTCGCGCGCCAGCCTGGCTTTTTCCGCACTCGAAGCCGTGCCGATCACCCGCGCCCCCATGGCGTGGGCCATCTGCACCACCAGCAGCCCGACGCCGCCCGCCGCCGCATGCACCAGCGCGGTCTCGCCCGCTTTCAGCTTGTGCGCGTCGTTCACCAGATAGTGCGCCGTCAGCCCATGCATCATCGCCGCTGTCGCCTGCTCATCGCTGATCGCCGCGGGCACGGGCACCAGATGCTCCTCGGGCGCGGCCACATACTCGGCGTACGATCCCAGCGTTCCGCTCCACGCCACCCGGTCGCCCACTTTCAGCGCTTTTACCTGCGTCCCCACCGCCGTCACCACCCCCGCGCCTTCCTGCCCGGGAGTGAGCGGCAAATGTGCGCGGAAACTCCCGTCGCGGAAGTGGCCATCAATCGAGTTCACCCCGGCGACCGTTACTTTCACCAGCGCTTCCGCCGGTTTCGGCTGTGGAACCGGAATCTCCACCAGTTCCATCACCTCCGGCCCGCCCGTATGCTGCACGCGAATGGCTTTCATGATTAGTCCCTCGACCTCATGTGGAGCGGCGGACGCCCTCGTCCGCCGAGCGAAGAATCTATACCTCCTCTCCCCGGACGAGGGCGTCCGGGGTTCCACGAATCACGGTATCAACAGCAACTTCCCCGTCGTCTTTCTTCCTTCCAGATCGCGGTGCGCCCGCTGCGCTTCGGCCAGCGAATATTTGTGCTCGATCCGCAACTTCAGTTTTCCCGCCGCCATCATGCCAAACACCGCCCCTGCGCGTGCCATCAGTTCGTCGCGCGTCAGAGTGTAGTGCCCCAGCGTTGGCCGGGTCACAAAGAGCGATCCCTTCTGCGAAAGCACAATCAAATCAAACGGCGGCACTGCCCCGCTCGACCCTCCATACAGCGCCATCATCCCGCGCGGACGCAGAATATTCAGCCCTTTCTCGAACGTGGTCTTGCCCACCGAGTCATACACCACGTCCACTCCCTTGCCGCCGGTCAGCCGTTTCGTTTCCGCCTCAAAATCGGCCTGGGTATAAAGAATGACGTCATCCGCCCCGGCCTCCCGCGCCAGCTTCGCCTTCTCCTCGGTCGAAACCGTGGCAATCACGCGTGCGCCGATGGCGTGCGCCATCTGCACCAGCAGCAATCCCACGCCGCCCGCCGCCGCGTGCACCAGCGCGGTCTCGCCGCGCTTCAAGGGATAAGTGGAATGTGAGAGATAGTGCGCCGTCATGCCCTGCAGCAGCGCCGCCGCGGCCTGCTGGTCGGTCACTCCCGCAGCGATCGGCACCAGCCGGTCCTCGGGCACGGCCGCATATTCGGCATAAGCGCCGAGCACGCCCGTCCAGGCCACCCGGTCGCCCACTTTCACCGACTTCACATGGCCGCCCACCGCCGTCACTGTGCCCGCGCCCTCCTGTCCCAGCACAAACGGCAGCGGCACCTTGTATCGCCCTTCGCGCTGGTACACGTCAATAAAGTTCACGCCCGAGGCGGCCAGCGTTACCACCGCCTCATTCGCCTTCGGCTCGGGAACCGGCAAATCCACCAGTTCCATCGCCTCCGGCCCACCGGGTTGCTTGATTTGAATGGCTTTCATGGAAGTCCTGGATTCGGAAGTCTTGGATTCGCGACGTTCAGAGAAGGATTCCGGCAACATGTGATTCTACATGCCGGAGTAGAAGCCATGCAGACCATTTTCCCCATCCTTGCTTAGCCGCGAAGCGCCGTGAGAATGCAGCCCACAGCCTGCCCTGAGCCTGTCGAAGGGGCGCAAGCCGTGGGTAGAAAGGGGAAATGGGCCAGCCCCGGCGGGGCGAAAGAATAGTTCTCACACGCCCACTTAAGCGCGGAAAATTCCGGGAAGACGGCAGAGTGTTTTTCTGCGACCACTTGGCCTGACGCCGATTCTGCTACACTGGCGCTCGCTTACTGGAGGAATCATCATGGCCGAAAAGAAACCGCAGACTTTCGCCAATCATGCCTGCTTCGATCCGCCGTTCCACTTCTTCGTGCTCCCAATATTTTTGCTGGGACTGATCTTCAGCCTTATCCACTTCTTCGCCCACATCACCCACGGCGGCTTCCGCGATCACTTTCACGCCTTCCTGCTGATTCTTCTGGCGCTGGCCCTCCTGATCCTCGCTTTGAAAGTTCGCCTCTATACCCTGCGCGTGCAGGACCGCGTCATTCGCCTGGAGGAGCGCCTGCGCCTGACCCAGCTTCTCTCCGAACCGCTGCGCTCGCGCATTCCCCAGCTGACCGAAGACCAACTCATCGGCCTGCGCTTCGCCTCCGATGCGGAAGTCGCCAAACTGGTCGAGCGCGCGCTGAACGAGAAGCTTTCACGAAAGGAGATCAAGCAGGCAATCCAGACCTGGCGCCCGGATTACTGGCGGGTGTGAGAAGCGGACGGTCAAAGCTAGAGCGGTTTCGTTTTTTGCTATAGTCCAAAGTTCTGTCATCCTGAGCGGCGCTCTTTGCCGCGAAGGACCTATGCAACCGGCCGACAAGTGCATAGGTCCTTCGCTTCGCTCAGGATGACAAATGTACAGATCACACTATTTCCGAAAATGCTCTAACGGATCGGGATCGCGGGTAGTGCCTCAGCCAGCGGGCTCTCCGGCTCTTCCTGCGCCTTGACCGGAAGCCCGAACCCGTTCACCATTTTGCGCCGGTGTTCCAGGATCTGCTGCATTTCCTCCGGCGTTCCCCGCACCGGCGGAGCATTAGCGACCGCATCGTTCAGCATCGCCCAACTCACTTCCGAGGCAATCACGCTGTCCCGCGCCTGCGGGAAGCCCAGGTTTTTTCCCGCCAGTATCGATCGCCCGAAAACATCGACCATGACGTCCAGCTTCTTGTCATTGAACGGGGCCGTCTTCTGCAGGGTTTCGTGGACCCCGTGCAGCTCCACCGTGGCCTGGGTAAAGTCATGCCGCATGCGCGCCACGCCCTTGGTGCCGATCGAATCCACGTAGCAATTGTGCGGCTGTTCCTTGGCCAGGTGCCCGTAGATAAATCCCTGGGTAATGTCGAACACCACCCCGTTGGCGAACGTGCCGTGCGCCTGCACCCACCACGGGTCCTTGTGACCCCACATGCGCAGGCCTTGCGCATGCCATGTTTTGTACTCGCTTTGGGCGTACCAGCGCGCGACGTCGACGTAGTGCATGCCGCAATCGTGGAACGGCGGCCCTTCCGGATCGTGCCCTTCCATCGGCATGTGCCCCGGCGTCATGTGGCAGATGCGGATCACGGCCAGGTCGCCAATCTCGCCCTCGGCGATGAACCGCTGAATGTCTTTGTGATACCAGGCGTTCCGGTTGAACAGATTGACCGCGACGAAACGGTCGCTGGCTTCAATCTCGCGCACCAGTTGCCACTCGGTGGCGATGTCGGCGCCGATCGGCTTTTCCGCCAGCACGTGCTTGCGGCTGGCGAGCGCCTGCCGGATCTGCTGCGGCCGCGCATCCGCCAGGGTGAACAAGCCCACCGCATCGATCGACGCGTCCTCAAAGATGGCGTCGGGGGCGTCAGAGACCGCCGCCTTCGGCGCGTTATGTCGGGCCAACTGGCGGGCCTTGCCGCAGATGTCGTAGACCGCCGCGACCTCCCAAATCTCGCTCTCCTGCATCGCGGCCACAAACCCGCGGCCCATGCGTCCGTATCCCAGGATTCCCGCCCTCAGCTTTCTCGGCATATCGGTCGGCTGTCCTCGCTTTTCCTTGTGCAGCGCGGCTTTCGGCCTCAGGGCGCCATGGCCTGCGATCACTAAAACGTTTGAATACTCCCTCTATCTTAGGGGGAACCCTCCCCGCCCTACTGTGATCGCCATCACATCGCAGATTCGGCCCAAACCTGCCTTTGAATTTGATTTGATCTGGCGCCCAATTCTTAGTACCTTGCTGCTGAAGCCCGTCCGCCGACCGAGGTGCAAGGTGCCCATTTCCGCCGCCGACTCGATCACGCTCGCCGTGGAACACTGCAAGCAACAACTCTTCCAGCCCTTCCGCATCGGCCAGTGGACGAAGCTTGCCTTTGTCGGGCTGCTGGCGGGAGAACTCGGCGGCAACGGATGCAATCGCTCCAACTTTTCCGGCCATCCCGGGGCGGCGCCGGGCACTGGCTTCCCCGGCCACCTGGCCATCGATCCTGCCCTGATCGCCGCATTCATCACAGCTGCCATTGTTGCCGCGCTGGCCATCGGAATCATCCTGATGTACGTAAGCAGCGTCATGCGCTTCATCCTGTTCGACAGTATCGTGACGAAACAGTGTCACATCCGCTGGAGCTGGAGCCGCAGGCTGGGCCCGGGATGGCGATACTTCGTGTTCAAGCTGCTTTACTTTCTCCTGACCATGGCGGGCATCGCAGTGCTGGTTGGAATCCCGGTGGCCTTTGCCTTCTCCAAGGGATGGTTCAAGACGCCGAAAGAGCACCTGCCCCCTCTGGTGCTAGGGGGAGTCCTCCTTTTCCTGGTGTTCTTCATTTTCGCAGTAGCTACGGCAGTATTTTTTGTACTCATCAAGGATTTTGTGGTTCCGCAGATGGCGCTGGAAGATGTCGACGTCATGCAGGGATGGCGGCGGCTGTGGCCCATGATGATGGCGGAGAAGGGAGCCTACGCCGCTTACCTTGGGTTGAAAATCGTGCTGGCCATCGTGGTGGGCATCCTCATTGGAGTCGCCACTCTCATCTTAGGGCTGATCTTCGTCATACCCACCGCGGGACTCGGCCTTCTGGCGATTCTCACGGGCAAATCGGCCGGGCTTACCTGGAACGCTTACACCATCACGCTGGCCGTCGTCATCGCGTGCATTTTGCTGGCATTTTTTCTGTATCTGATCGCTCTGGTCTCCGTGCCCGCCATCGTGTTCTTCCCGGCATATTCCGTTCACTTCCTCGCCGGGCGCTACCCTCGGCTGGCCGCCGTGCTCTATCCCGCGCCGCCTCCGCCCCAGGTCGCACCGGGTGCGGTGCCCGTATCGCCTTAGTTTCCGCCTTTGGCGTCCGGACCAGAGGCGAGCGGGTCTCGGAAGGAACTGCTGGCGATGTTCTCCGCCCAGGTAAGGCGGGAGCCTTCCCGCAGGTGATAACCTTTTGGCATCCATCAACCCTGGAAGCTTCGATGACCGCAACTCGGCACACCGGCCACTCCCCTCCGCGCACGATCATCTGGCTGGCATCAATCCCCGTTGTCTTAATCCTGTTCTCGATTCACTTGCACGCGCAGGACGAATCCTTCAGCGCCAGTGCCGGAAAATTCCAGTGCAGAGACGGCGCCGCATTTGTCGACAATCAAGCCGACACCGTCTCGCTCGCTCCCCTCGACGCCGCGCCAAAAGACCTTCCCGCCGCTGTGAAGCCCCGCACTTTCGGGCCGTTTCCGCCTGACGGCTTGTCGGTCGAGTTCTACCAGTTCCTCACCGGCGGCGGAGAGGAATCCATGGCTACCGAGACCGATCTGCACCTTTACCTCCACGTGCTCACTGCGAAAGGCAAACCCTGGTACGAGTTGCAGCCGCACGATCCCACCGTCAGCAAAGCCGCCAGCCGGGCTGCGCCTGATTCGGACTCAAACGAGCCGAACCCCAATCAAAACGAAGCGGAGTCCGGCAAGCCACCCTCAGATCCCGCCGACATCTTCACACCCGATCCCGCCATCCCACTGTTCCAGATCAGCTACAGCGCGCACTGGATCGGCGCCAACGCCGGCGGCATTTATGGCCACGTCATGCTTCTCGATCTGCGCTCGAACCCGCCCCGGGTCGCCAGTCGCCTCGAATGCACCCAGGGCGAGGGCGGAGGCGTGTGCACTGCGCCCGATTCGGGTTACGGCGATCACACCTCGATATCCTGCGAATGGAATAAATCCGATTACGTCTGCAACCAGCGCATCAATCTGAGCACTGGCTGGGGCGAGCGCTTTACCGACGCCTCTTATTTTCTGTTCTCGGGCAAGGACGCCTACACCCCACCTCCCGAAGCCGTCAACCGGATCGAGTGGATCCCAGACCGCATGGACCGCCGCAAACCCGACGGCCAGCGGTTCCTCGTCCCCGACCTCGGTGACACCGACGAGATTTTTTCGCTCAAGCAGCGCGATCACGAGCTCTACCTGATGGCCGCCCGCGGCCTAAGTCCTGCTCTGCACCTGGGGCTGGCCGAAGGGAATTCGTTCGACGAGCGTTTCTTCCTCGCCGAGCATCCCTTCACCGACCGCCCCGCAATCGCGGTCGAACTGCAGCCGTCCACCGCTTCCACTCTTGTTCCGATCACCTACCCGGAAGCCGACCGGATGCGTGAGAAAGCCACCAAGGCCGAGCCTCCGCCCGTCACCTCGCGTGACGGCGGCGCGCCCATCACATGGAAGGTCAAGAAGATTTACGGTGACGACAGCTTCTTCGTTCTTCAAGTCATCGTCAAAGAGGGCGAGGTTCACGCCATCTCCTGGGTCGGCATCGACCAGCGCTCGAGCCCCATCGTCGCCGATCTCTATCGCCTCTCGACCGACGCCCTGCCCTATTACCAGTGCAACCGGTTCGTGCAGGAGGAGAACGCCGCGGCTTATCATCTCGTGCCCGGCGCGGCTTTCCACGCCACCATCGACGTTGAACCGCTCCACATCACCGACGGCAACGGCGGCCTCGACACCGCCGAAGAGATTACCGGCCAGGTCCCTGCCAAAGTCTGCACCAAACACCTGTCGTGGGATCGCGCCAAGGGATTCGTCTTCGCCGAGAATCCCGTCTGCAGGACAGCCCCCGCGCGCTCCATGGCCATCTCCGACGACGGCCGGATCACTACCAAGCCCCTGCTGGCGGATACGAATCAGTAATGTGGCGAGTGTGGCGCGGGCGTGTGGCGCGGGCACTCCTGCCCGCGGTCCGGACCTCAGACCTCAGCCCTCAGACGACAAGGGGTGCCCCACTTCTCGCCGCCTTTGCGAGAAAGCCTGCCCTGAGCCTGTCGAAGGGTGGGAATCCCACCTGCGAGTGCTGGCACTTGTGCCCGCCTATGCCTGGGCTATAATCGCTTGCCCGGTGCACCCGCCGCCGGGACAGAACACAGGAGGACTTCCCAGTTATGGTTTCACTCGCAGACGCTCTGGTCAGGCAGTTATTGGAGGGCCGGCACATTGCAGCGCTGGCAACCGAGAATCCGGACGGCTCCATCCACATGGTTGCCGTGTGGTACTGGTTCGACGGCGCTCATGTGTTCGTGACCACGTCTTCGCGCAGCCGGAAAGCCAGAAACGTGCAATCCAGGCAGAAGGCGACCCTGATGATCGATTCGCGCGATCCTGCCGCATCCTGTGGTGTCAGCCTCGCCGGCGCCGCGCGCGTCCTGACCGGTGATTCTTCGGCGAAGCCGAGAGCGGCAATTCATGGCAAGTATCTCAGCGCGGCCGCCCTCGCAGACTCGAGGGTCGGTCCTGTGTTTGCGGCATTCGACGACATCGCTATCCAGATCGAGCCCACCTCGGTGATTTCATGGGATATGCGCGAACTGGACCGCCAGTTCTTCGGCGGCGCCATCGAAAGCCACCCCACATACCTGTTGCCGCTGCAGTTCTGATCTCTTGAGCCCACAAACCACTGTCCCTCGGCGGCCTGCTGCGGGGAAGAATTTCCTGATGGCTGACGGCTGAAGACTGACGGCTTCCCGTAACCCTCGCCGCCCCTGACGAAAGTAACCACCCCGGTTCCTTTCCGGCGATTGACCCCAGCGCCCGTGCCGCGTACGATTTTGCTAGAATTTCCCGTTTGCGCCCAGGAGCGACCCTGCATCTCATAGAGGAATAAGACCAAAACAGAAACTAAGAAATATGCGACCTTCCAACCTCTACGTCCGGACCCTGGTGCTTGCCGCGCTCGTTGTGGCGGCCGGCGCCTGCCAGACGGCGCAGAAGCCGGTCGCTCTTGTTCCGCCCAAGACGGCGCCCGCGTTGCAACCGGCTGCGTCGTCTCCGGCTCAGGTTTCAGCGACTCAGCCCGCCGCTCCACAATTAGATCCGCAGCCAACCCAGCAACCGGGCCAAGCGGCGCAAAAGTCAGAAGCGACTCAGCCCGCCGCCGATCCCGTTGCCGACCTGATCGCCCAGGTGGAAAAGGAATATCAAACCGGCCTCGCCAACTACCACGCGGGCAAAACCGAAGACGCCAAGCAGAATTTCGACAACGCTCTCAACGCCCTGCTGGGCAGCAATTTCGACGTCCGTTCCGACGATCGCCTGCAGCAGGAATTCGACCACGTGGTCGAAGGCGTGGACGCGCTCTACCCCGGTGGCCCGGCTGCCGATTCCGAGGCGGCGCAAGAGGCGCAGCAGGAGCCGCAACAGAAATCCGAACCCGCACCGATTGACGAGACCAACAGCGTGACCCCGGCCGCCGACGCCGGCACCAAGGCCAAGGCCGAAGCCGAGATCAGGAACACGAACTCCGACCTGCCCCTGATGATGACCGACCAGGTCGCCGGCTACATCAGCTATTTCTCCGGCTACGGGCGCGGTGTCTTCGAGCGCGCCTACGCCCGTTCCGGCCGCTATCACGACATGATCGTGGCCACGTTGAAGCAAGAAGGCGTCCCGCAGGACCTCATCTATCTGGCGCAGGCCGAGTCCGGATTTCTTCCGCACGCCGTTTCTCGCGTCGGCGCTCGCGGCATCTGGCAGTTCATGTCGGGCCGCGGCAGCGGCTACGGCCTGCACCACAACATGTGGGTTGATGATCGCCAGGACCCGGAAAAGTCCACTCGCGCCGCCGCCCGCCATCTAAAAGAGCTCTACGGGCAGTTCGGCGATTGGTATCTCGCCATGGCCGCCTACGATTCCGGCCCGGGCACGGTGCAGTCGGCGGTGAAGCGCACTGGTTACGCCGATTTCTGGGAACTCTACAACCGCAACGTTCTTCCCCACGAGACGCGCAACTACGTGCCCATCATTCTGGCCGTGATCATCATGGCCAAGAATCCATCGCAGTACGGCCTGGACGCGGTTCCGATGGAGCACCCGCCGGCCTACGACAAAATCACCATCGACTATCCCGTGGATCTGCGCCTGGCGGCCGAATGCGTCAACTCCACGCCCGAAGAACTGCTGGATCTGAATCCCAGCCTGCTGCGCCTCTCCACCCCGCGCACCGGCAAGTTTGAGCTCCACGTGCCTGCGGGAACCAGCGATCAGTATGAAACCGCCATCGCCGCCATTCCCGCCGACATGCGGCTGTGGTGGCGTTATCACACGGTGCAATCCGGGGACACGCTGGTCTCGCTGGCTCACGCCTACCGCGTGACCGCCAAGTCCATCACCGCAGCCAATCATCTCGAGGACACGGAACTCGAAGCCGACTCGAAACTGATCATCCCCATCGCGCCCGGCAAGCATCCGCAAGACACCGCGACCTACGCCCGCCACATCACTCGCTACCACGTGCACAAGGGAGACACGGTCGAGAGTGTCGCCGAGAATTTCGGCGTTTCCCCCCAGATGATCCGCCGCTGGAACGGCCTGCGCGGTTCCAGCCTGGCGGGAAGAAAAGTTGTCGCCCTGCATCTGCCCATCACCCCGAGTTCGCACGACGCCGAAGTCGCGTCCGCGCGGGCGGGCAAATCCAAGCACACGGGCACGGGATCGTCGGGCGCAGGGTCGGGTAACGCGCCAAAGACCGACACTGCCGCCGTCAAGCCTCCGGCCACCAAGTCGGCAGAAATTGAGCGCCTCAATACTGCGAAAGCTGAGACCCCATCGGTCGTCCACCACAAAGTCAAGTCGGGCGAGACTCTCTACTCGATCGCCACTCTCTACAAAACCACCGTCGCCGCCCTCAAGCGCGATAACGGCAACGTCGCCGTGCTCCATCCCGGCATGATCCTGATCGTGCAGGTCGCGCGGTAGAGATAGACCTCGACTCAGATCCACTCTTTCAACTGTCATCCTGAGGCCGCGGGGGTGCCCCACCCTTCTCGCGTTCTTTGCGAGAGGGTGGGGACTTTGACTTTGATCTTCCCCATTCCTGGAAAGCCGGGAGCGGATGGGGATCGTGCCTCGGATTGTTCGTGAGAGTCAGAATCCCCGCCCTGTCCCTGCAAAAAGCGCGGGGACAAGGACGGGGCACCCCCAAGAGTAGTATTAGCGAGTAACGGGGTGCCCCACCCTTCTCGCGTTCTTTGCGAGAGGGTGGGGGTTTTGACTTTGATCCTTTCCCATTCCTGGAAAGCCGGGAGCGCGGATGGGGATCGCGCCTCGGATTGTTCGTCAAAGTCAAGATCCCCGCCCTGTCCCTGCAAAAAGCGCAGGGACAAGGACGGGGCACCCCCAAAAGTAGTGTCAGCGAGGAACGCGGGGGTGCCCCATCCTTCTCGCGTTCTTTGCGAGAGGGTGGGGGTTTTGACTTTGATCTTCCCCATTCCTGGAAAGCCGGGAGCGGATGGGAGTCGCGCCTCGGATTACTCGTCAAAGTCAAAATCCCCGCCTTGTCCCTGCAAAAAGCGCAGGGACAAGGACGGGGCACCCCCAAAAGTAGCGTCAGCGAGGAACGCGGGGGTGCCCCACCCTTCTCGCGTTCTTTGCGAGAGTGTGGGGGTTTTGACTTTCGCCTGCGAAGCTGAGGATTTCGCTTCCTGCTTCCATTCCCACAGCCCGAAGCGCTACAATTTTGAAGTTGTTGGGCCTCAATACTTCATTCACCTGATGTCAATCCCTTAGGAGGACTACATGAGGATCACCCATCTGCTGGTTTTGTTTCTAATCGTCGCCATGACCGCCATGCTGGCTTTGCCTGCGTTCGCGGCCGATGGCGCCGGCACCTACAAGGCCAAGTGCGCCATGTGCCACGGCCCTAACGGCGAAGGCAAGATCGGTCCCGCGGTTAAGGGCACGGCTCTGACCGCCGACCAGATCGTCGACCTGCTCGCCAAGGGCAATGACGCCAAGAAGGCGCCGCACAAGAAGCCCATCTCCGGCCTCGCCGACGACGACGCCAAGGCCGTGGCCGACTACGTGAAATCGCTGAAGTAAGCCGCACGCAGCCTTGCATCACCAGAGCCTTCGATCTCCCCATGGGATCGAGGGCTCTTGTTTTGAAGGGGTTGCCTGCCGCTCCACCCCTCCTGCTTGTCATTCCGAGAGCCAGCCGTGAGCATCCTGCGGCGGCCACCTGGGTGCTCGCGCGCCCCATCCCTTCGGCAAGCTCCGGGCAGGCTGGGGCGGGCTGTCCCCACAAAGTTGTTCCTGCAAACTGAGACATTGCCTTGCGATTCTGCTTCCCTTTTCCCCGTCCGCTGTGATAACAGGATAGGCAGTAACCTGTGCTTCCAGTCCTTGCAGCTTATACCGAACGTCGTGCTATAATCACGCGCCGTTGGAGCAGAGGTTCCGGTGGTCTTTTAAATTCTTTCGTGCCCGCAGCCAGGGCGCCCTACCCGCACCCGGCCGCCACTGAATCAGGAGGAGCAATGACGTTCTACGATCCTACGCTGTACGGACGTGATGAAGAGGAAGAATTCGGCGACAGCGGCGCTTACAGCGAGTCGCTGGAAGAAGATTTCGAAGAAGAAGAGGAGGAAGAAGAAACCGGCTTGCCGGAACCGGAAGTGAGCAAGCCGGAACCGATGGCCGCTCCCGCGCCTCCTCCACCCGCAATGTCAGCCCCCGCCGGTGGTGGCGGCAAGCCCAAGGCCAAGAAGAAGGCCGCCAAGAAACCGGCGAAAAAGAAAGTGGCGAGAAAGAAAGCGGCCAAGAAGGCCAAGCCCGCCAAGAAAAAGAAAGCGGCCAAGAAGGCGAAGAAGAAAGCTGCCAGGAAACCCGCGAAAAAGAAGCCGGCCAAGAAAGCGAAGAAGCGCCACTAACCCGCAGCTTGGCCGCAGCCGCCTCCTACGCCACCAGCAAACTCGAACCGCGCCCGTTACCGGGCGCGGTTTCTCTTTTTTCTTTGCGCTTGTACTCTACTGAATCACTCTGACGCCCGCGTTGCGTGCGGGGCGAAGAGCCTGCCCTGAGCTTGCCGAAGGGACCTATGCAACCTCTGCCACATGGCCCGCGCGCAGAATGCCACACGCCGGCGACAGGCTACTTCGCGTTCTCGACCGTACTCAAACACTTGGCATACAGTTCGAGCAGACGGTCGGCGTATTCTTCCGGCTTGGCGGCCGAGCCCGTGCCTTGAAATCCCACGCCGGTCGAGGTCGTGCGCCCGTAGCCCGTGGTCAGGGCGACGAACTTCATCAGATCGAGTGCGATGTCTTCGTTGCGGCGCCCGGCGCCGGCGCCCGTGGCCGGGGTTTCTTCCATGATTCCTTCTCCTCTTCCGGAAACTATGGGAATCTCGTCGTCGTCGAATTCTTCCTCGTCCAGATGTTCTGTTCTAAGGTGTTCCATGATGCTCAACCGCTCCGCCAGCGATCGTAGCAGAACGGACCTCGGACTTCGGACTTCGGGCGTCTGACCTCTCACTTCAGCCCCGGTCTTGAGGTCTGAGGTCCGAGGTCTGCTCTATCGCTTCACCTCGCTCATCAGGCCCATCAGATTCCCTTCCGAGTCGCGGAAGAACGTCATCCACAGATCGTGATCGGGCATTTTCGCGATCACATGCGGTTCGTCTTCAAACTTCTCGCCCTTTTCCTTCATGCGGGCATGGGCCGCCTGAATGTCGGGCACGGCAAAATACAGAATCGAGCTGGGATGGTTGAACTCCGGCTTCTCCGGTCGGTCCAGCATCAGCCGCACCCCGCCGCAATCGAAAAACGCCAGCCCAGGCGGCGCCTTGAACAGCAGCTTCAATCCCAGCACGTTTTCGTAGAAGTCGGCGGCCCGCTCCACGTCCTGCGTGCCGATCTGCACCTGGCCCAGCCGCGAAATGCCGATTCCCGTCGCCACAGCAGTCATCGTTTCATCCTCCTGCCGCCCGCATAGCGGACCGGGCAGGCACATTATTGCAGATTTCAGATTGCAGATTTCAGATTGAAGACCTCAGATCGAAGTTTTCCGAGTTCACCGTGAGCGGCGAGCTCCAAATCTGCAATCTGCAATCTAAAATCTGAAATCTGAAATCTGAAATCTAACCTGATCTGTCCCCAGCCAGGCCACAATCCTTAGGAAAACACTTGAAATCGGGTCCCGATTTCCTGTATTGGCAGTAACTGCGGCTCCGGGTACCATGGATAGGTGCGGTATACCCGCACGATGAGTGATACTGGAGTGGTCGTATCGCAGGCCTCGGTGCGCCGCCAGTCTGGCAGATGACCAAGCCGCCGGGGGATCCGTTTGAGTCCCTCCTGCGCCGCTATCAGCATCTAGTTTGATGACCAAAGCCCTCCCACGCACGCGCGTCATTTTGACGCTGGCCGGAATCCTCTGGCTGGCGCATGCCGCAGTGATCGCCTTTCTCGGCGCCAACCCCACCGGCGGGCTCTGGTCTGACGTGATTCAGCTCGCGCTGGGCGGGTTGCTCATCTACGCCATCGCACAAGCCGGCAAGGCTTCCGAAGGCCTGCCGCGCTCGTTCTGGCGTCTGGCTGCCGTGGCCTACGGTCTGTGGTTCATCGCCCAGAGCCTTGGTGTCTACTCCGATCTGGTCACGTCTCCCACCGCTCTCTGGATTAACAACATGCTGTTCTGCTTCTGGTTTGTTCCCCTGGCCATGGCTTTGCTGCTGGACCCGGACCATGAAGCGGGACGCCTTGATGCCCTGGTTGCTCTCGACTACATCCAAGCCGTGCTAATCTGCGTCGCCGCCTACGTGTACTTTTTCTATCTGCCCAAGGCGGTGTCGCCCGGCCAGCTGCCCCATGAAGTCTGGGCGCCCTATTTCGTCGGCTACGGCCTGGTTGCCCTGGCCTTCGTCCTGCGTGCCCTGATCAGCCACTCGCAGGACACACGCAGACTTTTCGGACGCATGGGAATCTTTCTGGCCCTCTCCGGATGCGCTGACGCCCTGTTCTACTACGGGCCCGGGCAAAGCCTCAATCCGGGCGCCTGGTTTGACCTGCTCTGGAGCGGCCTTCTGATTATTCCGTTGCTCATTGCTGTCACCTGGAAGCAGGCTGAAGCCCTGGACGTTGCCCTGGAGCCGCCCCGGCGCGAAAGGCGTGCGTACACGGAAATCTTTTACCTGCTTTATCCCATGCTGGTCCTGTTCATGTCGCTGCGCATTGCGCGCGAACGCCTCGGGCTGGCGGCTACGCTCCTGTTTCTTTCCTTCGTGTGTTTTAGCGCGCGCCTGCTGATCACGCAGAACCGCCTGGTCGTGGCCAAAGACGCTCTCCGCCGCGAAGCGTCCCGCGACGGGCTGACCGGACTGTGGAACCACAAAGCGATTCTGGAGATACTCGCCCGCGAATTGTTGCGCGGCCAGCGCCATAGCGATGCTGTCGGCGTCATCATGGCCGACGTGGACAACTTCAAGCTCATCAACGATACCCGCGGCCACGCCGCCGGAGATAACGTCCTCCGCATCATCTCCAGCGCCATGGCCGCCGTGGTCCGTCCCTACGACTCGGTCGGACGCTACGGCGGCGAGGAATTCCTGATCGTGGCTCCCGGCTGCGGCCTGGCCGAGACCTGGGAACTGGCCGAGCGCGTGCGCACGCACATCGCCGCCTGCAGCATTGTGGTCGGAGGCGAGGCCAGGGTCAGCGTCAGCCTGAGTTTCGGCATAGCCGCCGGCGAGTCGGCCAACGACTCCGAGAAGCTGCTCCACGCCGCCGACGCCGCCCTTTACCTGGCCAAGAGCACCGGCCGCAATCGTGTCGAACCCCGCATCTCCCGCGCCGCCAGCGCCGGCAGCGATTCCGCCCCCGCCTCGGATAAAGACTTCTGGCTGTAGCCCGCGAAGAATTGTCGAATTCTTGATTGTTGATTGTTGAATGAAAAACCGTGAGCCCGGAGACCTTCATTCAACATTCAACATTCAACATTCAACAATTGCTTTGGTCGGCGCTCCGCTGGTGGGAGTTTCAACTCACCCCCACGGCGGTCTCCACTTTCACCTTGCGCAGGAACTCGGCTGCCTGTTCGGGAATCACCGTGTTGATGAACATTCCGGAACCGAGTTCGAAGCCTGCCGTCCGCGTCAGCCGCGGGATGACGCTCAGATACCAGTGGAAATAGCGCACGCCCACCAACTCGGCGGGAGCGGTGCGGATGGTGAGATTGAAGTCGGGGTTTTCCAGCCCGTAGTACAGCTTCCCCAGCAGGGTGCGCAAGACTCGTCCCAGGTCGGCGATTTCCTGGGCGCTGATGTCGCCGAAGCTGGCCATGTGGCGGCGCGGATAGATGTGGGTGAAGAAGGGCGAAGGTGAGGCATACAATTCCACGGCTACGAAGCGCTCACTCGCCAGCACGATGCGCTCCTGATTCTGCAGCTCTTCCTCGATCATCTGGCAGAAGATGCAGCAGCCATACTCGTCGTAGTGGCGCAGCGCCTCCTGGAAGCGCTGGCGCACCTGGTACGAGATCACCGGTGTCGCGATCAGCTGCGAATGGGGATGCTCCAGGCTGGTGCCGGCGTCGGTTCCGGAGTTCTTGAAGATGGTCACGTGCGCGATGCGCGGATCGAGGCTGAGTTCGTCGTACCGCGTCTTGTAAATGCGCAGGATGTCGGCGACGTGCGCATCGGGCATGAGCGCCATGGCCAGCGAGTGATCCGGGGTCTCGATGACGATATCGTGAACTCCAAAACCCGCCATCGAGTGGAACGAACGGCGAATGGTGCGGTCGGGCTTACACTCCGGAGACAGCGCGGAATACTTATTCGGCACCACCCGCACCTTCCACCCGTCGCCGCCGTCGGGCAGCCGCAGAATCTCGGGTGGGGTCTGGTTCTCGTGGCCGGGGCAGAACGGACAGTTGGGCGAGAACGAAACCGCCGGTTTGGCGGCGCGATGCACCACCATTTCATCGGGACGCTTGGCGCGATCGGTGGCAATCACCACCCACTCTTTGGTCATGAAGTTCTGCCGCAGTTCGGGCATGGATAAGGGCCTCCCTGAAAACTAGGGGTACGCTCATTCTACGCAGGTCGGGCCGAATCTCCAGTGAGTCCCACCACATCCGTAGCATGCCGCGAAGCTGGCCTTCCCGGATCGCCGGCGCGGCACGCCCTCGACCTGGCTCAGAAGAGGATCGAACTTACTTCTGGGTGGATCCGCAGGAGGAACTATTCGCCGTGATGATGGTGCAGATGCCCTTTGTGCCCGCCGGAGCCTACCGGCGCGCCCTGCGCGAAATGGTGTACGAAGCGTTGCTGAGGTGAGAACGGCTTCCGGCTTCCGCCCGCCGGCTTCCGGTTTTCTCAGGGGCGTCATCCTGAGCGCAGCCGTTTTTCAGGCGGAGCGAAGGATCTTGCGCAGGGTGCAACTGGGTTCGGTGAAGCTCCGCGCGAGATCCCTCGCCCGGCTGGTGAAAGCGCCGGGCTTCGGGATGACGCAGTCTGGAAGACAATGTCAGCCATCATTGATGTTAAAGTTGGAGTGCAGAAGCCCGGAGAGCAGGCGCTGCCTTGTTCGTTTTTCGTAACAACTTTCGCTTTACCCTTGATCTCGCCGGCCTTCCGGTCTAAGATTCGCCCCGCATCTTTTCCCCCTCATATTTTCTGATTCTTGTTAGGCCCGTTCGGCGCACTAGAACTGGTCTCATAAATGTGTTGGGTGGGGAGGCGAACGTCCCTCAGGGGCTAAAGCCCGCATTCTATCGGGCCCTGAACGGCACGGCTGAAGCCGTGCCCTACCCAAAATCATTTATGAGACAGGTTGTAGTATCCGGCCCCGTTTCGCAATCATCGGATTCCCACAGTCAAGGAGATTTTCCATGGCGATCAAGAAACTGGGAAAAGTGCCTGACACCAGGCAAAGCGTGGTCATGCGCAGCGACCCCAGGCGCATCGATCCGCGAAAACTCAAGCTGGGCAAGCTGGCGGCGCGGCATGATCCGCGCACGCTGCTGCTCGCCTCTTACATCACGGCCGCGCTGCCCACGCCGCCCGGCAGCTTCGATCTCACGGCGAAGGTTGGTTCGTCATGGGGCATGATGGATAACGATCAGATCGGCGACTGCACCTGCGCTGCCGCCGGCCACCTGCTCATGGAGTGGACCGCGAACGCGGGCAAGAAAATGTTTACGCCCTCCGACAAGCAGATCGTCGCGGCGTATTCGGCCATCACCGGCTACAATCCCGTGAACCGGCGCCAACGACAACGGCGCCAATGAAATTGACGTGCTGAATTACTGGCGGCAAAGCGGCATCGCCGCACACAAGATCGGAGCCTACGCCGCCAGT
>Ga0209517_10000204_pt1 | contig 107385 bp, 83 predicted proteins | sample PeaSoiMetSII2010_FD_187695 | JGI IMG/M metagenome (GOLD analysis project Ga0209517, IMG submission 187695) | Peat soil microbial communities from Weissenstadt, Germany - SII-2010 (SPAdes) (version 2) | ecosystem: Environmental > Terrestrial > Soil > Wetlands > Peat | place: Germany...
CCATGTAAAAGGACACCAAGAACATCAACAGGAAGTAAATCAATAGCGGCACAGCGATGCGGAGGACGTCCAAGGGCAGGCGAACAATGTACCCACCTTTAAGGGAAAACATCACCACAATTGTGAACAGCAGCGCAATCAATGTCAGCGGACTTACGCGCGGGACGAAGCTCCGGTTGTACCAATCGTGCCCTCTGGCACGAACCAATGCGGTGCGAGTCAAAAATCCTGCCAAAAATGGAATTCCCAGATAAATAAAGACACTCTTTGCAATTTCTGCGATCGAAACATTGACGACCGTACTCCGAAGGCCGAGCTTGGCGGGAAGGACGGTAATAAAAACCCAGGCGTAGATGGAATAGAAGAAGACTTGGAAAAGAGAATTGAAGGCGACCAGGCCAGCCGCATATTCCGTATCGCCTTTGGCCAGCTCGTTCCAGACGATGACCATGGCGATGCAGCGTGCAAGACCGATCATGATCAGGCCAGCCATGTACTCCGGATACCCACGCAGGAATACAATCGCCAGAACAAACATCAAAATCGGCCCTACAACCCAGTTCTGCACCAGTGAAAGCCCGAGCACACGCTTATTCCGAAAGACCTCATGCAGTTCCTCATATCGCACCTTCGTGAAGGGTGGATACATCATCAGAATCAGTCCCGCCGCAATCGGAATGGAAGTCGTACCCACGTTGAAGCGATTCAGGAAAGGCACGACTCCGGGCACAAGCCAGCCCAGCACGACACCCGCGACCATAGCGGCGAAGATCCACGCGGTCAGATAACGATCCAGAAAGCTGAGACGACTGGTTGCCTTCATTTGTCGGAACGCCACGATCTCCCTATAGCCAGCTGTGTTCACAAGCTCCTTGTGTCGTGGGAAGAAGAAGCATAGGATGCGCGAGACAGAGGTCCAACTCGGAAATTCCGGTCAATCTTGTCCATTCTGGAGATATCCGGATGAAGTTGAAAAAGGCCACCTTCGCCCCCCACGCGATGCTAGTATTCGCGTTCATCGGGATAGATATCGCGTTTTATGATTCCTACGCGATCTATACCGGTCAGCTACTGTGGTGTCCGCCCCCCATCGACGGATGCAACACCGTCGCTAACAGTCCGTATGCGCACATCTTCGGCGTGCCAATCGGATACTTCGGCCTTATCTTCTATTTGCACATGTTCGCACTTGCAGCACTCCTTGCATTCGACCCGTTCTCACGCAGTTTACGCTTGGGCGCGCTTCTCTACACCGCGTTAGGCGTGTCCTCGTTAGCGTACTTCATGTACATTGACTTCACTCTTATCCACGCTTTCTGCATTTACTGTCTGATATCCGCCGTCTTGACGCTTCTTCTTTTCACGGCCGCGCTCGCCCACTTCAGAGCATCGGCCGGCGGTCATAGGCTGACCGAAGCGCAGTCTGTTTGAGAAACACGCCACTATTCGTGGGCAACGGGTGTCATCGTACGACCGATGTTATCGAGCTCCCTCTTAAGTGCCAGGGCGTCGAGAGTCTTCAGCGGGAGGCAGAGAAATAGACTGATTCTGCGATCCAGGATAAAGAACGTCTCGCGAAACGCCCGTTCAACCTCAGCCTCGCTTCCCTGAACTGCTGCCGGATCTGGAACGCCCCAATGGGCAGTCATCGGTTGTCCGGGCCACACCGGGCAGACTTCTTTCGCCGCGTTGTCGCAAACCGTGAAGACGAAGTCGAGCCTGGGAGACCCAGGCAGGGAGAATTCGTCCCAGGCTTTGCTGCGCAGACCGTGGATCGGGATGTGCGCCGTTTCGAGTTGCTTAAGGGCTTCCGGGCGAACCTTTCCTGACGGGTGGCTTCCGGCGCTGTAGCCAGTGAAATTGGGTCGGCCTTTGAAGTTCAGAATGGCCTCCGCCATGATGGAGCGCGCGGAATTGCCTGTGCACAGGAAGAGAACGTTGTGGTGTCCATGCATACTCGTGCCCTCCTAGTTGCAGCAGGTCGGTCCACAACAAGGCTTCACTTCGGCGCCTGCCGGTTTGACGGCGCGAATAAAAGCGCTCAAGAACTTGCCTTCCACCTGCGGTGCAATGGCGTCCACATCGACGCCCGCCGCCGAGAGGAACTCACGCGCATCCGCTGCACGATAGACCCGCGTCGGCTCGATCTCAATTTGCTCGAAGCCTGCCGCCGAGAGTTTGCCGCGATATTCGTCATCTCCGAGTGCCCCCGCCACACAGCCGACCCACAGAAGCACGCTTTGGCGGATTTCCGGTTTGATTTCGCCTCGGGTCACGACATCAGAGACGGCAAAGCGCCCGCCCGGCTTCAGCACCCGAAAGGCTTCTCGCAAGACACGATCTTTGTCCGCGGAGAGGTTGATCACACAATTCGAGATAATCACGTCAACCGAGTTGTCCGGCAGAGGGATATGCTCGATCTCGCCCTTCAGGAACTCGACATTCTCAGCGCCCGCTTTGCGCTTGTTCTCGTTGGCGAGCGCGAGCATCTCGTCCGTCATATCGAGACCGTAAGCCTTGCCTGAGGGCCCGACCCGCTTCGCCGAAAGTAGGACATCAATGCCACCGCCCGAGCCAAGATCAAGCACCACGTCTCCTGGATTCAATTTTGCCAGTGCCGTTGGATTTCCGCATCCCAACGAAGCAAGCATGGCCTCTTCAGGGACTTGTCCCGCCTGGGAGGAGTCGTACAGATTGGAGGTGATTGGGTCGCAGCCCAAGCCGTTGGCCGCAGTCGCTCCGCAGCAACTACTGCCGCCAGTCTTCACGCGCAAGGCTGCCTGACCATATTTTTCTTTGACTACTTCCTTGATGTCGGTAGTGCTCATGATGCCTTCTCCTATTTACACAGCTGGACGACATTCTGTGGTTTGACTGCCTTATTTCGAGTACAGCACTCGGCGTAGAGGAATTGCAGCAATTCCTGGAGTGCTTCCGTATTGGCGGAGTATCGCAAAAAAGTGCTCTCGCGGCGTACGTTCACGAGTTCTTCGTTCTTCAGCTTCTCCAGGTGGTGTGAAAGAGTCGAGTTCGGAATGTCCAGCTCTGACTGGATATCGCCTACGACCAAGCCGTCCGGGTGCGCGGATAGCAGCAATTGCATGATTCGAAGGCGTGGTTCGGTACCCATCGCAGAAAGCATGTCCGCGTATTTTGCAACCTGCTCGGTACTTGTCTTGGGCGAGGACGCTAGCATATTTCGATAGTTGCAGAAATATGGGCAGGTGTCAAGTAAAATTCAACATTCGTGCCAAGTGAGGGATGAGAATCTTTCTTTTGGGCTTAGGCCAGGCTGACACAGGAACTGACCTTGCTATCGCTTAGAAGCGATTGCGGATGGCGGTTTGCACCGTTTCCTGAGCCAGGAGACGGATCCCGAACCTCAACTGATAGGTCAGTCGAAGCAAAGAAATCGGGACCGATCCCGAAAGACCGGCCCCGATGGAAAGGTTTTCTGAAACTATCCTTAAGGCTCTCCAAAAAGGTCAGACATAGTCAGGGTGCTGGAGTCGCAGGCGTGGTTCAGGCAAGGCAGCCCGAAGCCTCCCTCAATCGAGCGGAGTAGAGAAAAGTGAGTATAGAACTGGTTGCTCTGAATCCCGTGGAAGCCATAATTCGTATCCACGATCGTTACGACCTGATTGATGATCGGTTGGACGGAGTAGTCATTCTCGTCCCAAACCACGACGATGGCGTTATGCCCCCGGTTCCACACTGGCGAGCCGTGAATGGCAGTCACGATTTTCTGCACCGTCTGGTCGCCCAGGATGATCAATGCAGGGTTGAGACCTGCCTGGGTGCCGTTATCGTTGGGATCGAAGCCGCAAAAAACCGTTCCGTTGCCCCGTCCGTGCTGGTCGTTGCACTGGTTGGGCACGATGAAAGAGAAGTTCGGTGCTTTGCCGGAAGCAAGGTCGCCCCACAGACCACCCAAGCCATCAAACGCAACCATGTTGGCAAAACTCACCAGTGGGTCGCTGCCTTGCTGAACGTTCCGAAAATAGGCGAACGGATTGTGCTTTGAGGCGTACAGTTGCACGATGTCTGAGGTTGTGAGCGGCGGGTTGAGTTGTGGGTTGATCTTGGTGAAGTCGGTATTATTGGTAAAGTTCCCGTCGCTGTAGTCCACCTTGTTCGGTCCGCTCAGCGGCAGGTTTTCCTGATAAGTCTTCCAGGTCTTCCCCGCAGCGACAAGCTGATCGGCGATGGTAATGGCCAGCGTAGTCGAGACCGCCGGGTAAGAAGCCTTGCCGTCGATGTTGATCTCGCACGGAGGTCCTGTGACCTCGTTGGTGCAGTCTAGAACCGGCGTTGCGGCGTCGGTTCCGGTACTCCAGATGGGGCAAATACTAGGGCTGGGCGGGTTGTCGGTGTTGACGGTTCCCGTGGATAGGTTCGTTGGACAGCTGCCGTTGTGCCAGTCCGGCGAGTTGTCGCTGTGAACGCCGAAATTCGATCCACCCACAACTTCCAGATAGTTGGTAAGGCTGGGATGGGCGACGGCGAAATAGTTGGTCGCAAGATTGGCAGACTTGGCGTAGCTGCTGATGAAGCGAGCGTTTGGGTTGTGGAGAATCTCTCTGTAGCCGTGGTTTTCCATCATGATGAGGAAAACGTGGTCTAGACGCGGAACGCCGTTTGGAATAGCGCCCTCCTGAGCGTACACGGTACTCGCGAGCGCGGCCAACAGGGCCAAAACTACGGTCATCTTTTTCATGGTGGTCTCCTGAACCTCCTCGATAAACCTCATGTGGAACTTTGGAACTCGGCTTTCAGGCACTTTCCCCTTCCCGCTAAGGTGCCAAAAGGAGTAGCCGAAATAGCGGTCGGACTTGGCGGGTGAATTTGAGCAACGTAACTACAAGTTGTTACAGGTCGGTTACAGCGGAGTTAAGATTCGATGAATTCGAACGCAGCGACGCCCCTTTCTTCAGCGTTTTCCAGTGGCTGTTGTCAGCTGCAGCTCGGGCGTCCGGGATCGGGCGGAGTGGTGGGGCAGCCCTTAACCGAGCCCCACGATCCTGCAGATGTATGATATCGGGGCCGATGCAGAAACACGCCTCACCAAAACCTCTACTCGGGGACCCCGTGAAGTGGGTCACCCACAAGAACGTTAAGGTGGACCGGGTCGTCTGCCCGTGGCTCAAGACTCTCATCGATCCGAAAGCGAAATTCTTGGGACCTCCGTCGAAGGAAGGCTCGCTCGTCAGTCCCCCCTCTACAATGCTCTCTACGAATAAGCCCAACAAGCAGAATCGACGGTGACAGCGCACTAATGGATCGCTCAAGAAAGTAAACTACCGAGTGTATTGAGGTCACCATTTGATGAGCACACTTCTTCACTTGCTACTCGGGCCTTCAGGAGGCCCACGCAGCATATTGCTGGTTCGTATGGCTGTGGGGCTGATCTTCTTTACGCAGGGCATCCTGAAGTACATCGACCCAAATATGGGTGTGGTCCGCTTCACAAGAATCGGATTTCCACATCCCTACTTCACGGCACACCTTGTCGGTACCTTCGAGATTCTGTGCGGCCTCCTACTCCTAGTGGGACTGTGGACGAGACTGGTGTCCATTCCGCTGCTCATCGTTATCACGACCGCGATTACGACTACAAAGATTCCAGAGTTGTTCCGGGCTAACCAGGGTTTCTGGTACATGGCCAGCGACGCGCGTACGGATTTCGCCATGTTCTGCTGCTTAGTTTTTCTCATCTCAGTAGGCGGTGGGGATTGGTCTCTTGATGCAAAGCTCGCCAAGCACGCCAGAACTGATCACTGAGGTGCCGCTTAGGCTGGAGTCGAAGCCTCTGCGCGAGTTGGCACTCCTATACCTGCGCCTGGGAACCACAGCATTCGGGGGGCCGGCAGCCCATATCGCTCTGATGGAGGACGAGGTTGTTCGACGCCGCCATTGGCTGACGCGCGAACAATTCTTGGATCTCCTGGGCATCGTCAACTTGATTCCCGGTCCCAATTCCACCGAGATGGCGATCCAAATCGGTTATCGGGTGGCAGGTTGGCGGGGACTGCTCATCGGGGGAGTTTGTTTTATCTTGCCAGCTGCGCTCCTGACTCTCGCGCTCGCATGGATCTATGTACGTTACGGCATGCTGCCACAAGCTGCGGGTGTCTTATACGGAATCAAGTCCGTGATGATTGCAGTTGTGGTCCAGGCGATCTGGAGTCTTTCTCGCACCGCGGTCAAAAGCAGATTGTTGGCCTTCGTCGGAGCGTTGGCTGTCATGGCCGATGCGCTTGGCCTCAACATTCTGATTGTTCTCTTTGGTGCAGGACTGGTAACGATGGCTGGCAGGCGAGCAGCGTCGCGCTGGAAAGCCATTCCGTCGAAAGATTTGGCGATAGTGCTCCCTGCAACCGTGTCAAGTAATCTGGCCGGAGTTCTAAGCACATCAGTTCCATTCAGCCTCGCGTCTCTGTTTACTTTCTTCTTCAAAGTTGGCGCGGTTCTTTTTGGAAGCGGTTATGTTCTCCTGGCCTTTCTTCGCACAGATCTGGTGGTCCGGCTGAGGTGGTTAAGCGACAAGCAACTGTTGGACGCAATCGCGGTGGGCCAAGTGACGCCCGGACCAGTGTTCACCACCGCGACCTTTATCGGTTACCTGCTCGGCCGCGTGCCGGGCGCGGTTGTGGCAACGGTCGGGATCTTTCTACCATCGTTTATTCTTATCGCAGTTGTTGGCCCACTGGTTCCACGTCTCCGGAAGTCCTCAATTTTTGGCACGTTCCTTGACGGCGTGAATGTCGGGGCTTTGGCGCTGATGGTTGTAGTTACCTGGCAATTGGGTCGGGCTGCTCTGGTGGACGTGACCACGATCGCGCTAGCTGCGCTGAGCGCTCTTGCCCTCATTCGTTTCAAAATAAACTCGACTTGGCTCATTCTGGCCGGTGCGATTGTCGGCGCTGTCGCGGGAAGAGGAATCCGTTAGGACCGGGGTTCTGAAGGAGTCTCGATGAAGGAATTGTCTGAATCCAGACGCAAGTTCCTAAGAACGACAGGTCTGGCGGCTGGAGCGGTTCTGCTGTCGTCTGGCAAGGTCGCTGCTGGATCCGGCATATCGTTACAGAGCAGCGAGGCACCTGCTGCTTCTGAGTCCGGTTCCGCAGACTACACGCTGCACATCAAAACGTCTCCTGTCGAGATCGCGACCAACCGCATCATCTCAGCCACTACGTACAACGGGCAGTTCCCAGGTCCATTGCTTCGCTTCAAGGAAGGCCAGCAGGTGAATGTAGACGTTTACAACGGCACGGATGTACCAGAACAACTGCATTGGCACGGGCAGATGGTGCCGACTGACGTGGATGGAGCCGCAGAAGAGGGCACTCCCTCTATTCCTGCGCATGGTAAACGCAGAATCGTATTCACTCCGCGGCCCGCAGGATTTCGTTTCTATCACACGCACAATCGAGCAGGAGCAAATCTCCACGCCGGACAGTACGGCGGCGAAGTTGGTCCTGTCTACATCGAGCCCAAGCATGAGCCAGGCAACTTCGACCGCGAGGTATTCCTGGTGCTGAAGGAGTTCGAACCAACCTTCAGCCGCGGTGGAGACATGGCCCAGAATTTCCTGAGCCCGCCAACCAAGGTTAAAGCACTGGAAGAACAAGGCGAGTCGGCCATGAAGGTTTCTCTCGCAAAGGGTATGCCGCACGGATATGAAGTCGGCTACAGTTCTTTTACGATCAACGGCCGGATGCTGCACCATGGGGAACCCATCCGCGTGAAGCTGGGCGAACGAGTTCTGTTTCATGTGTTGAACGGAAGTGCCACCGAAATTCGAAGCCTTGCCCTCCCGGGCCACTCCTTCCACGTCGTGGCGCTGGACGGAAATCCTGTTCCCAACCCGATGACGGTTCCGGTGCTCTGGCTGGGCACCGCGGAGCGCGTTTCTGCCATTGTTGAGATGAAACACCCTGGCGTTTGGATCTTGGGGGACCTGGCAGATGATGATCGTCACCGCGGCATGGGAATCATCGTCGAGTACGCGGGTGCGAAGGGTAAGGGACAGTGGATTGCGCCGCCGCTCTACCGCTGGAACTACGGGCTCTTCGCGAAGCCCGGGACAAAGGCCGAGCGGCCGGACGAAACCTTCGAGATGATTTTTGCCAAGGATAACGCCGCTGAAGAAGGCTTCAACCGATGGACGATCAACGGCGTGGCGTATCCGATGAGCAACGAAATGGCCCCCGCCTCATTTCATTTGAAAGAAGGCAAGCGACATCGAATCCGCATCCGCAATGCCAGCGACGACATCCATCCCATCCATCTTCACCGGCATAGCTTTGAACTCACGAGCTTGGCAGGAAAGACCACATCCGAAATCCTGAAAGATGTGGTCATGCTGGGCGGCTACCAGGAGGCCGAAATTGACTTCATCGCTGACAACCCAGGACTGACCTTATTCCACTGCCACCAGCAACTGCACATGGACTTCGGTTTCATGACCCTCTTCGATTACGCGTGATCTATGAAGCAAGATAAATCCTTGATTTCTACAATGATACACCAGGAAATCGCAAGGTGCTGATTACAAAGATCATGGTGCCGGGAGGGGGAGTCGAACCCCCAAGGTACTAAGTACCGGCGGATTTTGAGTTCCACAGTGGGTTCTGAACCGTCATGAAAATTCTCTACTCTACTATATTTTTCAACGGGTTACCAGGGCCGCTGGTTGCTCTGATTTGATCCAAGTTGAACCGTCTTGAACATGGAACTACTACAGTTTTACTACAGTGTTTCGAGCAACAGGAGACCTCGTCACCTCGCGCCGGTAAAGGGTCGCATTTACGCCAGCAATTTTCACTTGATGACGCCTGTTTACGTTCCGTCCTGACCGCCGACCGGGCCGTCTGCGAGCTCAGAATCCCTCTTTGCAGACGGCAGCTGACTCATCTGTTTGGTAAGAGAATCGATCTCAGCCGTACCTCTTTTCTGCAAGTGGATCATTCGCTTGCCTCATCTGCTGAGCTGAAGATTCGACAATGAGGCGCACCAAAGGAGATAACCTCATTCTTGCGGCGAATCGGCCTATCATTCCTAAGAACAATCGGTACCTAACAACAATCATTAGGAGTACGTCCGTGGCAGCGAATCAGGTGGTGCTTTACTTCGACAAGCAGGAGGATGCTCTGCTTTTCACCCTCGCTGCCAGTTCCGTAATGTCAGCGGAAGGGCCGGTCCGCAGCAGCGACGCAGCGGTCAAGGTTGCGGAGGAGATTTGCAAAGCCAGTCGAATCACGACTGAAGGTGTTCTGAACATCACGTGAAGGGCGGCACAATTAAGATGATTCGAAAAGTTGCGCTGCAAATAGGGATTCCCGCGCTACTCGCTTTCATGGCATGGAATGCGTATCTTGCTATCAGCCATTTAAAACAGATGCAAAGAATTGCGGCGCGCGCACTGGAAAGCTCTACGATCCAGGCGGACATCTCCAGTGTGCTGACAGATTTGACTGATATGGAAACAGGTCAGCGCGGATACTTGATAACCGATAACCCTTCCTACTTGCGGCCCTACACCGACGCGAAGGGCAGGATCGAAACTGATTTTACCGGCCTTCGTGTAGAGTTAGCTCATCGAGCGGAGCGCGAACGATCCCTGGAGTCGCAGCTGGAGTCTTTGGCTACGTCAAAGCAAGCTGAGATGGATCGCTCTATTAGTTTGCGCCAACAGGGGTATCGCCACCGGGCATTCATGCTGGTGGGTTCAAATGAAGGCATGGAGTACATGGATAGGGCTCGTGGGCTTCTGTCTTCGCTATCCGTGGCGGAGACTAGCAGCTTCGCTAAATTCGACAGCGAGAGGAACGCTGGCTTGCGCAAGGCTTTGGAAGAAACCATTGTTGCCAATTCATTTCTGCTCGTACTGACGGCATGTCTGTTTGGACTCATCCGCTACCACGGGCAAGTGCTTGAACGGCAAGCTGCCCAAAGCAGACAAGAGCTAGCCGTGCGCGATTTGCAGCTAGAAAAACTGACGTCTACCCTTTCTAACCAAGCGCGCTCCAAGACCTCTGCCATCGAGACTAACGCTCGCTTGCTGCTACAGAACTACGGGGGATTTCTACCACGACAAGGCCACGAATATGCTGAGCAGATAAGGGAAGCATCGGCACAAATGGAGCGTCTTCGACAAGATCTAGTTGGCAACGCAGGTTGCAACAGTGATGGGAAGGCAGCTTAGGAACTTATGTGCGCTCACGACGCGACTGCTGGTGACCCGATTTTACAACAGCAAACCACGTAGAGAGTCGCCTTCCCGCAGCATTAATTTCCGCCTCCCTTTTCCTCGGTACAGGTGTTAGCCCGTACAACGGTTTAGCAATACACAGGAGGGTTCTGAACCGTTTAGGAAATTCTGTACTTTACTCCTTTTTTCAACGGGTTACAAATCAGTCGATTTTGCTCCGTTCTGCTCGGAAATGATTCGTTCTGACCGCGTAACCATTACAATTTCATTACAGTCCTTGGTGAGCCTCGCAAATCGACGCGAGAAACAATGGCAGAAGCCGACGGGCAAATGCGTGCAAAGCTAAGGTTTGAGATGGGCAAAATCGCCAAACGGACTGCCGCTTTGGCTAAGCACCTGTCGAAGTAACCCGCCAAGAGGTGGTGCCGGGACCCTGTGCACGCCAGTACACTCGCCGGTGATCCCAATGACGTCACAAATGCTTGACTCACCTCTCTTCAAGTCCGGCCTATTCCGAATCCCGAACAAACCTAACGATTCCTGCGCCGCAGGGCGCAACCTGTGATATATGTGGCTTTTTCCCCCCAGAGAGCAATTCCCCCGACCCTTGGGCGGCCCTTGACCTTGCACACATCGCTGGTACGGTGAAAAGCAGGCTAACCAAAATTTCCCTAGAGCAATAGTTATGGATTCATCAAAAATTCTGATCGATGCATCTGCGTCGCCGGTTGCAGCCGTTGCCAGATCATCTGGATCAGATGATTCGCGGCTACATGCCGAGTCGTTGCGTTCTTACCGCGCTTGAACTCGACATCTTTACCGCCATTGGGAATGGCGCCAACGCTGAACAGGTAGGGACGAAGATCCGCGCGAACGCCCGAGGGGTAGGCATGCTGCTTAACTCGCTGGTCGCTATTGGACTACTTCGCAAGAGCGGCGACGATTACAAAAACACGCCCGAGTCAGCTCGCTTCTTTGTTCAGGGATCGGAAGACAATCACCGCAACGGTCTGCTGCACATAGCCAACATCTGGCATCGCTGGAGCACACTGACCGATGCAGTGCGCCGTGGTACTCGAATCCCGATCGATCGCGACAATACCCGAGAATGGACGAAAAGCTTCATTGCTGGCATGCAGCGCAACGCCAAGGATCGCGCTCCGCTGGTTGTGAAGGCCGTGGGTGTAGCCGGTGTTCGCCGCATCCTCGATCTGGGCGGCGGTTCTGGTGCCTACTCCATCGCGTTCGCAAAAACCTTTCCCGAGGTGCAGTGCGAGATCCTTGACCTGCCAGAGGTCGTGCCGCTTACCGCCGAATACGTTAGCAAGGCGGACGTCTCAGCACAAGTCAGCCTCCGTGCTGGAGACATGCTGCGAGATGATTTCGGTTCCGGTTACGACCTCATCATGCTTAACGCGATCTGCCATATGTTCTCCGAGGAGCAGAACCGGAACATTTTTCGCCGTGCTTGTCAGGCACTCGCGCCGAACGGCCGCCTTGTCGTGCAAGACTTCATCCTCAATCCTGATAAAACTGCGCCGCAACACGCAGCACTTTTTTCTCTGAACATGCTCGTCGCCACTGACTCCGGAGCCAGTTACGGCGAGTTCGAATATACCCGCTGGATGAAGGCTGCAGGGTTCGACGATGTATGCCGGATCGACCTACCCGGGCCTAGTGACCTAATTGTGGGTCGAGTGAAGTAGATCGGTATCCATACTTTCCGAACTTCCGAAGTAGTCCGTTCACTTCTCTGAAGCCCACCTAAATCGTGCCGGGGGTGTTGTGGATACCATAGGGCCGCTCCAGGTGGTCCAGAAAGTTTGTGGCGCTCAGTAACCTCGCCAGCGAATCAGCACGCCTCCCCAACAAGAAGGAATCCCATGCGATGCAGGCCACCAGTTCTTGCCGATTTTCTGCGGATACTAGCACATGTTAAAGGATCGTGGGCTGATAGGGCACAATACGTCGCGCAGTCTTCTTACAGTCGGCAGTAAGGGCCCAGAAACGGGCTTCGCGGAGATCAACCGGGTGAATCGGGACTCTGCAACCACAGTTCTCCCAAGCCGACATAACGGGGCCGATCAGGTGTCGGTGAGTGCATCGGCGATAATGCGCTTATTCACGACCCGCAGGAGATCGTAAGACCGAAGCCGTTTACGAGAACCCTATGCTTTTGTTCCTTTGCAAACGATCGGTCAGCGCAGTGGCGGGCCACGGAATTGTGGGTAGGGGAAGCCCGGGCGCAGCCGCGACGACTATGGCTGAAATCGGGAGCCTCCCGTCTGTCCCCCCTCTAATCCTCGCGGCAATCCCTGGCGGAGGTCGCCCACAATCGTGCGGATCCGGCACGTCTTGCAAAGTTCGCGACGGAGTGAGAGAACTCTAAACATGAGCTTCGATGTCTTGTGTTCTCCTTTACGGTTTCTGCAGCAGGTTGGGATCTGTGCAGATCAAGACTGGCTGCGAGAATACGAGGCGTGGTTGGAACGCGAAGGGCAGGAGATCTCAGACGCGGTGGACCGCGCCGGCACACCGTGGTTACGCATGTTCGATCGGTGGGGCGAGCGGGTAGATGAAATCCTTTACCCACCCGAATACTGGCGCATGCTGAAACATGGATACAGGGCCGGCATGCTCTGGCGAGTCTTTGAGCAAAATTCTCTGGTACCCGCTTACCTTCTTCTCTACGCCACGGGCTTCTATGATCCGGGCTTGGCGTGTCCGTATACGGTCTCTCTGTCCACGGTTTCCCCGCTCTCAAAATATGGAGACGCAGAATTGAAGGCACGGTTTCTGCCCCGCATGTTGCAGCGCGATGACAGTGTCTGGCAGGGAGCAACCTGGATGACGGAGATTAAGGGTGGGTCAGATCTTGGCGCGGCGGTGGAGACCGTAGCGCAACGGGATGGGAATAAATGGCGGCTAACCGGCGACAAATATTTCGCGAGTAATGCCGGGGCCGAATTGGCAGTGGTCGCGGCTCGGCAAGAGGGCGCACCGCAGAACGTGCGCGGGCTAAGTCTGTACCTGGTACCGCGTCGCGGTGAAGACGGAAAGCTGAACTATCGAATACGCCGCCTCAAGGACAAGATCGCCACCCGCTCGGTACCAACCGGTGAGGTCGAATTTCGTGACAGCGAGGGTTGGCTGCTGGGGCAAGCGGAGCATGGAATCTATTTGATTCTCGAAGTGCTGAACCTGTCGCGCGTGGCCAACAGCGTGGGCAGCGTAGCTCTCGCGCAAAGGGCCATCGCCGATGCCTATTCTTTCGCTGAACGGCGCACGGCCTTCGGTAAACCGATCATCGAACATCCTTTACTTCGACAGCAGTTCGAGAATCGTGTGCAAGGGCTACGCGCGGCTTCCCGGCTGGCTTGGGAAGCGGTGCGTCTGCTCGACAAGGTATGGCAGGAGAAGCCACCGTACTCGGAGAGCTATCATCTGTTCCGGTTGGTCGCTCACCTGGCGAAGTACTGGACAGCAGAGTTCGCTGTGCAGACGGCCAAATGGGCGATGGAGGTGTATGGCGGAGTGGGAACGCTGCAGGAGTATCGCGTGGAGCGCTGGTTGCGCGAGGCGATGATCCTCGCGATCTGGGAAGGGACATCGCATCGCCAGATGCTGGATGGGCTGGAGGTCATGCAGCGTAAAAGCGCATACCGGTTGCTGTTCCAGCATCTTGCGGGGAAAGCTCCGGAGGCTCAGCTGCGCGAGATGGAAGCGCGGGTGGAACGACAACTTAGTTTGCCCGAGGTTGACAGGGAAGGGACCTTGGAGAAGCTTTTTAGCGATCTAGCTTCGCTGACCGCCGATGCTCTATTAAAAGAACTGGTTGACAGCGAATGATTCCGCCTCACTTTCCGAGCCGACGACAACCCCCGTTTGCACCGGCGAAGCAAACCAGCACTCCCGGAGCGTAAACGCGTTGTGTTCAGCGACGGTTCGCCACTGGCTTTTCCCTCATTCTTTGTCTTTCCGTCGTGGACCATTTCCAGTTGGTCCCTCACCCGCTAACAATCGCCGAGACGTTAAGCCAAGAAGTGGCATTTCTGCCGATCGGCGACGAAGGTCGGTGAGTATGGCTTTCCAAGAGACATCGAGCTAGTGAGAACCGGGGGCGGGCGGTGACGCAGGTTTCTCCGGGTACAGGCGGTCAAACTCCGGGTCGTCGTGAAGAAGGATGAGGTCGGGATCGCGGCGAGCCCACGCGGAATCCCTAAAGCCCCCTTCCCAGGCTTTACGCAGGGCATCCATGGCTTCCGGCTGTTTATTAAGTTTGCAGTACAGACAAGCCGCGTTGTAAAGAATCGAGACTTCGTTGGCTCGCAAGGTAACCGCCATGTTGAGTTCGCGCAGGGCGTCGTCTGCCCGCCCCACATGAGCATAGTCGGAGCCGAGCAGGATGCGTGCTCGCGGGTCCTCGGGCACTTGTTTCAAGTGGTTTTCGAGCGCCGCCATCCTTCGCTGGCGCATGTTGCGAATGGCTTCTTCTTTCCCCATGGCGCCCAGACAGTTCAGGATGGGCACATAAACGTTATAGTCCTCACCGCTCGCTTCAATGGCGGTTTCCGCAACGTCCAGGATTTCCTGGTAGCGTCCCGCGGCGAACAGTGCGCGGCAGAGAAGGTAATGGGCGCCCTCGCAGTCGCGCTTGCGTTCGATGGCCTTCTTGGCCATGCGCACGGCCTCGTCATGCAGTTCGGCTGCGTAGAGCACCCAAGCCTGGCTGACCTGCACTTCGGGCAGGTCCCAGCGCAGAGCCAAGGCCTTGCCGGAGGCCTCCCGTGCTCGTTCCACCCACACCGGATCGCGACTGAAGTTGCAATAGAACATGGCGCAGGCATTGGCGCTGGCGGCGTAGGCCAGGGCGAAGCTGGGATCAAGGGTCACTGCGTTTTCGAACATCTGCAGCGCGAACTCGAGGTCCTGGCGGGTCTGGCGCCGCGCGTAACGCTTGCCGCGCAGGTAGAGGTCGTAGGCCTGCAGGTTTTCCGTCGGCTTGACCGCCAAGGCCTCAAGTTCCTCCGGGGAAAGCGTCACCCGCAGGGCTTCGGCGATCCTGCGCGCCATTTCGTCCTGAACTTCGAAAACGTCCTTCATCTCGCGGTCGAAACGATCCGACCACAGCGGAAAATCGGTGCGCGTATCCACGAGCTGGGCATTGATCCGGAGGCGGGCGCCAGAGCGGCGCAAGGTGCCGGTGAGGACATAGGCCGCACCGAGCTGCTGCCCGACCTGCGCCGGCGTCACCGCCTTGTCCCGGAAGGCAAGAACGGTGGGACGCGAAAAAATGTTCAGTCCTCGAATCTTGGAGAGCTCGGTGATGACATCCTCAGTGATCCCGTCGCGCAGGTATTCGTCCTCCTTGGCGCCGCTCAGGTTTTCAAAGTAGAGAACGGCCACAGATTTTCTGGTTTGCTTCTGTACAGCGGGATCCGAATCGGTCTTCTCCCTCACGCGCCGTGCGCTGGATTCGAGGTCCCGCTTGAGGCGGTTCAGGTCGGTCTTGAGCTCGGTCGCCGTCTGGCAGCGTAGATTTCGATCTTTCTCCAGCGCTTTCTCCAGAATCCGCACAAAATCGGCGGGGAGCATTGGATTCAACTCGGCAGCCGGCTTGGGATCGCGGTTCAGGATGGCGTCGAAGATCACAGCCGAGGTATCTCCCTGAAACGGGAGCGTTCCGGTGGCCATCTGGTAGAGCACTGTGCCGGTAGAAAACAGGTCTGTTCGGGCGTCCACCAGCTGACCTCTGGCTTGCTCCGGCGACATGTAGGAGACCGTACCCACGGTCGCGCCCGGTGAGGTGAGCTCTTCGGCGAAGACCTGGGTCTCCTCCTGCTCGACCGAAGCTCCCTGCGCGATCTCGCCATGACTCACCTTGGCAAGGCCGAAGTCCAGAATTTTCACCTGTCCGCGCCCTGTAAGAAACAGATTCGCCGGCTTTATGTCTCGGTGTACGATCCCTTTGGCGTGGGCTGATTCGAGCGCGTCGGCGATCTGGATACCCAGTGCCAGCAACTTCTCCATTTCCATGGGCTGCCGGCTCATTTTCTGCGCCAGGGTCTCCCCCTCCAGCAGCTCCATGACGATGAAGTGCCGGCGATCGTGCTGTTCAATCGCGTGGATGGTGCAGATGTTCGGGTGGTTAAGGGAGGAAGCGGCGCGCGCCTCGCGCTGAAAGCGCTCAAGCAACTGGCTATCCTGCGCCATTTCAGGTGGAAGAAACTTCAGGGCCACGCGGCGGCCGAGCTGCGAGTCCTGGGCTTCGTACACCACACCCATGCCACCCGAGCCCAGTTTGCGCAGAACCTTGTAATGCAAGAGGGACTGGCCGACGAGCGGATCCTGGTTCATATTGGCCGGTTGATGGTATCCGGCGGAGGGAGTGCCGTCAAGGAAACCGGCGGGGCTAACCAATAGACCTTGGAGCGAGCAATCCTCAATGAGTGTAATGGCCTGATTTCGTCAACCATCCTCAGACAGTGAACGACCAGGCAGGAAGTATGTCGTCTCCCGAAGTGTGGTGACGTCAGACGAGTCGCGGATCCCGTCAACGTCGGCGAGTACAATCGGACATAGAGGACGACCTTTATGAGGGACCTGGCAGACGTCCTTAGCGGTTTTGGCACCCGCACAAATGATCTCTTGCGGGATACTTGGAAGTTCACTCTTTCCCTCAACAACATCATCACGTATAGCCCGGTGGCCTGGAACCATAAAGGGCTTGACCCGATACCGTTCTCAAGGGCGATGTTGCGGCTCGAGGACGAATTGAAATCTCTCTCGAGAAGCATCATAGACACTCAGGACAATGGGAGCGTGCCTGCGCTGGAGCGGTTGTACGAGAAGGTTGAGCCCGCGTTCAGGGTTGTACTTGATGGAGGGGGACGTGAATTTCAGGTAGCGGCGGATGCGATTAGCCTGTATCTCGAACAGCAACAGGTCCTGATCTTTACGTACACAGGGAAGACATCCCTGGTCGTGCGGTCTTCATATCAAGATATCTTTCTCCGCCAACTGGCCAGCCACACGTTTGTGAAGCATCCGTTTCTCTCGAAAGAGTCGCTGGATCTCGCAGGGGTGGAGGTAAAAAAGTATGCGGAAGACTTTTTGAGGTCACTCCAGCGGATATACCAGACTGACATAGAAGGGATCTTCAGGAAGTATCACGCCCTGCTTGTCGATCTGCACGATGCCCTCTCCAAGCATCCCATCCGAGTGCCTACCTACGGAGGCGTTCCGCCTCGGCGGATTGCCCGCACCGATGCCGGCGCGGTGTCAGATTTCATCAGCGAGATGCGAGAGATGGCCGATCTCGAAGAGTCACAACGAGAACAGATCCTGACCCTCCGCTACGCTGACGGAGCTGCCGAAACTAAGCTGTACCAGAGACTGGCTGTCTCGCCCGACTGGGGCTCTGAACTCGGTCACGTAGTGGCGTTCATGCATCAGTTGAACCAGGACCCGCTTACCAAGTACGAGGTTTTTGAGGCCGGAGCGCAGGGTGAACTTGAGCCCGTCGAGATTGAGGAAGCGAAGAGCGATCAAGTCATCGATCAGCAGAAGAATGTGGCTCGACTTCGGACACTGCTCACCGCGTTCGTTAAGGGGGGGCATATGCCGTTCACTCTCCTCGAAGGGGAGGGTGGTGTGGGCAAGACACTCTCATTGCAGGCGCTCGTTCGTGAGATCGATGGTTTGAAGCTCGTCCTGATCTCGTCGGACTACCTCGGTCAGATCAGGGAGTATGCACGACGCATGGCCGAGGGACCATGGAGGACCGTGCTCTACATTGATGATATGACCTTTGACCCGCGTCACTATGAGAGTTTCAAGATTGGGACGCAAGGCATGAAGCGATTCTATGACAACGTCACGGTTATGGCGGCTGCAAATCCGTCGTCATTGGCCCATCTCCCGCCAGAGGTGTTACGACGATGGCCGATTCGGATCAAGTATGGGCGACCAGACTTGGCAAATGGCGCGACGTTGCGCAAAGTGTTCAGGGCGAATTGTGACCGTGTCGGAATGGAGTATGCCCCAGGTCTTGTGACCGCATTCCGGAAACTGCATAGAAGCGCGCTCAAGACTCTGCCGCCGTCCGCGGTCTATGATTTCTTGCGGGAAGTGAAGCTGACACGAGGATTATAGTTGGGGTGCACCATCCACTAAGATTAAGACGGGTTGCGTCACAGTCGTCGTTGAACAAGCTCGCTCCAGCTGGCGTCAATGCCAAGGCGACACAACGCACCTCATTCTAACTGCGGCTTGCCAGCCATGGCTCCGCGTACTGACTGCTCCACATCCTTGACCAAGGGCACGCCTGCCGAGTGGAATGTCCGCCTGTTCGGACCTTCGCCAGCAGAGTGGCGTGCTCCTACCAGACTCAAACAAAGGTCGGTCCGTTTCCCCGTTCGGAGCACTGTTGTAACATCGCCATTACGCTCATTGACCCGGTTGAGTGTGATGTGGAGCGCCCCAATCCCAACTGAGAACCGCCCCTTGGTGCGCAGAGCCGATATTTGGTAGAACCGATGGCAGAGATTTTCGTATGCGCTTTTCATTACCGTACACTGCGGCTACGGACCGGGGGCGTCCGCACAACATAAGTCTGAAACTGCGCGACATGAACCAACTCTTCAATTCGATGGACCCTTCTCCGTTCATTGAAAAGGATCTCGACGACGATGCGGAAGAATTCATCGTGAGCTGGGCTCAAGAATTCCCCTTTAACGCTCCGCTCAAATTGCGCATCTACTTGGACCAGTGGCCGGCCGAAGACCCCAAAGAATTGATCAGGATGGCCGTCCACAACCACTTTGCTCACGGTGCCCAAATTACTGACTTGGAGTTCAAGCGGCTCCTGAGGCAAGGACGCACCAGTCTTTTGATCGGGCTGTTGTTCTTGGCGCTTGTCTATTGCTCAGCAGGATGTTGTTGGGTCGTGAGGCGAGCGCTTGGGCTGCGGTCGTGCGAGAGAGCCTTACGATTGCCGGATGGGTCGCCATGTGGCGGCCGATGCAAATCTATCTTTACGATTGGTGGCCCCTCCTGCGACGGGGCCGGATTTATGCCAAGCTGAGCCACATGCCGGTGGAACTCGTCCAAAAAGGCAAGAGCTGAGTAGCCTCGCGGTGGGTTGCGGGTTTCCCTCCACCACACATTCCCCATCGCCCAGCGCCGTGACTCAGGGCAGTGATTGCTGTTGTAACATCCCTATTTCACTCATTGACCCGGATTTTGGCGAACAAACGGCGCAAGCTTGTGCTAACGCCTGTTTACAACAGTTCCCGCCAAGCAGCGAGCGACTACTGCAGCTTCGCGTACTCTGCCTTGGCTTCCTTGAAGATGGGGATATCGGGGTCGGCGTCTTTCCAGAAGGTGAGGAAATCCTGGTAGGCAGTTTTCGCTTTGGCGGTGTCACCGGAGAGGGCATACGCGCGGGCGAGTTGGAGATGGGCGAGCGAACCGAGCAGGAAATTCTGCACGACTCCGGCATGATCGAGGAACTTCTGAAATTCCGCAGCTGCCGCCGAACCATTCCTTTGAGAGAGGTAAGCCAATCCGCGAATGTACGGCGGATACATTGGGCTGCTAAAGTTTGAGGGAGGAACATTGCCGAATTCGTAGGGCAGGGAGGGCTCCAGCGCGACGATCGCCCGGTCGGGTGCCTGTTGCGCCATCGCAATCGATGCCTCGATCACCGGGAACCAATACACCTTGAGATACGTGTTGGTGGGGTCGGACTTCTGTAACGCTTCAAGGATGGTTCTGGATTGAGCAGTTTCGCCGGTGCGCACCAACGCCAAAGCGGCCAGGACTTTGACATCGCGCCCGGGAGCGAGCACTAACGCGCGGGCCACAGCTTGCCGTGCGGCAGCCACGTTGCCCAGTTCAGCTTCGCGGAGCCCCTGATAAGCCAACCACAGGGCCGCAGTTTCCTTGGCATCCGCCCGCGCGGCGGAGTCAGTGGCGCGCCGGGCGAGGTCGCGGGCTTTCTCCAAGCGCCCGTAGTAGGCCTGGGTATCAGAGTGGTTGCAGAGCATCTGATCTTCTTCACCCGGGCGGCCCGCCGCCCATGCAACCTGGCGCTCCATTTCGGCGGTATCCCCCGACAGAAATGCTAGAGAATACAGATCGCCCCGAATGGTGAGGCCATCGAAGCTTTTCTGCTGTGCTTCCTGAATCGTCTGGCGGGCGTCCTTGAGGCGATTGACGTTGATATAGTTGCCTGCCAGGTTCCCATAGCCGGCGATCGCGGGCTCCAGTCGCTGCGCCGCCTCGGTCTCCGCGATCGCTTTGTCGTATTGGCCCAGAGCGGAATAGATAACGCCGAGATTCCCGCGAGGCACCATGTCCCGGGGATAGCTTTTCGCCCAGAGTTCGTAGGCTTCGGTGGCCTTTTCCACTTCACCGGTGACATATTGAAAGTAGAAGGCAGAGATGCGATACCTCTCGCGTTCACTCACGCGGTCGCGCAGGTCATACGCCCTTCTGGCATTGTCGGCGGCGAGACTCGCTTGTCCAAGATTTGAATACTCCACGGCGATACCGACATAGGCCATGGCGAATTTGGGGTCGAGTTCGAGGGCCCGTTTCATGAACGGAATGGCTTCGGCGTCGCCCTTGGTGCGACCGGTCGTGATGCCCATGCTGTAAGCCTTCAGGGCTTCGAGCGAGGGGGTAGTGGCTTCCACCGGCACATCGAACTTCTGTACCGAAGCAAGCGATTCGCCCAGTTTGGGCCGCAGGCTGGTTGCCGCCTTACCCAGTGCCTTCAGCACGTCTTGCTTGCTTGCCGCCTCTTCCTGTTCCTTGGCCAGCGTGTCCCCACTGTTGCAACCGACAGCGTCCAAGCCAATCACGTACTGCCCACCGAGGTTCGATATTGAACCCAAAACGATTGCCTTACTGCCCGTCCGCACACAGAGTTCTCTGGCCACGTCCTGGGTGATTCGGGTGCTAGGTTGGCGGCCCATGAGGCGCAGGGTCTCCTCTACCTTGCGATCAGAAAGAATATTGATGAACGGGGACTGTCCCAGTTGTACCGCCAGAGCCTGCTTTAGCGCGCCGTCAAAGAGTGCATCTCCTGTGGTGTTGTCAAAGTCGGCCAAAACGACGGTGTCCTTCTCCGAGAGGGGCGTGGCACTGGTTACTGGCGCCGCCGAACGCGAGCGGAAGTAGAGGCCACCGACGATCAGAGCCGCCATCACTACTGCGGCGGCAGAGACCAAGATCTTCGACCGCGTACCCATCGCTGCCGCTGTCTGGCTCGAAGAAAGTGTCGTCTTTTGCTTGCCGCTGGAGGGACTGGAGCTTGGGACACTCGTTCCGGCTGCCGGGCGGGCTGAGTCTTCAACCGCTGCGGGGATTCCTGTCCGGCTCGATTCAGTCTCCCGCTTCAGGCGTTTCAGGTCGGCCCGCATATCCGAGGCGTGCTGGTAGCGCAGATCGCGATCCTTTTCCAGCGCTTTGTTGATGATCCGTTCCAATTCCGCGGGCAGGTCGGGGTTCAGCCTTATCGCAGGCACCGCGGTCTTGTGCAAGATGGAATCGAACAAGTCCGTGGTCGTGGCTCCGCGGAAGGGCAACTGGCCCGTGGACATCTCGTACAACACCGCCCCGAAAGAGAACAGGTCGGTTCGCGTGTCAAGCTCGCGCCCGCGCGCCTGTTCCGGAGACATATAAGCGGCCGTGCCCACCGCGGTACCGGGGCTGGTCAAGTGCGCTTCGAGCGCCTCGGTTCGCGTGGCCTCACTCTGCCCCCTGGCATCCGAGGTCGTGACCTTGGCCAAGCCGAAATCGAGCACCTTGGCGTGGCCACGCCCGGTTACGAAGATGTTGGCGGGCTTGATGTCGCGGTGCACGATTCCCTTGGAATGAGCGGCGTCCAGGGCATCCGCTATCTGAATCCCCAGCGACAGCAGGGTCTCTAATTCCAGCGGTCGAACGCCGATCAGGTGTTTAAGCGTCTGCCCGTCGAGGTACTCCATGGCAATGAACGCCTGGCCATCCTGTTCGCCAATGTCGTGGATGGTGCAGATATTGGGGTGGTTCAGCCCAGAAGCAGCCTGTGCCTCGCGCTGGAAGCGGGCTAATGCTTGCGAGTCCCTGGCTACTTCATCTGGAAGAAACTTCAATGCGACGAAGCGATGCAGCCGTGTGTCCTCAGCCTTGTAGACGACACCCATGCCGCCGCCGCCGAGTTTCTCGACGATGCGGTAGTGTGAGATGGTCTGGCCGATCATCAGGGGCAAATCTTACGTGGGCGAAACGGGCAAGTCAATGAAGGGCATGGGGTTGGCGGTGGCTCAGGAAGATTGTTGGCGTAACATCGCCATTACGCTCATTGACCCCAGCCACGGGTCCCAAACGAGTCGATTCCTGCCTGATTAGAAAACTACACTTTTCTAACACCGGAGATTGAGACAAAAAAGGCCAATGTTTATGCGGGTTGGAACGGAGGGGTTTCCTAACATTGCTGCCGGATTGACCGCAAAATGGGCGCACTTTATAAACGCGCAGGAAGCAAGAATTGGATGATGGCGGTGACCGTCAGCGGTCACCAAGTATGCAAGAGCACGTGCACATCGAACAAGCGACTAGCTCATCATGTGCTCTCACGCTGGGAGACTGAGGTGTTCGAAGGACGCTTTCATCTGCCAAAATCGGCTCCGCCTCCCTTCTCGAAATGGGCCGACGAGTTTCTCGACAAAGTGGCACATCCGAATACTCGCAAGCGATACGGGTCTTCCGTCAGAAAGTTGAAAGCCGCGTTCACCGGAGCACAACTGTCGGACATCTCTGCCGAGCGCATTGAAGAGTACAAAGAGGCGCGGTTGGCGGAAGGGGCGGAACCGGCAACAATTAACCATGACCTTCGAGTACTGAGGCGCATGGTGCGGCTTGCCCAGCGCAAACGCCTGATTTCATGGAATCCCTTCCTTGAGGTTGATTTCCTCAAGCAGAGGAATCTGCGAACACCTCATATAGTCTCTTTCGAACAAGAGGAGAGGGTTTTGGCTGTTGCGCCTCCGTTCCTCCGTGTACTCACTAGTCCTGATTCTTGAAACTGGGATGCGGTCCCACCGCGAGGCGCTGGCTCTAATGTGGGATGCAATCAACTTCGCGAACGATTCCATTCGAGTACGAGAATCGAAAACTCGAGCGGGCATCAGAAACGTCCCGCTTACAGCGAGGTGCAAGACTGAACTCTTGCGCTGGCGCAAAATGCTCGGACCAGAGTTCTCGCCGTTCGTTTTTCCCAACATGTGGGCCCCAGCGAGACCGGGAAAAAGCTCTGAAGGATGCTGGGCTAGATCACTTCTGGATCTACAATCTCCGCCACACGTTTGCCAGTCGCTTGAGCGCCGCTGGCGTTTCCGACCTCTTCGTTGCTCAAATGATCGGGCACTCCTCTCCAGGAATCTTGCAAAGATACTCGAAGGCCATCGACGAGTATCGTCGCGATGCGGTCCGCAAACTGGAGGAAATGCGGGCTGCGCACGCTCCCTGGCAGCACCCTTCCGCCGTCGCGATCAACTGAAAAGCCCCCTGCAAATGTGAGCTGGCACTTTAAGTCGAGGCCAAAAGGTCTGAAAAATTACTACAGTTTTACTACAGTGGAGAGTTTTCAACAGGGGTTCAAGCCGTTGCGTAAACACACCGGAGTGCGTAGGTGATTGAAAACAAAAAGAGAACCGTGGTGCCGGGAGGGGGAGTCGAACCCCCAAGGTACTAAGTACCGGCGGATTTTGAGTCCGCTGCGTCTGCCAGTTCCGCCATCCCGGCTTGTGGATTCAGTATCGCATAAGCCCGAGGCTTGCGAAATCCTCTCTGCCAATGAGCGATAACCTAACTTGCGGCACGCACACCGAACGCTTTTGCACGTGCCGCCAGCGTCTTGTACCGGAAGCATCCTACCGAGTGATCGTTCACCATCCCCACCGCCTGCATGAAAGCGTAGCAGATGGTCGACCCCACGAAGTTGAATCCTTGCCTTTTCAAGCCCCTGCTCATGGCGTCGGACTCGGCCGTCCGTGGCGGGACCTGGCGCGGCAATCTCCACGAGTTCACGCGCGGCTTGCCGCCCACAAACTGCCAGATGTAGCGGTCGAAACTGCCCCATTCTTCCTGCAGCCGCAGGAATGCCCGCGCATTCTGCACGGCCGACGCGATCTTGAGCCGGTTGCGCACGATGCCAGGATTTCGCACCAACTGTTGCATCTTGCGCCGGTCGTATCGTGCGACTCTCTTCGGATCGAAACGTTCGAAAGCGACCCGATAGTTCTGGCGCTTGTTGAGAATCATCTCCCAGCTTAGCCCGGCTTGGGCACCTTCCAGCACCAGAAATTCAAAGAGAGTAGGGTCGTCGTGAACCGGCACGCCCCATTCCTCATCGTGATAGCGGATGGCTAGGTCGCTGCGCGCCCAGGCGCAGCGAACTCGCGGTCGAAGGCCTCTTGCTTTACGTGCGGTCATCGCCAATCCGGGCTCGCTACTCCAGCGATTTCGGATCCGATTTGTTCTTGGGTGACTTCGAGTTCAGCAGAGATACCAGTTCTTTTGCGCAAGCGGGAACCCCAACTTTGTGTTCGACAATAATTTCCTTCGCGGTCAATTTCTTCCCGTAGAGCTTTTCGTTGGCGCTGCCGTCGGAGCGCAGCGTCGATCCTTCCAGGGAAACGCCGGCAAACAATCCTTTATCGCGCGAGTAGGAGAGAATCTCCGCGTTCATGACCACGTCGGTTGCACTCTCCGCGGTGCGTCCTTTCGGTCCCGCGGCAGCGGATGCGTCGGCGCCCAGTTTCACTTTGCTCGAAAGCAGGGACCGCGCCCCCTTGGGATTCATTACCAGCAAAACGAAGTCCGTGGCCTGGCCACCCAGCTGGAATCCAATGCTCACGCCCTCCAGGGCGTACAGAGCCGGTGCTCCCCACGGCCCGGTGTAGTGTTCTCCGCTGCGGCACACCATCACGCCCCGGCCGTAACTCGCACCCACGCCAAAGGCACCCTTTTTCACCGATGGTAGAACCACGACGCACTCGGCTTTATCCAATAGATCCTGCGGAATGTCGTCAGGAATGTTCAGGATTTCCTTCATTACCTGCCCGGCATCTTTCACCCGCTCTTCTTCCTTCTCGTCACTGGCCGCGAAAACCGCCGGAGCAAAAAGGCATAGCACCAGAACAAAGTTTGTGATCTTCTTCTTCATCGGTCAGTTCCTCCGGAATCGTTCACCGTCCCTCGCAATACCCACACATATTAAACCCATCGCGCACCCCGCGAGTCCGCAAACATTAGAAAAGTCTGACCTCGCCTGGGACCGTAACTCCCACATCCTACAGGCGTTTTACCATGACCAAACGTGTGCTCCTTTTGTAACTTGGCACCTGCCATAGCCGCTTCTAAAGTCAATGAGATAAACGCGGCCTTTGGCGAGGATTTCGGCACGTGGCGTGCATCTAATAGTTTGGAAGTGCCTTTTGCCGTGGCTGAGAGTGAAAATTTTGGATTCTCTGGGCATGAAGTACACGCAGTCGATCTGTCGCGGGATCATTATGTTGGTCGCTGCCGCCATAATCCCCGCGGCCCGCGCCCAGTCTGATTCATATGCAACCCCTCCTGCCGCCTACGCAACCAGCGCGGCCAGTCTGAGTTCCTACACCCCGGCTTCCGACGAACCGCAATCCGGCGCACTTCTCACCATCCACAAGCGAGTGGATGAGGTCAATGTCCTCTTTATTGCAACCGACAAACACGGCAAGTTTGTCCGCGATCTGAACCAGAGCGACTTCTCGATTCTTGACGATCACAAGCCGCCCCAGGCCATCATGAACTTCCGTCGCGAGACCGATCTAGCTCTCCATCTTGGCTTGCTCATTGATGTGAGTGGTTCGGTGCACGGGCGCTTCGACTTCGAGCAGAGTGCTGCCATCACTTTTCTTCAGCACACCGTGCGCGCCGGTTTCGATAAGGCCTTCGTCGTGGGTTTCAACAACCAGAGCCAGATGACGCAGGACTTCACCGATAACGTGCAGTTACTTTCTGCCGGCGTTCACAAACTGCAAGATGGCGGCGGCACGGCGCTCTACGATGCGGTTTACAAAGCCTGCCGGGAGAAATTGCTCAAAGATCGTTCCGATCATCCGGTCCGCAAGGCTATCGTGATTCTCAGCGACGGGGAGGACAATCAAAGCGAAGTCACCAAGGCCCAGGCCATCGAGATGGCGCAGCGCGCGGAGGTGATCATCTATGCTATCTCCACCGACGATAGCGGCCTGATTCTCCGTGGCGACAAAGTTCTCGAGCAGCTCGCAGAAGCCACCGGCGGACGCGCCTTCTTTCCATACAAAATGAAGGACATCACCCACTCTTTCGCCGCCATCGAAGACGAGTTGCGCAGCCAGTACGTCGTTTCCTACAAGCCCGCCGACTTCGACGCCGACGGCCGCTACCGCTCCATCGAGATCTCGGCCCTCAAAAAAGACCTGCAGGTCCGCGCCCGTAAGGGCTATTTCGCGCCGCAGCAGTAGCAAAACACTTTTTCAAACCTTCTGCCCATCTACAACCCCATGTCTGCGTATTGGGACAACTACTCCTGCCCGTGCCCCTTAGCTATTGCGTTCGAGCAATCACCAGCGCCAAATCGTCTTCTTGCTCGCCAAACCTGAATTGCTCCACCGCTTGCTCCACCTTACGCATGATTGCCTTGACCTCGAGGCTCGCGCTCTCCTGCAGAGTTTCCAGCAAACGAGCTTCCCCGAATTCCTCCCCGTTCGCGCATCTAGCCTCAATGATGCCATCGGTAAACACGCTCAGCACGTCTCCCATCTCCAACCTGGTCTCACCAATCGAACAGTGCCATTTTTCGAAAAGCCCCAGAACCGTGGCCGTGGGCGCAAGTCGCTCCACGACGCCCCCGCCGCGCAGCAATAGCGGCGGGATATGCCCGCAGTTGATGTACTGCAAGCGCCGAGTGGCATCGTCGTAGTGCCCGAAGAAAAGAGTTGCGTAGCGTGCCGCCTCGGTGTGCTTGTAGAGATGTTGATTCACGGTAGCCAGCAGCCTCGGCAGATCCCGCGAATTGAAATACCCATCGCGGCAGTGAATGCTCCCCTGCAAGTTGGCCATGAGTAGCGCCGCGCTTACCCCCTTGCCCGCAACATCTGCCAGCACGAGCCCCACCTGACCCGGCCCCATGTCGAGGAAGTCGTAGTAGTCTCCACCTACCGTCCGCGCCTGGACGCAGTTGCCGGAGTAGTCGAGCGTTTGAAGCGGACGCTTTTCGCGGGGCAGGAGATTGCACTGCACGGCGCGCGCCACGGCCATTTCCCGCAGGAACGGCTCGTCGTCCGTACTCTCCGAGAAATCCAGATCCCAAATGTTGATCTCGGGAGTCAAACATTCGACACCCGTGTGGCCTTCCGTCGGTGTTCCTCGCAAGCCCACCCAGACCACTCGAAAGACCGCTTTCCGCTCGTAGCAATGAACTTCGAGAACCTCTCCGATCTCCACTTCCCCCAGGCCCGCCAATCGAGCTCCCAGGCTTGAGATATCCACCGTGCGAGCAGGCCAGACCGTGCCGCCTGCGGACAACCGTGACACCTGAACGGGTAATTCCATTCGGATGCGCTTGGCCCGTTGTTTACGTCTCTTGTGTACTTCCAGGTTGCCCCGTCTGAAGTGCGGTATCTGATTCAGGCTGACCAGCAGGGCGCAGCATTCTGCCTCGCTGGCAAAGGGACCCATGTGCATTTCCGGGTGGGACGTTGACGATGATCCACAGGCGGGATTCTCGAATATATACCACTCAACATCAGCCATCGAATTCTGATTCATGCGAACTCACAGTTCTCCAGCATCCGCCGGAGAAAGAACAGGACCGGCGATTCGCGGTTAGCATGACCCTACCTCGATCTGCAGTAGGCCGCTGTGAAGACGGCCATCGGAATATTACTTTGGGCTCCGCACGATTCCATTTCCGGGATGAAATCAAGCGCGGGACAGACCTGCATGAGACCCGCTTAATCCAAGCTCTGGCCACCGGAGATCGGCCCTCGGCGTCCTAGATCGCCGCCTCGGCAACCGGCTATTGCAGAATGCAAGCAACCCCTTCCCGCTATCGTTTGCGCCTCCGGTCCCTCTGTGCTACCGTCCCATTGATTCCGAGATCAAGGCTTCGAGATTCCCCCAAGGAGACGATCATGGTCGGCATCATTTTTCTCGTAATCCTGGTGGTTATCGCCGTCGTGCTCATCGGCATGTACAACAGCTTGGTGCAGCTGCGCGTGCGCTGCGATTCCGCGTGGTCCGACATCGATGTACAACTCAAGCGCCGGCACGACCTCATTCCCAACCTGGTCGAGACCGTCAAGGGCTACGCCGCGCACGAGAAAGGCACGTTCGAAAACATCGCCAAGTTCCGCTCTCAGGCGATGCAGGCCACCACCCCGGCCGACAAGGCTGCAGCGGAAAACCAGCTCACCGGCGCCCTAAAAAGCCTGTTCGCCGTGGCGGAAAATTATCCGGAACTCAAAGCCTCGGAGGAGTTCACCCAGCTCCAAGGTTCGCTAAGCCAGACAGAGGACTCGATTCAAAACTCGCGCCGCTACTACAACGCCGTGGTTCGCGACCTCAACACGAAGATCCAGTCGTTCCCGACCAACATCATCGCCGGCATGTTCGGTTTCAGCGCGCGCCAGTTCTTCGAGACCACCGATGCTGACCGCGAGCCGGTCGCAGTAAAGTTCTGATCCCATGATCGGTGCGTTGAATGGAAGGTCGCGTCCCGCTGTAGAGACGTTGCTTGCAACGTCTTCCTTGTCTCGACACACAAAACGTCGCAAGCTACGTCTCTACGAAAGCGCCTTATCGCTCCTGTTGGTCTTTGCAACCGTCCTTGGATTCTCTGCACCGGTTGCCGCCAAGTCCTGGCGCATCTCGAACTTTGAGGACACCATCACCATCAACCCCGACGGCAGCGCCCTGGTCAACGAGACCATCACTCTTGTCTTCGTCGGCGAGTGGCATGGCATTCATCGCACCCTGCCCATCGAATATCCCGGCCCGAACGGCACGAACTACCAGCTCTTCATCGAAGTCACAAGCATCACCGGCGAAAACGGCGCAAAGCTCAAGTACGAATCCTCCACCTCCGGCGCCTACCGCGATCTCAAGATCTACATTCCTGACGCGGTCGACACGACCCGCACGGTCGAAATCGCCTACCGCGTGCGCAACGGAACGCGTTTTTTCGAAAGCTACGACGAGTTCTATTGGAACGTCACCGGCAACGACTGGCCTGTGCCGATCGACCACGCCATCGCCACGGTTCATTTCCCTGCCGCCGCCGGCGGATCATTGCGCGCGCAAGCCTTCACCGGCGTATATGGTTCGTCGGAGCGCGATGCCTCTTCGAAAATTGACGGACCCAACGTTGAATTCGAGACCAACAATCCGCTGCCCATGCGCGGCGGCATGACCGTCGACGTCTATATTCCCAAAGGCATTCTCTCGGCTCCGGGCGCGCTGACGAAACTAATATGGTTCATCGGCGGCAACCCGTCTATCTTTCTCCCCCTGGTCACACTCGCCGTCATGTTCCCCCTCTGGTGGTACGCCGGCCGCGACCCAGATCCCGGCGTATCCGTCGCTCCCATGTACGACCCTCCTCCCGGCTTTTCTCCCGCGGAAACCGGAACGCTGCTCGAAGACAAAATCCATCCCCGCGATATCACGTCGACCATCGTCGATCTTGCCGTGCGCGGTTTCGTCAAAATCGAAGAAATCGTGGACAAAGGACTGCTCTTCAACCATAAGGATTATGTTCTCCACCTTCTCAGGAAGCGTCAGGACTGGACCGGACTCGCACCGCACGAGCGCGTCATGCTGGAGAACATTTTCGTCGGCGACACTCCGGAAACCCGCCTCTCCAACCTGAAGAACCGCTTTTACACCGCCATCCCCGCCGTCCGCACCGACATCATGTCGGCACTGAAACAAAAGGGCGTGTACTCGCTCGATCCCGAATCCGCCAACGGATTCAGCATCGTGGCCGGCATCTGCATTCTCATCCCGTTCGCCATCTTTCAGTACATGGGCTGGGCAGATTTCTTTAGTTCCGTTCCAATGCTTGTCATCAGCCTGCTGATTTCGGCGGTGATCTGGTTTCTTTTCGCGCGCAAGATGACGGCCAAGACCGTCAAGGGGGCGCGCGCCTATGTCGCGATCCTCGGCTTCCAGGAATTCATGAATCGGGTTGACGCCGACCGCATTAAGCGCATGCCGCCCGATACGTTCGAGAAGTTTCTCCCCTATGCCATGGCTCTGGGCGTGGAGCATCACTGGGCACAGGCGTTCGCCGGCATCGTCAAGGATCCTCCGAGTTGGTACGTAGGTCCGGGCGGATACCCGGGCACCGGCTTCAATCCCATCTTCTTTTCGAGTTCCATGCACAGCATGGCCACGGACATGCACCAGGTCTTCGTTTCCGCGCCGCGCGCCAGTTCCACCGGATCAGGATGGGGCGGAGGCGGTGGCGGATTCGGCGGTGGTGGGGGTTTCTCCGGCGGCGGTTTCGGTGGCGGAGGAGGCGGCGCCTTCTAAACCGTTTGCCGCTGCGGCGTGCGTCAGAGTTGGCCTCCGGGGGCAACCCAGCTTTCTACTGCCGCGCAAATAGAAAAGAGCCGGTTCGCGGCTGCGAATCCGGCCCCTCAAACTCACACCTGCTGTGGTCTAGTTCTCTCCGGTCGATGTGCTGCCACCCCAAAGAGCGTTCCCGCCCCACAGCGCATTTCCACCCCACAACGCATTCCCACCCCAAAGGGCGTTTCCACCCCACAGCGCATTGCCACCCCACAACGCGTTCCCACCCCACAGTGCATTGCCGCCCGAGACCGTGGACGACGTTCCACTCGCGGTGGTCGCCGCGCTTCCCACCACGAATTGCGAAGATCCCCACACCGCTACGTTCGACCACGCCGCCGACTTGTTCCAAACCGCTGAAGGATCGTCCTTCAAGTACACGCTGTTTGTGCTCGTGTTGAACGTAGCGGTCGGTGACATCGCCGTTCCCTTGGCCAGGTCCGTATTGACCAGCGCCGCTTCCAGATCCACGTAGCCCGCGCCCACCGTGAAGATGTCGTACTGGCTGGTGTATGTGACTCCTGAAACCGGATCGGTGTAGCTGCTATACGAAGGCAACGACTTCCACGCGGTTTTCATGAGCCGCGCCTTCACCTGATCGGGTGTTAGGCTCGGACTCTTTTGCAGCAGATCCGCCACCGCTCCACTGACCACGCCGGCAGCCATGCTGGTTCCACTCAAGGTGAAGTAGCTGGAAGACGGCGCATCGCTACCTCCATTGATGTAGTAATCGTAAGGTACCTGGTTGCCCGGAAACTCGTTGTACAGCGTCGAATTCGGCGCCTCCAGCGAGACCAGCAGATTCCCCGGAGCCACAACGTCGGGCTTCACAACCGCGTCCCCGGCCGTCGGCCCCTTCGAGCTGTAGCTCGCGATCAGGTCATCCACCCGCGTTGGAGTTCCCATCGGCTTCATCGCACCCACAGTGATCACGTAGGGATCATTTCCTGGAGACGTCACCGTTCCGTAGCCATCGGTCGACTGCGTACGTCCGTTATTTCCCGCCGACACCACCACCACGATGCCATTCTTCCACGCCGATTCCACCGCCCGGCACAGGGGGTCGAGCTTGTAGGATTCGTACACCTCGCGCCCGAGCGAGAGATTCATGACGCGTATGTTGAACAGCGGCTTTAGCGCAATGGCAGTGCTGATGGCAGCGATCACCGCGCTGTCGCTGCCTTCGCCGTTCTGATCGAGCACCCGCAAATTGACCAGGTTTGCTCCCGGCGCAATGCCTTCAAACGTGTGCGAAAACTTCGAGCCTGTTGAACTCGCTCCATCTCCGGCAATGAGTCCGGCGATGTGCGTGCCATGTCCGTATTGATCCGTTGCGCTCAGATTGCCCGGGACAAAGCTCTGGTTCCACACCACTCGGGATAATCCCAGAAACCCGCCGTTCAGATCAGGATGGCTGCTGACTCCGCTATCGACCAGCGCCACTCCAACGCCTTTACCCGTGTACCCGGATTGCCATGCAGCGTAGGCATTGATCGCAGGCGCCGCATTGCTCAGGTTCGGTGCCAGCACTCGATCGAGGCTGATGTATGTGACATTCGGCTGGTTCGAGAGGCTCACGATCCCATTGCCGTCGAGGAGCGCAACTACACCATTGACCAGGGGCAACTGTCCCACGATCGTGCCCCCAAGTTTCACAATGTCGTTAACCAGGCAATCCACAAGGCCGAACAGTCCGCTGCAATTCACCTGCGTACCGGGTGCATATTGCACGATCACCTGTACTTGCTGTGTCGAGTGATTGCCCCGCAGGTCCGGCGAGATTTTCGAATCGTCGGCATACGCCAGCGTCCCTGCGACTAGCAGCAGAACCAGCACAAATCTTTTCATTCGAACCCCCAATAACGTGCACGCCCCCGCGCACACACCCACAGTCAGCGTTGCGCATAATTGTGCACCCGCAGTTCCAAAGCAGTGCTTCGCGGACCTTTACGAATCAGTGGTTTAGGTGCTATCTCCGGTTCTCAAGTGGGACAGCCTGTCCCACCGTCCTGCCCCGGGGACAACCTGTCCCAGCACGACGGTAACCGGGTAGTGTCGCTTTTAGGGTGAAGTGGGCCCCAGTTCTTAGCAAAATCGTAAGAACCATCTCATGTCCTCGACTCGCCAAGTCGGCGCACGTGTGTTTATCGCCGGCATGGCCCTGGCGGCACTGGCCTCATTCGCATTTGTAATTCCCCAGGGTCACTCCCCCGACCCGCTCAAGTTCGTTTGTTACATGGCGGCTGCGCTTCTCGCGTCGCCTCTCAAGGTGAGCCTGCCCAGCGGAACGCTGTCCGTGAACTTCCTGTTCACCCTGCTGGGTATTCTGGAACTGAGTTTGCCCGAGACCTTGCTGATTGGACTGGTCAGCACCTTGGGTCAGTTTTACTGGAGGCCGGCCAGGCGTCTGCATCTGGTCCAGCTTGTATTCAACCTGTCCCAAGTGACGGTCTCGGGCGCCGCGGCCTACGGGGCGTACCAGTTCATCTGTATTCACGTTCTCCACGGACCCGGACCTCTCGCGCTGGTTGTGGCCGCGGTTACGCACTTTGCCGTAAATACTCTGGCTACCTCCACCATCATCGGGTTGACGGAGGACAAGCCATTCTCCAAGGTGTGGACCGACTCCTATCTCTGGTCCTTTCCCTACTACATGGTGGGCGCGGCAGTTGCGGGTTTGGTGAGCTTCCTGAACCGGCATATCGGCTGGCAATCGTCATTGCTGGTCCTGCCGCCGATCTATCTAATGTATCGCTCCTACCGCCTCTACCTGGGCAAGCTCGAAACCGAGAAAAAGCACGCCGAGCAGGTCTCGAATCTTCACCTGCGTACCATCGAGGCTCTGGCCCTGGCTATCGAGGCTAAAGATCAAACCACCGGTGAGCATCTCCAGCGCGTGCGCGTTTATGCCATGGAACTGGCCAAAGAGCTTGGCTTGAGCGAGGATGACACCGAGGCTTTGCGCGCTGCTTCCGTTCTCCACGACATCGGCAAACTGGCGGTTCCCGAGCACATCATCTCCAAGCCCGGCAAGCTGACGCCGGAAGAATTCGAGAAGATGAAGATTCACCCCATCGTCGGAGCGGAAATTCTCGAGCAGGTCGACTTTCCTTATCCCGTCGTGCCCATCGTGCACGCCCACCACGAGAAATGGGACGGCAGCGGCTATCCCAACGGACTCGCCGGTGAGGCGATCCCCATTGGTGCACGCATTTTGTCCGCGGTCGATTGCCTCGACGCCCTGGCTTCTGACCGCCAGTACCGCAAAGCCTTGCCGCTTGATGAAGCGATGTCCAAGGTCGCTTCGGAAGCCGGCGCCGCCTTCGATCCTCAAGTCGTCGCAATCCTGCAGCGCAGTTATGTAGAGTGGGAGAAACTCGCTCGCCTGCAGCCCTTGCAAGCGCCGCCAAAACTTTCGACCGACGTTAAGGTGGAGCGCGGCCGGGCCCCCGACGCCGGTTTCGCCGACTCCGCCCCAGCCTCCCAAACGACATCTTCTACCACGAGCTCCGTGGAACGTCTCGCCACCGCCCGCCGGCAGGCACAGAGTCTCTCGGACCTCAGCCACGAATTGGGCGGCTCGCTTAGCCTCGATGACACCCTTTCCCTTCTGGCGGTGCGCCTCAGGCGTCTGGTACCGCACGACTCCATGGCGGTTTACCTTCTCCGGAAGAATTTCCTGGTTCCAGAGTTTGTCAGCGGCGAGAACTTCCGCCTCTTTTCTTCCTTGAAGATTCCCCTCGGAGAAGGTCTGTCGGGGTGGGTGGCACAAAATCACAAGCCCATCCTGAACGGCAATCCTTCCGTGGAACCCGGATATCTCAACGATCCCACCAAATACAGCACGCTGCGCTCGGCTCTAGCGGTGCCCCTCGAAGGAGGTTCCGGGGTGGCTGCCGTCTTGGCCCTCTACCGCGCCCGTCAGGATGCTTTCACCCCGGACGATCTTCAGGTGGTGGAGACGATCGCCGTCCGCGCAGGAGCCGCGATCGAACAAGCCGCTAGCCCCAAGGTGGCTGGAACCGCCGCCGGCGCCAACTGACCGAGTCCTGCGCGTGCGACCGCGTGGCACATCCCTACTACTTTCCCACTATTGATCTTTCTTGCCGCGTCCCTATAATCACCGCACTCCTACGGGGTTCGGACAACTTTCTGAACGCAAAATACAAGTCCGCAAGAAAAGCCCTGGCCGCGACCTTGGGCGTGCTGGTCCTGTTGTGGACGATCGGCTGCGGGGCGCTGTACCGGATCATGCGCCAACCGCCCGAAACCTTTGCCCGTTTCATGGCCAAACTCCCTGGACCGGTCCCCTTTCTCGTCTTCCCTTTTGAAACTCTGTGGATGCGTGCTCGCGCCGGCAGTCTGCACGTCGGCGATCCCGCGCCCGACTTCGCCCTGCTGACTCTGGACAAGACCGCTCAGGTCCAGCTCTCCAGACTCACAGCGCAACAAACTCCCGTGGTACTCGTCTTTGGCAGCTACACCTGACCTCCCTTCCGGCGGGAGGTACCCGCCCTCAACAAGCTCTATCAGGAATATGCAGGCCGAGTTCGATTCCTGGTGGTCTACATCACCGAAGCGCATCCCAGCGACGTCTGGCAGATGGAGAGCAACATAAAAGACAAGGTTGTCTTTGCCAGTCCCCGGACGGAAGAAGAGCGTGCCTTCGTTGCCGGCGCCTGCGTGCGCAAGCTGGGAATTGAGATCCCCGCCGTCCTGGACGAATTTGGTAACTCCACCGAAAGTGCCTACACCGCCTGGCCCGATCGTATCTATCTGATCGATGCCGCGGGCCGCGTCGCGTTCAAGAGCCGCCCCGGCCCCTTCGGCTTCAAACCAGAGGACCTGCGCGCCGCCCTTGACAAGGTCGCGCCCGCCCACTGAAGCCAATCTCGAAGGAAAAAACCAGAGCTCGGCCCAACTGGAGCCGGTTTGGAGCCGAATGGTAACACCTCACCCGCTTACTCCAGCTCAAAGCTCACATAGATTAGCCCACCGTCGCGCTCCACTTGCAACACGACCGCATCGCCGGTCTTCAACGCGTTGACCGCCGCGCGCAGGGTGTCCATGGAATCGATCGCTGTTGTGTTCACGGCATGAACGACGTCGCCGGCTTGCAGGCCAGTATCGGGCAGGATGAGGTCTGCAGCGCGCCCGATCACGATCACTCCAGAAGGAATGCGCAGCGATCCAATCTGGCTGCGGAGGTCGCCAGTGATGTCGACGGCCAGCACTCCCAGCCGCGGAACCAGACTCTTCTCCGGGTCAGCGGCGTCGAGAAGCTGATCCATCGGATCCCGACGCTCGATGGCGGCCACATAAAGCGTCTTCTTCCCTTCGCCGCGCAGGATCTCCAGTTTGAGCACCTGATCGAGCCGGTGAAGATACAAAGCCGCGGAAAGCGACGGGAGCGTATCGATGCGCCGCTCGTCGGCCATAAGAATGATGTCCTGAATTTGCAGCCCCGCGGCGGCCGCAGGGCCATCAGGCTTGACGTCATCCACTACAACTCCCCAATGCTGGGCGAGATGCAAGCCGTCGGCCAGCGTGGGCGTGATCTCCTGGGCGCCCGCGCCGATCTCCACCTTGTGGACATGCCCGTACTTCCGCAGGCTGTGGTAGACGAAATCCACGACGCGGGCAGGAATGGCGAAGCCCAGACCCTCGCTGCCTCCACCCTTGGAAAGAATGAAGGTATTGATTCCGAGCACCGCGCCGTTCATATCGACCAGCGGTCCGCCACTGTTTCCAGGATTGATGGGTGCATCGGTCTGGAGGTAAGTCATCGCCTTGTCCGGGTCGGGTTGTCTCGCCACAGCGCTGATCACGCCCATGGTGACGGAATTCTGCAGACCTTCCGGGCTTCCGATGGCGAACACGAGTTGACCGACGCGGGCGCGTTGTTGGGTCAGCAGAGGTAGCGTCGGCAGTTCGGTTTCCTCAATCTTCAGCAAAGCAAGATCGCTGTCCTTGTGCAGACCCACCAGCCGCGCTTCCAGGATGTGGCGCTTGCCCACCGGAACCGCGCGGCCTGTGTCCCCGGGCAGGGGCAACGCTACCCGGATGCGCTGCGCGCCCTCGACCACGTGGGCATTGGTCATGATGTATCCGCTGGAATCGACGATGACTCCCGAGCCCACAGCATGCTGGCGCACGATAAGAGCGGTCTGCGTGCGGTCTTCTTCATGTAACGGACCATAGCCGGTCACGAGAATCTGAACCACGGCCGGCGACACCTTGGCAGCCAGGGCTTCCAGGTCATCATTCAACTTCGCCAGTCCCTCAAAGCTGCCGGCAGCCCGGACCGGGGCGGCACTTGCCTTTGCCCTGTCGTTGGCGTTTTCCGGCTGGCCGCTTTGACCTGCGCCCTGCGCCGAGGACCGGCCGGCAGACTGGCCGGCCACGGGTGGTTTTGGACTTGTCGGCTGCTGACCCACACTGGAAACTGAGCCGACCAGCAATACAAACACCGCCAGCAGAACGTGCGCGGTAGGAAAAATCTCTTCTCGGAACATGCTGCGAAGCTGCATAGAAATTACTCCTCGACAAAAACTCAATGCGCAAGCTGGACGAGTCCCAGAAAGCTCAACCACACTGTTTTCATTGTGCCAGAAACGACGAGACCTGTACTTACGCGTGCGCTCGAGGAACGCATCCTCTGTTAGTATGCTTGTCTTTCCGAGCCATGATCATTTCCAGACGGCCGGGAAAACATTCCCACACATGGAACCGCACGCTTTCATCGCGGAAGTCTATCGACGCATGGCGGCCCGCCATGCCCAGGAAAAGCGCCGGCCGGGGTGGGCCGAAACACAAAACGATTCCACCGTTCTACAGGCTGCGCACCAGTATGCGCCTTATCTCCCAGCAGATCGGAATGCGCGCATCCTCGACATTGGCTTCGGCACAGGGTGGTTTCTCGCCGCCTGCCTCAAGCTGGGATATCGCAACCTTTCCGGCGCAGATTTCGGAATCGCGAATAAAGCATATATCGGCGACTGGGCGCCCGGCTGCGTGGTTTTGCATGAGATTCGCGACAACATCGGGGAGTTCCTGAGCGGCCAGCAAGAGCAATACGATTTCATCCACATGTCGCACGTCATCGAACATGTGCCCAAGTACTCCCTGCTTTGGGTGGTGGATGCCCTTTACCTCGCCCTGAAGCGCGGAGGTACGCTTTTCCTTCGTACAACATGGAGGGACCTTGCGCAAATTCCAGCCTCTATGTGACCTTGTCCCACGAATACGGGTTCGCGTTCTCGAATCTCTTTTCCCTGCTGGATATCTGTGGCTTCGATGACATTCACCTGATCGACTTCCACGACCATGAACCAACCCTGAAGCAGCGGTTGGGCAAGCTTCTACGCGTCCCCTACCTGAAGGAGAGTCAACTGCGGCATCGGTTGTTCGGAGCTAACCGCGGCGATCACTTCGGTGCGGAATTGATTGTGACGGGCAGGCGCGGAGACTGGCCGGCCTATTTTGACCAGCGGTACCGGTAGACTGTTGGAGGCCAAGCCGTCCGTTCACCTACGGAGGGGTCCTGGGCGCGGCCAATTCCTCAAGGGGGAATCTAGTTCCTACCCTTAACTAACTCGTTATCAGGCTTTTATAGCGGTACCATCCGTGATATAACCGCCCGAGAGACCTAAAGCAGGCAATCCGTTGCCGGTAGCTGGTTTTGAACCGACTTGGTCCCTCCCGAGTGAGGAAGGACCAATCCAGCAAAGAGGAGGGACTGTGTCCGAAGCACGGACCGGAAAAAGATTTCCCCTGGAATTGCCGATCAAGATTCACAAAGAAAACATGAGCGGCGACTCCAAAGGGCTTACAGGCAACCTGAGCGCGGCCGGAGTTTACATTCGCGCCGACGCATCGCTGGAGATTGGTTCGCCGGTGGAATTTGAAATTACCTTGCCCCCCGACGTGACCGGCGGCCAGGAAAACGTAGTGATTCAGTGCAAAGGGCGCGTGGTGCGCACTGACCCTACCGGGGCCAGTGACGAAGGCCGCGGTGTGGCCTGCGTGATCGATTCGTATGAGTTCGTGCGGAACTCTTAAATTCTTGGAGCGCTGACAACATGCTCAAACTGATTCTGGCCGATAACCAGGCAATCTTCCGAGCGGGCATCGCCAAAGTGCTTGCCGTAGAAGATGAGATGCGTATTGTGGCGCAGGCGCAAACTCCCGAGCAGATGTTCATGGCTCTGGACAAGTTCCGCGCCGCCGTGCTGGTGGTAGCAGCGGGCTTTCACAACGACTTTGCCGCCATTGTGCAGGCGGCCAACCGGGCCAAAACTCACGTGGTAGTGCTGGCCGACACGGGTGAGAGCGCGCAGCGCCACATGGCCAACGGAGCGCACGGCGTGGTCTACCGCAACGTGACCAGCGCGGCCCTGGTGGACTGCGTGCGCAAGGTGGCGCGCGGCGAAACCTGGGTGCAGGATGTCGCTGTCCCCAGCGAACTCACCGAGAACGATATGGTTGGGCTGCGCGTCCGCGACCGGCTGACCGCGAAAGAATTGCGTATCGTGGCGCTGATCGTGCAGGGCTACAAGAACAAGGAAATTGCCTCGCAACTAGGCACAACGGAGCAGGTCATCAAGAATTACCTGCGCAACGTGTACGACAAAATTGGTGTCTCCGACCGGCTTGAGCTCGCGCTCTTCACCATCCACCACCGCATTCTGAATGAGGCTGCGGCCGCAACTGCCGCTGGTCCCGGTCCACAAACGGCAGCAGGAGTGACTCCCTAGGGTTTGTTTAAACTGCAGAAAGCGAAGGCCGCCCCCGGAGGGCGGCCTTTTTATTTATGTGGTCGCCGCGCTCTCAGGTGTGGGCTGGAGACGTCTTCGACTTTGTTGAGCGCTTAACAGGGACGGTTTCCTTACTGAACCTCTCTCGCTCGAGTTGCAGGCCCTGGCGAATAATCTCCGTGTTCCGTTGGTGCGCCGCCCTCAAATGCGACAGGATCGGTTCTTCGGGATCCGTTGCCCTCGCAAATGGTTCAGCATTGGCCCGGCGAAAGGCTTCGTTGAGTAGCGGATACTCGCTCTTAAGAATATCGTCCAGGGTGGCATCGTCCCAGCGGGTAACCTCCAGGCTGCCGTCTTCCGTGGGAGAGAATTGCACCGCAAGTCTGCCGAACGGGCGAACGCTCGCCACCTGCGTCCTATCATTCGCGCTGAGTTTTGTGGCAGCGGCGCGTGCGCCCTGCTCGTCGGCGGCCATGGTAATGACGCAGTCGCCGTTGGTCAGGCGCAGAATGAACAGCATGGGACACTCCATCTCGGCGGAAAATGCGAACGGACCCTTCCCAAGGGTTCGGCCCATTGCATATTGCCATAACAACCTTCGGTCCGCGATAGACGATTAGGGTTCTCTGCCGAACCTATGGCGCAAGCCATCTCACTCGCCGGGATTGGAAGAAACTACCCGGCCTTCTCGGCCACTGACTTTGCTTGCGTGAACAGATAGAGGTAGTCCGGGCCACCGGACTTGGAATCGGTCCCCGACATGTTGAATCCACCGAAGGGGTGCGCGCCCACCATGGCCCCGGTGCATTTGCGGTTGATGTACAGGTTGCCTACGTGGAAATCGCGCACGGCGCGCTCGATCTTGTCGCGTGACTTGCTGTAGATCGAGCCCGTGAGGCCAAATTCGGTGTCGTTGGCGATGGCCAGCGCTTGGTCGAAGCCACGAGCTTTGATCACCACCAGCACCGGGCCGAAGATTTCTTCCTGCTCGAGTTTTGACTTGGCGGGAATATCGGCAATTACCGTGGGCCGGATGAAATAGCCTTCTCCGGCATCGGTTGCGCGTTCGCCGCCAGTGATAACGCGTCCGTCTTTCCTGCCTTGCTCGATATACGCGAGAATCGTCTTCATCGAGCCTTCGTTGATGACGGCGCCCATGTTGGGGTTCTCGGCGGGATCGCCAATGGTGATTTTCTCCACACGTCCCTTGAGTTGCTCCAGAAACTTGTCATAGACGCGCTCGTCGACGATGGCGCGCGAGCAGGCGGAACATTTCTGTCCCTGAAAACCGAATGCGGCCTGCGCCACGCCTTCTACGGCGGAGTCGATGTCAGCATCGGCGTCCACGATGATTGCGTCCTTGCCGCCCATTTCTAGAACCGTGCGCTTGATCCAGATCTGGCCGGGAGCCTGGGTCGCTGCCACTTTGTTGATGTGCAGCCCCACCTCGCGCGAACCGGTGAAGGCGATGTAGCGCGTCTTGGGATGAGCCACGATCGCGTCGCCAAAGCTGGCGCCCGCGCCCGGACAGAAGTTCACCACGCCTTCGGGCATGCCCACTTCTTCCAGAAGCTCGACAAACTTCGCGGCGATGGTAGGCGAGTCGCTCGAAGGCTTGAGGATGACGGTGTTGCCGCTGACGATGGAAGCCAGCGTCATGCCGGCCATGATTGCGCAGGGGAAATTCCACGGCGGAATCACGGCGCCCACGCCCAGCGGGATGTGCATCAGCGAATCGTGCTCGCCGGGCATTTGCACGGGAGGTTTGGCTTGAGTGAGGCGCAGCGCTTCGCGCCCGTAAAACTCGCAGAAATCGATGGTCTCGGAGATATCGGCGTCGGCTTCACCCCAGTTCTTGCTGACTTCGAAGACCAGCCAGGCCATGTAGTCCATCTTGCGCTGGCGCAGCAGATCGCCGACGCGGAACAGCAGGCCGGCGCGCTCTTCCACGGAGGTACGGCTCCAGGTCTCAAACCCCTGCAGTGCCGCGGACATGGCGGGTTCGACGTGCTCCTTGCCGGCCTTTTGGTGGATCCCGACTACCTGCGAGGGACGAGCCGGGTTCAGAGACTTGATCTTGTCGACCGTCTTGACCCGCTTGCCCCCGAGGATGAGGTCGTACTCGCGCCCCAGTTGGCCGCGGACCCGTTCAATGGCGGCACGCATCTTGCGCGCGTTCTCTTCGCGGCTGAAATCAAAGAAAGTCTCGTTGACGAAAGGGCCCTGATGCAGGGTCGCGCGCGGCCGGACGGGGGCTTCTAGCGTTGCCATGGTTGCACCTCGCGGGAGAAATCAGTACGGACTTGGATGAGTGGCGAAACAACCTATTTTAGCACTGCGAGAGTACGGGGTTGGGAGATCTCAGCTCTTGTGGTGGTCAGTTTCAATAAAGAGAAAAAACCCAATGAACCGCGAAGTACCACGAAGGCTTTAATTGCAGCGGTTTCCTTCGTGAGACCTCGTGCCCCCTCGTGGTTATACTCGGCTAATTGAGCCACGACCGGATTCTGTCTCCCGCTTCGCGGAGCCGGGTGTTAGACTCGAACGTTTTCCCGGAGGGCGCCGCCCTCGCCAGCAAAAAAGGCAGGCATCATGGATATTCAACGCGTGGGAGTGGTTGGCGCGGGCACGATGGGCAACGGCATCACCCATGTATTCGCCCGCACCGGTTTTTCGGTGGTTTTGTGCGACGTGGAGCAGCGCTTTCTGGATCGCGGGCTCGAGACCATCACCAAGAACTTGGACCGGGAGGTCGCGAAGAACAAGATCACGGCCGAGGATAAATCGTCCGCGCTGAAGAGGATTGAACCGGTGACCGAGCGTGACCAGCTGGCGGGCTGTGACTTCGTCGTGGAAGCGGCCACCGAAAAGTTCGAGATCAAAGCGGAGATCTTCCGCGATCTCGACCGGCTGGCGCGGCCGGAAGTGATTCTCGCCTCCAACACTTCCTCAATCTCCATCACCAAGCTGGCCGCTCTGACCAAGCGGCCGGACAAAGTGATCGGCATGCACTTCTTCAATCCCGTCCCGGTGATGAAGCTGGTGGAAGTAATCCGCGGGCTGGCCACCTCGCAGGAAACGTTTGCAACCGTGCGCGACCTGTCGGTGAAGCTGGACAAAACGCCGATAGAGGTCAACGACGCGCCCGGCTTCGTCTCCAACCGAGTGCTGATGCCGCTCCTGAACGAGGCGATGTACGCGGTGATGGAGGGCGTGGCCACGCCCGAAGCCGTCGACGAGGTGTTCAAGCTGGGCATGGCGCATCCCATGGGCCCGCTGACGCTGGCCGACTTCATCGGCCTCGACGTCTGCCTCGACATCATGCGGGTGATGCTCGATGGCTTGGGCGATCCCAAGTACCGGCCTTGCCCGCTGCTGATCAAGATGGTGGATGCGGGATGGTTGGGAAGAAAAAGCGGGCGGGGGTTCTATAAGTATTGATGATTTCTGATTGTTGATTGCTGATTGAAAAGCGGATGATTCTCGATCAAGCGGGCCTTCGATTTGCAATCAGCAATCATCAATCAGCAATCAACAATCATCAATGACGACTGAGCTGGTTCCACCACGCGCCCGGAGCGATGCGCCATTCTACTTCCTGGCTGCCCTGTGTGGTGTTGGCACGGGATGGGCCGATGTTGCTATCAACGACTTGCTCTTCACAGCGCTGCTCGCTCTCGCCGCCTGCATGCTGTTGGGACTGCTGCGGCCGCGCTGGCCCTGGCGCTGGGTGGTCGCGGTGGTTGCCTTCATTCCGCTGACCGAATTAGCCGCGTATCTGCTCATCACGATCAAGCCTACCCGAGCACAGATCTACGGATCGTTCCTCACCGCTCTGCCGGGAACTGCCGGCGCCTATGGCGGGGCCGTCATGCGCCGGGTAATCGACAATCTCTGGCAGGGCAAGTGAAGAGTTCTCAGCTACCGATTCCTGGTCCGACCCCGAATTCCCGAAGCTGGACGCCGGAAGCCAGAAGCCGGACACCGAGTTCAAAGGTATCGGATAACCACAAAGTTACTCCCGGTTCCACAGGCTCCACGCGTATGCTGCGCTTATGGGTGTAACCGTTTCCATGCTGGCGAGCGGAAGCCGGGGAAACTGTGCCATTGTCGCCAGCACGGTTACGAAGATTCTGGTCGACGCAGGCATTTCCTGCCGCGAGACCTTTAAGCGCATGAAGTCGATGGGCGAAGACCCCCACTCGCTCGCCGCGATTCTAATTACCCACGAGCACTCCGACCACATCTACGGACTGGCAACGCTTGCCAAGCGACTGCGCATCCCCATCTTCATGACCGGGGCCACGCACTCGGCCTGGGCCCGCGCCATGCGCAATGCCAACGGCGAGCGGCCGCACCTCGACAAACTCGAGCGCTTCGAATCCGGACATCGCTTCCAGGTGGGCGACATTGAAGTGAAGCCATTCACTATCCCCCACGATGCGGCCGATCCGGTGGGATTCACCTTCCGCGTGGAGGGCGTGAAGGTCAGTCTGGCGACCGATCTGGGTTACCTTCCAGTTAATGTCCGCGATCACCTGCGCGGCTCCGACATCCTGATCATGGAATCCAATCACGACGTAGAGATGCTGCGGGGGGGGCCTTATCCGTGGTCGGTGAAGCAGCGCGTGGCCAGCAACGTGGGGCACCTGTCCAACGCGAAACTCGCGCATTTCTTCGCCAACGACTATGATAATAATGCAGCGTTTGTCGTGCTCGCGCATCTCTCTGAGCAGAATAATCACCCGGAGATAGCCCGGAGAGAAGCGGAAAAGGCGTTGGCGCAGCGAGGTGGGCTGTTCCACAATCGCGTGCTGCTGGCGGCGCAGTCCGAGGCTTTACCGCCGGTTCGCCTGTAGTTACTTATGAGTCAGCAGTGCACTGATCCAATCGTGGGCAAGATCCTGGCCGGCTGGCGCTACGATATTTCCGGCCTCGCGCCGGAGATGCGTGGTGACTACGAAAGCCACTTCGCGGGTTGTGAACACTGCCGCAGCCGCCAGCAAGTCCACCGCATTATCGACGTGGCTCTGATCTCCCTGGCTTCAATTTCCGCCGGAGTTTTCCTGCTCGCCTTCGGGGTGATCCGCCACTTCGGTCCGCATCATGCGTTCTGGCTCGAGATCGCAGCGCTGGCGGGCTTTGCGCTGTCGGCTTTGATCTGGCTGGGAGTCGCGGTCGCGACGCCGGCGCCGGTCACCGTGCTCGATGCGGCCAAGGAAGGCGCGCGCCGCGTCCATGACCGCCTGCCGGAAGAGATTCGCCAGCGCCTCCCGGAAGAACTCCGCCTGAAGATCACCGGGACGGACTCGTGACCCGACTCGGCTCACAAATCGTGACGGCTGCGCTTCTCGCCGCGATGCTGCCAACCGTGGAAGCAGTTCGGGTGCTGCCGTTCGCAGCGGTGAATTCTCATCCTGCGGCGTGCCACCGCCACGGCATGCCTGCCTCCGCTCCACAACCCGCGAGCTACCAGTGCTGTATCGCAGGGCATCATTCGGTTGTAGTCACGGATTCGTTCTCGCCGCGTCCGCCGCAGTGGCACGCGGTCGAAACATTGGCGACAACCCAAGTACGTACAACAACCGAGTTAGACGCACGTGCTTCGATTGTGACTCCTCCCGCTCCCAGTCCTCCCGGCATTTCCCCTCTCAGAATCTAGCCAAGCACGCACCCCCCTTGCTCCTCAAGCCTGAGCGCGCAGATCTGCGTACGCACGACGGCGCACTCAATAAACGAACAGCTTTCTTTCCCACAAGGTTGGAGAGGATCACGTGCAAAGAGCGTTTTCGTATGTTGCCGCGCTTATGGTCCTGGTGCCGCTCGCTTCGGCCCAGGACGCACAAGCCCGCCCCGACAATCCGCGAGCAACGCAGAGCATGCCGGCTGAGCCAGCGGACCAGAACAACCATCAACACACTTCCGGGGAATCCGGTGTGAGCGCGTCCACTCAGGATGCCTCGATGAGCGGCATGCAGATGGACCACGAGGGTTCGGCAGCACCCTCTCCTCATGCCGGTTCAGGCACGAGTTGGGAGCCAGCCTCAATTCCTGCGCATGAATGGATGTGGATGCGCGGTGGCTGGGACTTGATGTCCCATGGGGTTATCTTCGCGGATTACAACCAGCAGGGCGGGCCGCGCGGCGCAGGCAAAGCCGAATCGGTGAACTGGGCGATGCTGATGGAGCAGCATTCGCTGGGTGGAGGAACAATTCTCTTCCGGCAGATGTTTTCGGCGGAGTCGTTGACATCCCCGCATCCCGGTTTTCCCGAGCTGTTTCAGACTGGCGAAACTTATCACGGGCAGGGGCTGGTCGATCATCAGCACCCGCACAACGTCTTTGCGGAGCTGGCCATGTTCTACACGCTGCCGCTGACGGAAACCATCTCGTGGGAGCTGTATGGCGGGCCGTCGGCGGAGCCGGCACTGGGACCGGTTACCTATCTGCACCGCACTTCAGCCGCAGAGCTGCCACTGGCGCCGCTGGGCCACCATTTGCAGGATTCCACGCACACCAGCTTCGGTGTGATCACCACAGGATTCGTGATTGACCGCGTCAAGCTAGAGGCCTCAGCCTTCAACGGTCGCGAGCCGAATGAACAACGCTGGAGCATTCAGCTGGCGGCGCTGGACTCGTGGTCGGGCCGGGCAAGCATTGCGCCGTCGCGCAACTGGACGGCGCAATACAGTGTGGGACGGCTGGAGCACCCAGAAGCGCTGGAGCCCGGCAGCCAGTGGCGGCAGACGGCATCGGTGGAATATGACCGGCCCCTCGGGACCGGCAACTGGGCGACGTCGGTGGTCTGGGGACGAGTGCACAAGATCGCCGACGGCACCAACCTCAACGGCTATCTGCTGGAGTCGACGTTGAACTTCCTGCACCGCGACTATGCTTTCACGCGGCTGGAATTGGTCGACAAGGACGAATTGTTCCTACAGGCGCCGGTCCACCCCGCCTATCGCATCGGGGCTTACACGTTTGGGGGTGAGCGCGATCTCGTACAGAATCGGGCCTGGCAGCTGGGGTTGGGAGCGGATGTGACCGTTTACTCGAAGCCTGCCGTGCTGGACGCGGCGTACGGGAACTATCCCGTCTCGTTTCAGATTTTCCTGCGGATGCGTCCGGGATTGCGAGCGCATCATCACTAGGCCGGCGCGGCGTCACCGCGTGGACGGATCTCTCGGACGTCGACAAGAAACGATATTGCACAAACAGATTCCGGCCGCAGACTGGCGCGTGCCATTCCGTCAGAATTGCGAGAGAATTCACTCAATGAGGGAGGCTGTCAAGACTCTGCGTCTCCTGCAGATGGGGATGCTGGTCAGCATCGTGCTTTACGCCGGAGTCGGGGAAGCCATCGGGCGCACCCCCGGGGGCGCCAATCCCTCCCTGAGCTACGCTTTCACCACCATTGGGGTTGCCATCGTCGGCGTGATCTTCGTGGTGCGGCGTACGCTCGTGCTGCGCTCCGCCCAGAGTCTGGTCGCGCATCCGGATGACAGCCTGTCGTTACAGCACTGGAGAAACGGCTACATCGTCACTTACGCGCTGTGCGAGGCTCTCGCGCTGTTTGGGCTCGTGCTGCGTTTCACTGGCTTCGGCTTTCAGCAGGGCCTGCCTTTCTACGTAGGCGGATTCGTTCTACTATTCTTCTTTGGGCCGCGAGAGCCCGTCAGCTCATAGCTCAAACATCTGAGGTAATCACGTGTCCATCAACGGGCCGGAAGAGTTGGAAGGGATGCGCGCGGCCGGCGCCGTGGTCCGCGAAATGCTGGAGGCGATGAAGGGTGAGGTTCGCCCGGGGATCACCACAGCGGAACTCGACGAAGTGGGCGCGCAAGTCATGCACCGGCACGGCGCACAGTCGGCGCCCTCTCTGGTCTACGGCTTTCCCGGAGTCAGCTGCATCAGCGTGAATGACGAAGCGGTTCACGGCATCCCGGGCAAACGGGCCGTCCAGGAAGGCGACCTGGTCAAGCTCGACGTCACGATCGAAAGAAACGGCTTCATGGCGGACGCCGCCGTGACCGTGCCGGTGGGCCGGGTAACGGACGAACGGCAACGCCTGATCAGTTGCGCCGAGCGTGCTTTCTCGAAAGCGATGCTGGTGGCGCGCGCCGGCTTTCGGGTTTCGGAGATCGGGCGGGTGGTCGAACGCGAGGTCAAACGCAGCGGCTTCTCCGTGATTCGCGAGCTGGGTGGGCACGGCATCGGACGTACCATCCACGAAGACCCACGAGTCCCGAACTATCCTGATCCCAAGGCTCGTCAGATTCTCACGGAAGGCCTGGTTATCACGGTCGAGCCGATTATCGCCGCTGGGTCCGGCGATACCTTCGTGGCGCCGGACAGGTGGACAGTTCGCACTTCCGATCACCGGCCTTCGGCGCACTACGAGCACACGCTGGTGATCACAAAAGGCGAACCGATTCTGCTGACGGCAGCGTAACCCATTTCACAAACAGCCGCGTCTGAGCGTTTACTGGCGTAAAGGCGATATTTTGAAACGGTGATTGTGCCCTGCACGGCTGTCATCGACAATCGGCGAAGGATTCTCCAGGCCTCCCGGGGTTGTACTGCACCCGACACGAGGGGCGCAATCGCGGCAAGGCCAACCGAAGAGCAGCTTCGTTTTCGCCTCGGATGCCGGAGTCAGCCCATACCGCATATTCACGATCCGCCACTAAGTAGGCAACCCGGTATTCCGCCTTCCACGTGAGTTGTCCGCCCCATTTCATCTCAACCGCGTGGTCAGAAACGATTCTTGTGTCCTGGATATTTCCCTGCACTCGCGGCCATTTCACCGCTTCTCGTTGGCCGAGGCGCAATAGGGCCAACAGAGCAACTAAGAGAGCGCATGCCACGGCAAACTGCACCGTACTGCTCACGTCTACCGTCCACTTACCGTGACGCGTCGTGCCTTCGCCGCTCTGAGCAGAGCCCATTGTTCAGTGACCCCCATCAAGCATTGGCTGCGCCGCCCAAGGCGGCCCTTCTATGCCTTGATGTGGCAACTCGCCAGCCCGCGCTTCTCCAGATACTGCTGGTGGTAGTCCTCCGCCTCGAAGAATTTCTCGGCCGGAACGATCTGGGTCACAATCGGCTTGGAATAGCGATGCGCCTTCTCGAGCGCTTCTTTCGACGCTCGCGCCGCGGCCTCCTGCTCAGGACTATGGAAAAAGATGGCGGAGCGGTATTGTGTCCCCCAGTCGGGCCCCTGGCGGTTGAGTTGGGTAGGATCGTGGTTTTCCCAGAAGACCTTCAGCAGATCGCTGTACGGAACCCGAGCCGGATCGAAATCCACCTCGACCGCCTCGGCGTGACCGGTGCGGTCGGTGCAAACGTCCTTGTAAGTAGGGCTATCCGTGCGTCCGCCGGTGTATCCCACGCGCGTGCCCAGCACCCCCGGAATCTGACGGAACGTCGCTTCTACTCCCCAAAAGCATCCTGCGGCAAACGTAGCTTTCTCCATGTTGAGGTCGCTCCTGAACGGCAAAAATTGCGCGCCAACCCACTCCTTATGGCTTCCAATTAGATGACGAAACGGCCGGAAAGTCACGCGCTTCCCGGAGCCCTGGGCCACCCGGGAAATGACCCACTTGTGCAATTGACGCCTCCTCAGAATCGCGATAGAGTCCGGGGGCAGAGTTGACCAGGAGAAGTGTGTGGTTTGTCGAACCAGCCGAGCCAGGACTGTGCAAAAATTTGCAATCTGCCTTTTTCTGATTCTCGCCGCTCAGGCTGCCCTGGCCGAGCCGGGATTTACTCCCCAGCATCGGGTCGGCTACACCTCCGGCGACCAGTGGGAACCAGCCCTGGCTGCGGACGGACGGGGGCACGTCTACATCCTCTTTCCGCAGTATGGCCGCATCGGCGAATGCCCGGCTTGCACCGCGCCTACGATGGCCTTGCTAACCAGCAGTGACAACGGAATTTCGTGGGAGCCGGCGCGTCCGTTGCTGACCTCATCGACCGGCCAGTTTGACCCGCAGATCACGGTGGATCCGGTCGATCGGCAGACCCTTTACGCCTCCTGGCTGCAGAACAACAAGCGGGACGTGATTGTGGCGCGCTCGCAGGACTTCGGCCGCTCCTGGTATTTTGCCGTGGCAGAACGCTCTCAAGAAGGCGCGGACGCCGACAAGCCGGTGCTGGCCGTGCGTGGCCCCAATGTCTACGTAGGATTTAATCACGACGAGAAGTTTGCCGTGGCGGCGTCGCATGATTACGCCCAGACTTTTTCCACCACCGTCGTGAACCCCGACGCCGGACCGGGCTGGTCGCTGGCCGGCGGAGCCACTGTGGATCTCGCGGGCAACGTTTATTTTTCGTGGACGGCCTATGCGCGGCAGAATATTCGCTCACGGCCGGTGGGCGTATTTGTAAGCCGGTCATCGGACGGTGGACGGAACTGGAATACGGCTCTGATGGACGTCTCCAGCGCGCCTCCGAGTTGCTCGGCCCAGGGATGCGAAGCCGGCTTTCTGGGCGCCCAGATTGCCCTGGCTTCCGACTACGCCGGAACCATCTACGCATTCTGGAATGCTGGCACGGCGAACGGCGGCCCGGAGCGCATGTATTTCTCTACTTCCACCAACGGTGGCGCAAGCTGGTCCGCGAAAGTTGACGTCTCGACGGCGGGAACCGGAGTCGAGCACGCCTTCCCCGCGATCACCGCGGGCGCCGCCGGCGACGTGCGCATCGCGTGGATGGACACGAGAATGGCGGACGCTCAGAATCGTCCGCTTTGGAATACCTTCTACCGTGCTTCCACCAATGGTGGCGCAACCTGGTCGGCGGAGTCACAACTCTCCGGCCCCATGCGCGGATACGATTACATCCAGCCCATCGGCTTCCGCTTTCCCTTTGGTGATTTCTTCTCGATCGGTATCGACAACCAGGGCACCACGCACGTGGTATGGGGCGAAGGCCGCAATTACAAGTCGCCCGGCTCAATCTGGTACACTCGCGGGCGTTAGAGTCACACCTTTCCCTAGAGTAGTTGATCTTCCTTTACAAGTGGTTTCGGGGAATAAGTGGTTTCGGGGAGATAAGTGGGCTTTGGGAAGGGCACGGCTTCGGCCGTGCCGCTCACGGCGTGAAAGGGATGTGGGCTTTAGCCCCTGAGGAACGTCGGGAAGCACTTTAGGCCATCTGTGAAACTTCTGCTCTTCACGTCCTCGTCCGCTGAAGGAGGTCTTCCATGCATTTCATGGGCTTGAACGTGTGGGCCATTCTGGTGGGCGCCGTGGCCACCATGGTGGTCGGGTTCCTGTGGTATTCGCCTCTGCTGTTCGCCAAGCCCTGGATGAGGCTCATGGGCTACGATCCCGACGACAAAGCCAAGCAGGCGGAAATGCAAAAGGGCGCGGGAATGATGTATCTGCTGGCGCTGATTGCGAGCGTGGTTTCAGCCGCGGTGCTGGCAAAGATCATCGGCGTCGCTACCATCAATACAGCGCTCTACGGAATGAAGATGGGTCTGGCGGTTTGGCTGGGATTTGTGACCACCGTGCAACTGACGGGCGCGCTGTTCAGCAAACAGCCGATGAAGCTCTACATGATCAACACCGGCTACCAACTGGTCTGCTACCTGGTGATGGGAGCGATTCTGGGCGCCTGGCGATAAAGCAACACCAGGCTGATTACTCCACGATCATGCCGCCGGTAAGCTCGGCTAGCCGTGTGATGCTGTGTTCTTCGCACCAGGTCCGCAGTTCGTCCACGATTTTCTCTGTGGCGCAAGGATCCCAGTAGCTGGCAGTGCCAATCTGCACGGCCGCCGCGCCGGCCAGCATGAACTCAACTACGTCGGCCGCGGTCGAGATTCCTCCCATGCCGATGACGGGAATGTTCACCGCGTGGGCCGCGTCGTAGACCATGCGCACGGCGATGGGCTTGATGGCGGGACCGGAAAGGCCCGCGGTCACATTGGCGATGCGCGGCTTGCGCGTCTCCGGATCGATGGCCATGGCAACGAAAGTATTGACCAGCGAGATGGCGTCCGCGCCCGACTCCTGCGCGATGTAAGCCATTTGCGCGATGCTGGTCACGTTGGGCGAGAGCTTCACGATCAGGGGACGCTGGGCGACCCGCTTGGCGGTGGTAACCACTTCGTCAAGCGCGCGCGGATCGCCGCCGAATTGCAGCCCGCCCTGCTCCGTGTTGGGACAGGACACATTCAGCTCGTAGGCGGCGATCCCCTCGCCCTCGTTGAGAATCTCGATGGTTCTTTCGTAATCCTCGCGGGTATAGCCAAAAACATTGGCCAGGACGACGATATCTTTGATCTGCCGCAGCCTGGGCAGTTTTTCCTCGAGGAAGGCACGCGCCCCGATATTTTGCAGGCCGATGGCATTCAGCATGCCAGCCGCCGTTTCCCACAGGCGCGGCGGCGGATTGCCGATCATCGGCTCCCGGGACAACCCCTTGACCGCTATTCCACCCAGCTTGCTGAGGTGCACCACATCTTCGAACTCAACCCCATAGCCGAATGTGCCGCTGGCCGCAATAATGGGATTCTTAAGCGCAATGCCCGCAACGTTGACGCTGAGATCGGAGGCGGGGTGATTCGCGTTCGCGGGGCCTGCTGTCATCGCGGTGCGCCTCCCGGATTTTCCCCGTGGTGCGCAGACGCCAGCGCTTCGCTGAGAACACGCCCGACGGAATGCGTGGGAGCATTGATTCCCAGTAGCGAAGCCAGGGTCGCGGCCAGATCGACGGGCTCCGCGTGCGTGCGATACGTACCGGTTTGAAACGGCAATCCATAGAAGGCCAGCGGCACGTGCGTGTCATAGTTGTAGGGCGAAGCGTGGTCGGTGCCGCGGGACGATCCCACCGTGTAGGGCTGAGGAACACCCATCACGTACCAGCCGGCTTCGGGCGAATAGCTGTTCAAAAATTTCTTACCCAGGGCTGTGTCGGGAACCTCGCCTTCCGCCAGCTGCGATTTGGTGAAGTATTCCCGCAGGCCTACCTGTTTCATCGCCTCACCCACCGCACTTTCCGCGTCGTGCTCTTTCACGTGAGCCGCGGAAAAAGCGTTCTGGTCGAGCCAAGCCACTGGATAGTCCAGCTTGACGTAGGAAGCCAGATGCCCCGGCGAAAACTTTGCCGTTAACGCTGTGTTGATCTGTGTTTCGAGATTGCCGGCATCCAGGTTCGCAGCCGGGATGCGCAAATGCTTGGCGGCATCCGGCAGGGCGGAAACGCCGTGGTCGGCCGAGAGCGCGATCCACACGTTGGCTAGGCCTACCTGGTGGCCGAGAAAATTGAAAAAGTCGGCCAGTTCGCGATCCAGATCCAGCGCCATGGCCGCCATCTCGGGCGAATCCGGCCCAACTTGATGGCCGAGAATGTCGTTAGCCGAGAGGCTGACGGCGAGCAGATCTGTGGCGTGCCCCGTGCCCAGACTTTCGTAGAGCACTAACTCCTTCGCGAACTCGAGTTCGTACCCGTTGGCGAAGGACGTCGAGCCGATCACTTCGTAGAAACTGGCGTCGGAGCCGTCTTTGCTTTTCCGATGCGCGGTGGAGCGCAGCGTGTCCCCGTTCGCATTCTTCCAGTCGCGATCCCAATATTTTGCGGATCGGCCGCTGCTATTGAAATCTTGCGCCCATTTGGGCAAATCATTGCGATAGTACGTGGAAGTAATCCACGCCCCGCTCTTCGGTTCGATCCAGTAGGCCGCATCGGCCGCAAAACCGCCGGGCAAGATCGCCGCGCGGTCCTTCAGCGAAACCGTGAACACGCGCGATTTTCCCTGGGTGGCCAGCTTGAGTTCGTCGCCCAGCGTATCGGCAAGAAGATTGTGCGGTGACGCTCCGGCCTTGTCACTGCTCACGCCTACCAGCTTGGCGTCGTCGTCCTCAACGGAAGTGACCATGTGCTTCTTCGTGGAGTCCCACCACTCGTTGGCGACGATGCCATGACCGTTGCTGTACGCGCCGGTAAACAGCGTCGCGTGACCGGGCGCGGTGCGGGTGTTGGCATAGTCGTAATTGCAGTCGGTGAAATAGGCGCCGTGGTCGAGGAAGAGACGGAAGCCTCCCTCACCGAACTGCTCGCGATAGCGCTCCAGGTAGTCGCCGCGAAACTGGTCGATCACAATCACCACGACCAGCTTGGGGTGACCGTTGTAGGCCGACGCCGTACTCGCAGGACTGAGTCCCAGAACAACGACCGCCGACAGCGCGAACAGGAGGAAACAACGGGCACCGGCAGATCGGCGGGGGGATCGCATCGCCAAGGTAGTTTACACAGGAGAACCGTCTGCGCCAAAGGGACATCGGTTTCCGAGTAAGCTTGAGGAGCAAGCCTGATAAGATGTGCACGGTTGTCTTGAGTCTGTACAGGCCGGCGAGGAATTTCGTATGCGAACGACGATGGCGGTTGTGGCAGCCTTCACATTGTTAGTGGTGCCGGGAGCTTTGGGGCAAAAAGCGAAACCGCGGACCGCAGCGATTGCGCGAGGCAAATATCTAGTCGAAGGAGTTGGGATGTGCGGCGATTGTCACAACCCGCACAACGAGCAAGGCGAACCCATAAAAGAGCAGTTGCTGCAGGGCACGATTCTGCCCTTCAAGCCGCTCGTCCCCATGCCAGTGTGGGCAGAAAAGTCGCCCAACATCGCAGGCCTTCCCGGCTGGGAGAAAGATGCTGCAATCAAGTTTCTCATGACCGGGGTCGCCCCCAACGGGTTGCCTGGACGTCCGCCCATGCCGCAGTACCGCTTCAACCAACCGGATGCGGAGGCCATCACCGCTTACTTGAAGTCGCTGGCGCCAGCAAAGTAGTGGGTGGCTGGTCCGGGCTGCAGCTTACATTTCCAGCCGTGCTCGAGATGGCATGAAGTTGAAGTTTTGGAGGTCGTCGTGAAGGGTTGGTTGGTTGCTCTGACTTGCTTATTTTTGCTGGGGGCCACGGCCGCCGGCCAGCAGGCTTCCGCCGCGGACCCCGTGCTGGCCGTCATGACACAGGAGTTGAAGCGCTCGTTCGGCAGTCTGAAGAAGACGGACACTCCTCCGTACTTTCTCTCCTACCAGCTCACCGATAACCGGGCCATCACCGTTGCGGCGTCGTTTGGAGCCTTGACCGGCAGCGATGAACACCGCACCCGGCTGTTGGATGTCGACCTGCGCGTGGGCGACCCCTCGCTGGACAACACCCATCCTTTACGCGAGGCGGCTTTCTCCATGTCGGACCTGACCGACCGGCTGCAAGCCACCAAGATGCCCCTGGAGGACAACCCCGACGCGCTGCGCATGGCCCTGTGGTATGTGACCGACCAGAAGTACAAACGGGCCGTCGAGCGTCTGCAGCAAGTGAAGGCAAATGTCGCGGTCAAGGTGGCTGCGGAGGATAAGTCCGGCGACTTCTCCCAGGAGCCGCCCGTGACCTATTCCGAACCCATCGCGCCATTCTCCTTTAACAGCAAAGCCTGGGAGCCGAAGGTTCGCCAATATACTGCGCCCTTCAAGAACCACCCGGAGATTTTCGATGCCAGCGCGCAGGTCATCGCCGAGATCGAGACCCGGCGCTATGTGAACAGCGATGGCAGTTCCATCCGGATCTCATCGCCGTTTTACCGGATTATCATCTCGGCTTCCATCAAGGCTGACGATGGCATGGAGTTGCCGCTGCACCAGACTTACATGGCATTTCAGGCCGACGGCCTGCCTAGCGATGCGACCGTCCTCAAAGATGTGAACCGGATGGTAGACAACCTGCTGGCCCTGCGGAAGGCGCCTCTGGCCGATGCCTATACGGGCCCGGCGATTCTTTCTGGCCGGGCCAGTTCTGTGTTCTTTCACGAGATCTTCGGGCATCGGGTGGAAGGGCAGCGGCAAAAAAACGAAGACGAGGCGCAGACCTTCAAGAAAAAAGTGAACCAGTCCGTGCTGCCCGACTTTCTCTCGGTGTATTCCGACCCCACCCTGCGGCGCACAGCCAACACCGATCTGGTGGGTTTTTACTTGTACGACGATGAAGGCGTGAAGGCGCGCCGTGTCACGGTCGTAGAGGATGGTGTCCTCAAGAATTTTCTGACTTCACGCTCGCCCATCGAAGGGTTTCCCCACTCCAACGGCCATGGCCGGCGCCAGCAGGGATATCAGTCGACGGCGCGGCAGTCGAATCTGGTGGTGGTCTCGAAAAAGCAGGCGCCTCGCGCCGAGCTCAAGAAAATGCTGATTGAGCAGGTGAAAGCCGCCAACAAACCTTACGGGCTGCTTTTTGACGACATCGAGGGCGGTTTCACGTTTACCCAGCGGGTCCTGCCGAACGCGTTCAATGTGCGGCCGACCATGGTGTATCGCATCTATGCGGACGGGCACGAGGAATTAGTGCGCGGCGTCGACTTGATCGGCACGCCGCTGATCGCTTTCAGCAAGATCGTGGCGGCTGACGACGACGTCGAGGTCTTCAACGGCATGTGCGGCGCCGAATCCGGGTGGGTGCCGGTCTCCGCGACTTCGCCTGGCCTGCTGGTGTCGCAGATCGAAACCCAGCGTAAAGAGAAATCGCAGGATCGGTTGCCCGTTCTCCCGCCACCTGCTTCCGGGAATTGAACTACCGCGCAGCTTCGAGGAGTGATTGATGAATTACCGCAAGAGATCCGGATGGGCAAGGGCCACCTTTCTTCTGCTTTCGCTGCCGGCGGTGTCCTGGCTGAGCGCGGGCGCGCAGGACGTGGTGACCAAGGCTCTGCAGGATGAACTGGCCCGCTCCGTCGGCCAGTTGCAGATGCAGGGAATGCAGAAACCCTATTTCGTCGCCTACCGTGCCGACGACATCGACGAGACCAAGGTTTCGGCGTCGCTCGGCAGTCTCACCGAAGAACTGCCTTCGCACCGAAGAATGCTCGGAGTCGAGGTTCGAGTCGGCGACTACAAACTCGACAACAGCAATTTTTTCTCGATGCGCAGCTTAGCGGGGCGAGCGTCGCGCTTCGCCAGCAGCTTTTCGGAAGCGCCTCTGGATGACGATTATGCGGAGATTCGCCGCCGTTTGTGGCTGGCCACGGATGCGCAATACAAAACGGCCGTTGAAGACTATTCGGGAAAGAAGGCGGCCCTGGAGCAGCGCAAGCAAGGCGAGGATGCGCAGGATTTCAGCAAGGAACCTCCGGCGCACTTTTCCGAAGCGCCAGCGCCTTCCAAGGTTGATCTTGCCGCCCTGGAGCGGCTGGCTCGCAGCGCCTCCGGCGCCTTCAGGCAGATGCCGGAAATCTACACGTCTTCGGTGGCGATCGAATGCCGCAGCGTCTTCACGCGTTACGTAAACAGCGACGGCACATCCTTCATGCGCTGGCAGCCGTCGCTGCAGGTGGACGTGAGCGCGGAAACACAATCGGCAGACGGCCTGCCCATCAGCGAATCCATTGAGGTTTACAGCCGCTCGGTCTCCGAGCTTCCCCGCGAAACGGACCTTGTGGAACGAGCCCGGCAGATGGGGGCACGACTGGTCCAATTGCGCGACGCCAGTTACATCGATCGCTATAACGGCCCGCTGCTGTTCGAAGACGAGGCTGCGGCCGAGATTTTCGCCCAAGTTTTCGCTCCGGCGCTGGTTGCCGTCCGAGCGCCCGTGAGCGACGATCCCCGCTTTGAGATGTTTTTTGACCAGTTCGCTTCGCAATTTACCGGCGGTTCTTTATTGCAGAAGATCGGGGGAAGGGTACTGCCGGAGTTTCTGAGCGTGTCCGAGAACCCGCAACAGGACAGCTACAAGGGTGTGGCAACGCCGGGCGCGTGGAAGATCGACGACGATGGGGTGACGACGCGACCGGTCCAACTCGTGGAGAAGGGCACACTCAAGACGTTACTCACCACGCGATCGCCCGCTCCGCCGCTCGACCACAGCACCGGCAGCCGCCGCGGCTGGGGACCTGCTCCTACCACCCTCACGCTGGCCGCCGACAAAACGATGACCCACGACGAGATGCGGCAGGAGCTTCTGCGCCGCGTGAAAGACCGCGGACTCCCCTACGGAATCGTGGTTCACACCGTGGGTGGTGGCGGCTTGACCGGCATGTTTCGCATGTTCGCCGCAGCAGCCAGCTCTCCGGGGGCGATGGCGACGAATTCCCTGACCGAAGTTTACAAGCTGTTTCCGGATGGCCACGAAGAGCCGATTCGCGGAGCGGACCTTTCCGGCATGACGACGGCATCCTTCCGCGACATCGTGGCGGCGGGCGACCAACCCGTGCTCTTTAATGCGCAGTTCATCCCGAAGTTCAACGCTCTGTTTTCGATGGGACTCTCGGGAGCCACCGAGCTGCCCGTGGTTTCCTATATTGTGCCGTCCCTGCTCTTCGAGGATGCGACCTTGATTAAGACCACGGGCTCGCGCCCGAATCCGCCCGCCACAAAGTCACCGCTCGCAGAGCGATGAGGAGCGGAACGGGATGATTCTACAGACACGTGTCAGAGAAGCGAGTAGGTGCAATCGCTCGCGTTTTTCCGTTACATTAGTTGTTCCCCATGCTTGATCTAGGTTTCGTTCGCGACAACCTGCCCCGGGTAGAAGAGATGCTGCGCCAGCGCGGCATGGACCCTGCCACCGTGCTCAAGGATTTCCGTGAGGTCGACGCACAGCGCCGCCACGCCATCACCGAAGCCGAGACCATGAAAGCCCGGCGCAACAAGGCTTCGGAAGACATTGCGAAGCTGAAAAAGGCCGGACAGGACGCCAGTACGGCGATGGCAGAAACGAAAGAACTGCGCGAGCAAATTCAGGAGCGCGAGAAAATCGCTGCCGACCTCGATGCCCGCCTGCGCGACATTCTTGCCGGAATTCCCAACGTCCCGCACGCCAGCGTTCCCGTGGGGCATAGCGCAGAAGAGAATGTCGAAGTGCGGCGCTGGGGCGCGCCTCCGAAATTTGACTTTACTCCCAAACCGCATTGGGATTTAGGCGCGGAGTTGGGTGTCCTCGATCTGGAACGAGCCGTTAAACTTACCGGCGCTCGTTTCGCCGTTTACTGGGATCTGGGCGCAAAACTCGAGCGGGCACTCGCCAACTTCATGCTCGACCTGCACACGCGCGAGCATGGATACACTGAAGTCCTGCCGCCGTACCTGGTGAACTCCGACTCGATGTATGGCACCGGCCAGTTGCCGAAGTTTGCCGCGGACTCATTTCGCGTACCTCACGGCGAGAAAGATCTCTGGCTGATTCCCACGGCAGAGGTGCCGGTCACGAATCTCTACCGCGACGAAGTCCTAGATCCAGCGCGCCTTCCCATCTCCCTGACCGCCTACACGCCGTGTTTCCGCAGCGAGGCGGGATCGTACGGCAAAGATGTCCGCGGCATCATCCGCCAGCATCAATTTCAGAAAGTTGAGCTGGTGAAATTCGCGCATCCAGACCATTCTTACGAAGAGCACGAAAAGCTCACACGCAACGCCGAAACCGTGTTGCAGAAACTCGGGCTGCACTATCGCGTCGTCACTCTGTGCACGGGTGACATGGGTCCGTCGTCCGCCAAGACCTATGACATCGAAGTCTGGCTGCCGGGACAGCAGTTGTTCCGGGAGATTTCCTCGTGCTCCAACTTTGAGGCCTACCAGGCGCGGCGGGCGAATATCCGCTACCGGCCGGGGGGCAAGAACAAAACCGAGTTCGTCCACACGCTGAACGGCAGTGGCCTGGCCATAGGGCGGACATGGGTGGCAATTGTAGAAAACTATCAGCAGGCGGATGGCAGCGTAGTCATTCCCGACGTCTTGCGGCCCTACATACGGGCCGATAGGATTGTCAGGAAGAATCTGTAGGTTTTGCTTTGAGTCTTGGCCTAGCTGCGAGCTTTGAGCTATGAGCGAACGGTGCTGGAAAGTTCTCGCCGCTCGCGGCTCTTTGCTCGCAGCCCAGACATTGCCAACCGAAGGAGCGGTCACTACACTTGCAAAGGGCAGAAATCAGCAAGAACGCTGCGGGCGCACCCTCCCTGCCGATGAACGCCGTCTGGCGCACAATTCGCAGCTACATCCTGTGGCAGCATGAGCGTGGCACGCTGCACTACGACATCATGGTCACGGTGATCATTTTGTTCGTCGTTTTCTCGCCCTACTGGATTAACTTCAACGACAAACCCGTGCCCCGCAACCCGCATCCTACCGGGGTAGTCGTAACTCCCGACGGGAAAGGAGGGTTGGTCTACCAGATCGAAGTCAATGCAATTTCGCCAGGAAACGAAAATTCGGTTCGCGATCAACTCCTACACATCATCGAGCCCATCTCGGGCGAAGTCTCGATCGTGAAATACGAAACCGTCGCCGACCGCAAGGGACGCGTGCAAAGCTACAAAGTCTGGGTGAAACGAGAATAGTGCGACAAACCTTCTTGATCTCCATCGTTCTTTTGCCCGTCCTCACGGTGTTGAGTTTTCTCCGCGCCCCGCAGCAGCAGGAATCCCCGCTGGAAGGCGTGCTCCACAAGATGGACACCACTGCAGTCAACTTCCGCACCACCCAGGCCGACTTCGTTTGGGAGCAGTATCAGAAAGTCGTCGATGAAACCGAGACCCAGAAAGGCACGGTCTATTACCGGCGGTCGGGCAAGGAAATCGAAATGATGGCCGACATCAAGGAGCCCGACCGGAGATTCGTGCTCTACAAGGACGCGAAGCTGCAAGTCTACCAGCCGAAAATCGAGCAGGTGATGACTCATGTCGCCGGAGCGAACCGTGGTGAGATCGAAAGCTACCTCGTACTCGGTTTTGGGGGCAACGGCCAAGACCTGCAGAAGACTTTCGACGTCACCTACCAGGGTCAGGAAACCATCAATAATCTGCCCACGGCCAAACTACAGCTGATTCCCAAATCGGAAAAAGTGCGCAACACGTTCGACAAGATCGTGTTATGGATCGACCTCGAGCGCGGCATCTCCGTCCAGCAGCAATTCTTCACCCGGCAAGGCGATTACCGTCTGGTCAAGTACTCTGCCATTCGGGTGAACGAGAAGATCTCCAATGACGTTTTCCAGCTGAAGACCACCAGCAAAACGCAGTTCGTCTCGTCGGGCGGGTAAGTAGTTGAATCTAAAGCCCAAGAAGGTGTGCTGAAAATTGCATGCGGGGCGCTATACTGGCCCCACGGTTCTCACAGTCGAGCTTTCATTCATGGCCAAGGTTTTTACGATTCCTGTCCGCCCCAAGCTGGGTGCCCGAAAAAGAGAACGCACTTCCGATCCCCGCTATGTGGATGGACAGCGCCTGCTGGTGGAAGCCATGAAGTACCTGGCCCAGACCGACCCAGTCAAAAACCGCTCCGCCATCGAGCTCTTGTCCGAGCACGTGCGCACGCGCTTCCGCATGAGCGACTCCCCGCTGGGCTAAACTTCCGCGAAGTCTCCCGCCATTTTTCAAACGACTCAGAAGCTATAGCGCAGCATGAACTGCATCACCCGCGGCTGCGTCAGCGTCGAGTTGTAAACGCCGAAGTTGGTCACGGTGGTCAGGTCAAACTGGTTCGAAGCCAAAGCCGCGTCGAAACGGACGGCGTTGGTCACGTTGAATGCTTCCCAACTGAAGCTCACCGTCTGCCCCTCCCTGACTTGCCAATCTTTCGCCAGTCCAGCATCGATTCCGAAATAACCTGGTCCGCGCAGCTCGTTGCGCTGACCGCTCTCGCCCGGATAGGGATGGCGGAAAGCGGCGATTGCAGCTCCAGAATTGGCAAACATGGTTGGATTTCCCTGGGCATTGATGTGCACTCCTACTGGACCAGGGTTGCCCACTTCGATCGCTTGCCCCGTGAGATTGTAGTTTGTAGCCCAGCCACCGCCCGGAAAAATACTGAAGGGCAGCCCGCTCGACCAGTGGAACAATCCAGACAGGCTCCATCCACCCAAAACCGCGTTTCCAAAGGAACCCATGGTGCCGCCAAAGCGCTTTCCCCGTCCCACGGGAAGATCAATCACCCAGTTGGAGTTGATCTGGTGCCTCATGTCGAAGTCGGAAACTGCGCGCAGCCCATTTGGCTGCCAGGAATTGATCACTTGGCTGGAGAATCCACCCACGTTTGTGCCGTTTGTATCAAAGACATTGACGCGCTCGGCATTCGACCCAACATCAATTGACTTGGAGAACGTGTAGTTGACGTCGAACTGGACGCCCTTCGTGAGAGCACGCCGGAAGGTCAGGTTCAACGCATGGTAGGAACTATTGCCCGATGTTCGCCATCCCCACAGCGAAGCGAACTGAGGCATGAAGAAGTTGTACGGGGTGGGGCCCAACTGGCCAGGTAAAGTTGCGCATGCTGGGAAGCAGGCGCCGAAGGTGGGCGTGTCGGTGTCCTGCAGAGCCACGATCTCGTCGCCCACGTTGCACGCGAAGGTGTCGTACATGGCCTGCGTGGCGGTCACATTCGGGCCTAGACCTGCTGTGGAAGGTCCACCGTTACAAAGAAACAGCCGAGTGGCATCAGCCGGGCCCGCAGCAGCCGGAAACATATCCTCCCAGTACATCCCCGCGTTGGCCGGGGTCACGCTACTCACCGGTGTGCCGCTCGTGCCGGCCGGAGCATTCGTGTTCACTTGTGCCAGTTTCGACAAGATTGTGGCCGCAGCAAAGTAGTCCATCCCAGACTTTGGATCACGGATATCTTCGGGCAAACCCAGGTCTGTTTCCTGCAGCAGGTGACGGCCGAGACGCCCGATATAGGAGGCCTCGAAAGAATAGTTGTGTCCCAGGTCGCGCGTAAACGAGAAGTTGAAAACATGCGAGTACGGGGTCTTGAGCTTGTCATCCATACCCCAGTAGATAGCGAATCCGCCGGGAACGCTGGGTCCGAGAGGGGCCGTCACCGGGAACTTCCCGGGAGCTGTCCCGGTAAAATCTTGATTACAGAAAGATCCTTGTGGAAGATTAAAAGTACCAGTGAACCGGGGACTGCAGTCGACATCCTGGACGCCGGCTGGATTAGTCTCCACCGTGGTCAGGCCGAAGGAGCCGTTGCGATCGAAAGTGTTTACTATGCCCTCGCCGAAGTGATCGAAGTAAAGGCCGTATCCCATGCGGATCGAGCTCTTCCCGGCTCCGCCGAAAAAGCTGTGCAACCAGCCACTGTCTGGATGGGGAGAATAGGCAATGGCCAATCGCGGCGCAAGATTCTTGTAGTCCCAGCTCCAATAGGGCTGCTTGCCATTGGCTTGGCCGGAGAGGTCGAACTGAACCGGAGGCGGGCCGCCGGGCTGTCCCGGAGAGAACGTCTGGCCGACGAGTTGCGCCTTCGCTCGCTGCGCGAATAGATTGCCGATGCTGATGGTAGGCGCGGCCTGATTGCCGTTGGCTTCGTAGGGGGGCTGCAACAACGAATAGCGCAAGCCCGCAGTTACCACTAGATTCGGAGTCACCCTCCAGGCGTCCTGCGCATACCACTCTGCCTCCCAGGCTTTGAAATGGCGAGGGATCAGCGCGCCGGGAGCGATCAGGTTGCCGTTCTTATCCTGGTTGAAGGTGGGGTTGGCGTTGGAGACAATTCCAGCTACACCCATGGTGGCAAAGTCATAGAGTTCGCCAAAAGAGGAAGCGACGGCGGGATATCCCGAACTCGCAAACGCGCCTGGATCCAGGCTGGTTCCCTGATTCGCGATGGCGGCAAAATCCAACTGGAAGGGATCGGTCCGGTCGAAAGCAACGTTCTGCGCATTTCCCAGACGGTTGTTGTGAACCAGACGCAGGTTCGTCCCGAATTGCAGGGTGTGCTTGCCCTTGGTCCAGGTCAAATCGTCCACGAAGTTGTGCACCGGCACATTGACGAACTCCGACTGGCTTCCCAGGGCGGTGACGTCGGTCAGAGTGCGGAAGTCAACGTAAGGCTGGGAGTTCAGACCGGATTGGCCTGTGCCCTGACGAATCAACGACCAGCGCAGATTGTTGATCAGCGTCGGCCTCAAAAGCGCGGTATAGCCGGCTGCAATTCCTTTGCTGTTCGCAGTGTCGTAGGAAAACGCCGGCTGCCCGGGAAACTGGGGCGGGGTAGCTTCGCTGTCATTCTGCAGGTTGCCCCGCAGGAAGAGGCTGTGGTTTCCGTTGGCTGTAATCTTGTAGTCCAGACGCACGATGTAGGTATTCAACTTCACCGGATCGGCCCCCGCAAACGTGAACCCGCGGTAGTCGAGCAGATCGCCCACGGTATCGGAGTTGGAGTGTGGGTATTGCTGAAAGACCGTCAGCACGTTTGGGTCAACGCCGCATTGGCCCTGACTGTTGGCCCACGGACACACTCCGTTGCCCGCCGCGTTCGGATCGATAGCCGCGAGTTGGGCGGGGGTGAGCTGCACCAGCAGGTTGGGCTGCCCGGAGGAATTCAGTCCAGCACGCGAGTCCGCAACGACATTAAAGCCATTCGAGTTTGGAGTTCCCGGAACACAATTGGCGTCCGCGCTGGGATCGCAGACATACTGCATCATTCCCTTCCGTAACTGATCGCTTGGCACCACTTGCGTAGTCTGAATCGTCTCCCGCTTCCTCTGCCCTTCATAGGCCAGGAAATAGAAAAGCCGATCTTTCTTGATGGCCCCGCCAAAGGTCGCGCCGAAGGTATTGCGAATCAACTGCCCCGGCTTGTTGGGCAATCCACCGCGTATTTCCGCCGCCTTGTTGAACCAGTCGTTGGCCTCCCCGATGCTGCTGCGGTTGTATTCGTAGACCGAGCCGTGGATGGCATTGGTCCCGCTCTTGGTGACCAGCGTCACCTGCGCGCCCGAGGAACGGCCCTCGTCCGAGTTGCCGTTGCTGGTGGTGACGCGAAACTCCTGCAACGAATCCAGCGTGGCCCGCAGCGCGCCCTTGAAAGCGAAGCCGAAAAGCTGGTCGTTGTCGTCAAGGCCGTCGAGGGTGATGTTGGTTTGGTCGCTGCGCGCGCCACTGACCGAGCCGCCGCGGCTGTCGTTGGTCTGGTCGACCTGCTTGTCGGTGCCGATGTATGTAACGCCCGGCTGCAAACTCAGAATGGACGCGGGATCGCGTCCTTCCGACGGCAGCCGCAGCAGCTGGCGCTCCGTAAAGGCATTGCCAATCGAGGCGTCCTGCGTGTTTACCAGCGGAGCCTCCGACGTCACGTCCACATGCTCGCGAGCGCCTTGCACCTGCAAGGTAATGTTCAGTGTGGCCGGCGTGCTTACCAGCAGCGTCACATTCTGCCGCTTGGCCGCAGCAAACCCCGATGCGGTGATTTCCAGGTTGTAAGTGGACGGAGGAACCTGCAGGAACAGGTAAACGCCGTCGTCGCCGGACGTGACGGTGCGCGCAAATCCTGTCTTCGGGTCACTCAATTTCACCGTCGCGCCCGGCAGCAGCCCGCCCTTGGCGTCGGTAATGACGCCGCGCAGCGACGTGGTCGATTGCGCCGCCGCCAACAAGCTCAGCGCCACAGTAATCGCCGCCAGAATGACGGCCCTTGTCAGCGTCCGCAGGCCTGCTCCTTGGGGATGGGCCCACACTTCGCCGCGACGGCATGGATAAAAGCGCACAATGTTTCCGCACCACACCATGTTTCGCTCCCAAACGATGGCCGCTATTGTGTCGCGGCCTCCAGTATCAGTTCAAGCGAATAACGCGCGGGACGTGACCGGAAGTCAAGATATGCCGAATACGCTGGGATCCGCAAGACTCCGTCAGCGCACCTTCACCAGCGATCCGGAAGCAGAAAAAGAAAAAGGGGGCGGAATTCCCGCCCCCAGGAACTGCACGTCCGTGACCTGCCGATTTTGCTTACGAACCGCTAGAACTCATACCGCAGAGCAAACTGCATCACTCGTGGGTTGGTAAGTAATCCGCTGAAGGTGCCGAACGAACCCTGTTGGTCGATATTGTTTGTAACTGTGTTGACATCGAACTCCGGGTGATTCAGCACATTGAATACCTCCCAGCGGAACTTCAGCAGGTGAGCTTCAGCGTACGGCATCTTCCACGTCTTGCTGAGTGCGGCGTCCAAGCCTGCATAGCCGGGTCCACGAACCTGACTGCGCCCCCCCGCCTCGCCCGGGTAATCATGCCGGAAAGCCCCAATTCCCGTAGGTCCGTTAGGATCCACGAAGAGATTGGGGACTTGATTTGGGAACGTACTGCTCTGTTTCGTAACCCCGGTTTTCGCCGGGCCGATTTGCGTCGCCGCCCCGCCCAACTGCCAGTTCGTGGGCCAGGTGCCGCCATTCCCGATGGTTAATGGGAATCCGCTGGTCCAGCGCGCCAGACCGGAAAGCTGCCAGCCGCCGATAACGGCGTCGGCTAAGCGGTTGGAGTTCCCGGCGAAGTATTTCCCCTTGCCAAATGGCAGTTCGACGATGAAATCCATGTTGAACTGGTGGGTTGTATCAAAATCAGAGATGCCACGCTGCAAGTTGGGATTCCACGAGTTGATGATGTTGCCGCTGATGCCACCACCCGCACCGGCCCACGGCTGTGCTCTTTCGGCGGAGGACGATATGTCAATCGACTTGCCATAGGTGTAGTTCACGTCGAATTGCACGCCGTGTGACATCCGCTTTCGCAGGCTCGCTTGCAAAGCGTTGTAGTTCGCGTTGCCGATTGAACGCCACGCGTACAACGAGTGGAACTGGTTGTTAAAGAACGCGTGGTCCCCAAAAATCGTTGGGTAGTAATTGGCGGGGCAATTGGAATAGCCACAACCACTTCCACCCGTCAACATGCCTGCGATACCCGCGGTTCCCGAAGCATTGAAGTCAGAACCCGCGTAGTCCAGCGCGGACAGTGCAGTCGTCTCATTGAAAGTGAAGCAGTTATAGAGATCGTATGCCGCCTGCAGAGGGCTGGTGGTAAAGTACTGCTGGCCCGAATTGATTCCTGGGTTGGTGTTCCCCTGGCACGAGAGATTGTACTGGTCCCCAGCCTTCAGAGGAGCCACCATGTTCTGCCAGTAGGCAGCCGTTGGCCCCACCACAGCGGGGGTGATTGCGCTCGTCGGCGTTCCCGCCGCGGACAATTGGGAAAAACGGCTGGCCGCGCTGAAGTAACTGACGCCCGATTTCTTGTCCACCAGATCGAGCGGCATCGCCAGGTCTTCTTGCGCCAGCAGACGGTGGGACAGCCGGCCGACGTAAGAAACCTCCAGGCTCAAGCCCTTGGAAAGCTCCCGGCCTATCGAGAGATCCAGAGTGTACGAATAGGGCGTTTTGATCTGGTCGTCCAATCCCCAAAAGATCCCGAGGCCCGAACCGGCGGATGGAGGTGTGTAAGGAAATCCCCCTGTCGGCGTGGCCGGGGCAAAGGGTGTCACGCCATCGAACAACGTCGTCGGCACAGCCGTCAAGCTAGTCAAACGTGGCGCGTTGACTGCGGTTGGGAGCACCTGATTGGTCAGATTCGTGGAAAGGCCAAAGGAGCCGTTCTGGTCGAAGCTGGTCAGCAATCCAGGTCCGATGTGATCGTAGGCGATTCCGAAGCCTCCACGAATGACCGTTTTGTCGCCGTCACCCACTAGACTTCTAAGCCAACCCCCTTCGGGCCGCGGAGTATACGCGAACGATATCTTCGGGGCGAAGTTGTGGTAATCCCAGCCGTAGTATCCGTTCTTCCCGTTCGCGGCCCCAGCCAGATCAAAGGAAACGACCGGATCAGCGCTGGAGGGGATCCCATTCAGCATGTTCTGCGCACGCTGCTTGAACCATTGTCCCATGCTGAAGGTGGGTGCCACCTCGAGGCCGGTCGTCTCCCAGGGTGGTGAAAACAACGAGTAACGCAGGCCTACGTTCACTGTGAGGTTGGGCTTCATCCGGTAGGAGTCTTGGATATAGAACTCGTACTCGTCAAAGCCCCAATGGCGCGGTACCGGAGCTCCCACCGGCAACGCCGTCCCGTCCTTTTGGAAATTGAAGAACGCATTGTACTCCGTGACCATCCCCAGCAGCGCAATCGTCGAGTAATCGTACTGGTTGTTGAAGTTGTTATCGACGGCCGGGTAACCGTTGTTAGCGGGATCAAACGGGCTGGGCGTGTTGGCGAACCCCGCCGTGTCCAGCGCCGAAACATTGGTCACGCCGTTCGGGAAGGAGTTGATGAAATTGTTGCGCGGACTCCGAATGAACCGCAGGTTGGTGCCAAACTGAATCGTATGCTTGCCCCTGGACCAGGAGACGTCATCCACAAAGTTCTCAACCGTGGAGCGAAAGTCTTCGCCGCGCGTTACCGCTTCGCTGGAGTTGTTCGGGGTGCTGTTGTCGTTGAGCCCACGGAAGAAAATTGCCGGCGTCGAATCGTTGTTGCCGGGCTGGCCCCAGCTCTGCCGGGTATATCCCCAGTGGAAATTGTTGAGCAGCGTGGGCCTCAGCGCGGCTGTGTACCCCAAGGTGAATCCCTTGCTGTAGTCCAGAAGACTGGTCAAAGGAGGGGTGCCGGGGAGGTAGGGCGCACCAAACTGGGTATCGTTGCGCAGGGCACCGCGCCAGAAAAGGGTGTGTGTTCCGCTAGCGTTCAGCTTGTAGTCCAGTCGAGCAATGTACCAATTCTTGTTGGTTGGGATAGGTCCCCTAAAACGGTACCCGAGAAAATTGTACGCGTCACCTTGGGAGTTGTCATTCGCGCGGGGGAAGGAATTGAAGTAACTACCCTGCCCACAACAGATGACCGCATCTGGCCCGATGCTGTGGGGATCCATTCCCTGGATTTGAGTCGCCGTCAGGGCGACGAGAAGATCCGGCGAACCAGGAACGCTCCCAATCACGTTGGCGTTGCTCGTAGTACAGTTCACTGGATCGGCCGATGGCAGGCACTCGTATTTAATCGTCCCCTGACGCAAACTGTCGCTCGGCACGATACGTACGTCGCTCTCCTCCTCGCGCTGGCGAGCAGCTTCATAGTTCACAAAGAAATACAGCCGGTTCTTAAGCACAGGCCCCCCCACCGAGCCGCCAAAAATGTTGCGAATAAGTTTGGGAGGGATATTGGGCGAGTTGCTCGCCAACTCGGACGCCTTCACGAAGTAGTCATTGGCACTGGTATAGGTGTTGCGCATGTATTCATACAGTGAGCCGTGGAACGCATTGGTGCCGCTCTTGGTGACTAGCGATACTTGCGCGCCCGAGGAACGTCCGGCGTCAGCGCCGTAGTTGGTCGTGGTCACGCGAAATTCCTGCATGGAATCTAGGGTAACCGGCAAAACTGACGAAAACGCGTAGCCGTTCACCTGGTCATTCACGTCCACACCATCCAACGTAATGTTGGTCTGGTCGCTGTGCGCCCCATTGACGGCCCCGTTACGCGTGTCATTCGTCTGCTCGTTGAGAGACTCCCGGTGCCCAAAGTAGGTCACACCCGCCTGCATGGTGAGAAGATCGGGAACGTTCCGCCCCTCCATCGGCAACTCCTTCACCTGCACTTCGTTGAAGGCGTTTCCGATCGACGCATCGGTCGTATTGATGGTCGCCGCCTCTGCATTCACCTCGACCAACTCCGTTGCGGCGCCGACCTCCAGCTTGACGTTGACGCTGGCAGGAGTATCGACCAACAATTGGATTTGCCTCTGCTCGGACTTACGGAAGCCGGTCATCTCTACCGTAAGCTGGTAGGTATCTGGCGGCAATTGGAGAAACTCATAGCCCCCTGTCCCACCGGTCGTCGTTGTGCGCTCGAAGCCGCGCTCGGCGCTGCTGAGCGTAACTTTCGCTCCGGATACCGCGGCGCCACTGGAGTCCGTCACGGTTCCGCGCAGGGAGGTCGTGCCTGTCTGTGACCATGCCAAGAGGTTAAAGGCGAGAAAAAAACCAACCAGCAACACAACTACACGTGAATGAGAACGCATAGCGAAGCTCCTCCACCCACGGGGGTGTTCCATTCCGATCGTGTTTGCCCAGGAGTTGAGAACAAAGACACGCACTGAGACCCTGGGAACCTGCTGATGGGCCGCTATTGTGCAACTGGCAGGCCACGGTGTGCAAGCTTAATTTGCAACATCTTAGCTTGATTAACATTGTCAACGTCTGCCGTTTGGCATAGGTGGTCTTCATATTTTGGGAAGTATTTCGGAACGAACCTCGGAAAGGCTGTGGGACGAACTTCCGGAAAGCAGGGACGAAGCCGCAAGAATAACGGCCGGATATAACTCCAGCGTATAGCGCGGCTCGGGATTTTCCAGCGTTCCCAGAAAAACCGATCGCAGCAGCAGAAACAAAACGAATACGCCCATGCCAATAAATTCGCGTGTGCGCAGCAGGCCGGTTCCGGCCATCCCGACATAAAAGAGATTCAGCACCCCGAATCCGAGGCTCACCGCCAGCCACCGGCCATCGTCATTGAACTCCCACCAGCGCGGATCGGGAGGCAGTAGCTCCGTTCGCGGGCGCAGCCACATGTCGGCAATTCGCAGCGCCGGCAGCCAAACGTAATAACGCAACGGCGCCGCGTGAATCCGCGTTGCGGCCAAGGCCGCGAAGCGCGCGTCGAGTTCGGGAGTGATTTCGCACTCCCGGTTGTAATCCGCAAATAGTTGCGCGGTCTCTTGCTTCTGCTCCAGCGAATCGAATGCCCGGCTGGGCAGCCGCGTGACATCGATGGCCTCGCCCGGAACGTTCCAGTAAATTTCTTCCACCGAAACATAATCGGCCAGCCAGGTCTTCACCCAGCGATTGAATCCCGCCATCACCAGTTCGTCGGAATCGTTGGCGTATCGCGGAGCCAGCGGTTCGAAACGGTGCAGCGTGTGCAAATTCCGCACAGTCCACGGGACCAGCGGAGCCAAGGCGCTGACCACCAGAATCACTCCCGCACGAACAATGGAGCTTGACTGCGGACCGCGCCCACCTGTCCCCGCACCCGCCACGCGCCTCCCAAAAAGCAACACCAGGTATCCGCCGACTGCGCCCAGCAGAATTCCGCCGTCCGGGCGCAGGAGAATGCACGCTCCGATAGAAAATCCGCACCCGATCCAGGCTGACGGCGGCGACGATGTACCGTCTTCCTGCCGCAGCTGGTTTAATCCGCACACGGCCAGATCCAGCGCCAGCGTGGTGAAGAAGATTTCCAGCGTTTCCGTGAGGGCGGCCGCGGCGTAGTCCGCAAGAAACGGGCAGAGCCCCGCGAGCAGAAACGCTACCATCGCGGCCCGCGCGGAGAACAGACGCCGCGCCAGATCGGCCATCAAGAAACATGTGGCCAGATCGAACAGAACCTGGATCAGCAGAACCGCGCGGAAGTTGTCGACACCAAATACGGCGAAGATCGCCGCCAGAAACGCTGGATATCCTGGCAGCCGCGAAAGCGTGGGCATGATCTGTCCGGAGTTGGTAACCCCGTACACGCCCTGCTGCAGCCAGTTCTTGGCGATATCGGCATAGAGCCGCGAGTCGTCTACGACGCCTGGAAAGCGCCACACGAAGAACAGACGTAGCGCCAGCGCCGCCAGGCTCGCCCCAACAAAGAACCGCGCGTGCTTCCGCACCAGTTCCTGCACGCTTGCGACTATAGCGCGTTTGCGGTTGTCCAACGGCCGGGAAAGTGTATCTTAGTAAACAGTTCAACCCTGCCTGGACCCTGTTTCCCTGAGGTTGGGACCGAATTGACCGCCTGCCGTACGCGGCATACGATGAACTATTAGCTTTCCATGGCTGAAGCCGTTTTCTACGATCCCCGGCGCGCCCGCTGGAAGCGCCTCCGTCGCCTGTTCGACGTCTTAGCGGTTGCGCTCTCATCGCTGGTGCTTTTCTTTGTCTACACCGCCCTGCGCGATGAGCCCTTGCCCGAGTTGTTGTTTTCTCCGCAAAAACGCGCCTTTAGGGCTCTCAAGGAAAACGAAAAAGAGAAGGCCCGCGAGCGCCAGAAGAAGCTGGCCAGCCGATCCCACCGCAAGTCGAAGCTGGCTCCCTCGCAGGTCAAGTTGAATCAGGAAGAAGGCATCCGTGCCGCGTTTTACGTTCCCTGGGACGCGGCCAGCTTCTCTTCCCTGCGCGATTTTTCCCGTCAGATCGACATGCTGTATCCCGACTGGCTCCACGTCCTCACGCCCGACGGCCGGCTGCAGGGTGTTGACGACCAGACCAACAAGTTTTTCGATGTCGTGCAGAACGGCCGCACGCGCCCCGTCGACGACCGGGTGATGCCCTTGCTCAAGGCGGAAGACTCCCCAATGGAAGTCTTCCCCATGGTCAATAACTTCGATGGCGCCAACTGGGTGGGCGACATCGTGGGCTTTCTGAACGATCCCCAGGCCCGTGGCCTGTTTCGGCGGCAGGTCGGCCAGTTTCTCGCTTCCGATCACTATCGCGGGTTGATGGTGGATTTCGAAACCTTCCCGAAAGCCGGCCAGCCCGGCTATGTCGCCCTTTTGAACGAACTTTCTTCGGACCTCCATGCCCGTGGAATGAAGCTCTACGTCAGCGTGCCCGCGCACAATCCCGAGTTCAACTATGCTGCGATCGCGGCTCCGGCGGACGGTGTCATCGTCATGAACTACGACGAGCACTATCCCAATTCACCCTCTGGCCCGGTGGCCTCCCAGGATTGGTTTCTCGACAATCTCAAGTTCGCCGAAACTGCCATTCCGCGCGAGAAACTTATCTGCGCCATCGCCAACTACGGTTATGACTGGGTACTGAAACCGAAGAAGGGACCGCTGCCGCCCGGTGAGCATGACAGCACGGTTTCGGTGCAGGAGGCCTGGCTGGCGGCTCGTGACTCGGAGGAAGACATCTCCTTTGACGACGATGCGCTCAACCCCCATTTCAGCTATCTCGATGAGCGCAGCATCCGCCATGACGTCTGGTTCCTCGATGCCGTCACCGCCCTCAATCACATGCGCGCCGCCCAAACCCTGGGCATCAAGACTTTCGCACTTTGGCGGCTCGGGGGCGAGGATCGCTCCCTGTGGAAAATCTGGGACGTTCCGGGCGACGCCGGCGCCGCCGACAAACTGCGCGACGTCTCACCCGGTCAGGATGTCGACATGGAGGGCCAGGGAGAAATCCTCCGCATTGAGGATCGGCCGTCTCATGGCAAGCGTGATCTCACCATCGATGCCAATAGCCAGCTGATCACAGACGAGAACTTTCAGTCGTTGCCGGAACCTTATCGCGTGGCCCGCTACGGTTACAGTCCCAAGGCGGTCGTGCTCACCTTTGACGATGGTCCCGATCCGGAGTGGACCCCGAAAATTCTCGACGTGCTCAAGCGCGAGCACGCGCCCGCCACATTTTTTCTAATCGGCATCCAGACCGACAAGTTTCCCGGGCTGGCCAAGCGTATCTACAACGAAGGCCACACCATCGGGAATCACACATTCACCCATCCCGACGTCAGTAATATATCTTCCCGCTATATGCGGCTGGAACTCAACCTGACCGAGCGCCTTTTCGCCAGCCTGGTGGGGGTTCGCACCACGCTGCTGCGGCCGCCCTACGCGGTGGACGAGGAGCCCGACACCGCCGATCAGGTCCGCCCCCTCGAGTTCGCCCAGGATATGGGCTACATCACCATCGGCAACCGGATTGATCCCAACGATTGGAGCGACACCCCGAGGCGCCGCTCTGCCGAGGAGATCACCGCCTACGTACTGGCCCATCTGCCGCCCTGCACCGGGACCGACCTCCGCTGCGGCAACATCGTCCTTTTGCATGATGGCGGAGGGAATCGCGCCGAGACCGTGCGCGCTCTGCCCATGATGATCGACGGCATCCGTTCTCGCGGCTACGAAATCGTGCCCGTGTATCAGCTTATGGGCAAGACCAGGGCGGAGGTCATGGCGCCGCTGGCTCCCGGCGAGTGGTGGATCGCGCGCCTTGATCGCCTTAGCTTCTGGCTATTCGGCGCTGCCAATATCGGCATCACTTGGATCTTTTTCCTGGGTGATCTGCTCATGACCGGACGCCTCTTATTTATCGGGACCTTCGCCGTCTACGACCGACTGCGGGAAAAGATTCTTGGCAAGCCCGCCGAGGTGGCGTTTTACCGGCCCAAGGTAGCCGTCCTTATTCCCGCTTACAACGAGGAGAAAGTCATCGAGCGCACCATTCGCGCCGCGCTCAACTCCACTTACCCTGACCTGCGCGTGATCGTGATTGATGACGGATCAAAAGACTGCACGCTGGAAGTCGCGCGCCGTGCTTTTGCCGCGGAAGAAGCCAGGGGGGATGTACTGATTCTCACCAAGCCAAACTCCGGCAAAGCCGAGGCCCTGAACTACGGCATCGAGCACCTCGGAGACGCCGAGTTGTTCGTCGGCATCGATGCCGATACCATCATCGCCTCCGACGCGATTTCGCGCCTGGTGCCGCACTTCATCAATCCCAAAATCGCCGCCATCGCGGGCAACGCCAAGGTCGGCAATCGCGTGAATCTTTGGACCCGCTGGCAGGCGTTGGAATACATCACCAGCCAGAACTTCGAACGCCGCGCTCTCGACGTTCTGGGCGCGGTCAGCGTCGTCCCGGGCGCGATCGGCGCCTGGCGCGTCTCCGCCGTCCGCGAGGCCGGGGGCTATCACATCGATACCGTCGCCGAAGATGCCGACCTCACCATGGCTCTCCTGCGCCTTGGCTACCGCGTGGAGTACGAAGACATGGCCTTGGCCTTCACCGAAGCGCCCACCAATGCCAATGGCCTGATGCGCCAGCGCTTCCGTTGGTCGTTCGGCATTCTGCAGGCGGTGTGGAAGCATAGCGCGGTTTTCGGCCGGAAGGGCGTGCTGGGCTGGGTCGCCTTACCCAACATCGTGATCTTCCAGATACTGCTGCCGCTGGTCTCGCCGCTGATCGACATCATGTTCGCCGTGGGTGCGATCTGGTACTTCATCCAGAAATATTTCCACCCCGATTCCACCGATCCCGCCAGCTTCCACAAACTCGTCGCGTTTTTCTTCGCGTTCCTGGTGATTGACTTCATCGCTTCCGCGATCGCCTTCGCCCTCGAGCGCCGCCGTCCCGACGACAAGGAAGACGGCTGGTTGCTCAGCCAGGTTTGGCTGCAGCGCTTCGCCTACCGCCAGTTGTTTTCGATTGTGCTGTTCAAGACCCTGAAGCGCGCCCTCGAAGGCCGCAAGTTCGCCTGGGACAAGCTAGAGCGCACCGCGGCGGTGAAGTATGTGCCGGCGGAAACTCGGGAGAAGGTGAACGTGCCGTAGGCGCAGCGCTCCCTAGCTCTGTCATCCTGAGCGGAGCAGTTGCTTTCGCGAAGCGAAAGGTAGGCAAGAAGACGGATTAGGAAGGGTTGACCGCGCCCTCTGGGCAGGAATCAGCCGCGGAGCGGCGCAAGATTACAGCCCACGGCGTAAGCCGTGGGTAAAGTGCGAAGGCAGGCCCAGCCCCGGCGGGGCGAAAGATAACCAACCGCCGTGGTTCACGACACAATTTGGAGGAAGTTAGCCTAGCTCTTCCCCGCCACGTCCAGCCTCGCCTCCGCCCGATGCAGCGAATCCAGCGCACGCTCGACATCGACGTTGGGATCGCCGCTGGTCAGCCGTTCTTCCGCGCGCTCTTTGGCCTTGCGCGCTCGCGCCGCATCGATTTCCCCCGGACGCTCGGCCGTCTCCGCCAGGATCGTCACCTTATTCGGCAGCACCTCGGCGAATCCCCAAGCTACCGCGAGCCGCTGCTCAATCGCATTCTCGCGATATGTGATCTCGCCCACCGCCAGTTCGGTGATGAGCGGAGCATGCCCCGGCAGAACGCCCAAATACCCGTTCTTGCCGGGAATCTGAACTTCCTCCGCCGAGGTATCCACCACTTTCTTCTCCGGCGTCACGATCTCGAGTTGGAAAGTATCCATAAACCCGCTTTCGGCTTTCGGGCTTCGGCGAAAACATGAAACGCGTGTCTTCTTCGGTTTTGCCGAAGGCCGATAGCCGACACCCGAAGCCCGCTCCTATGCTGCCGCCTTCATCTTTTCCGCCGCTTCCAGCACTTCCTCGATCGGCCCCTTCATGTAGAACGCCTGCTCGGGGATATCGTCGTACTTGCCTTCCACGATCGCCTTAAAACCCTTCACCGTGTCGGCGATCTTCACGTAACGTCCCGCGGCGCCCGTAAACTGCTCGGCCACGTGGAACGGCTGCGACAGGAAGCGTTGGATCTTGCGCGCCCGCGCCACGGTCAGCTTCTGGTCCTCGCTCAACTCGTCGATGCCGAGAATCGCAATGATGTCCTGCAGATCCTTGTAAGTCTGCAACGTCTTCTTCACCGACTGCGCCACATCGTAGTGCTCTTGCCCGACGATACGCGGATCGAGAATGCGCGACGTCGAAGCCAGCGGATCAACTGCCGGGTAAATTCCGATTTCCGTCAGCGCACGCGAAAGCACCGTAGTCGCGTCCAAGTGAGCAAACGTCGTCGCCGGCGCTGGATCGGTCAAGTCATCAGCCGGAACGTAAATCGCCTGCACCGAAGTGACCGAGCCTTTCTTCGTCGACGTAATGCGCTCCTGCAACTCGCCCATCTCCGTGGCCAGGTTCGGCTGATAGCCCACGGCGCTGGGCATGCGGCCCAGCAGCGCGGAAACTTCCGACCCCGCCTGCGTGAAACGGAAAATGTTATCGATGAACAGCAGCGTGTCCGCGCCTTCAGCATCGCGGAAGTATTCCGCCACCGTCAGCCCGGTCAACGCCACGCGCAACCGCGCGCCAGGAGGCTCCGTCATCTGCCCGTAGATGAGTGCAGCCTTTGATTCCGCCGGCTTGCCGGGCTTGATCACTCCGGATTCCGTCATCTCCAGCCAGAGGTCGTTGCCTTCGCGCGTGCGCTCGCCCACACCGGCAAATACGGAGTAGCCGCCGTGCTGCTTGGCGACGTTGTTGATCAACTCCATGATGACGACGGTTTTGCCCACACCCGCGCCGCCGAATAGTCCGATCTTGCCGCCCTTCAAAAACGGCTGGATGAGATCGACGACCTTCACCCCGGTCTCGAACATTTCCGCCGTGGTCGCCTGCTCGTCGAACGCCGGCGCCAGGCGATGAATCGGCATTCTTTCCTTGTATTCAATCGGGCCCAGCTGGTCGACAGGGTCACCGATCACGTTCATCACACGCCCCAGCGTGCCGCGGCCCACGGGAACCGAAATCGGCCCGCCCTGGTCGATGGCCTTCATCCCGCGCACCATGCCGTCGGTTGGCTGCATGGCGATACAACGCACGCGCCCCTCCCCCAGATGCTGCTGCACTTCGAGGATGACATCGATGGGATTGGGCACTGTGAAGCCGTCACTGACGACTTTGACCGCCTCATAGATCGGCGGCAGCGTTCCGGCGGAAAACTGCACGTCCACCGCCGGCCCCGCGACTTGAACCACATGTCCTACATTTTCAGGCATAGCTTAGCTCCGAGCTGTGAGCTACGAGCGGCGAACCAGCTCCGGCTGATAAAGCATTCAGCATTCCAGGCCTCTTAGTCTTCGTTTCAACTCCAAAGCAAGTTGCTTGCTCGAAGCTCGCAGCTCAAGGCTCGCGGCTTCTTCTTACATCGCCGCCGCGCCGCTGACGATCTCGATGATCTCCTTCGTGATTTTCGCCTGCCGCGCCCGGTTCATCGCCAGCGTCAGCGAATCGATCATGTCGGTGGCATTGTTCGTGGCCGAATCCATCGCGGTCATGCGGGCCGCGTGCTCGGCCGCCACGGATTCCATCAGCGACCGGAAAATCTGAATCGCCACATACTTCGGCAACAGCGCCCGGAACAATTCTTCCGGCGCTTGCTCGTAGATGTAGTCCACCTGCGCCGTACCAAACTTCGCGGCCGCTGCTTCGTCGGGATGCTCGCCGGCGCGCATCCCCACGCCCGCGCTGATCGCCGCCTCTTTCGCCCTCTTCTTTTCTTCCTCCGTCAGTTCCTCGGCCAGGCGCACCACCTGTTCGCCGATCACTTCAATGGGAAGAATCTGTTCCACGATCAACCGCTGCGCGATCACTGACTTGAATTCGTTGAACACCACGTATGCGGCATCAATTTCTTCCCGCTGGTAGCGGGCAATCACGCTCTCCGCCAGCCTGCGGGCCTGCGCGAATTCCACCTTCCCGAGAATGCCGATGTGCTCGCCAGTAATCTCGATCGCGGCGGCACGGGGCGCGGCTTCAGGTTCCGCTTCCAGCGACTCCTCAGCCTCAGCGAGGCTCAGCGTCTGCACCGCCGCTGTGGGATAGCGCCGCCGCAGGAAGTCGCGCCCTTTGCGGCCCACCGCTTCGATGTCGACATTCTTCCCCGCCTTCGACTCCAGAAACCGGGTCGCTGCTTTGTTGATGTTGGCGTTGAAGCCGCCCGCCAGGCCCTTGTCGCCCGTGACAACAATCAGCAGAATGTTTTTCTCCTCTCGCTGTGCCAGCAAGGGGTGTTTCGGCTCGCCCGTCTCCGGATCGTAAATTTCCGTGCGTCCCACCAACGACTTCAGCACATTCGTCAGCATCTGCGCATAAGGACGAGCCGCCAGCGCCCGTTCCTGCGCCCTCCGCAACTTGGCCGCCGAGACAACCTTCATGGCCTTGGTGATCTGCCGCGTGTTGATCACGCTGCGAATCCGCCGCCGGATGTCGAGAATGTTTGCCATTTAGTCGTTGGTCGTTTTTTGATCGTTAGCGAAAATCAAAATCTTGTCATCCTGAGCGTAGCCGTTCTTCAGGCGAAGCGAAGGATCTCCGACAGCACTGGCCTCGCTACTTCGCCACCGCTTCCCGCGAGCTTACAAACTGCTGCTTCGCTTCCTTGATCACGTTCTGCAACTGCCCCTTCAACGCATCATCGAGAATCTTCTTCTCCATGATCGTGCGCAGCATGCCGGGATTGGTCGAGTCCACGTACTTGTACAACTCCTGTTCGAAGTCACGCACCTGATTGACCGGCATGTCATCGAGGAACCCGCTCGTGCCCGCCATGATGATCAGAATCTGTTTCGAAAATGGCAGCGGCGAGAACTGGTTCTGCTTCAGAAGTTCGACCAGCCGTTGCCCGCGGTTCAACTGCGCCTGCGTGGCCTTGTCGAGATCGCTGCCGAACTGGGCAAACGCCGCCAGTTCGCGATACTGCGCCAGTTCCAGCTTCAAAGTTCCAGCAACCTGCCGCATCGCCTTGATCTGCGCGCTGCCGCCCACGCGGCTCACCGAGAGACCCACGTTCACCGCCGGGCGCACGCCCTGGTTGAACAGATCGGTTTCCAGATAAATCTGCCCGTCAGTAATCGAAATTACGTTGGTTGGAATATAGGCCGAAACGTCGCCCGCCTGCGTTTCGATGATAGGCAGCGCGGTCAGCGATCCGCCACCCATCTTGTCGCTCAGTTTGGACGCACGCTCCAGCAAACGCGAGTGAAGATAAAACACGTCGCCCGGATACGCCTCGCGCCCCGGCGGACGCCGCAACAGCAGCGAGATTTCGCGGTACGAGGCCGCGTGCTTGGAAAGATCGTCGTAGATCACCAGCGCATGCCGCTTGGTGTCGCGAAAATATTCTCCGATGGCGCACGCCGCATACGGCGAGATGTACTGCATGGGCGCGGGTTCCGACGCCGAAGCCGCCACCACGATCGTGTACTCCATCGCTCCCGCATCTTCCAGAATCTTCACCACCTGCGCAATCGACGACCGCTTCTGCCCGATCGCGTTGTAGATGCACACCAGGTCGTTGCCCCGGCTGTTGATGATGGTGTCAAGCGCGACCGCAGTCTTTCCCGTCTGCCGGTCGCCGATGATCAACTCGCGCTGGCCGCGGCCAATCGGAATCATGCTGTCGATGGCCTTCAGCCCGGTGGCCATCGGCTCGCGCACCGGCTGCCGGTCGATCACGCCCGGCGCTATGCGCTCCAGGGCGATGAACTGGTCGCTGGCGATCGGCCCCTTGTCGTCGATGGGTTGGCCGAGCGAATTGACCACGCGCCCAACCATGCCGTCGCCCACCGGCACGCTCATGATGCGCCCCGTGCGCTTCACCTCGTCGCCTTCCTTGATTTCGGTGTATTCGCCGAGCAGCACCACGCCCACCTGGTCTTCTTCCAGATTCATGGCGATGCCGGCCACCCCGTGCGGGAAGGAAAGCAGTTCGCCGGCCATCACCTTGTCCAGTCCATACACGCGCGCAATGCCGTCGCCCAGCGTGATGACCGTGCCGGTTTCGTCCACGGAGATCTTCGATTCGTAGTTCTCGATCTGCTCGCGGATCAGTTTCGTGATTTCATCTGCCTTGATTTGTGCCATAAAATCAGCTTTTAGCCTTTAGCTGTTAGCTCTTCTCCGCGTCCTCTGCGGCCGTTCTCTGCGACTCTCGGCGATTCAGGCTCGTTACCTTGAATTCCAAACGCGACCCGAGTTGGGTTCCAGCCAAGGGCGAAAGGCTAAGAGCTAATAGCTTCTCGAATCCTCTCCAACTGCCCTTTCACCGAGCCGTCGTAGATCGTGCTGCCCACGCGGACCATCGCTCCGCCCAGCAGGGACGCGTCCCGGCCGTACCGCGCCCGCACTTTCTTTCCCGTCAGCTTCTCGACCTGAGCTTCGAGCGTGCGCTTTTCGGCGTCGCCCAGTTCGCGCGCGCTCGTGATCTCGGCTTCCGCGAATCCCAGCCGGGCATCCAGTTCCTTCTCCAACTGCTGAATGATTGGTTCCAGAAAATGGATCCGCCGGTGATCGATCAGCACGGCCACCAGATTCCGCGCTTGCTTGGTGATCCCATCGCGCTGCGCAATCACATCCAGCACGCCGCGCTTCTGTTCCGCCGGAATCGCGGGATTTTCCCACACCCGCCGCAACTCCGTGCTTTCCGCCAGCAGAGCGGCAATCGTCCGCAATTCCGCGGTCGCCCGGCTTGCATCCATACGAGAAGCGAGTACCACGTCCGCGAAAGCCCGGGCATAGGTGCTGGCAACGGAAGCCATCGTCTAGTGCCGATCCTTTCCCGCGACATCTCCGGAAGCTCCGGGCCCGCCGGGCGCGGCCGCGAGATCTCCAGTAAAGCCACGCACCAGAGCCTGATCCGTGGCCGAATCCACGTGGATCTGCTTCTGCGCCAAGCCCACCGCCAGATCGCCTGCGTATGCCGTCAGAGCGCGCCGGGCCGCCTTCGCCGCGGCTGCAATCTCCTGCCCCGCCGCCTGGATAATCTTCCGTGCATCTTCCTGCGCCGCTGCCTGCAGACGCGCTTCCTCCCCCGCCCCTTCTTTTTCCGCTGCGTCGCGCATCATGCCGATCTCGACGTCCAGCTTCATCAGGCGCGTTTCAATCTCCGCCAGCCGGCGCCGTGCCTCTTCGCTGGCCTTCTGCGCTTCCTGCATCGCCTTCTGGATGGCTGCGGTGCGGTCGCGGAACATTCCCGGCAAATACTTGCGCCCGGCCCAGAAGATCACCGCACCGATCACAATGAAATTGGTCACCACGCAGAGCTGGTAGGCACGCCGCAGGTCCAATCCCGTAAGCCCCGCCACCCACACAACCGCCGGAGACTGCTTGAATTCTGCAGTCTCATCGCTTTCTTCTCCGGCTCCTTCGCGTGTCTTGTGAGCGAGCTGCCGTCCGATGCCTTCCGGCTGCTGCTTCACCGAATCCTCACTCTGCTTCTGCTGCTGTTGTTGCGGGGCAGCCGGCTGCTCCTGGGCGCGCAGCGCAAGAAACGCTCCCGCCCCGCCCATCATCAGCAACGCCAGCAGGCCGGCGCGAACAATCTTTTTCGCCGAAATCATTTCCGCGATCGTGGTCGGAATCATCGTCCCGCCCCCGCCGGCTGCAGCACACGCCGGACAATCTCCTGCGCCAGCGCCGCCGCCTCTCCCTGCAAAGCAGCCTGCGCCGCCTCTCGATCTTTCTCGATATCCTGCTTTGCCGCCTGCACCTGTCCCTGAGCCTTGTTTCGCGCCTCCGCAACCGCGTTGGCCCGCGCCTGCAGCGCTGCCTGCCGCCGTGCTTCCTGCGCGTGGAAAACTTTGGCGCGCGCCTCGCGCAAGCGCTGCTCATACTCCGCAGTGCGCGCCTCGGCCGCCGCAATATCCGCCCGCGACTTCTCCACCGCGCCCTCGGTCTTGCCCCGCCGTTGCTCCAACACCCGCCGCAAAGGCCGGTGCACGATGCTCGAATAGAGCACGTAGAGCAGCGTCAGCAGAATTACCGTCGGTACCGCCCCGAGCAGTAATCCCCCTAGTTGGTGCAGCGTTTCATCCATGGTTGGCGGAAAAGGTCGATTGAGCTCTAGACCGGAAAATGAGGGCTATGAAAACTGTTAAGTCTAACGTCCGAAGGAGTTTATGTCAACGAGAACACGGCGGATTTCGGTCTCGGAGGGAGTCTGAAGGATCGGTTTTGGGCACGCTACGGATTCAGCACGAAGCCTCAAAAATCAGCGATTCGTATCAGGGCACAGCTCCCTCGCGAAGCTTCAAGGGTCGACGACTCGTAATTCGATTCGTATCAGGGCACCGCTTCAGCGGTGCCGCCAATGCCCGCCCTGCCCCGTAGCGCCTTCAGGCGCTGAGGCCGCCTAAAGTGTTTGAAATGAGTGCGGGTGTCAGCCCTCGACGACATCCCTCCCACGGCCCTGCAGATTTCTGCATATATTCCTTGACTTCCCGGCACAGAGGATTAGCATGGAGGTATCACCTCCGATCCAATTCAGGATCGAATGGGCCGATAGCCAAGGAATGTCACCGCTTCTTGGTTGCCGGCCCATTTAATTTCCGCCTGGCACTATTTCCCTTCCGTGAAGACCACCTTCCCCCCAACCATGGTGATCACTACTCTCGCCTTCCCTATTTCTTCCGGCTTCCCTGAGAAAATGTCCTGAGAAAGCACCGCAAGATCAGCCTCCTTCCCCGCTTCGAGCGTCCCAATCCGGTCCTCGGAGAATCTGGCATATGCCGAACCTTGGGTGTAGGCATTCACGGCTTGTTCCACACTAAGGCGCTCCTCTGGAACGTACGAGTCCTTGGTCGCGACCGCTCCGCCCTGGCCAGCGCCGTCGAACGTTCCTCCGGGAAAATCGTTGCCACCTTTGGGCGACCGCCAGATCTGTCGGGTGACGGCCTCCTGGATCGCGACCAGCGGGTTGGGCGGCCAGGTGCATGGCCAGTCGCTGCCGAACGCCAGCGTGACTCCGGCTTTTTCCATGCTCTGCCAGCGGTCGGTGGTGGTGCGATCGCGCGGGTCGAAGTTCGAGCCATTGTCGTCGCAGCAGAAGGTGGGCTGCATGCTGGCAATCATGGAGTCTTTCGCCATCCGCAGGATGTCTTGCGCCGGAACAAAGTCGGCGTGCTCGAGGCGCAGGCGCCGGTCCCGCGGCCCGTTGATCTTCTCCACTTCTTCGTAAGTATCGACCACCAATCGCGACGTGTCCGGGCGATAGGCGTGGGTCATGATCTGGTAGCCGCGCTTGTCCAGTTCGAGAACCAGCTTCTTGTATTCCGCAGGTTCATAGGTCAGAGGCGGGATCAGGCCGGTGCCTCCGTCGGCGAAGAATTTCACCAGATTCGCCGAAACCCAATCGTCGTGATACAGCGTGCGCGCCCTGTCGAGGTCCGCCAGGAATTCAGGCGTCAAGTGGTGGTTTACGGCTACCGCTCCGAAGGCAGTCCGGGTGCGCACCGTCAGCTGGCCACGATCCCGCAACGCCGCATAGAGCTGACTCTCCGCCAGGTCTCCGGTAGCGTTGGTGACACTGGTGATGCCGTAGCTGTTCAGGTGGTGTGACGCGTCCCGCAGCAAGGCGAGCTTTTCCTCCAGCGAAAACTGGCTGGCCAAAGCGCGCTCCATCACTGCCATCGCAGCCTCCAGCAGAACTCCGCTGGGATGCCCAAGGGCGTCGCGGATGATGTACTTCTCCGCCGCCGGATCGGGCACCGGCTGATCGGTGAGTCCGGCGAGGGCCATGGCGCGGGCATTCAACCAGAGCGCATGCTCCGCCGTGTAGTGCACCACCACGGGGCGGTCTGCAACCGCGCGGTCGAGCAACTCATGCGTGGGAGTGGACGGTGGGGTGGTGCTGTAGTCGGCTCGAACAATCAAGACTTTGTCGTCGGGATGGCTGGCGGCGAAAGCCCTAATCCGATTAACCACACCCTCGGGATCGTCGTCCGGCGTGATCGTCGCCTCCGGAGTCGAGAGGTTGAGCCCGTGAAGTTCCAGCGCGCCGAACCACATGTGAGTGTGATCGTCAGAAAATCCCGGGACCACGGTTCGCCCCTGCAGATCGATGACTTCTGTCTTGGCGGACCGCCGGCTCAGGATCTCCTGATCCGTCCCCACGGCATCAATACGACTACCGGTGATGGCCAGTGCCTGTGCCCAGGGAGTTCTTGAATTTCCGGTGTAGATGTGCCCGTGAATCAGCACAGTGTCGCTGGCGAACAGTGCGGAACCTGAGAAGATTGCAGCCGTAAGGCAGAAGCTGACAATGTGCCGACGTGCAAGCATGATGCGCTCCCGATCGGAAGGCCGGCCATTGATCACGCCGGACAGCGAGTCGAGCCTTCCCAATGCAAGCCGCCAAGTTTACCAGACTTTCGCGATCAAATGGGGATAGCCGGGTGCCCCATTTCTCGCGGCCTTTGCGAGAAGTGGGGATTCTCTCAATCCACCACCCACTCCCTCACCCTTCTCACCACCGACGCCGGCGCCTCCACCTCCATCTCCACCGCCCCATCCTTGTACTTCCGCGAATAAATCCGCGCTTTCGCCTCCAGCATGGCCAGCGTCTTCCCTTCCTTCTGCGGGACGCGCAATCGCATTCGGCTGACCGGATCTTCTTCGATCATGGCGTCGATGCGCGCCAGCAACTTGTCCAGCCCCGTGCCTTCCGCCGCCGAAACATACACCGTGTTCGCATCGCCACGCCCTGCGTCAGTCATCAAGCTTCCCGCCACTTCCTCATCCAGCAGATCGACCTTGTTCATTACCCGCAGCCGCGGCTTCTTCTCCGCTTCCAGTTCTTTCAGAACGATCTCCACCTGCGCGTCCTGCTCCGCCGAAAGCCGGCTGCTGGCGTCCGACACATGCACAATCAGCGACGCCCGCTGCACCTCCTCCAGAGTGGCGCGAAACGCCGACACCAGCGTGTGCGGCAGGCTGCGAATGAATCCCACCGTATCGGACAACAAAACTTTTCGCTTGGACGGCAAATCCACGCCGCGAATCGTGGGATCGAGCGTGGCAAACATCTTCGGCGAAGCCAGCACGTCCGCCTGCGTCAGGGCGTTGAACAGCGTCGACTTCCCCGCGTTGGTGTATCCCACCAGCGCCACAGTGGCCACCGGCGCCGACTCGCGCCGCTGCCGTTGCTGCGCGCGAATCCGCCGTACGTTCTCCAGTTGCTGCTCCACGTGCCGGACCCGCCGCGCGATCTTCCGCCGGTCGGTCTCCAGTTGCGTTTCACCGGGACCGCGCGTGCCGATGCCGCCGCCCAGTTGCGACATCTCCACCCCGCGCCCGGCCAGCCGCGGCAACATGTATTGCAGCTGCGCCAGCTCCACCTGCAGCTGGCCTTCCCGCGTGCGCGCGTGCCGCGCAAAAATGTCGAGAATGAGCTGCGTGCGGTCGATCACGCGCCGGTGCACGATTTTTTCTATATTGCGCTGCTGCGAAGGACTGAGATCATGATCGAACAAAAGAAGATCGGCATTCACCGACGCAGCCGCGCCGGCAATTTCTTCCAGCTTCCCCGAGCCGATCAAGGTCGCCGGATCCAGCCGGTCACGCCGCTGCACAATCTCGCCGACCACCTGCGCACCCGCGCTCCCCGCCAATGTGCGCAACTCAGCCAGCGATTCTTCCGCGTCAAACTCTGGGATGCTGGGCTTGTGGCCGTTGGATTTCGCTGCGGGGGCGCCGGGCTTCGCTGCCGCCGGAACTCCTGCGGCGTCTGCCGAGGAGGCGGCGTCCCGCGCTGCCTGCGCCTGGGCCGTCACTGCACCTTTCGCGCGCCGCGATCTGAGGTCCAAGCCCACTAGGAACGCGCGTTCGCGTAACGGATCTTCTTCCCTGCGTTCGGCGCGCGCAACCGTGGGCCCCAGGGGCACACGAACCCCGGGGCGCGCATTGCGGGAATTCTTGGAGTGAGCACTGCGCAAGCCGAAGACGCCTTACCCTTCAGTACCCGACGCGCTCGCCGCCGAGGCCGCCCCTGCCGGTGCCGCAGGCGCAGAAGGCGCTGTCGGCGACACCGCTGCAACCGGCCGCGCTTCACCGTGACCTGCGTGAGATGCGTGCCCCAGCGTCCGCCCCATCACCACGGTCGAGATCGCGTGCTTGAAGATCAGCTGTTCCTGACTGTTCGCCTCCAGCACAACCGAGTACTTGTCAAAGGAACGAATCCGTCCCGTCAGCTTCACCCCACTGAGCAGATAAATCGTGATGGTGCTGCGCTCCTTGCGGGCCGTGTTGAGAAAGGAATCCTGGATGTTCTGCGCCGGCTTGTTGCTGTCCATAGCCGATCTCCTTTGGTTCTCTGACCTGCCCCTGACCCTGAACCACAACCTTGTCGTCCCTCGCGGCGTTCCGCTCGTCCAAGGAGCTGATTGGGGATATTCGCCGGGCTCGGCCCCGCCTTTCCGCCCGGCGGAGCTTCCGGCAGTTCGCTTCGAGTACGATACGGCGTCCCCGCCGAGTTTTCAAGGCGATTGCTCCCCACGCCATCCCAAGCCCGATTTTTACCCGCATACCTCGACCCGAGACCACCCCAGCCAGCTCGGTTGACATGACCCCACCCGATGTGGAAACTTTCCTCGACCCGGCGGAGGGGGCAAAGAGCCTCTTTCCATTATCCTTTTCCGCAATTAACCCGAAAGCTTGCTAGGCACGGTCTCATAACTAGTTTTGAAAGGGCGCGGCTTTTCAGCCGCAGCAGTTACCTCGAAAGCTTGTTTGGCATGGTCTCATAACTAGTTTTGAAAGGGCGCGGCGTTTCAGCCGCGCCGCTATCGGACACTAAGATGCGGGCTTTAGCCCCTGAGGGACTTGTTTATGGGGCTAGTTCGAATTCCTTAGCGGGCGCCCAAGGTTTCCGGGCGTTCAGGGCCTCACAACCTGCAACTCGAGTTGGCGGAGGATTCCATGCACCATTTCGTCGCATTGGCGTTCGCAGTAGCACCCACCCACACCGGCACGGAAGCAACAGCAATGCTTCTGCGCTGGGTCCACTTCGTGGCCGGCATCACCTGGATTGGCTTGCTCTACTTCTTTAACCTGATCAACGTCCCCTTCATGAAACAGGTGGACGCCGCCATGAAGCCCAAGATTTTCCAATACATGACCCTGCCCGCTCTGAACTGGTTCCGCTGGAGCTCGGTGGTCACCGTCTTCGTGGGATTCTGGTACTGGGGCCAGATGTATGTCGGCCCGGACGCCCGCCGCATGGGCGTAAGCGAGGGCAGCACCATCGGCCTGTTCCTGCTGGTCTGGATCGTGGCTTGGGCGATCATGAACTTCGTGATCATGAAAACGCCCAGCGGCTACGTGGTAGGAGCGGTTGTCGCCGTGGTCTGCATCGCGGCAGCTTGGGTCTTTGTGAACTACACGCCCGTGGGCCAGGACGACAACCATGTGCTCTCCATCGGCGTAGGCGGCGGCTTCGGCATCGTGATGCTGATGAACGTCTGGGGCATCATCTGGCGCAACAATAAGAAGATCATCCGCGGAACCCTGGCCGGCACGCCTCCCGCCAACGCGGCAGTCCTGGCCCGCCAGGCCTTCCTGGCCTCGCGGACGAATTTCTTCTTGTCCGTCCCGCTGCTGTTCTTCATGGCCACCAGCAGCCACTACCCCATGTTCGGGAAGTAAGCGGGCTGCCCGCACGCGCGGGACCTGCGACTGAAGGTCAGGGACTCGAGCGCGTGAATTCAACTCCCGCTCAATGAATGCCCCAGTCACGCAGGCGGAATTCTTGCCCCGTGGAAAATGAAAAACGCCCGCGCTTGAAAGCGCGGGCGTTGTCTCTGAGAAAGTTCTCTCAGAAGGAATACTTCAATCCCAGCTGAAGTATGCGAGCTGGCAGCACGGTAGTTGTGATTTTGCCAACGTTGCCCTGGACTCCGTTGATGTCGGCACCGGTTCCGATGGTCGGTATGTTGAAAGTTGGGTGATTGAAGATGTTAAAGAAGTCGGCTCGGAACAAGATCTGGTGCCGCTCCTTGATGTGGAACTTCTTCAGAAGCGCGAAGTCCCAGTCTTGCTGGAAAGGCCCGCGGTAGATATTCCGCATGTCGGGACTGCCCCAGCCCGTCGAGATGCCGTCTGAAAACGCATTTGCCGGGCCGGGATTGCTGAACAGGTTTGGGTTAATGTAGTTACCCAAACGACTTTGTATGGAGCCGTGAGTAACCGCCTGCCGCGGATCTGTTGCTGCACCCGGGGTGCAGCTCGGCAGAGTCGGCACATAAGGAGCAGCTGGGCACACCGCCGTCGGCGTACTCAGCCCGAAGCCATACGCCCCGCCACCGAAACTATCTTGCAGCGAGAACACCTGACCGCTCTGGAACGTCGTCAATCCGCTGATACCCCAGCCTTGGAATAGTTGAGTCCCAAATATCCCGCTCCTGGGAATCGGAAAATCGTAGCCATAGCTGATGGTCAAGCGATGCCGGCGATCCAAATCGCTGAGGGCGCGATTGCCAGTGATATTGCTCTTGTCGTTGTAGATGTTCGCGCCGCCTTGCGAACTGGACGGTGTGCCGTTGAGCTCGTCCGTTACGACGGAGCCGCTGACGTTGTCAATGTTCTTCGCCCAGGTATAGCCCGTCTGGAAGAACAGCCCGTGCTGGAAGCGATGCGACAACGTAACCTGTCCCGAATGGTAGATTTGGTTTCCGATGTTCGAGGTGTAGCTGGAACCGGTGAGGAATGACAGCCCCAGCGCCTGCTCGCGCAGGGTCTCGTTAGCAAAGGTGGTTGCCGTCATCGTGTAAGAATTCCCCGAACTGTCTTTGACCGTGATTGGATTACTGGGACTCGCCAGCAAAGCCTGGGTCGGAACCCATATGGCGATGCCACCCACGTTGTGCGAGCCGACGTAGCCCACTTCCAACGCCCAGTTGTGTCCCAAGTCTTTCTGTATCGTAAGGTTCCACTGCTCGGTATAAGGGGAGTGCAGGTTCGGATCTGCGGAGGTAAACGAGTCGAGGTCAATGCCGCAGTCGGTAGCCGGTCCGCCGGAGATCCCGCAAAGCGTTCCCGCCGGATCGGTCCACAGCACGGTCGTTGTTGGATCATTCACCGATCCCAAGCCATTGGAGAGCCCGGTGAAAATTGACTTCTGCGGCACATAGGCCGGCAATACCTTGCCTCCACCCGACACCTGATTGGGCAACGGGTTGGCCAACTGCAAAGGCTTTGGGTTTCCGATGGTTTGAATCTGCGACACGAAGAACGGAGCTCCCAGCGAGCCTTGCAATTCCGCCTGGTTGGAAATCTGCTGCCAGTAAATGCCGAAGCCGCCACGCACGACGGTCTTCCCACTTCCGGTCACGTCGTATGCGAAGCCGACGCGGGGCGCAAAGTTTTTCATGGTCCAGCAGTGCGCCAGGGTGCATTCCGACACTCCCGGGTCCCCTTTCACGCCACTGAGATTCAACGCGGCGGGAATCAGGTATGGATTCTGCCCTGCCTCGGCAAGCGGGAAGCTATAGTTGGTGTTGCGGAAGTACTTATCATGCGCAAACTGCATCGGCTCCCACCGCAAGCCCAGGTTGACGGTCAATCGAGGCGAGAGGCGATAGTCGTCCTGGAAATACAAATCACCCGCCCATGCCCGGAAATACCGCTCGGGGTTGCCCGCACCAGCCTGCGTGCTGGTCAACGTGCCGGTGATGAAATTCTCCCAGGTTGTGGCTTGCGAGTTTGCATTCGGAGTGAAACTCAGCGAGCCAAACACCCCGAAGTTGTTGAAGCGGTTTAACTGGTAGCGATACATGTCGCCGCCGGCGCGAAACGTGTGCTTGCCAATCACCATCGACCAGTTGTCCCCGATTTGATACGAGTTGGAGGCGGTGCCCCGGTAGTCGTTCACCCCGATGCCGAAGGAAACCGGCCCGTTTGAAAGATAGTACAGTCCCGGAAAAGCCGCCTGGTCGGGCCGAGTGGCGCCCACGGCCGCAAGCGTCAACAGGGCGGTCGGCGTGGTCGAGAAAACAAACCGGTTGGCGCCGAACTTCACCTCATTGAGCTGACGGTTGCTGAGCTGAGTGGTGTAGCTAATCGTTCCGAAACGGTTCTGCACGATCGCATTCAGTGGGCCCGCGAGATCGGCTAACGTTCCCAATGGCTTGAGCGTGGTCGAGTTGTCCCAGAACGCGCTGACCGACAACTTGTCCTTGTCACTCCGAAACGCACGGTTATAAGTCGCCGTGTACTGCGTGTCGCTCGGCTTGCCTATCAGGCTGAAGTTGCATGAAAAAGTGTTGGGTTGACCCGCGCCACCGCCGCTGGCAGCGCCGCATCCCGCCTGGTTAGGTCGGGGAATAAGGTAGGTCCCTCCGTAGTAGTTGCCTTTTGCGTTCAGGATGTTCACCGCGACTGGATCAATCTGGCCAGCCGTTATCGCTCCTGCCAGGTTTGGATCCGAGGCCAGCAAAGCCGGAGTAGTGAGGCCGGTAGTAGGATCGATTGGGAAAGCAGCAACCGTGGGCGCGGCGTTGGAACCACTGGGGTCGATACCGTTCCGGCCCCTCACCGCCTGGGCGTTGAAGTACCAAAAACCCTTTACGAAGGGTACCGGACCACTCGCGGCGACGCCCAAGACGTTTTGCAACAACCGGCCTGGAGCATTGTTCAATCCGTTCTGCAATTGCTGCTCTTTACGGAACCAGTCGTTGGCGTTGTAGTCGTCGTTGCGGTTGTACCACCACCCTTCGCCGTGGAAAGCCTTGGTGCCGGATTGCAGCACCAAGCCCAGCGCCCCGCCGCCCTTGCTGCCAAGAGAGGCGTCGTAGAGCGACGTCGCGACCTTGAACTCTCCGATCGCTTCCGGATTGGGAATGGGAAGATAGTCGAAGTGCGCCAAATTGAAGTCGGTAATGCTGATGCCTTCCATGGTCACACTATTGTTGGTGGTGCGCTGCCCGTTCACGCTGTAGTCCACCAACGCGCGGCCAGACCTGCGCACGTCTGCCGGCTCGGAGCCGGTTCCCGGGGAAAGACCCAGCAGGAACAGGTAGTCGGGTTCCGCCAGCGGCAGGGTGGTAAGAGTTTGGTTGTCGATCGGTTGTCCCGTCGTCGGGGCTTCCGTATTCACCAGCGTACTGGCAGCGGTGACCTCGACGGTCTCAGCCGACGACCCGATTTCCAGGGTTACGTCCTGGCGTTCGACTTCGTTGATCCGAACTTCCATCCTGACGAGATACTTCCTAAAACCCTTGGCCGTGACCTCAACACGGTAGAGACCCGGGTGCAGCGACCCTACGTTGTAAAGGCCGGCTGTCGTGGTCACAGTATGGCGTTCGAGCTCCTTGGTTTGTTCGTTGTACACGTCCACGCTGGCCTCCGAAATCACGGCCCCGGACGGATCCTTTACGATGCCGCTCACCCCACCCGATTCGCCGCCTTGCGCGAATAACGAGCTGCTCGTAATTGCCAAGAAACCGAAAAACACGACTATCAATGCGACAAGTCTGAGACTCGGCACGACTCGTTTCATAAGTTTTCTCCTGAATACCGGTGGACGAAACTATTCCAAGAAGAACACCCGGAGAACCTACCTAATCCGTGATCCTGCGGAACGGCGAGGGCTGCTTGAGAACTAACCCATCGTTCCGGGCAGCTAGTTGAATATGCAACCAACACTCCACAAACGTATGGTGTCTATGTCGTTTGTTTGTATCGTTTTGTAAAGGCTGTCTTGTTGCAAGATACGGAAATCGGAATGCTGCCAGGGCGTAATGTGTGGATTTTGGTAGACGTTGGAGTGGGATGCCGCCGCCTCGGCCGTAATAGCTGGGCGCAATATCTGTCGCGCGTGGCTGTCTCAGCCCTGAGTTTTCGCGATAGCGTCGACGCGAACGAGCCCCCGAATGCGGACAAAAGAAAGGCCCGGCCTTGCGGCCGGGCCTGAGTGCTTTCGCTGAGGGCCTTTAGAAATCCACCCGCAGCGCCAATTGCATCACGCGGGCGGGATAGGTACCGCTGATCACGCCGAACGTGCTCGGGCTGGTTATATCCGCCGTACCTGAAGTACCCGGCAATTGAAAGTTGGTGTGGTTGAACGCGTTAAAGACATCGGCGCGGAACTCCATGTGCACCTGCTCGGTCACCGGGAAGTGCTTCACCAGGCCGATATCAAAGTTGGAGTAGTGCGGCCCTCTCAGGTTGTTACGGCTCCCCGCTTGGATTCCCAACGGGCCGGAGAATGCGCCAAATGCTGCCTGCGCATTCTTGAACAATTGGATCGTGGGATTGCCGCTGGCGGCATTGATCTCCTGATGGGTATCCACTTTCAGAGTCGATCTATCCCCGTTAAAAATCGCCGGAGCGTTATTGGCAAAACTGATTGGGAAAGCATTCGCTACCGTTTGGAAGGCCAGGCCGGTGCGCCAACTGGCCAGGCCAGCGATTGACCATCCGCCCACCACCTCGTCCGCCCAGCGCGGCATCGTGTCCCCGAAGGCCTTACCGCGGCCGAACGGCAATTCATAGACCCAGTCCCCGGTAATGTTCTGCCGGACATCAAAATCGGAATTTCCGTAGCAGACGCTGATGTTGATGGCGTCGCACATAATGCCGCCAGCGCCGGCGCCGTTGCCAAAGGCATTGTTAGCGGCGGCGGAAATGTTATCGAGTGAGTGTGACCAGGTGTAGTTCAACTCAAACTGCAGGCCATGGCTCATCTTCCTGTGCAGGGTGGCCAGCAGGGCGTTGTAGTTGGAGTATCCCTTGTTGGTCATGTACAGGCCTGAGCCAAACTGAGGATTCAATCCCACACCTGGCTCGATAAGTCCGAGGCCACCAGGACTGGCCGCTACGCCGTTGAGCGCCTGGATTACGTCTGCCAGGTCGCCGCGAGGAACGAGCGGGCCAGCCACGGCCGCCACCAAGCTGGCACAACTCGGGAAGCCGATACCTTCGCAGCTTGCTCCAATGTTGGGATTGGCTATCATCGCCGGGTTCATCTGATTCTCGAAGAAAGGAAAATCCGAAGGGTTATCGACAGACTGATTGTTGCGGACTGCCAATGAAAGTTTAGCGAACTGAGAAGCCAGACGCGTCCCGGAAGCGGGGTCAAGAAAGTCCACCGTCTGAAACGCATCGGCTTGGCCCAGCAACCGGTGCGCAAAGCGCCCGAAGTAGGATAAGTCCAACTGGAAGCTTCCAGGAAGCTCACGCTGAACTCCGAGGGTGAACGTCTCTGAATACGGAGTCTTCAAACCGGGATCGATCGCGTAGTTAAACGCCAGCGAACTGAAGCTTGCCGTGCCCCAGGGAATCCCATTCGCGAAGGCTGGCGGGAACGGAGTCGTGATTGCCGGAGGCGGCTGAATACCGCCCGGAGGCACGACGTTCGTGGCCACAAAGCGAGGGTCGTTCGCCAAATTCACGCTTGCGTCCTGGTCGGTTGCAAACGTTGCCGCCGCCTGACTCTGCAGGATCCACGAGTTCTGGTCCTGGAAGAAGTTCAGCGACGAGGTAGCAGTGTGGTCATCAATGATCGCCGCTCCGCCACGGATCACAGTCTTGCGATCGCCCAATATACGACCCAGCAACCCCTCCTTGCCCGACGGGTTGTAGGCAAAAGCGATGCGTGGCTGGAAGTCATGCCAGTCGGGATGATACATCGCCGGGGCATGGTTCGCTTTGCCTCCCAGCGAGTAGGTAACGACAGGATTCGCAAAGAAACCAGAAACGCCTGCCACTCCATTGGCCAGCCGGGGGGTGATCACCTGGTTGAAGTCAATGCTGGGAAGCGCTTCCAAACCGTTGATTTCGTAGGGCACACTGTAGAACTGGTAGCGCATTCCATAAGTCAAGGTCAGATCGCTGCGTGCCTTCCAGGAATCTTGCAGATAGGCTTCGGTTTCATAGTAGCGGTAGCTCCGGTGATGACCGGTGCCTTGAGGGAACGGCTGCAGTTGCTGGTTGTTGTTATAGCTGTTGTTGACGATTGGGATAGTACCCAAGATGAACGAGTACGCGCTGTCGTACAGGTTCTGAGAAACAGAGTCCGTGGCCAGATCGGAGGGTCGTAACTGCGTGCTGCTGGAGCCCAAACCTGTCAGACTTGCGCCCAGCCCCACGGTGGGGGTGTTGAAGTCGGTGACGAGGTAGTCAGATACCTTGATGGGCTTGAAGTTGCCGCCCACCTGGATTGTGTGGGTACCATGAACATAGGTGAAATCGTCCCGGTAGATGGGAATAGGAATGGTGCGCCCCTGCGAAGCGGGCTCGAGGTAGGGATCGGACAGGTAGGCGCCCCCGGTACCGGTGCCGTCAAATGTCGTGTACTGGGTGGTTCCGTTCGGGTTATATAAGAATGGGAAGTTCACTTCCTGGCGAGTTTCGCCATAGACGAACTGGTTCACCTTCGTATTGCTGATAGTCCAGGTGTGGCCGAAGACGTAGGCGTAAGAATGATCGGTAAAGACCTGAGTTAGAGGATCACCGGGAAAGCGAACCGAAGGGTTTTCATCGGCGAGACGCCGCGCCAGGCTGCCGCGCGCAAAGATCTTCATCTTGTCCGTCAGGTTGTAGTCAATTTTGACGACATAGTCGTTGAGCGTGTCGTTGTCGGGCGCATTAAATTGAAAGCCGCCGGTGTTCAGACCATCTCCTCTCGCCGTGCTGTTAGCCTTCGGATAACGGCTCATCAGAAAGGAGGTCAATTGGGGATCGGCCCCAATTCCCAGAGGGTCGAAGTTTTTCACCGATGGATTTGTGCCCGGGGCAGTGGCGGGCAGGACGGATTTACCGCCGACGTTGTTGAGGTAGGTGATGTTGCCCTGTTTCAATGAGTCGAGCGGCACGGTAGTCAAGGTCGCGGTGCTGTGAGCGTCCCGTCGGCCCTCGTAGTTGAAGAAGAAGAAAAGTTTGTCTTTGATGACGGGGCCACCTATGTCAGCGCCGAACTGGTTACGAACCAGCGCTTCACGCGGAACTACGGGATTCGCAAAGTTATTGAAAAAAGTGTTGGCCTCAAATCCTCGCGTCCGGTAGTACTCATACCCTGACCCGTGGAACTTGTTGGTGCCGCTCTTGGTCACTAATGCGATCTGCCCGGCACTTCCGCGTCCTTCGGTCGAGAGCGGGTTGGCCACTTCGCCGCGAAATTCCTGCACCGAATCCACGGGTGCGTTACCCACTACGGTGAACGCGAAGCCACCGCCGAAATCGTTCACGTCCAACCCGTCCAGCGTAATGTTGGTCTGGTCGGTTCGCGCGCCCGTAATTGATCCTTGCCGGCTCATGGTACCTGTGTCATCGCCGGTTTGGACTTGGCCGGCCTGGATCACGCCCGGCTGATAGGCGAGAAGTGCCGCTGGGTTGTCGCGCAGCTGCACCGGCAGTTCATGCACCATGTTCATGTCGAAGTTGTTGCCTACGGTGGCATCAGTGGTGTCCAGCGACACGGCGCTGCCCTCGCCTTTCACCTCAACCGTCACCGAACTCTTACCGACCTTCAACTGCGCATTCTGCGTGTGCGCTGTGTTGACCGCCAGATACAGGTTCGGAACCGACACCGAATCAAAGCCGTCCTTGGTGAAGGTGACCCTGTACCCTGGCCCGGGCAGAATCTTCAGGAACTCGTAAGCTCCTACGGAGTTCGTCGTCGTCTCGTAGCTGGTGTTGGTCTTCGTATCGACGAGCTTGACATCGACACCGGGGATCACCGCGCCGCTGGTATCGCTCACCACGCCGTTGAGCGCAGCGGAATCCTGGGCCGCCAGCTTTGTGGGCTGTGCCAGCACCAATCCAAACACAGCGAGAAACGTTACGGTCAGGGAAAGACGAATGGCAGATTTCATATGCAGGCTCTCCTGTCGGTGAAGGTCGAGGCGGCAATCTTTACAAAACTGGCTTCGGACCAAACACTTCTCAGCGTCATGGAAACAACCACCGGAAATCAGCAGGGTTAACAATCACTTGTTGCAAGCAATGGACCACACAATTATCTTGTTATGTGCACGTGTTTTCTAGTACATACGGTGGTTCGCTGGCAATCTATTTCATATTTGGCATGCCTTTCGGAAGATTAATGTGAAATTCTGTAGATTCTCAGCCGCCCTCCGTCCCTAACGCCCGTCGCCAGAAGCCGTCAACACCCCGCTGGGGAATGCCCCGCGCCGCCGTCGGCCTAGGCGTGCCCTGCTACAATCCCCTTTCCGTGACTACATCTCCCGCCAAGCCCGGTTCGGCCGGCCGCCAGGGGCGGCTCTCTGCATCAGCGGAGCCGCCAGCCTCCGTCCCCATGCTCGACCTGCAGCGGCAGTACGAGCAGATTCGCGCTGAAGTCTTGGCTGCCGTGGGGCGGGTATGCGCTTCGCAGCACTACATTCTGGGCGAGGAAGTGGAAGCCTTCGAACGCGAGATCGCCAGCTTCTGCGGCGTGAAACATGCCGTCGGTTGCGCCTCGGGCACGGACGCCCTCTGGCTGGCCCTGGCCGCCGCCGGCGTCGGGCCGGGAGATCAGGTCGTTACCACGCCCTTCAGTTTTTTCGCGTCAGCCAGCGCCATCGTGCGGGCTGGAGCCCGTCCCGTGTTCGTCGACATTGCCCCCCCCACCTTCAATCTTGACCCTGCACAGCTAGACGCATTTCTGCGCAGCGGCGTGCGCCCCAAGTTGCGTGTGCTGCTGCCGGTTCATCTCTACGGCCAGTGCGCCGACATGGATGCGCTGCGCTGTGTCGCCGATGAATTTCATCTCGCCCTGATTGAGGATGCGGCTCAGGCCATTGGCTCGACCTGGACCGCTGGTCAAATGGTCGGTGGCCAAGGAAAAGAACAGGGCCAGGCCCGCCGCGCGGGATCGCTGGGCGTCGCGGCGGCTTTCAGCTTTTATCCCACCAAGAATCTCAGCGCCTATGGCGATGCGGGCCTGGTAACCACGGACGACGACGCGATAACTGCGCACATGCGCCGGCTGCGCAATCACGGCAGCCCACGGCGCTACGTCCACGAAGAGATGGGATGGAATTGCCGCCTCGATGCCATCCAGGCGGCGATTCTGCGCGTGAAGCTGAACTACGTCGAAGGCTGGAATGAAGCGCGCCGCCAGCGCGCCACGACCTACGATCGCCTGTTCACGGAGGCCGGACTGGCACAAGCCGCGCCGGCGGTTCAATCAACAATCAACAATCAGCAATCAGCAATGGCGCACGGCAATCGGCAATCGGCAATTCCTGATGACTTTCCCATTCACCTGCCGTATTCCGCCAGCCGCGCCCATCACGTTTTCCACCAGTACGTCATCCGCGCCTATCGCCGCGACGAGCTCCGCGAGTTTCTCTCGGCGCGCAAGATCGGGACGGAGATCTACTATCCCATTCCGTTGCACCTGCAGCCCTGCTTCGTGTATCTCGGCTACCGCGAAGGAGATTTCCCCGAAGCCGAGCGCGCCGCCAATGAAGTTCTCGCCCTGCCCATGTTTCCCGAACTTACCGAGGACGAACAGCGCTGCGTGGTCCAGAGCGTCGCCGACTTCTACTGTTAGTCCGTCCCGTCGGCTTTGCCCTGGGAGACGGCAACGCAACTTTCTCCCGAGGCGGGCATCGAATCTTCCGTCGGGGAGATGAAGACTGACCATGAGAAATTTTCCAGCCTCAGGGTTAATCGTGTCGCTCGCTCTCGTTGTTGCCGGCACGTTCTTCGCGCCCAGGGCGAACACGCAAAACTCCGCCGTGGAAACCGGCCGCACACCTGTTCTGGTTGAGCTGTTCACCTCGGAGGGATGTTCCTCCTGTCCACCGGCGGATGTATTACTGCAGAAACTGGAACAACAGCAACCTGTGCCCGGGGCGGAGATCATCGCTCTCGAAGAGCACGTGGACTATTGGAATCACGACGGCTGGATCGATCCCTATTCCTCACCGGAATGGACACAGCGGCAAGAGGATTATGCGGCACTGTTCAAGAAGGACCCTTACACCCCGGAAATCGTGGTGGATGGACGGACTCAGTGCCTGGGCAGCAACCCGCGCGAGGTCGGACTCGAAATCCAGGACGCCGCGCGTAATTTAAAGACGGAGATTGCGATCACTGCCGAGCAGCCCGATACGAAGGGCTCGCAGCGCTTCACCGTGTCGGTGGGAAAGCTCGCCGGAAACACGGCCCACGATAACGCTGAGGTCTGGCTGGCGGTGACAGAGGATGGCCTGCATTCGTCGGTGAATCAGGGAGAGAATACGGGGCGCGAATTGAATCATGTAGCGACCCTGCGTTCCTTGCGCAAGATCGGGGTCGCGGACGCGAGCGGGGCATCGGTGTCCTTCCGCGGAGATAGCGTTGTGAAATTCAATTCCCACTGGGACCTTGAACATCTGCGCGTGACGGTTTTCGTGCAGGAGAAAAAGAGCCGCGAAGTTGTCGGTGCGGCCTCGACAAAAATCAAGGGTTAGACGAGGAATTTGACGATCGCGGCGGTCCAACGAGCCACAAAAGAAGCGCCCACCCAGCTGCGCCTGCTAACCGGCTGCGGAAGGTGCCGTCCAACCCTCCGAGGTCAGGATGCCGCTCATGTTGAAGTCTGCTCTGCGAATCACGCGAGTACTGCCTTTCGTTTTTCTGCCCGTGCTCGTCTTGGCACAAACCGCTCCGCAACTCTCAACCGCCGACGAAATCCGCGCCGGCAACGCGCTCTTCGCCGCGTTCCAGAAATCTCAGGGATTCGCCGACACGCCAGAATCGAAAACAATCGAGAAGTATCTGCAGCAAGTCGGCGAAAAGGTCGCGGAGCATGCCCGGCGCAAGCTGCCTTACAAGTTTCATCTCGATCCTCATCCCGGATTCCGCAGCGCCGTGGCTTACCCCGGTGGCCAGATCGTGGTCGGTGGCGGGGTGCTCGCCCTCATGACGCACGAAGATGAACTCGCAGTTGTGCTCGGCCATGAAATCGAGCACGTCGATCTGGGCCAGTGCGCGCAGCGCGTGATCGAAGCCATGCAAAAAGATCACCTCACTCCGGAACAGTTTGACAAACTCTCGATCGACGACTTCGGCGACCCTTACGGCAGGGACGGCGAACTGGCCGCCGATCGCGAAGGCATCAAGCTGGCCGCGGCTGCCGGCTACTCAACTCATGCCGCCATCGAGCTGCTCGAAATGTTTCAATTCCTCAGCCGCGATGCCAAGCCCGCCCCGCCGCGCAAGGATTCTCCGTCGCTCGAAGAGCGCATCCAGCAGGCGCGCGCGGAAATTAGGAGCGAGGGCTGGGACGAATCGAAACCCGAAAGGCCGCTGGACCTGCCGTAGAGGCACCCATGGCGGCTTTCTGGGCGGACAGGAGGAAGGCATGAAATCCATTGCAGCGGTCCTTCTGGGGGTCCTGGCTTGGATTGGGCCAGTAGCGCCAGCATCAGAATCGGTTTCTCCTCAACAAAAAGCCGAAAGCCAGTTACTGCGGATTCATCTGGGCGAGCTTGAGGGTCATCGCAGGACCAACGTGGATATGCTGCTCGCAAATGCTCAAGATGGATTTGTCTACGTCCGCGATGGAAAAATTTCGCGCAGTGACATGCCCGAGATGCGCCAACACTTTCAGCAATACTTCAAAAATGCCACATACAGTGTCTACGAGGACATAGACCCGCCGATTGTCCGCGCTTCCATGGATGGAACGATGGGATGGATCATCAGCCGCACTCGGGCACGCCGCTCGCAAAAGAACAACGCCTCCGGCAAGAGCAATACAGAAGAGTTTGTTTATGCCGGCATCATGACGTATGAGTTAAGAGAGGGGGTGTGGTACCGGGTGGCGAATGTTTCCACATTCGAACCCGCTGTGCAATAGTGGCGTGGTTGTTTCCGCAGCAGAATCTCCACGCCGAGGGTTTCATGCCGCGTCTCCACTGGCTTTGCTCCCCTTCTCTTGCCCTGGTTCTATTTGGAACATGCGGCGTAGCGATTCCGCCTGCCGCGCAAGCACAGCCATTGACAACGAAACAGAGCGTCTCCCCGCAACCCGTCACCCACTACACGCTCCCGCCGGACAAGCTGCGACAGGCCTACCGGCTCTATCTCATCAGCGGTGTCTTTTTCTTCCTCTCAACCTTCTACGCCTGGCTGGTTTTATGGCTCTTTCTGCGCCAGGGCTGGATGGTGCGCGTGCGCGACTGGGCCGAACGCATCGCTTCTGCGAGAATCCTGCAAGCTGCCGTGGTCGTACCCACCTTCGTAACCGTCCTGGGCGCGCTGACCTTGCCCCTGAATCTCTACCTGCACCACGTCGACCGCTCCTATGGACTTTCCGTACAGGGCTGGGGATCGTGGTTGCGCGACTGGGTGGTGCAGCTCCTGCTGGTGGCGCTCGTCTCGACGCTTCTCGGCTGGATTCTCTACGGCTTCTTGCGCCACAGCCCGCGGCGCTTCTGGCTTTATTTCTGGCTGGCGTTTATTCCGATCTCTGCCTTTGTCGTGTTTATCGAGCCGGTGGCGATCGATCCGCTGTTCAACAAGTTCGAACCGCTGCAGCCGCGCAATCCTGAACTGGTGACGCAACTGGAGCGCGTCATCGCTCGCAGCGGCATCGAGATTCCTCCCAGCCGCATGTTTGAGATGAAAGCCAGCGAGAAGCTGACCGGTTCCAACGCCTACGTCACCGGATTCGGCGCAACCAAGCGCGTCGTCGTGTGGGACACAGCCATCAGCAAGCTGACCACGCCGCAGATCATGTATATGTTCGGACACGAAATCGGCCACTACGTGCTCGGCCACCTGTTGAAGGGCTTCGTCTTCACCCTGGCGGTCTGCTTCGTGATGTTTTATCTGAGTTACCTCCTGGCCACGTTCCTGCAGCGGCGATGGGGCGCCGGCTGGGGCATTCGCAGCCTCGACGACTGGGCTTCCCTGCCCTTGTTGTGCCTGGCGGTGTCGGTGCTTGTGTTTGCCGTCGGGCCGCTGCTCAACGCCTACGGCCGAGTCCAGGAGCATCAGGCGGACCAGTACGGCTTGGAGGTCGTCCACGGATTGTTTCCCGACTCCGGCCAGGTGGCTGCGCAGTCGTTTCAACGCCTGGGCGAGGAATGGCTCGAGTATCCCGACATGAGTCCTGTCGCGGTGTTCTTCGCCTGGGATCACCCACCCATCCGCGATCGAGTCCAGTTTGTTCTGACTTACGATCCATGGCAGCAGGGACGTTCACCGGAGTTTGTGAAGACAGCGCCGAACTTACCTTAATGCCGGCGCCGCTTGGCGACAGCTTTCGGCGGCGTCTCGCCCGGGGCCAGCACTCGGCGCACGATCGGGGTGTTCAGTTTGTATTTGCGTTCCGCGATGTTGCCGCTGTCATCTTTCACGCGCAGGACGAAGACGGGCAGCGTACCTTCCTTGCCAAAATCTTCGTTGGAGACGGTCACCGGCAACACGCCGTCGAGGCCGTGCTCGCGGTAGGCGGTTTCGTAGCGATGTTTCTTGCCGTTCCAAGTGAAGACGCGCACTTGATCGTAGTCGTAGGGCAGGCCGTCGTGCGGGTCGGTGAGGACGCACAGGTATTGCGAAACTCTTCTCTGCACTCCCTTGTCGTTGTCCTCGACCTGATTGAGCGCGAAAAAGGCCACCAGCCGCTGGCCTTCGGCATATTGCGCGACCTCGAGCGGCGCGTCGATGTCGACCATGCGCGCCAGCACCCAGCCGGCGTGGCCATCGCTGTCGCGCACCAGCCAGAAGTCTTCGAGCGCGGGTCCCGCCGGCTTTGCGCCTGGTTTTGTGGCGGGCTTGGCCTGCGCTGAAATTGTTCCCAGCTTCTCGGCCGTGGCGCGCCGCAGAATGGAAACTTTCGCACCGGCGGCGAGCTGGTAGAGATGTTCGGTTTCCCGCCCGGGTGTGACGTGCAGGTTGGTCTCGTTGCGCAGCACACCCGGAGCCTGCACCGGATCGTCGGCAGTGTCTTTGGCGAGCTTCTGCAGGGCATCATAAGTTTTCTGATCGACCAGGTACCGCTGCTCGATCCACCCTTCAAGACCGCTGGCGGTGCGGACGCGGGAAAAACGCTTCTCGTGTTCGAGCACTTCCACGCGCTCGCCGTTCTTCACATTGCCCACGCGGTTGTAGATGGCGGCCACCTGATCGCGCAACGCCGCCTGCGGGGCCGACACATAGTTGATCTCGAGCACGCGATGCCCTCGGCGGGTGCAGGCGGGAAGTCCGAGGACGGCAGCCAGCGCGAAGGCGAGCGCCAGCCGGCGAGAATCGAATGGGAGAAAATGTGTCACTTTGGTAGCTTGGCCATGTGCAGGGGTGAACTTTTCCACTATAGCGCGTCGCGGCCAGAGCTTTGTCGCACGAAGGTTGATGCCCTGTGCACCTGCGGACGTTGACCGTGATCCTCGCGCCTTCGAAGGTCAGATGCGAAGGTATAGTCGATGCGTGCCGGATTCCCCCTCCGAGATCGACGCCTTGGCTCGACGAGGTTTGCCGCCCGGTCTGAAAGGCGTCGGCATTTTCTTGTTCTTCGGCGCCGCCATGTCTGGTTTTGCCGGGACGACTCTGCTGTGGCGCGGGACGATTCTCGATCGAGCGTGGCGATTGAATCCGGCGGCTTACCGGCAACTTGTGCCGCTGGGTCCGATCGTTGGCATTCTCTTCCTGGCTCTTGCTGCAACCATGCTTCTTGCCGGGATAGGCTGGTTCCGGCGCCGCTTTTGGGGATGGGGACTGGCGGTGGCGATCATCGCCACACAAGTCCTGGGAGATCTGATCAATCTGATCCGCGGCGACTTTCTACGCGGCGGGGTCGGCTTCGCCATCGCGGGGGCGCTGTTGTTTTATCTGTTGCGGCCAGCAGTTCGGGCGCGGTTTGTAGTCCGGACACGCCGCGAACAATTGTGAGATATGTAAAACTGGATCGTCGCGATGACTGCAATTTCCGCCGTCGAGTTCTTGATCTGGCTGCTCATTGCCGCCTCGGCGATTGCGGCGCTGGCCAAGCGCCTGCACATTCCCTACACCGTGGCCCTCGTGCTTGGCGGCCTGCTGCTGAGCCTGCTGCGTTTGCACCTGCTCTCGCCTCTGCAACCGGGTCAGCGCCCGGACTGGCTCACTCCTGACGTAATCCTGATCCTGTTTCTTCCCGCGTTGGTTTTTGAAGGCAGCGTCAAGATCGACTTGCGTGATCTGCGCCGGGATATGGGGCCGCTCCTGCTCCTGGCCAACGTTGGCGTACTTTTGGCCATGCTCGTGACCGGCTACCTCGTGCACTGGGCGACCGGCCTGCCCCTGCTGACGGCCTTATTGTTCGGAGCGATCATCTCGGCCACCGATCCCATCTCGGTGCTGGCAATCTTCAAGGATCTGCGGATGGACAAGCGTCTCTCGGTAATCATCGCAGGGGAAAGCCTGCTGAATGACGGAACGGCTGTGGTTCTCTTCCAGATCGTGCTCGCTGCTCTCGTCGCGGGACAGTCGAGCATGGTTATTGGAGTCGGGCATTTTCTGCTTGCTGTTGTGGGCGGTGCGGCATTTGGACTTTTCTTTGGGTTGGTGGCCAGCCGGATCACACGCACCATCGACGATCCTCAAATCGAGATCACCCTCACCACCATCGTTGCCTACGGCAGTTACCTGCTCGCCTCGCATTTGCATTTGTCCGGCGTGATTGCCACGGCCACCGCCGGATTGATCGTTGGCAATATCGGTGCGAAACACGGCATGAGTGCCCGCACCAGGACCGCCGTGGAGTCGTTCTGGGAGTACCTCGCGTTTGTGATGAACTCCCTGGTCTTCCTGCTCATCGGACTGGAAGTCCGCATCGGGGCGCTGGCTCACTCGTGGAATCCTGTGCTGCTGGCCATCGCCGCAGTGCTGGCCGGGAGAGCGTTTTGCGTCTATACCCTGGTTCCGGTCAGCAACCTCTTCGCGGAAAAGATACCGGCGCGCTGGCAACCCGTCATTGTTTGGGGAGGCTTGCGCGGCGCACTGGCGCTGGCTTTGGCGCTGAGTCTCGACAGCTCCTTTCCTGATCGAGATCAAGTTTTGGACCTCACTTTTGGGGTCGTTGTTTTCTCCATTCTGGCGCAAGGTCTGACTATGAAGCCATTGCTGAGAATCCTTGGGCTGGCGGATGGCCGCGGGGTTGAGTCTTGAGTGTGGGTTGTCACCGTGGTTACGGATCTCGCACACTGCCGGGCATCCTGACAGGAAATGGCACTTCGGTTACCATGAACTTGTCCATTTTGAACCGCGCCCCAGGCTGCCGGAGCGTATTTTCATGCGTCTAAAGACTTTGAGGATTGCGCGGTGCTCAAGATCATCTCTATGACTCGGAACTTGATGAAAATCAGGAATCGCTTGCCCTCTCTGTTTCTTGCCGCTTCGTTCGTATTGACCGCTTTCGTTTCATCTTCGGCGCAGGATACGCCCAGCACAGTGCTGAAACCGCCTAAGGGCTCGTCCACCGCCATCGTGGTATTTGAGGACCTGCAGTGCCCGCAGTGCCGCCGCACCGCGCCGGTCGTCGAGCAGGCCGCCAAGACTTACAAGATTCCCGTCCTCCGGCACGACTTTCCCCTGCCCATGCACAACTGGTCGTACCAGGCGGCAGTGATGGCGCGCTACTTCGACACGCGGTCCAAGGCCCTGGGCAATGAATTTCGCGACTACATTTTCGCGAACCAAATGGAGATCAATCCCCAGAACCTGCGCGGATATGCCGACAAGTTTGCCGCCGAGCACAAAGTGGAGTTCCCTTTCGTGATCGATCCGGAAGGCAAGCTCGCGGCCCTGGTCAACGCCGACCGCGATCTGGGCAAGGAAATCAAGGTCGACCACACCCCCACGGTCTACATCGTGGGCAACCGGCATCCCGACCGGCCTTTCGTCGAAGTCAAGGACAACAACCAGCTTTATGCGCTGATTGACGCGATGATGAAAGAGTAGGGCGGGAATTGCTGATCGCTGATTGTTGATTGCTGATTGAAACGCGGAACGCTCCGCGTTCAGATTTGAAGGGTGTTCAATCAACAATCAGAAATCAACAATCAGCAATTTTCCAGCGACAATCAGCGGTCCACAGTTTCCAGCTCGTTCCCGCTAAGTCATTGAGCCTTGGTGCAAGTGATTGATTCTTCACAAAACGGCGCGTGCGTGGGCGAATTTCGCCTCCAGCGCCCCGCGTAGAATGCCCCGCCTTTGCGTTCAGAAGCCCGCTGGCTGCGTTTTGGTGTAGGGGACAGGGGAAAAGGTCGTCCGGCAGATCAACGGGGCTAGAATCGCATCCTGCGCGTTAATTAGCTTTGAGCTAATGATGAAGACCCTGCCGCTCCTTCGCCGTCAAACAACTGTCCAAGGCGATTAGGGTTCGCTCCAGTAGCCGAAGCAAACGGGGACTGGCAAATGGAGACGCCCTTCCTCCTCCGGCAGGAAGGGCGTTTTCGCCAGACAGATAGACGTGACCCTCGATCGAGGAGATGGTTTTCGGCTATCCTTGCGCCTCGAAGATAGCCGGTAGCAGCGGAGGGCGGGATGTTTGGCCGATTGATCGCCAACTGGGTCTACGGTGGGTTCGTGGCCGGTCTATTGTTGCTTTTGTTGACGCCCGTCCTCGTGCACTCTTGGCCTGCTCCGCTCGTGGCCACGTTTCTCTGCCTGCCGGTTTACATGATTCATCAATACGAGGAGCACGACAACGACCGGTTCAGACTGTTCGTCAATCAGAAGATTGGGAAGGGAAGAGTCGGACTCTCACCGTTGGCTGTGTTCGTCATCAACGTGCCCGGGGTGTGGGGCATGGTCGGGATGTCTCTGGCATTGGCAGCGAAGGTTAGCGTTGGTTTCGGACTCGTCGCAATCTATCTGGTTCTCCTGAATGGCACCATTCACGTCGTCCAGGCGGTCATTTCCCGAGGCTACAACCCAGGACTGGGAACCGCGATCACCTTGTTTCTCCCGCTGGGCGGGTACGGTATCGCGGCCATTCATCAGGCTGGCGGCGGGAGCTTCTTGATGCACATGACCGGTGCGTTAGCCGCCATTGCCATTCATGCCGCAATTATCGTCCACGTAATGCGCCGACGACCGGCGCTCTGACCTTAATCCCACACTCGTTCTCAGGCTTCCTGATACAGCTTCTGCCGCAGCCGGCGGGTGGTGCGGAGGTAATGCAGGATAAGCCGTACACTCATTGACCCGGATCAGCCAATTTCTCAGTGAGTGCAATCGCCTGTTTTCAATATTCGTTAACTAACGTCGCCCCGCCGCATTTCAACGGACCTGCGAAACGTGCAAGAATGGCCTTGATTAGGAATTGATGGGAGCTGGTGCTCTTCAGTACACCGGAGTCAAGGCATGTTTTCGCATCAACCCTGGGGCAAACTCTGTCTTGCAGTTCTTGTCTCGGGACCTCTCGTCCTTGGCGTCGCTCCCAGCCCCACAGCAGCTGGGGACGGGACATTCGCAACTTCCCTGCAACCAGCGCAAACCGGTGTCCAACAGGCTTCAGCGAGCCTCAGTTTTGTGCGCGTATTTTCGTCGGCGGATGATGTAAAAGCGGAACACCCTGTTCTGGACCGGACGCTTGACATCATGGCAGGGCCTGCGGACCCTGAGACTCGCGCTGATGCGTTGCGATCACCATCTGCTGTGACCACAGACTCAAACCACCGTGTCTTCGTCGCCGATCCCGGCGCTCAAGCCGTGCATATCTTCGACTTTGTTCGCTCGAAATACGATCGTTTGGACCGTCGTGGCGAACGTCTGCAGGTTCCCGTCTCGCTCGCCGTGGACGGTCAAGATAACCTATACGTCGTCGACCAAACCAGTAGAACCGTACTAGTCTACGATTCGGCAGGAAAGTTTCGCCGTTACTTGGGGAAACTGAGAGGAGGAGAATCGTACTTCGATAACCCAATAGGGATCGCAATCGATAAAGCTGCGCGACGCGTTTACGTGTGCGATCGGCACGGGCACATGATCTTTGTTATGGACGAGCGGGGGAACCTGATTCGCAAGCTCGGCAACCGCGGCGGCGGTAACCGGCCCGGTGAGTTCAGGTTCCCCAGCCAGGTAGTCGTAGCCGGTAGTGAACTGTTCGTGCTCGATGCAGGCAACAAGCGCATTCAGGTTTTCGATACAGGGGGCCATTTCCTGCGCGCCGTGAATCTGGGCTATGTAGATCGCCACACCGGATTGGCTGTAGACAACCGGGGCAGTATTTACGTCAGTGATTCGGATCTCAACCAGATTAAGGTCCTCGGTCACGAAGGGCAGACGTTATACACGTTTGATCTCAGCACCATCAAAGGCGCGAACTTCAGCCATCCATCCGTCATGTGGGTGGACGCAGGCCGTTCCATTTACGTGGTGGATTCTCAGAGCAACCGCGTAGGACTGTTTCAAATCAACGGAGAGAATGCGCCGCAGTAGCTAGCCGCGGGGGCTGGCCTACCTTTGCACCGCCACGAACGAGGCTGCCCCACCTTTCGCGGTGTTCGAAAGGTGGGCATCACGAAACTCTACCCGGTGGTCGTGCCGAGGAATGAAATACCAAAAGCTGAGTTTCACGCGCGTAGAACATCGCCTGATACCATCGGCTGTGGTACCCACCCTTCGAAAACCGCGAAGGGTGGGGCAGCCTCAGTCGTGGTGATTCAAACGACAAGGAATGCAAAGGTGGGCCAGCTGTGATCTATCAAGACGTTGTACCCGCGGGAGCCCGGCTGATGGGCGGAGCGTAACCGAGACTACCATGCGGGCGGTGGAAGTTGTAGTGCTGCAGCCAGGGCTGGAGATGCTGATCGCGTTCTTC